>Ga0129315_1000133_pt1 | contig 80830 bp, 76 predicted proteins | sample Cm827metagenome_FD_94432 | JGI IMG/M metagenome (GOLD analysis project Ga0129315, IMG submission 94432) | Eastern black-and-white colobus group fecal microbial communities from Wisconsin, USA - Cm827 metagenome | ecosystem: Host-associated > Mammals > Digestive system > Large intestine > Fecal... | reverse complement strand
CCATGTTAAGAGTCTCCTGCGCATTAACAAGAGCCTCCTCCTGTGTTTCCACCCCTGCAGAAAGCACAGTAAGCTCCCTTGCCGGATCAAGCTGAAGCTTCACGTGATAGGTGCCGCTGTTGTCATACTTGTCAAGGGCTGCCTGAAGAAGCTTAGTCACATCCGATTTGTTGGAAAGATTTACCATATATTCATTGATTTTTACCACATAGGATCTATGAAGAGTTTCTTTTACGTCTCCGGCAAGCACATCCGTCATTCTGTCAATGACATCCTCCGCCGTATCAATCCTGCCCCAAAGCACCTCGCTGCCTTCCGTGGTGAGCTCACTTTCCACCAAAACCAGCTCTGTGCTCTCCTTAGCCACGCGCCGCCTTGCTTCTGTTACATAATCCTCCGCCGCCTGCGGACTCGACACCACGCCCACTTCCACATTGTTCAAAATGACTCTGAACATATTATTGCCCGTTTTTTCAAATGCTACGTAAGTAGGCAGAAAAAAGATACTGACAATTACTGCCAGTATTGCAATTTTAACATTTCTGATGTTTAATCTTTTATAATAACAGGTAATGTGTTTCATTATATGATAGCAACTCCGTTGTTTTAATACATAGTTTCATTTTGTAACATTTTCGTAACAGTTTCATTCTAACAGCTATCATTTTACTTGTAAAGAAAAAAAGGGAGGGAATCTTTGGTGGAAACTATAATCTTTCATATAGATGTAAATTCCGCTTACTTAAGCTGGAGCGCCATAAAACGTTTGGAAGCCGGCGATACGGTAGATCTTAGAACCATCCCTTCCATAGTGGGCGGTGACATCCAAAAGAGACACGGCGTCGTGCTGGCCAAATCCATTCCTGCCAAAAAATACGGCGTTACCACCGGAGAGCCTATCGTAAATGCACTTCGAAAATGTCCGTCTTTAGTATTGGAAGCACCGGATCATCAGCTTTATCACCAAAGGAGCAGGCAGCTGATGGAGTATCTCACCTCCGTCTGCCCGGAAATCGAACAGCTCAGCGTCGATGAATGCTTCATGGATTATACCCCTATAAGAAACCGCTTTCCCTCACCGGAGTCCGCCGCCGATATGATTAAAGAACAGGTTAAGGAGCGCTTTGGGTTTACGGTCAATATTGGAATTTCGGACAAAAAGGTACTGGCTAAAATGGCATCCGATTTTCAAAAACCGGATCGTGTACACACACTATATTCCTACGAAATCAAGGAGAAGATGTGGCCTCTTCCGGTCTCCTGCCTGTATATGTGCGGGAGATCCAGTGTGCAGGCCTTATTAAATCTGGGAATACGCACCATCGGAGAACTGGCACAGACAGACCGCAATGTTCTTTCTTCCCACATGAAAAGCCATGGAATCATGCTTTGGGAGTACGCCAACGGCATTGATGATTCCACCGTCTCCTCCGCTCCCGCCGAGGCAAAGGGAATTGGAAATTCCACCACTCTGCCTAAGGACGTAACCGACAAATCGGAGGCATATAAGTGCCTGCTGGCTTTATCCGACAGCGTCGCAGGACGGCTTCGGGAAGCCGGACAGCTGGCCGGTATGATCAGCGTGGAAATTAAATACAGCAGCTTTCGAACCGCCTCCCATCAGATGGCGCTTTCTGCTCCTTCCAACACCTCCCAGATTCTTTATCAGGCAGCATGCAGGCTGTTCGATGAACTTTGGGATGAAGAGCCCATCCGTCTTTTAGGCATTCGAAGCGCCAAGCTGGTTGACCAATCCCAGCCCACACAGCTTTCTTTGTTCGATCTTGCCCTTAAAGCGGACAGCTCTTCTGGGGACGATCATCTATCCGCCTCCAAGACAGGTGTCATTAGCGAATCAAAAAACAGCCCTGTCCATCCTTCCAAGGAAAAACTGGCTGCTCTTGATCAAACACTGGATACGATTCGCAAAAAGTACGGAGAAAATGCAATTATCCGCGGAAGCCTTTTAAAAGACCATCCGCAGAAATAATTATGCCCCGTCCTCCGCATGGGACAGGATCAAATATCCTTCTGCTCCTGTCTCCTCCGGGCCTATAAATGAATGCTCCTTAAATGCCGGGAATCTTAGGGAATTTCCCTCAGCTATCCGGTACTCTTCATTTTCCACCTTCACGTTTACGGCTCCCTTGCTTACCGTTAAATAGATCCATGTATTCTCTCCGTATACATTTCCCATGCAAAGTCCTCCCGGAGCAAGCCGTAGATAAAACAGCTCAAAGGATCGTTCCCTTCTGTAAGGAAACACCACCTGCATTCTGTATTCCCCTGCTTTTTCCTTATATATAGAAAGATTTTCCCTATCCACGCTCACAATTTCGTCTTCCTTTTTATAAATCAAATCCTCAAAAGGAACCTGAATGCCCTCCATAATTTTACTTACTGTGGCAACCGTGGGATTGGATTCCCCCCGTTCTATCTGCCCCAGCATGCTTTTGCTTACACCGGTTTTCTCTGCCAGCATATCAAGGCTTAAATTTCGGGATTTCCTGATCCGCTTCAGGTTATATGCTATATTTCTGTCTATCTGGCTCATGATCTGCATTCACCCTCTTTCCTGTCAAATTAAAAAAGCACCAGGCAACGCCTGATGCTACTTCGCTGTAACAAGCTCATTTATATAATTTGTATATAAGTAATCTTACTCACTATTTCTTTATCCGTCAAGCAATAATTTGTCAAAAAACGTTATGATGTCCGTTTTCTTACACTATAACCGAATGTCCCCAGCTTTTTCCCCAAGAGGTAATACCCGCCGTGGGAATAGGCAATAGGCTGTGCCCGATCCAGCGAAAAACGTCCCTTTTCATCCATATATTTCTCATCCGCATGCACCGCCACTACCTCTGCAAGGTACATATCATGTGTGCCGAGACACAGCGTCTGTTTCACACGGCATTCCAGATTGACCGGACTTTCCTCCAAAAGCGGAACCTTCACCTTTTCTCCCGGAATAAGGTGCAGGTTCATTTCCTTAATCTTATCCACATCACGTCCGCTCTTAACGCCGCAATAGTCTGTGGCATATGCCAGCCCTCCGGTAGTCAGATTAATCACAAATTCCTGTGTTTCTTCTATTATATGATGGGAATACCGCTCCGGCCTTACGGAAATTGACACCATAGGCGGATCGCTGCATACGGTTCCTGTCCATGCCACAGTAAACACATTAGCCTTTCCGCCCTTATCTGCCACCGTGATTAATACCGCAGGTACGGGATAAAGCATGTTTCCCGGTTTCCAGCTTTGCTTACCCATAATCTCTCCAATCTAAAACAGGTTTAAAATTCTGGCAATCGTAATCGCCAGATTTGCAATACTGACAATCATAGTGATAATCATAAATGGAAGCAATACTCTGTTTGGCCCTGCCGACTCTTTAGCTGCCTCCTTAAGCTCTGTTGTCTGCTTTTCCAGTTCTTCCACCACAGCAGCCTGCACATTGCGGTATATTTTAACATTGTCCGTATGGAGGAAATCTTCCAAATGTCTGAAAAGCTCTTCCTGCTTATCGGAAAGCCCTGACATATTTTCCGTAATGCGTTCAAACTGCTCCGAATTTTCTTTGATTTCGGCAATTTTGGCCAGACTTTCATTTAAAGTCTGGTTAATGCCGGCAATGGAAAGATCTGATGTCTGCTTGATCCTTGATACGGATGCAGCCTCCACCTCTCCTACCGTCTGCCCCAGCTTCTCATTGGCCTTATCCGCAAGGCTCTGTACTCCCTGGGCACTTTCTATATTCTTTAAATTCAGCTTCCGCATTTCCTGAAGACATTCGTCGTATTTTTCCATCTGCTCCTTAAAAAGGGTAAGCTGCTTTTCGAGGTTTTCAAGCTCCGCCGCATCAGCCGCCGCATTAGCTCTGATAATCTCCTGAGAATTTAGTTTCTGTGCAATCTTATCCATAAAGTTATCCATTTCCAGTAACCATACCTTTCTTAACGTCTGCACTTACATATCTATTGTATATTATCATCTTTATCGTCATTTTACAACAAACTCCTTACGCAAAATTCATTTGTGCATTTTGCATATTTTCAACATGCTTTTTTTTACATTGTTGTAATAATTAACGATAATTTCATACCACGTTCATAATTTGTTCATAATTATGCAGTATATTATATTTAAATCAATCAAACAAATTCGTAATGTTTTCATTACACATATAGATAAATTTTTTCATAATAGCCCAGGCGCAGCGATGTGTCTGGGCACTCCTCATTTTAGGGGTATCGGCTTCGCCAAACCAAAAACACCCAGAAAGGAGTTGGCCAGACAGCCAACTCCTTTTTAGTCCTTCTCCGTTCTCTCACTGAGATTAAGTACCTCATCATTCAGGGAGAGCATCTTTGCATCAAGCTCCGATACCATTCTTGCACAATCAATCAGCTCATTTTTGATATGGGCCGGCGCATTCCCTTCAAATTTGTAATGTATTTTATGCTCAAGGCTCGCCCAGAAATCCATGGCAACCGTGCGAATTTGTATTTCTACCTTAGTATCCACAATCCTGTCGGAAAGATACACAGGTACGGTAACCAGCATATGGTAGCTCTTATATCCGCTTGGCTTAGGATTGACAATATAATCCTTGACAGAAATCACCTTGATATCGCTCTGGTTGCTGATCATCTCTGCGATCCTGTAAATATCCGAGGTAAAAGAACAGATCACCCTGATCCCCGCAATATCATTGACATGCTCAATCATATTCTGAATGGTAGATTCGTATCCGTTTCTCCTCAGCTTTTTCACAATGCTTTCTGATGTTTTAATTCTGGACTTGATATGCTCAATGGGGTTATACCGGTGTACATGCTGAAATTCATCATTTAGTATCTCCAGCTTGGTGGATATCTGCTTCAATGCAGAATTGTATATCAGAATAACTTCTTTCCAGCTGTCAACATCACTGTCTCGTTCTATTCTTAATTCCATGCAACTACCGCCTTACTTATGTATTTCCGCCTGACACAATGCCGTTTTGCACATGTCTGCTCTATATGTTTATTTTAGCACACTTTTGCATAATAATGCATCTTTTTGCCAATATTTTAATTATTTTTTAATGATTGAGAAATAAGACCTGCTCTGCTATAATAACAGGCAAAACAATTAAGGAGTCTTCTATGTTTCGTTTATGGGCTAAGGTGTTTAAAGATAATCATATGCTGCAGGATACTGTGATCTGCGACGACAGCACTGATACACGGACGCATAAGGTGTTTCGTGCTTTGGATCAGGTCTGCTACCAGTTTGATCTGGGAAAACCGATCTGGCTGGATGCTACCGCCACGGAGTTCAAACGTCATGCCAAAGCCCGCTTCTATCAGGATAATTTCATTGAGCATATTGAGTTTGACTATCTGGAAATTCATGTGATCGAGGAAGACTAATTCTCTGAATTCCCAAAATTTTTGCATAATTTCATTTGACACGTGCAACAATACGTAGTAGTATTGTAATATATTTAATGTAGTTTTCAAAACTACTTGTTGTGTTTTTAAGGAGGTTATTATGCAAATTACAATTCGTGAACCCGGAAGCGCCATTACCCATTTCATCGGCATGATGATGGCAGTATTTGCGGCTGCTCCCCTGTTAATAAAATCAGCACTTTCATCCGACGGCAGTACGCTTACAGCTCTAAGTATTTTTTGTATCAGTCTGGTTTTGCTTTACGGTGCCAGCGCCACCTACCACTCCCTGAATATTACCGGAAAGGCTCTTCGTATTTTCCGAAAGCTGGATCATATGATGATCTTCGTCCTGATTGCAGGCTCTTACACACCGGTATGCCTGATCATTTTGGGCGGAAAGCTGGGATATACGCTTCTTGCGGTTGTATGGGGAATTGCACTGTTCGGCATGGCCTTAAAAGCCTTCTGGATTACCTGTCCGAAATGGTTCTCTTCTATTATTTACATTGCCATGGGATGGGTATGCGTAGCTGTTTTCGGTACTCTCTGGAATGTACTTCCACATGCTGCTTTCGGATGGCTCTTAGCGGGCGGAGTTATTTATACCGTAGGCGGTGTGATTTATGCTTTAAAGCTGCCTCTGTTTAACGCCAGGCATGAATTCTTCGGCTCTCATGAAATCTTTCACCTGTTTGTGATGGGCGGAAGCATCTGCCATTTTATCTTTATGTATTTGTATGTTGCTTAAGTTATCTGTTATAAGCTAATATCAGTCAAAAAAGAGTTGGCTTGGCAGTCAACTCATCAAAAAGGGGATGCTGCTTTGAGCATCCCCTTTTAATCATCTGTTAATCCTCATATCCGTTTGGATTATTGCTCTGCCATCTCCACGAGTCAGCACACATATCCTCAATTCCATACTGAGCTTCCCAGGAAAGCTCTCTCTTTGCCTTGGAGGCGTCAGAATAACAGGTGGCAATATCCCCTGCACGGCGGGGCTTGATCACATAAGGAATTTTAACTCCCGTGGCCTTCTCAAAATTCTTTACAATATCTAGAACACTGTAGCCTACACCTGTTCCCAGATTATAAATACATAATCCGGCTTTCTCCTCGATCTTTTTAAGAGCTTTCACATGTCCTGCCGCCAGATCAACAACATGGATATAGTCTCTTACTCCGGTTCCGTCGGGCGTATCATAATCATTGCCGAACACTCCCAGCTCCTTCAGCTTACCCACTGCAACCTGGGTGATATAGGGCATCAGATTGTTGGGAATGCCATTGGGATTTTCCCCTATGGTTCCGCTCTTATGAGCACCGATTGGATTAAAGTATCGAAGCAGGATCACATTCCACTCCGGATCTGCCTTCTGCATATCCATCAGGATCTGCTCTAACATGGACTTGGTCCAACCGTAAGGGTTGGTGCACTGCCCCTTAGGGCATTCCTCAGTGATGGGAATAACTGCAGGATCACCGTAAACGGTTGCGGAGGAGGAAAAGATAATATTCTTAACTCCATGCTGCCTCATCACATCTACCAATGTCAATGTACCTGCTATATTGTTTTCATAATACTCCCAAGGCTTTTGTACGGACTCTCCTACCGCCTTAAGGCCTGCAAAGTGAATACAGCAGTCAAGCTTCTCCTTATCAAAAATTTCATTCATAGCTTCCCTGTCAAGAATATCCGCCTTATAAAAGGTAACCGGCTTACCGGTAATCGCTTCTACTCTCTTAAGGCTCTTTTCGCTGGCGTTGCTCAGATTATCCACAACAACCACATCATATCCTGCATTCTGTAATTCCACTACCGTATGGCTGCCGATATAACCGGCACCGCCCGTTACCAATATTGTCATTTTGTTACCTCCTTGTTATCCTTCAGCTGTTTGATTTTCCCTCATGCTTCACACCATTTGTATCATAGAAAAAAACATTTCGCAAGGTAAGAATGTTACTCATACCTGTCAAAATGTTTTTTATAAGCTATAGCGCAATTCCATTTTCCTTGCAGAGTGCTCTTGCACTCTCCACAGAATCTACCCCCACTGCATTTTTGATAGGTGCAAATTCCTTATTTCGTTCCACCTCAAAGGGCAGACAGCCGTCAAGCTCATGTATCATATCAAGCACCAGCTGTTCGAACTTGTATCCGTTAGGAACCTCCGGCTTATGAAGCACGCCCTCATCATCTATAAAAGGTATCTTCTTTTCCACCACATGGAGAGGAAGCTTCTTTTCCCTAATCTTTTCAAGGTCGGATATCCGGAACAAATAATTCAGAATGACTCCGAAATAATATGCAGGATCGCCGTTCTCATCCTTTGCATTCATCAGCTCCTCCGTCATTTCATAATACTCAACAATAGAAGGTCTGCCGTCCTCAAGACACATAACGCCGACCTTTTCATCCGGTGCACACTTGCGTACCACCTTTGCTCCGGCAGCACAGTTACTTGCTATGACTGCTCCCACAAAGCAGGGATCCGCAATCCTCTGCAGCACGTTATCCACGGCAAAGACATTCAGCCACTCTACTCCGTCACTGATTGCCTTATCCGCAATTCCCCACTTATGCATGGAGGAATACCAGCCGCCGTTTCCGTTTGGAGATGTTGATATCTTCCACTTTTCTTCCATATAGACCTTACCTTCACGATCACATGCCGGTGCCATCTCCTGCATGAAAAAAGTGATATATTCACTGTTATACCCAAAATAATCATGCTTCTTTAAAAAGGCTGTAGTAGCCTCATGGTTCTTGTCACTGGTCATCACATACAGCGGCACCCATGCGCCCGCTTTCCTGACCACATCCATAAGATTTTCTATCAGACGCTGGAAAATGTACACATCCCTGGTAATTCCGATATTATACATACCCTTGGGATCATCCGAACCCAGCCTGGTTCCCATACCGCCTGCAAGGAGCACCGCCCCAACCTTTCCTTCACGAACAGCCTCAAATCCCAGCTTATAAAATTCCTGCTCCTTGGAACGTATTTCCCTAAGCTGCATAGCCGCAAGAGGCGTGATCTTTCCCCTGGCGTTTCCATCCTTTCCGTCCTCTAAGGAAGAGAGCACGGAAAAATCCGTATTGTCAATCTGCTCAAGCAATCCTCTTCTCTGCTCATCATCCAGTTCCCCATAATACTGAAGCACATGCTCCTGTCCCGCTGCTGACAGCTTTTTCTTAGCCTGCTCTACCGTCATTTTAACCCCATACCTTTCTTAATTATCCTCGTCTGTCTACAAAGTAACGATTCTTTCCTGATTTTTTAGCCACATACATGGCATTGTCGGCTCTGTTAAATAAATCCTCAAAATCATCGTATTTGGATACCCTGGAAGCAATCCCCGCACTGCACATCAGCGGCTGCTCCATACTTGTCACATCCATCGCAAGCCTATGCATCAGATCATCTATCCGACATTCAGCATTCCTGACAGGCTCATCCATCACAAAAATAATAAATTCATCCCCGCCAAACCTTGAACAAAGACAATTTTCCGCAAAGCTTCCTTCAATAGCCCTGGCAACCTCTTTTAATATTTCATCCCCGAAGGAATGTCCGTATATATCATTAATATTCTTGAAATCATCCAGATCAAGCATGATAAGGTGAGCCTCTCTGGTAGAATTCTCCTTCATCCACCTCGTAATTTTGTCAGTAGCTGCTCCCTTATTATAAAGTCCTGTCAGGAAATCCGTTTCTACCTTATGGATCATCTCCCGCTGCCTGGTAGCGGACTCATGCACGTTCTGAATTCTTCCGAGCACACTGATAACCTTTCCGCTCTTATCCGCTATGCTGGAATAAAAGGTTTTGTGCCATTGAAATTCTCCATTGGATACTTTACTCAAATACTCCAGTTCTCCACGCACAGGCACTATTGATGCCTTATCAAGAGTATCCATGAAATATTGTATATGATCAGGATGAACCAGAGGCGAAACCTTAATATATTCATGATAGCTCTCAATTACCTTCCGGCTTCTGTTATCCGGAAAATTGTAATTAAAGATCATCACATCCTCATCCGGCCTGTACTCAAAAAGCAAGGCCGCTGTAGTTTCCACCAGGATCTGATAACGCTCCCGTATAACCTTCATTTGGTCTTCCAGTTCCTTAATGCGTTCCTCATATTCAACCTTATCCATAAGCATTCCCTCAAATATCACAATTTTATTATATTTACTGCCCCTTTCCCCCAAAAAACGCAGCAATCTATTTTTAACTTTATTATAGAATTTTTTAGCCTTTTATGCAACTGCATCTTCTCCTCCCGGGAATGCTTCCCCTTCGTTTCTTATGCGTTATGATATGTCAATTTGATCGCTTTATTCAACTATTTCCCACAATTTTCATGTTGAAATAAAGAAAAAAAATTTTTTTTTAAATATTACTTGCATTTTCAAAATCACACGCCTATAATCACTGTCATAACAAAGACGTTTTTTGTATACCCGTATACAAGAGGCGTCTTATTTTTGTTTCAGGAGGTATGGATATGGAACGATTTGTAATTGCACTGACAAGGACCTGCGGCAGCGGCGGCACCACCATCAGCAAAATGCTTGCCGATGACTACGGAATTGATATGTATGACCGAAAGCTTCTTCGGCTTGCCTCGGAGGACAGCGGTATCAACGAAGCACTTTTTGCAAACGCCGACGAGCTTACCCGAAACAGCCTTCTGTACCGGGTATCCAAAAAGCTGTATCAGGGAGAATTGATTCCACCTGAAAGCAACAACTTCACCTCCGACCAGAACCTGTTTAATTACCAGGCAAAGGTCTTAAAGGAGCTTGCGGAGAGGGAATCCTATATCTGCGTAGGGCGTGCCTGTGATTACATACTAAAGGACTTTCCCAATGTGCTTAAGGTTTTTATCTATGCCCCTATAGATATCTGCATTGAAAATGAAATGAACCGCCAGGGCATTGAGAGGAAGGCCGCAGAAAAATATGTAAGCTCCAACAACAAATTCCGGCGCGAATATTACAAATATCACACCGGCAGGGTATGGGAAGATCCATACAACTATGATTTATGCTTAAATACCGGGAATTTAACACATCAGCAGAGCGTAGATATCATCAAGGGTTATATGAAATCCCGCTTTGGCATAAAATAGCATTTCCAAAAGGTAAATCCGCATATTGCGATTTACATAGAAATCATAATGAAAGAGGAGGAAAAATTATGAAAAAGAAATTATTAAGTCTGGTTCTCTGCACAGCAATGACCGCCGCTCTTTTATCAGGATGCGGCTCCAGTGAGACCACTCCCGCAGACGCTTCTGCCGAGGCACCTGCAGACACCGAGACAGATGCTGCCGAAACAGATACTGCCGAGGCAGAACCTGCTTCTCCTGCCGGTGAGGAAGACAATGTCATCAAAATCGGCGTTGTCTGCACTTTAACGGGTGGCAAGGCATTAAACGGCGAGGCTGCTAAAAACGCAGTAACTATGGCTGCCGAGGAAATTAACGCAGCAGGCGGTGAGTACACCGTTGAAATCGTAGACATCGTAGATGATGCCAGCGACTCCAAGCAGGCAGTCAACGCATATAACAGCCTGCTTCCCAAAGAGCCCGAAGCTGTTGTAGGATGCTTCTATTCATCCGTAACTCTTCCTATGGCAGAGCTTGCAAATGAATCGGGAATGCTTCTTTTAGCAACCGGCGCTACCAACTATACGGTAACTCTTGATAAGCCTACCGTATTCCGTGACTGCTTTATCGATCCTTATCAGGGCAAGATGGCAGCTCTGTTTGCAAAAGAACTGGGCGCATCGAAAGCCGCAATCATTTATGCAAAGGATGATGATTATTCCAATGGTTTGAAGGATGCCTTTATTGAAAATGCAGGCGACGCAGGCATCGAAGTTGTTTACACCGGTGAGTGTACCACTACCGATACAGACTTTACCGCTCAGGCATCACAGGCTGTTGCTTCCGGTGCCGACTTCGTCTTCTATCCCGCATTCTTTGATACTGTACCTCTTTTCGTACAGCAGATCAGAGATGCCGGCTACACAGGAGTTATTGCAGGTGGTGACGGATGGGATGGTGCCGATACCACAGGACTTGAAACCTATTTTGACAACTGCTACTTCACCAACCATTATTCTTCCGAAGATACTTCGGAAGCCGTACAGACCTTTGTTAAGAAGTATACGGAGACCTACGGTGAAGAAAGCCTGATCGCCAGTGCACCTCTTTACTATGATGCAATCTATATGCTTGTAGAGGCTGCTAAAAACGGCGGCGGTACCGACTCCGCTTCCCTGGTAAAAGGTATGACAGGAATGACCTTCTCAGGAGTAGGCGGTACCTTTACACTGGATGCAAACGGTGACCCTGAAAAGAGCGTTGTTATCAATACTTATGAAGGCGGCGCAGTTAAGTGGTATAAGACTTTATCACCCGACGCATAATAACTGAATTTTACGGCACAGGAGCAGGGTCTCCTGTGCCGCTATATGAAAAAGAGTGTGAAAGAAAGAGAGAGAAAGAAAGGAAGGTGTTCCTTATGCAGTTAGCCCTGTTCATTCAAAGTGTAATCAACGGACTCAATCAGGGCGCCATTTATGCTTTAATTGCACTTGGTTACACAATGGTCTACGGCATTATCCGTATGATCAATTTTGCCCATGGTGACTTTATCATGGTGGGCGCCTATACCTTATTTTATACAATTCCGCTTATGATCAGTGCAGGTATGCCGGCATGGCTGTCTGTTCTGGTAGCCATTCTCGTATGCGTGGCTGTGGGTATTACCGTAGAAGTAGTTGCATACAGACCGGTTCGTTCTCAGGGCTCTATGACAGCTCTGATTACTGCACTTGCCATGAGTCTTTTCCTGGAAAACCTTGCCATGGTACTGTTTGGGGCAAATCCCAAATCCGTTCCGGCTATTTTCACTCTTCCCACGGTGAGCTTTTTGGGCGCTACGCTGCAGACCAAATATCTGCTCACATTCGGAATTGGTGCATGTATGATGATCGCCCTTCAGCTTTTTGTCAAGAAAACAAGAATGGGCAAAGCCATGCGCGCCGTTCCTCAGGATAAGGAAGCTTCTACCCTGATGGGTATTCATGTTAATAAAATTATTACCACAACCTTTGCCATCGGCTCCGGTCTTGCTGCGGTTGCAGCACTGATGTACTGTTCCACCTATCCCAGATGTACCACCGATATGGGCTCCATGATGGGACTTAAGGCATTTATCGCTGCGGTTTTAGGCGGTATCGGCTCTATTCCCGGCGCTATGGTAGGCGGTCTTGTTGTTGGTCTGGTTGAGATTTTTGTCAAGGTTTATATTGCTCCCGGCTGGTACGAAGCAATTACCTACGGACTCTTAATCGTTGTTCTCCTGGTTAAGCCCTCCGGTATTCTTGGCAAGAACATCGGCGAAAAAGTTTAAGGAGGTACGATTATGAATGCAAATACCAAAAAGAGCAACCTGATTGCTTACCTCATAAACTTTATCGGTATTCTGTTACTGTTTCTGGCCTTTACCGGACTGTTTAAATCCAATTTGCTTGGTGCAAGAACATCCTACATCATGGGTATCTGCACCACCGCCTGCTACACCATCATCATGGTAGCATCCTTAAATGTTCTTGTTGGTGTAATGGGTGAATTTTCCTTAGGCCATGCAGGCTTTATGTCGGTGGGCGCTTATGCCTCCGCCATCGTCACCAACGCCCTTGCAGGCTCGGGAATTCCCGCTATTCTGTTATTTATCATCGCCCTTATTACAGGCGGTATTGCTTCCGGCATCACGGGAATATTAGTTGGTATTCCGGCCCTTCGGCTTCGCGGTGACTATCTGGCAATCGTCACCGTAGCCTTTGCGGAAATTATTCGTGTGGCATTTTGTAACTTTGAGATTACCGGCGGTGGACGTACCATGAGCGGTATTACCAAGCTGTCCAACTTTTACTGGTGCTTCTGGGTTACCGTAGTCTGCATAACCGTCATGTATATGTTTGTCCGTTCCCGTTTTGGCCGCACCGTAAAGGCTATCCGTGAGGATTATATTGCAGCCTCCGCCAGCGGCGTAAATGTAACCTTTTATAAGGTCATGACCTTCACCTTTTCCGCCTTTTTTGCAGGCGTTGCAGGGGCGATGTACGCTCATTATATGACCGCCATGATCCCTACCAACTTTAACTTCAACTACTCTGCAGAATTTTTGACAGAGGTAATTATCGGCGGTACCGGCTCCTTTACCGGTTCTATCATCGGCGCCGCATTCCTCTCCGCTCTTCCGGAGGCCATGAGACAATTCTCCATCTACCGTATGCTGGCATACTCCATTGTACTGGTACTGGTTATGATCTTCAGACCCGGCGGCATTTTCGGCACCTATGAATTCTCTCTGACCAGAATATTAAAGCGTCTTGTGTCCGGCGACCTTTTCAACTCCGGGAAAAAGAAAGCTTTAGCAGCCCAAGCAGGAGGTGATATTCATGAATGAACAAAGTAAAAATATAACCGGCACAAAAGAGCCTGTTTTAAAGGCTCAGCATCTTGGAATCATATTTGGCGGTCTTAAGGCCGTAGACGACTTCTGTCTGGAAATCGGCGAAAGCGAACTGGTAGGACTGATCGGCCCCAACGGTGCCGGTAAAACCACTGTCTTTAACATGCTCACCGGCGTTTATCAGCCCACGGAAGGATCCTTTTATCTGTGCGGGGAAAAGATGAACGGGAAAAAGACCCATCAGGTAGTAGCCGCAGGCATCGCCAGAACCTTTCAGAACATCCGGCTTTTCAAAAAGCTGACGGTTCTTGAAAATGTTAAGGTTGCCATGAATATGTATATGCACTACTCTCTGGCCTCTTCTATCCTGCGTCTTCCCAAGTACTGGAAGGAAGAAATTGAAATTGAGGAAAAGGCATATGAGCTTTTGGATATCGTTCATCTGCGGGATAAGGCCGATTTCATTGCGGAAAACCTTCCCTATGGACAGCAGCGAAGACTGGAGATTGCCCGTGCTCTTGCAACCGGCATGAAGCTCCTTTTGCTGGATGAGCCTGCTGCCGGCATGAACCCTACAGAAACCGCAGAGCTTTTGGATATCATCAACGTGATCCGTGATAAATTTCATATCTCCGTACTCTTAATCGAGCATGATATGAGCCTTGTTATGAAAATCTGCGAAAGAATACAGGTGATCGACTACGGTGTTACCATTGCCAGCGGCAAGCCGGAGGAAATTGCCAATAACCCTAAGGTAATTGAGGCTTACTTAGGTAAAGATGATGAGGAGGTGGCATTGCCATGTTAAGTGTAAAAGATCTGAACGTATCCTACGGTGCAATCCATGCCATCCATGATGTCAGCCTTCAGGTCAACGACGGGGAGATCGTCTCCCTGATCGGTGCTAACGGTGCCGGCAAAACCACCATTCTTCACACGATCACCGGCCTGAAAAAGGCTCAGTCCGGCAGCGTCACCTATAACGACCATGACCTTTTAAAAACCGATCCCAGCAAAATCATTACGCTGGGTATGGCGCATGTGCCCGAGGGCAGACACATCTTCCCCAGTATGACAGTGGAAGAAAATCTGGAAATGGGCGCTTACATTCGAAAGGATGACTTTTCCTCCACCATGAAGGAAGTATTTGAGCGTTTCCCCCGTCTGAAGGAGCGGCGCAGACAGCTTGCGGGCACCTTAAGCGGCGGCGAGCAGCAGATGCTTGCTGTGGGCAGAGCCTTAATGAGCAAGCCCTCTATCCTTCTGATGGATGAACCCTCTATGGGACTTTCTCCTCTTTTGGTAAAGGAAATATTCAGTATCATCAAGGAGGTTCACAAACAAGGCATCACCGTTTTGCTGGTAGAACAGAATGCTAAAATGGCACTGTCCATTTCCGACAGAGCATACGTGCTGGAAACCGGCCATATATCCATGAGCGGTCCTGCCAAGGAGCTTCTAAGTGATGAAAAAGTTAAAAAAGCTTATCTCGGTTTATAGTAACACTCTACCTTTCTTTCTAAAAAGAGCTCCCTTCGGGGAGCTCTTTGCTTTCATTTTCCGGTTACCCTTCGAAGTGCCTTATGCATATAATAGATAAAAACCTATCCAAACGGTTATTCCGGCCAAAGGAGCCTTTATGGAAATTTATGTTGTAGAGCCCGGCGATACGGTGGATCTGATTGCATCCTATTATGGCATTCCGGCATCAGCTATCGTCTACGCCAATCAGCTTACCTACCCCTATGCTCTGGCCATCGGCCAGGCGCTCCTGATCAATACAGACATTCCCTCCTCCCCTGCCTACTCTGCCAGTATCAACGGATATGCCTATCCTTTCATTGAAGATACCGTGCTAAATGAAACCCTTCCCTACCTTACCACCTTATCTGTTTTTTCCTACGGTTTTACCACAGAAGGGGAATTGATTCCCCCCGCCCTTGACGACAGTTTCATGATCCTGACCGCCCAAAATGCGGGAGTTGCCCCCATTCTGACACTCACTCCCTTTGGCCCTGACGGACAATTCAACAATTTTCTGATTACCACCTTGGTAAATAATGAAGCTGTCAAACAAAACCTCCTTTCCAATCTGCTTGCAACAATTCAGGAAAAGGGATTTCGCGGTGTGGATATCGACTTCGAATATATTATTCCTACAGACCGCATTCCCTTTGCAGATTTCGTGGCGGACACCAGAAATTATCTCTCTCCTTACGGATATCATGTGTCTGTGGCATTGGCGCCCAAAATTGCGGATGATCAGCCCGGCCTTCTATACGAAGGAAAGGATTATGGACTGCTTGGAGCCGCTGCGGACAGTGTGCTTTTGATGACATACGAGTGGGGTTATACCTACGGGCCGCCCATGGCCGTGGCCCCCATCAACAAGGTGCGTGAAGTGGTGGAATACGCCATAACCAGAATCGATCCGGCCAAGATCGACCTTGGCATTCCCAATTACGGCTATGACTGGACTCTTCCCTATGTACGGGGAACCTCTGCCGCCAGAGCAATCGGGAACGTGGAGGCAGTTCAAATCGCTGTCTCTGTCGGAGCGGTCATTCAATTTGACGAAACGGCCATGTCGCCCTTTTTCCGTTATGAAGAAAACGGCGTGCAGCATGAGGTCTGGTTTGAGGACGTAAGAAGCCTTAGGGAAAAGTTCTCCCTGCTTCCCACCTACGGTCTGCGTGGAATCGGTTACTGGCAGATTATGCGATTTTTCAGGGCTAACTGGCTGCTTCTTGCGGACACCTTTCTGATCAGATAATGACAGCTTTCCTTAAATACGCAACAAAATTTCCGCCGATGATTTTTTGCACATCCTCTTCCTCCATTCCCCGCTGCAGAAGAGCCGCCGTCAGGAGAGGTACCTGACTGTGATTTAGCAGACAATCATCTCTCTCATTTAATGTCCTCCCCTGGAGGGCTGCCCTTGCTCTGTCATAGGAATCACACAGATCAAAGCCGTAGCCCACACATCCGGCACCGATCTTCTTCACCTGATATTCCACATGACGGCAAAGCATCTCCAAATGATTGCCGGATAAGGATCCTGCAATATATTTACAGCCGTTCACACCTATAATTCCTCCCCTGCCTGCCAACTCCTGCAGCTGCCAATCGGTCAGATTACGATAATTTTCATAAACCGTCCTGCTCCCCGAATGAGTTGCCAAAAACGGACGGTCTGTGATCCGGCAGATATGCGCAAAGCCGTCGTCATTTAAATGGCTGACATCCAAAAACATGGAGAGCTCCTCCATGCGCCTTACCGCCGCCACTCCCGCTTCGGTAAGTCCTCCCTTAATCTGCCTGCTCTCCGTAGCCTTGCAGCAGCCTGTGGCCAGCGCATTAGGCCTGCTCCAGGTAAGGGCGCAGCCCCGCACGCCCATGGCATATAACTGATCCAGCCGGGAAATATCTTCCCCAATACAGTCCAGACCCTCCATATAAATTAAAATGCCGATTTTCTCCTCTGAAAGTACCCTTTCAAGGTCCTCCCGGTTATAAACCGGTATTACATTCTCAAGTTCCTCTATGTCCTGCTTTAGGACATCTATTTGTTCCAGTGCATTTGCCCATCCTGCCGCCGGTTCCCGCTCCCTGCTTTGGTTCAACACACGGTTTTCCACATAGATGGAAGAAAAAACCAACTTCACATTTGCTGCCTTAAAATGATTCAGATAATGATTTTTAATGATGTTCCTTTCACCATTCTTCTTTCGCAGCAGGATTTCCCCTGCAAGGTCCAGGTGAGCATCCACTACCGGACAGGAACGATGAAGCTCCATAGCCCTGCTTAAATACTCTTGTCTGATCTTAATATCCATGTTCAATAAAAAGGTGCACCGGAACCCTCCAATGCACCTATCCTTCTTTCTTATGCTATTTATATGCCAAAAAGCCAAATTCTTTCCCTTTATTTTTCAAGCTCAACCGACTTTAAAAGCTCTCTGATATCCTCCACGGAAAGCCATTTTGTATTGTTTCCCGAGCTGTAGGAGAAGCCCTCCTCCACCTTTTTTCCGCTGGTGTTAATCTTCTGCTTATCGTTCCAGATCACCTGAGGATATACGATAAAATGCTTGTCATATTCATAGGTGGTTGCGGAATCCTCCACAGTCACCATAATCTCATGCAGCTTCTCACCGGGGCGAATACCGATCTCCGGCATCTTGCAGTCGGGCAGCATCGCCTTGGCCAGATCCGTCACCTTAAAGGAAGGGATCTTACTGATAAAGGTCTCTCCTCCGGTTGCCTCCTCCAAAGCCTTAATTACCAGCTCTACGCCCTCCGTAAGGCTGATCCAGAAACGAGTCATGCGATAGTCCGTAATAGGAAGCTCATTGCCGCCGTTCTTAATAATATTGTGGAAGAACGGAATAATGGAGCCGCGGCTTCCCGCCACATTGCCATAACGTACAATGGAAAAATTAATATCCTTGCTTCCCGCATAGGCATTGGCTGCAATAAACAGCTTATCGGATACCAGCTTGGTACCACCGTAAAGATTAACGGGATTTACCGCCTTATCCGTAGAAAGCGCAACTACCTTTTTCACATTCGTATTCAGTGCGGCATCAATGACGTTCTGGGCACCATGAATATTCGTCTTAATCGCCTCATTGGGATTATACTCACAGGCCGGTACCTGCTTTAAGGCTGCCGCATGGATCACATAGTCAACACCCTCAAAAGCTCTTTGAAGCCTTTCCTTATCCCGCACATCGCCGATGAAAAACCTCAGCTTGTCCGCATACTGTGCAAACTCCTTTTCCATGATGAACTGCTTGAACTCATCTCTGGAATAAATGATGATTTTCTTTGGATCATAATGTGTAAGAACATATTTGGTAAAGCATTTACCGAAGGAACCGGTTCCTCCGGTAATGAGAATTGTCTTATTATCTAATAACATAAAATGCCTCCAATTTTATTGTAGTCCGCGTACATTATAGCATAACTTCCCCGTAACGGCAAATTTTATTCATAGTAAGTTCTTTCTGGCGGCTTACAAGTAAACCATGGAGGCACTCTATGAAAGAACAATTTATTTCACTTTCCAATGCCCAAAACGCTTCCCGCCTTCACGAATAATCCTTCCTTGTTCAGAAAGTTTCTTCATTGCACGCTGTACCGATGCGATAGATTTCCCTGTCCTGGCCGCTATTTGTTTTTGATTAAGTTTATTATTTTCGGTCAAAAGATACATTATTTGATTTTCCAAAACATCTTCTAAAGCATCATCCAAAACATCATTTTGATGTTTTGGATTTTTTACACTTTTCTTTTCGCTTTCTTTCTCCCATATCTCCCGAAGATTTCTGTAAAATACAACAACAAAATCATCTTTTTCTGTTCTAAATTCTACCTTGCACCCAGCCGCATCACACAAATCCTTAATACGTTTAAGTCCGGTAGCAAATGTCTCCATATCCTTTGAATAATATAGGACACCTGTAATTAACTTATTTCTGCGAATTGCTTTTTTATTGCCATCTAAAAATTCCTCTGGCTTATGACCTTTAGGAAATCCGCCTGTTGTGTGAATTTCAATCCTGTCTTTAAAAACATCAATCTCATTACACTGATTGTTATGATACAATCTGTGCCCATAAGAATTAATAACCGCTTCCCGGATGGCTTCTACCGGGATTTCCGGTGTTTCTACCCGCTCAAGACCTATTATGTCCGCTTTCCAGTCCATCGCATCAATAATATATTGCTCACATACTTTGCTTAACCCTATAATAGAACCTTTATCCTCTCGACGTATATCTGTAAAAGTTGCTTTCACATTTGTAGCAAACTTTGCCATCTGTACATCATTTGTCGTACACGAGCAAAATAAAGCAGCTCCTGCATTTAGAAGATGTATGCCATCTTTAGCGAAAAGATCCAACTTTTCCAAAACCACAACTGGATCATCTGAATCAAATTCAATTCTGCCAACAGCCTTCGCTTTCATCAAATACGACTTAAATGCTGCCATATCAATATCTTCTATCGTATACTCGGACATCTGTTTTTCCCAACCGTATTTCTCTCCACCCCTGGCTAACAGCATCTCCGAATACATTTCCTGTGACATAACAAGATCTTCATCTGCCTGTCTGATACGTGCAACATTATGAGCAAGGTAAGGTTGCTGATCTCCAGAAAACTTTACATATACCGTCTGCTTTCCGCCTTCAAATGTCTTAATCGTGATTTCCGGGAAAATAGACGGCGTAATATGATTCTTAATAGCCTGGCTTACTTTACGCAAAGTTTCATCATTTATCACTTGTCCCAATACATCACCATTGTTTCTGACGCCAAAATACAGTTCACCGGAACCATGCTTATTCAAAATAGCAACGATAGACGTGATAGCTTCTTTCAATTCTCCGGTTGTTTTCTTATATTCTATTTGCTCTGTCTCTATTCCAATGTTTTCCATCAAAACACCTGCCTTTACGATTTTCCTAAAGGCAGGAAAATCGATTAAATAATTTTTTTATTCTCCGCTTTCTTCACTGTACTCAACCGTTATACCAACACTGTTTCCGTCCAAATCCACAGGAACGCTTCCCTCCTCTATCATCTGCAGCATAATCGGAACAATGTGCGGATCAAATTGAGATCCTGCTCCCTTTGTAAGCTCATCAATAATAACTTCCTTTTCCAGGGCCTTTCGATAGCATCTTGCATTGGACATAGCGTCATATGCATCCGCCACACCGATAATCCGGGCGATCAAAGGAATTTCCTCCCCCTTCAGCCCCTGGCAATAGCCGGCACCATCATAACGCTCATGGTGAAACCTTGCGCCCTCGGAAATTCCTTCAAGCGCCGTACAATCCTTCAATATTTCCCCACCTATTGCCGGATGTGTTTTGATTACATCCATTTCCTCATCCGTCAGCCTTCCCGCCTTCTTGAGAATACTGTCGGGAACGCCGATTTTACCGATATCATGCATAAGCGCAATGTAGTAAACCCGCTCTTGATCCTCCTGCGTCATATTCATTCTTCTGGCCAGTTCCTTTGAATAGTAGGCAACCCTTATGGAATGACCGTTCGTATAGTTATCCTTTGCATCAATGGTCTTTGCAAAGGCACGAAGGAACTGATCTACAATGGTCTGGTACTCCTTCTGCCTCTCCCTGATCCTGCTTATCTTGGTCCGGGCAATCAGATAGCTGCCTCCTATCAGTATAATCACAACCGCTGCCATACATAACACCCAAAAGACCGGATATTCAGTTATTTTTCTTTCCTTATGGAAATCCACATAGTATTCGTAACCCGTCTCCGGGTCAGACATCTCATACACCCGCAGACGGAAAGTATAGTCTCCGCCGGGCAGATTGGTATAGCTGATACTGCTGCTTTTCTCATCCCGGATTACCGTTTCCTGCTTGTCAAAGCCCTCCAGCTGATATGCCATTACACTTTTCGTCGTTCCCGTATAAGAAAGTGTGGAAAAGTTAATGGTAACACGGGTCGTATTCTTATCCAGCACAAGTGACGTGGGCTGAATATATTTTTGTCCATCCACTTGTATTTCACCGATAATCCCCCATGGTTTAGGATTGTGCACCATAGAGAAACCAAAGCAGCTGATACCGTTCCTTGTGGAAAGATACAAAATGCCATCCTCATCTACATAATTCCATGTGTTAGCATTTAAAGAGCCGGTAAGTCCATAGGAAAAGCCATACAGTACTGTCAGAGCTGTTTTGTCTCCCAAAAGCTCATTCCTTTGGACTGAAAGAATGCCGTTATTCTGCATCATGTAAAGTACGCCGTCTTTTTCATAGAGATCAAAAATACTTCCGGCACTTTTCTCAAAGTTTTCAAGCTTTCGAAAAACCCCGTCCTCGAAATAGTAAAGGCCGCTTCCCGCACTGACAAACCAACCTGCCCCTGCCTGATCCCGAAGCATTCTCAGCACAACACCTTCCTGCAAGCCCTCATTAAAACCGTAGCATGTGATTTCGTCCCCCGAAATGGCGTAAATACCTCCGCCGTCACTTCCGGCATAAAGGGTTCCATTCTCATCCTGCGCCAGGCAGAGAATGGTAGCATTGGCAAATCCTTCACCGTCTTCCTTTCCGTAGCTTTTCACAATCCCATCATCCTTAATGATACTGATGCCTCCCTGGGTGCCTGCCGCTATAGAGCCGTCGGAAAGCTGAAGCAGCACTCGTACTCCCTCATCTACTAGGCCTTCCTGCCTGCCATAACAAATAATTTCTTCCGAGTCAGGATCATAATTCACCACACCGCTTCCATAATAAGCTGCAATCCACAGCTCTCCGTCGCTGTCCACCAGCATGTGGCGAATTCTGTTCCCTGAAAGAAGCTCTGTCAACTCATTTTTTACGGATGACCAGTCCTCCCTAAATATCATGAGTCCATCATCTGTACCCACGTAAAACCAATTTCCGGCTTTTACAATGGTATTGATCGATTTTTCTACAAGCTCCCCTGCCTTTTCATTGGGAGTCACAAAACACCCCTTGGAATACTTTACAATTCCATAGGCCGAGGAGGCCAGCCAGAGATTTCCCTCGTAATCAATTGCCGCACTGTTTACAGAGGACGCCCTTTTGCTCTCTCCAAACTCCTTAAGTTCTCCCTCGCCTGTCATAAGACCAAAACCACGAAGACCGGAAATCAATATACTCCCATCCCTGCAGACATAAATCTGATTATGGGTACTTACCGTTCCGGTGTCATAAACCGTAATTTCATAGGACTCCTCTGATAAACCTTCGTCCTTAAAATCCACCTTTGCCAACTCTTTTCCCGAAGAGCCAATGTAGATTTCTCCCTGCGCACCTGATGCCACACAATAAGCCTCCGCTTCCTCAAACAAAACTTCAGAGGACAGTTCCGCCACTACCTTGTCCTCGCTCACCGCCAGGCAAATGCCCTGATTCATGCAGCACCACACTCTCCCGTATCCGTCCACACCAAGAGAGTATACAGTATTGCCGGCTAACTTTTCATCATTAAGAGGCGTCAGTATACCTTCACGTATCACAGCCAATCCTGAGCTTGACGCTGCATAGACCGTTCCGTCTGCGCCCTCCTCAAAATCCCGGATACACAAAAAGGTATGATCCTTAGGATTTTCTATTTTCGTAAAGCTGCCGTTTTCATACACAAAAACACCGGCATCATTGGTACCGATCCACAAACGTCCCTCTCCGTCCTCAAAAAGGGCACGCACAGATGATGAGGAAATACCATCCTTTTCCTCACTGAAATTTCTAAACCGGGTACCGTCATACCGGATCAGACCGCCATAGCTTCCGATCCAGATATAGCCGTCAGAGGTCTGAATAACAACGTTAGCCTCCCCTGTGGGAAGCCCGTTTTGTTCATTATATATTGTAACTACATAGTCTCCAAAGTTCTCTAAAGACTCGGAAGCATTCACTGCAAAGGGTTGCAGCAATAAAGCCGCTGCCACGGCAAATCCCATCAATGCCCCTGCAATTCCCAGCAATTTCCTGTTCATAGCAATCTCCTGTCATATTTTCACTCTATTTTATAAAGCGTCCACATTCCCTCCGACTTCTCCGTCACCACCTGAAAGGAGCTCAGACTATCATTCTCTGCGAGCAGCCTCCTTACACACTCCTCCTGATCCTCATAATCCGCAACATAAGCCAGTATTTTGTTACTTTGCGTAATGATCTCGTCGCTAATCGGTTCCTGATTCCCCAAGCTTGCCAGATAGACTCTTCCATATTCCATCAGTTCATCGGAAAGCCACCAGATATGATCTCCCGACGCCTCATTGTAAAACACGATCACCGTATCCTCTGCATGCTCTTTGACATACGCCATATTTTCTCTTTCTTCCTCATAGAGAAAAATCACCCGGTTCCTGATAAGCCCGGCTCCGTCAATAAGAATGATCGCCGCCAGAAAAACGAAAGAAAGCTGTCGGAAGGATATGCTTCGCTCCAGATAGCTCCACAGGAAATAAACCAGCAGAAAAATCACAATTCCATAAATCGGCAGTTGATATCTGTTGGAGGTGGCCCCCAAAAGCAGGGCAGTTTTTGACACGGTAAAAAAGTATCCCGCAGCAGCAAACATCATAAGTATAACGGAAGGATTCAGAATCTTTCCTGTCTGCTTCCTGCGCTTTTTCAAATATCCGGCAGTTACGGCAAACAGCGCTATTGCCAGTATCCATAGACTTAAGGTATCGCTCATCACATAATCATCAAACAATCCATAGAAAAACCGCAGACGATCCAGCGTGTTAGAGGCATCCCCAAACTCGCTTACCGCCTCCGTTCCCCGGTATCCCTTAAAAATATGGGACAGCGCCGGAGGATAATAAAGCAGCGCTGCTCCTAACCCCAGTGCACAGCTAAACGCATAGGAAAACAGTCTCTTAATCCATTTCTTCCAAAGCAGATAAACGCAAAAGCCTGCCCCCAAAAAGAAATGAAAAATAATATAGTAATACTGAGTCAGAAATCCCAGAAAAACCGTGCATGCAACCGGCAAAAGAAAGGTTCTTACCCGGAAGTCCTGCTTTGAAACCGCCCGAAGGTGAAGGGCCAGACATAGAAGCACAAACAAAGTAAGCCACTGATACATACGGATAAACATTACACCGGAAATCACCGCTGCCGAAAATCCCCAAAGGAAACAGGTAAGAAAAGCCAGCCTCCGGGCTTTCTTCCTATCCTCCTGCGTCTGTTTCTGCTTACAGGCCGCCGTATAGGCACAATACGCAAGCAAAAGGTAACTTCCCACATAGGCAATCAGGTTTACCGCAATTCCAAACCATTTGCTGAATACCCCCGGCACAAGAGAACAGGCAGTATGAAACAAATAGTAATATAATGGCGGATGCACATCCCATGACTGCATCTGCCACACCACATCATAGCGAAAGCCCTCCCCGGGCAGCACTACAAAATCATTCCGCAGATCATCCCGTTCCATCCACTGCCTGTCATTCACAAACAGCCCCGCCGTCTTATTACTGGAATAATAGGTATAAAGCTCGTCCTCGTGAAAGCCGGATTTCCTGCCTCCGTAATAAAAAAGAACCGCAAGTTGGACAAGCAATAGCCCTGCCATAACTGCAATAAATATACGTTTATTTTTCAGATTAGATGTTATATTCATTGAATTTTCCTTACTGCTTAATAATATACTTACTCTTTCTTCCTTCCCCTCATCAGCATCCTGTGTACCCTCCGCACCAGACGAGGCGCCGTCCCAAGAAGCAGCAGATACACCTTATTTTTACTGGTAAGATATGCCGACCCGATCACATCTTTTCTGTGTTTTCTAAGATAGGCTTTTACTTCCAAATAAAACGTATTGTCCTTCGTCATGCGGGAAACCGGAATGTGAAGCATATAATCCAGCCTCTGGAACAATCCGAAGCGCATAGCCTCAGGAAGCAACTGGGGATACTCCTTCTCTACAATCTCATAAACCCGGTCCGCATTCCTTACGATATCGGTGAACACCTGAGGAAACTCCTCCTCATCTCTGGTCCGTGTATTGCTTCCGTAACGATAAAACACATGATAATCCTGTTCCGGCAAAATTGCCACTGCAGGCACCTTGGGAAGCAGTCTCACCAATAGATTAAAATCCTCATTCAGCTCTCCTACCGGAAAACGCTCTTCCTTAAGAAGGGATGCATGAATCAGCTTCGTGCAAAAGGAGCAGTCTCCTCTGTGAAGGAGCAGCTCTCTCATAAAGCGCTCACATTCCCATAGCTGTGGTCTATCCGGCGGTGTGCACACGTCGGGCATTCTGTTTCCCTGCTCGTCAATCTCATCCCGGGAAGTCTGTACCATCAAAAGGTTTTCCGAAAGAGCAACCGAAAGAAGTCTCTCATACATCTGCGGCTCAATATAGTCATCACTATCCACAAAGCCGATATAGTCCCCTTTTGCATGTGAAATTCCCAAATTTCTGGCAGAGGAGGAGCCCCCGTTTTCCTTGTGAAACACCCGTATCCTCTTGTCCTCCAACGCCATCTTTTCCGCAAGGGCGCCGCTGTTATCGGTGGAACCGTCGTCCACCAGAATAATCTCCAAATTCCGCCAGGTCTGCCTGCGGATGGAATCCACACACCTTTGCAGATATTCCACAATATTGTAAACAGGCACGATCACACTGATCAGTGCAGGTCTTCCCGTTCCTTCCAATTGCTTCTTCCCTCCTTGTTCATCCGGCTATACATTTTGCCCGGCGATACCACCGGTGCAGGACTTAACGGTCCTTCTGCCTCCGGCTGATAATTTCCCGCCATAATTCCCTCTATCATTCTTTGAAGCGCCCCGGCGGCATGCTCCGCATTCCACAGGGTCGTAATGGTCTCATATGCGGCCATTCCCATGGCCATTCTCTCCACCGGATGTTCCGCAAGATAACTGACCGCTTCCCGCATTTTTTCATAACTACCTGCGGGGTAAGCCAATCCGTTTACTCCCTGCTTAATCAGGTAGGGCACCGCCCCGGCCTGCACATTTGCCACCACGGCACATCCACTGTTCATGGCCTCATTCACCACTGCTCCCCAGCCCTCTAAGTGGTTGCTGGTAAACACATGAATGTGGCACATTTCCATAATCTCTCGAACCTTCTCCGGCGTCTGAAAGCCATGAAAGGTAATCCGCTGCTCCACACCCCGCTGCACTGCAAGCGCCTTGATCTCTTCTTCCAGCCCGCCGCTTCCCACCATATGAATGTGGCAGTTATATTTCTCCCCCAAATCCTTAGCAAGACGAATCATATATTCGGGATGCTTTAAGGGAATAAACCTTGCCGCCCATACAATGTGAAGTCCGTCCCTTTCTTTCAGTGCCGCAAGCTGTCCTTCCGGATAATATCTGGTCTCCGGAAAGTATCCCCACCGGAACATCTTTCCCGGATAGGCATGTATCAAATGAAAATCGGAAGGCACATAAGCTCCCGCACACAACAGATAGGCAGAACTCTTCCGGTATCTGATATGCTCACGGTACTTGTGAAGCAGACCCTTAGGGGAAATCATTTTCCACTGTCCCTCCCGATAAATCCGTTCACTGATCCGTATGGTAAGCTTCCCGCTATTAAGCCGCTGCTGCACAAGCTCCTCCTTATCGTTCCAGCCCGCAATCAGCACATCACTTTCCAAGATTAATTTTCTGCACCGGTCCTCATCCTCATAAAAGCAGCTTACAAAGGGAAGTTCTTCCCCTGCAGCACTCCAGCCCATAGCAAGGCGCTCCTGCTCCATAGGCTCTGTCTGGATAAAATGAAAATCCTGCCCCCAAAGCTTATAACAGGCCTGCGAAAAGGGAATTTGATGATGATTAATGTAGTTGGATATAAAGGTAACCGTCATTGATCCCCTCCTATTTCCCCATAAATTTCCAGAAGTCTCAAATAATTGCATTCTCCGTCGTGAGCAATGGCGGCACGCTTTGCAGCCTGAGCAGATATTCTGCCGGTCATGGTAAGCCCGTTTTCATCCCTCTTACCACTCCACAGCTTTCTTATGGCTTCTGCCAGGCCTTTTGCATCTCCCGTATCAAAAAGCAGTCCTTCCTTTCCGTCCGTAATCATATCAGGGATTCCTCCAGCTCTTGACGCTGCCACCGGAACCCCAAGAAGCATTGCCTCCCCTACGGTATTGGGAGAATTCTCCAGAACCGAAGCACATACAAACACACTGCTTAGCAAAAATCTTTCCTTCATCTCCTGCGCTGTCAGCTTTCCGGTTGCGATGACCCGATCCTCCAGCCCATACCGCCGCATAAGCTTAAGCAGATACTTTCCGTAGGCGGAAAGCTTAAGTCTTTGCTTTAAGGTCTTATGCTCCACCACGCTGTTTCCCGCCACATAAAGCCGCAGGTCCGGATAATCCGGCATAAGCAATGCCATAGCCTCCAGCACAAAATGCATTCCCTTTAAGGGGTAATCCCCCTGCCCTAAGAAAATGCTGTGCTTTTCACACTTCTCCTCATCCCAGCTCCCGGTATAGAATTCCTTTCGCATGGTTTCATTCATGCTGTAATACCTGGCCCTGGGGTTGATGGCCGCAGTTCCTTCCCTGTCAAATCTGGTTCTTCCCGTTATATTGCCACAGCCCTTAATTGCCTTTGCCTCATTTTGTCCACGGAGAACAAACTTTTCCTGCTGACGGCGAAGAGAATCCCTTCGCACAAAATCCCGGAAGGTCACCTTTCTTTGAATCTCCTGTGGCAGTCCTGCCATATACACTCTGGCAATTTCCCCGCAAAGTCCCTGTATCCCGATCAGCGTCCTGTCAGGATTTCCAAAGGCCCGCACAGCCGCCAGGGTGTGGGGAAATTCGGTACCGAATATATGTAAAATATCAGGCTGAAAATCCCGGAAAATATCCGCAAACCGACTCTCCAATGCAGAATCATAATGCTCCGGCTCTCCCAGCCTTTCCAAAAAAGCATAGCATTTCACTCCCTGAACCAAAAACGCATCAGCTTCCTTATGCGTCAAATTATCCGGCCAGCTCTCTACTGGAAAGCATACCCCTAACTCAAAGGGCGCATTCTTTTCCCTGACTCTTTCAAAAATACCGGAAAGCCATCCTTCCCGGTTACTATATGGGAGATGTAACTCCCGGGCAATTGCCGGAAGCATAATATTGCAAACCCACAAAACCTTTTTCATCTTATTCTTACCTTACTTCTTCCTGCTATAAATAATCCCTTTCATGCGGTTGTATATCCCGGCTGTCCTTTCATTTTCCGCAATCCATGTACGAAGCGGCGCTAAGGAAAGCAGCATAATTGCCCTGAATTTAAAAAGTTGTGCCGATGTCATATACTTTTTGGTAATTTCTCTGTGCTCCTTTGCTGATAACCTTTTATTCTCATTCGTCTCGGAAAAGCCGCCGCCCTCGTAATCCGCAATGATTATATCCTGATAGGCAAAGGTAACGCCGCCCTTCGTATCGCAGGAGAAAAAGCACCACAAAAACTGCTCATAATCGGCTCTCACCTTATAGCTTATGTCAAAGGGATGCCAAAGCAGCAGCTCCCTGCTGTAAAAGCAGGCCTGATGACAGGGCACATTCCGATAGCACCCAAAAGCATCCATATGAGGATTGGAGGCCACCCTTTGACCGGTAAGACGCTCAAAAATATTCCCGTAATAAATTCCCGTCCCCTCCTGCACTTTGCTTTCCATCTGCATCGTACTTTCTATCTGTATTTTATCTTCAATCTGCTCTTCACTCTTAGAGGCTTTTATAAATTCCGCCATCTGTAAAAGGACCTTTTCCGAATAAAACCGATCCCCGCAGTTTAAAAAATATACATATTTTCCCCTGGCCAGTGCAGCTGCCTGGTTCATAGCGTCATAAATCCCCTGATCCTTTTGACAGATCAGGCGAAATGACTCCTTCGGGAACATTTCCGGCACACTCTCCGCTGCGCCGTCAGTGGAAAGACCATCCTTCACAATCACCTCATAATCGCAAAAGGTTTGCTCCTTAATGCTCTCCAATGTTTCCAAAAGTTTTTTCCCCGGATTTAAACAGACAACAATAATGGAAAAAAAAGGCTGCATCTTTCCTCCTCCTTTGGTATTGTCCCGCTTATTAATTCACATCTGAAAGGATGGGAACCATATCATGAAACATAAAGGTTTCATAAGGCAAAATCCTAAGCCCGTCATTTCCCGCCTTCATCAAAATGAACACCGCAAAATATAAAATTGCGGCTCCCACCACTCCAATCGCTGCCAGTCTTTTCAGCTTCCGGTTCTCAATACCGGAGATAAGCGCCGGCAGAAAGAAGATGTGGGTTATAGTCAGATAATAACCTATTCTGGATATGATAGGCAGAAAGGAGCAGCACACATACATAACAAGCGCTCCCAAATTACAATAAAAGTAAAACAAATTTCTCCTCGATTCCTTCACCGTCCGCTTGTAGCAGATCAGTGCCAAAATCAACACCGCCAGACATCTGGCAATATTGACAAAGCTTGTTCCGCCCTGCAGATACTCCGTATCCTCATAAGTCGGATAGAGGAAAACCACCACCTTCAAATAAAAATCCTGTAAAAAGAAGAAGGTGGAACAAAATACCGCTGCAAGCGCAAGCTGCCACTTTTTCCATGAAATCGACGCAAGTATATACAAGGGGATCACCACCAAAAGAGACTTATGCAGTGTTGCTCCCAAAAGAATCAAAATAATGAATCTCCCCCACTGCTTCCTTAGCACATAGGGAATGGCATACAGGGCTATGGCAAGTGCCAGATAATAACGCACCGTATTGAAGGACTGAAAATAATAGCCAAAAGCCATAAACAAAAAGAAGGAGAACCCAAAGGAATCCGCCTGCCTGTATATGGCAGCAAGAAAGATAAGCACCGTAAAGAATGCGAAGAAAGCAAATACCAGCAGATAATTCTCAAATCCGCTGATCCCATACAGAACCTTCACGATCCAGTTAAAGCCAAACTCGGTGGGAACAAAGGCATCACAGTTGATCAGATGCATAAATTCCACATATTTGGCATAATCGTTCCCCACATTCAGTCGACAGGCCGAAAGGGCAAATAAAATCAGAAAAACAGATACCAGAGAAAGTCCGTTCAGTATCTGCTGTCTGCTCACCATACCATTTTGTTTCAGGCAGTGGTTGTTTACAAGCAATCCCAGGCAAACCGTCACCGCTGCCACAATGACATATAAAATCATATCCGATCCTTCCCTTGACCAATCCCCTGCTTCATTAAGCGATAGGCTTCTCGAAAACCAAGCTCCCCAAGCATTTCCTTTCTGTGGGCATACAAAAACCGCAGCGAAAAGAGCCTTGCCAAGACGCCGTAAAGATAATGATACAACACGCCTCTGTCCACAAAGAATTTCTCATTGTACCCCTTAAACCATGTAGATTCCCGGTATACCTCCTGTCCCAGATTTTCACAGGACGCATACAGGTGAAGTCCCTTTTTCAGGCAGTCGTGGAGAAATAAGCTGTCCTCCCCGTTACTGTATCTCGCACCGCCGCCAAAAAGCAGGGAAAAGCTTACATTCGCCCGGCGCAGCGACTCTGTTCTGGCAGCCACCGCATAAGTGGGATAGCGTCCGTAATTGTACCAGCGTATCCTGCCCCAAGTCTCATTATAATAGGTAGCACGGGAGGGATCCACTTTAAAATTAAAGGTAATAATATCCGCATCCGGATTGGCTTCAAAAGCGTCCAATACCAGCTTCTCATACCCGGCAGTAAACACAATATCCTCATCGGAAAACAGACAGATATCCCCATCCGCCCTCATAAGCGCCGTATTCCTGCTAAGCCCTACGCCCCTCTCCGGCATGGAAAAGCATTTGACCAGTCTGTCTTTATGCAGATATTCACAATAATCAAAATGATCACACTGGTTAACAATGATCGCATCGCTCTCCAAATTCATCTGTCCTGCCAGACTATTTACTTCCTGATTAACTGCTGCTACCAGCACCTGTAATTTCATAAAACCTGTACCTTTACGAGTAGTATCTGTTTAAAAATTCTTCGTCCGCCTGTGCAATAATCATGCCAAGCACCTGACAGTCCTGGATGCGGAGAAGACTTAAAATCCTTTCCGTCTTCCTTCCCACATCATTTCCGAAGGGAAGAAGAATTATCACGCCTCCAAGCTCTCTGATTTTGATACATTCTTCCTCCGATAATACATTTTCATTGAAGGGAACAACCTCCCACTCATCTGCTTCCCTGGGCGGCTCCTCGTTCATAATATTCCATCCGAAGTCTTCCTCACCGGCTCCTACAGGAACCTCCATCTCGCCTCTGTTTAAAAGACCCTCAATCTCCAGCTTTCTCATATCGGCATGGTTAGCCATATCCAGAATGGCAAAGGTCTTTTTTGCTCCCAGAACGTAATGAAGATTAGCCTTAAGCTCGCCTGCATAGGGCTGCAGCCCCTTTTGGTTCATGGTAAGAATGCCCAAAGCCTTGTAGGGATATTTCTTTTCCACATCCCCCTGTACAAAAATACTTTCATTAAACGCATAGGCAAAGCCAAAGGCCAGAAATGCCAGCACACCCACGATCACAGCACCCGTAATACATGCTGCCGAGGTACGGTCATCCCAGTAAACCCTTTGGGGAGCTTCTGAACGTATCACCTTAATCAGGCTGATTTCATCACTTTCCTGCGCAAACTTCATAAGCCCTGCCTCTGCCGCATCCCGAATCTCCCGGACAAATTTCTCGCTGCCGCCTGTAACCGTCACGGTAAGCAGCCTGATATCCGACAGGATTTCCGCTGAAGTTGCTTCCCTTACCTCTTCCTTTTCGTAGCCGGGAAGCTCCTCCATGATCAAATCCAAAATAGGATCCGTATCCATAAGATCATTCCATGTATAACCGTTATAATGCTGATAGACCTCTCCGCTCTCGTCCACACCAAAGCTGATATACAGCTTAGACACCGTCTCATACTCAACGGGCATTTTCATGCCCCTGATGATCTGATAGACCACACCTCCAAAGGTGGCTCCTAAGATGATCAGCATGATGATGATCCAAATTTTCCGCTGAAAATAAAGCATCAGCCTTTTTAAATCCATCCCTCTGTTCAGATATTCCTCATTCATCATTCTTTTTTCCCTCTACACTAACATTCTTCATAGCCGTCACCTGGGCAGTATCAACTCCCTCAGTGCTCTCAGGCCTTATCAATATCTTTAGTGTAAGCAGCATCAGTTTTAAATCCATCCATACAGAATAGTTCTCAATATAAGATAAATCCAGCTTCAATTTGTCATACGGCGTTGTGTTATATTTGCCGTAAACCTGTGCATAACCTGCCAGTCCCGCCTTCACCTTCATACGAAAAGCAAATTCCGGCATTTCCTCCATGTACTGCTTGATAATTTCCGGGCGTTCCGGTCTCGGACCGATAAAGGACATGTCACCCTTTAAAATATTAAAAAGCTGTGGCAGTTCATCGATTCTTACTGCACGGATCACCCGCCCTACCGGGGTAATCCTTCCGTCATTTTTGGAAGCCAGCCTTGCTACGCCGTCCTTTTCCGCATCTACACGCATGCTTCTGAATTTCATAATCATAAATTCCCTGGCATCCCTGGTACAGCGAACCTGCTTGTAAAGCACCGGCCCCCCGTCATAGCATTTAATGCAGATTGCCGTAATCAGCATAAAAGGAGATGCTATAATCAGCAAAAGCAACGAACAGATAATATCAATCAGTCTTTTGGCAATCCGCTGCTCCACCGAAAGCGAATACTCTCTGGTCAGTAAAATCGGTGTATCAAACAAATGCAGCTGATCGGAGCCCTTGATAAGCACGTCCGGTATCTTCGGCATCATGTACACCCGCACTGAACGGCTGTAGCAATATTTCAGCAGCCGGTTTCGATCCTCTGTGGGAATATCCCACAAAACCACCGCACCGTAATTTTTCCCGATTTCCTCTTCAAGCTTCCAGAGCCCTTCCTTGATATCCATGCATTTCACAATCCGGTACTTGTCCTTGCGGGAAGCAAATTTTCTGAGAATGTCCTCGATATCTCTCTCTCCATGTACAAGAAGCATTTCCCTGGGCGGGAACACCTTTCTATAAACATGATTGCAAAAGCCGATCCACAGTGCGGAAATAATAAGCTGAATGCCTGTAGCCGCCACAAAGTACTCAGGCGGCACCAGCCAGTTTCTCATCAGAGAAATCTGGAAATATGTAATTACATTTACAATAAGCACGGAAAAAAGCTGGGAAAGAAATACATCCATAGGCTTTAAATAACCGATCTTTAATCCGCCGTAGGTATTGGTAAAGAAGAACAAAAGTACCAGATAAATGGCAAACATTAAAAGATGTCCGTTCCGATGAAAACGAAGTCCCAAATTAAAATGATTGACCAAGGGGTAGTAGTACTCCATCCAGATATATGCATATACGGCGGTCTGCATGATAAGCCCCATGAAACCAAGCCACAATACTATAATTCTTTTTATGCTCTCAAAACGTTTCACTATGCACCTCTTAAATTCTTCTTAACGTAGCCCGAAGAGCCCAGAAAATAAGATTATAAATGCTGTACAGGACAGGCAGCTGCTCCTGTCTGCGGTACAGATTCCATATCCTTCTTACAGCCTCCAGCTTGTTGGAGGACAATGATTTTGCCGGTCTTCTGTAGATTGCAAGCACCTGGTCTAATCCATAAGCGGTATAACCGTTTTTCAAAATCTTCCACCACGTAGCGGTATCCTCGCTTTTAACCTCCGGCATCTTAATCAAATCATGCCCTGTTTTCTCCGTATCCAAAAGCACTGTAGTTGTAAAAATAACTGTACGGGACAGAGCCTTATCATAAGTAAGCGAAGGCGGTACATGAACCACCTTTCCCGTGGGCTTGCCTTCCTCATCTCCAAATTCGTAGGCGGTAAACACAAAGGCCGCCTGCTTTTCCTTCATGAAAGCAAGCTCTTTTTCCAGCTTGTCCTCCATCCACAAATCATCCGCATCCAAAAAGGCAATGTATCTGCCTTTTGCCGCCTCGATCCCTGTATTTCTTGCCCGGGCTGCTCCTTCATTGCGCTCCTTTTCAATCAGACGTATTCTGTCATCCTTATGCTCCATGCAGGCACATATCTTCTGTCTGCTGTCATCAGAAGAACAATCGTCCACAAGCAAAAGCTCCCAGTTTTCACAGGTCTGCTTTTTCACCATGGAGATGGTCTCTTCAATGTAGGCCCCGGCATTATACACCGGAACAATAATGCTTACAAGCTCGCTGGTCTTCTCCATCTATATTTCCTCTTTCACCAGATAGATTGGGCGGCTTTTCACTTCCATATACGTCTTGGCCAGATACTGTCCCACGATCCCAAGGCAAAAAAGCTGTACGCCGCTGATCAGCGAAATAATACATACCAGCGAAGGCCAGCCTGATGTAGGGTCACCGAACAATGCCTTTCTGACAATGGTGAAAATAATAAGCGCAAATGCCACAATACAGAAAAATACGCCCATAAACGCCGCAAATGCCAGTGGCGCCGTGGAAAAGGAGGTAATTCCCTCCAGAGAATAAATAAACAGCTTCCAGAAGGACCACTTGGTTTCTCCCTTCTTCCGCTCAATATTATCAAATTCCAGCCATTTCGTATTATAGCCTACCCAGCCGAATATTCCCTTGGTGAAACGATTATATTCCTTCAGGGAAAGAATGGCATCCACAACCTGACGGGTCATCAGACGGTAATCCCTTGCTCCGTCTACAATCTCCGTCTTGGAAATTTTCTTCATAATCTTATAAAACATTCTTGCGAAAAAGGAGCGTATCACAGGCTCTCCTTTTCGGTTAACCCGACGGGTTGCAACTGAATCATAGCCCTCCTCGATACATGCATACATTTCAGGAAGAAGCGCAGGCGGATCCTGCAGATCCGCATCCAAAAACACTACATAATCGCCCTTTGCCTTCTCAAGTCCCGCATAGATCGCCGCTTCCTTGCCAAAATTTCTTGAAAAGGAGAGAAGATGCACACGCCCATCCTTTTCAATCAGCTTTTTGACTTCCTCCACGGTATGATCCTTAGAGCCGTCATCAATATACCACAACTCCAGTTCTATATCCTTCGCTTCGAAAAAGTGCTCATTTTTCATGAATTCCGTATAAAAATCAGCAATATTTCCCTCTTCATTGTAACAAGGGACTACTGCACTAAGTAATTTCATCTCGCAGATACCTCATACTATTCCTATTTTATACCAAAACACTGCTTATTATTTTAGCACATATAAAGAAATATCACAAGTTACCTGTTGCCGCTACTGACCTCCATTCATATAAAGAAATACTTTCGCACAGAACACCTTCCCCCAATCAGAGAACACAACCTTTCCACCGTACTTCCGTGCAATTCTCCTGACCTGTAAAAGTCCCAGTCCATGAAGCAGCTTATCCGCTTTAAGAGTCAGATAATTTCCGTCGCAGTCCTTTTCCCGGCTTTGCTCATAAGGGTTTCTTATCTCAAGAAAAAAGGCGGTTTCATCCGTTAAGATACGGATGTTAATCCACTTATCCTTCGCTTCAAGCTCCCGAACTGCCTCCAGGGAATTATCGATCAGATTTCCCAAAAGCATACTCATATCCCAATCCTCAATCTCTATGCTTCCTGCAACCCTGTTTTCCAGTTCGATCCGAATTTCCTCCTTCTGTGCGTCCTCCAGCTTGCTGCACAAAATGGCATCCATCCCAATGTTTCCCGTATCAATCAAACACTGTTTCTTTGGGTAAAATTCCGCCTTTTGACGGTAGTGCTCTTCCAGCTTGTCATACTGCTTCCGCTTTAAATATTCCAGTTCCACAATATAATCGTTTTCCATCTCATGCCGCATTGTGCGGAAACGATCCTGAGCATCCTTAAGTTCTTTATACTGCCTCCTTAAGTATCGGTTCTGCCCATGCAAAAGCTCATTCTCTACTTTAATACGCTTGTACCCCTTAATGCCAATCCATTTTTCCAATCTCTTATTCCTCCAAAAGTGCATAAATATACATTCTTTAATCAGAGTAGTTTCCGCATTTTGGAGTGTAAATAACCTCGTATAGGGAGCCACAAGAACCATTGTTCTGCATCTCTACATGGAAGAGAAAGTTTTATTTAACGATCAGACAGAAAAAGGACAGGGATATCCCTGCCCTAAAAAAGAAATGCTTTTAGAGTTTGAAACGTTTCTTCTAAGAATTATATAGCAATTCCTTAAATTGTTCCGAACATGTAATAAATAGCATATTTACGGATACTTTTATCCCCTTTCTGAAAGATAATCCATATGGAATTGTATCACCGCATTTTTCCTGCCTCTGCTGACCGGAAGACTGGCCTTATTTCGCAGCATCACCATTCTGCGGTGATACTGCTCTATCTGTCTGCCATTCACCAGATAAGACTGATGAATTCTGATAAAGGGAGCCCGGTAGCATTCCAGCATTTTTTCAATATCATCCAGCTTGTCATATACGCAGTATTCAGCCCCCGTTTCCAGCAAAATTTTCACTGTTCTTCTTTCACTGACAAAATAAAGCACTTCATGAAGATTAATATTGTACGCCCGACGCTTATACTGAAACTGAAAGCTTTCGTACACATATCTATGTTCCTCCAGAATTTGATCCAGAATAAAAAACACCTTTCCCCTTGACACCGGCTTTTCCATGAACTGAACCGGATACAGACTGAATATCTCCCTGAAATAAATATCATACTGAGATACAAACACCACACTGACCAACCGGTTCTGTTTTCTGATTTTCACAGCCGTTTCCATTCCATTCATCCCGCTTAGCTCAATATCCAGAAAAACCGCTGTAAAATCCCCTGAATTTTCAATCTCAAATAAGATCTCCTCTCCGCTTTGAAACTTCATCACCTGTATAGGCACCTCTCTGTTCTTAGACCAGCATTGCATGTACTTTGCCAGTCTTTCCATGTGAAGCGGAACATCATCACACACTGCTATTCTCAGCATTTTCTCCCCCTTACCTTAACTTAAAATCTTTAATTTCCATTCCCATTGCTTCGATTTTTGCGTATACTATGGGAAGATGCTTGGTCAAAAAGGATCACCGGTATTATTTTAAATGTGTAAACAGGGAAGGGAAAACAGAATATGAACCTATTAAAGAAAATATATTGCAGAGGCTTTCAGACCATGATGCACATTGCACTGCCCTTTATGCCCTATAGAAAACCCAGGCTGATTGACGGGTTTGACGGCATACCACAGCTTTTGCTCTCCCATAAGCTTCAGAGGGTTCTGCTCATCACGGATAAAGATATCTATAACCTTGGTTTAACTGCGCCGCTGGAAACGCTTTTATCGGATGGTGGAATCGCCTGCACCGTCTTTTCCGACACGGTGGCAAACCCTACCGTGACAAATGCGGAAGCGGCAAGAGAGATTTATCTAAATCATAATTGTCAGGCTCTGATCGCCTTTGGCGGCGGCTCCTCCATGGACTGTGCCAAAGCCGTAGGTGCCCGGATCGTGCGTCCCCGAAAATCTCTTGCTCAAATGGAGGGACTTTTGCACATCATGCACAGACTGCCGATGCTTATTGCAATTCCTACTACCGCCGGCACAGGCAGCGAAACCACCCTTGCGGCAGTAATAACGGATGAAAAGACCCGACGCAAATATCCCATCAATGATTTTTCACTGATCCCCTCTTATGCGGTACTGGAACCGGAAGTCACCTTAGGTCTTCCGCCCATGCTCACCGCTACCACCGGAATGGATGCCCTGACCCATGCCGTAGAAGCCTACATTGGACGATCCACCACCAAAGAAACCCGCCATGCCGCCACTCTGGCAGTTCAACTGATTTTTGATAATCTCCAGGCTGCCTGTGAAGACGGGCATAACCGTACCGCCCGTGCAAATATGCTGAAGGCTTCCTATCTCGCCGGAACTGCCTTCACCAAAAGCTATGTGGGATATGTACACGCCATAGCCCATAGTCTGGGCGGCAGATACAATACACCCCACGGACTCGCCAACTCCGTACTTCTCCCCGTTGTCCTAAAGGCCTATGGTGCTGCCGTATATCCAAAGCTGGCAAGGCTTGCCCGGTCCACAAGAATCACCCCTGCCGGCTCATCCGACGAAGCCGCTGCCAAACAGTTTATCGAAAGGATCCGGCAAATGAATGCATCCATGCATATCCCCTCCACTCTGCCGGATATTTGCGAAGAAGACATACCGCAGCTTGCCGCCTGTGCCGACCATGAAGCAAATCCCCTTTATCCCGTTCCCGTTTTGTGGGACTGCAGGCAGCTTGCTAAAATTTACCGCGCAGTCAAATCCTGACAGTCTAAAAAGAGACCCTAGATATAGTACTCTATGGTCTCTTCCTGTGTCAGCATCGTTTCCCGATTAAAAATCAGCACTGCCTCCCGCTCCTCAACAGGTCCAAATGCATAGATTTCCAGCGCTTCCTTGTTGAAATAGTCCAGCGGAAGAATTCTGTTATAAGCACATGGATGATCCTCTTCTATTAAAATATCTTCTTCCTCATAGGGCACCGTCCGGTAGTAGGGATCAAACATATAAATCCTGCCATCCCGCTCTCCCGTTAAAAGCACGTAATGCCCCTCGTCATAAAACACCCGTACCACTGCAACACCGCCATGATGCAGTGCATCACTGATAACACTTCCGTTTCCCAGATAAACACTTCTGCCTGACAAGTACCTGCTGGAAACCGGAAGCTGCCCCACCTTTCCATAGCCCTCAAGCCAATTGGAAAGAAACATCATGGCAATCCTTGAGGTTCCCTTCTTTCCAAAAGCTCCCTCTGCCCCGTAGCAGTCCAGACAATATAACATAATGTTCCGGATAACCTCCGGCGGAATCGTCTCACGGGGAAACAGGTAGCTGACTGCATCCAGCATCGCTGTCGGTCCGCAGTCAAATTCCGACAGCTGATAATGCAATGGGTTTTTCATCTTTTGTCCTCTTTATATGCTAAACCGTAGTGTGCTTAGAAGCTGTGGCCGCCGCCACCGCCTCCTCCGCCTCCACCACCGCCGCCTCCTCCTCCTCCTCCGGAGCTGCCGGAGCTTGGGGGATCATAAACCTTGGTGGTATGAGTAAATGTAGCCCTCGGATTTTTCAAAACATACTTATGTCTTGTAGCCGCAAGTAATTCCTCCTTCTTTGCCTTAGAAGAAATCCCTGATATCAAAAAGTAGGACAGCATCAGGGACACAATCAATGAAAGCAGTGCATTACTGATATATTTCATAGGCTGGGTAATTTTACTTCCCTGAAGGAGAGTCAATATTTCCGTAAACGCTTCACAGGCGCAGCCGTAATAATCTCCCCTTGAAGCATAGCTGTAAACATTATCTGTAATCGTATTGGCATAGCTTTTGGTAATTGTCCGATAAATCTTGCCATTACTGTGTATCCAGATATTTCTGTTATCCATATCGATGAGGAACACTGTGCCGCTTCCGCTGCCAAACTGTTCTTTATAATAATCCTTTATGTAGCTTTCCGTTGTCTGATAATTAGAATCGATGGTCTTAAATGCCACATCTCCATAATCGGTGATACCATGCATCAACTCCGCCAGCGCATCCTCCTCATCATCCGTAAGAAGCTCTGCATCATCCTCTATAATAACCTCATAGCCTGTTGTCTCATTCACATATCGCTGCTGTGCAAAAGCGCAGGTGCCCATCAGGCACCACATTATCACCATAAGAGCTATCGTTTTCCACTTACGCACGGTCATCACCTCCCTTTTTGTCAAACTGGGGAAGTCTTCTCATTGCCAGCTTATTGTAATTGTGCAGAACATCCATCAAATTCAGCAATACCGTAATTGAAATCACAAATACGCCGGCATAATAATAAAGATCGGAAACGGGCTTTAATATGCCGATAAACGCAGCAGCAATAATGGCAGCCATGGTAACAATATAACATACCGGGAACCTGACATCCTTATGGTTTTGTCTTTCCTTTATTCCAAAAATACAGCATCCTATAATGACTGCCGCCGCCACACCCCAGATAACCATTCGTCCTATCATTCTGGTAAAGCTGGTTGCTAATGAAACAATAATCGTTATTGGTGTAACTGCCATTACGCAGCCTACACCCCCGCCTATAATAACTGCAAGCGGCAATTTTTCAAACAGCTTGCCTTTCTTTTTCCCTCGCAAGGCAAATTTCCCCTTACCACCAGTTCCCTCTTCCGGCATTTTATTCTTCCACAATATACCACGGTCATCCAGGTTCTTGTCCCGGCGATGAATAGCGCGCAGCTGAAAATTATAAATCAGTGTGGAAATAAGCAACAATAATGCACTGATCCCGAGCAGCAGCGTTGGTTTAATTGTAAAAAAGAGATTAAGCATCACAAAAATAGGAATTGCAAGAATCATGGCAAAAATGATAAAGCGCATAGGATCCATAGGTATATCAGCCGCCACCTTGCCGGTTTGACCGTTCACCGCCACATAGGCAACCCTTTCTCCCTTTCTCCATGACATAAACCAAACCGGATACATAACATGGTCTGCCTTGCGGAGTTTCGTTCCCGGCTGATTGCTAAGCTTACTCTTATTCTTGCTATCCGAAACGGAATATCCTTTAAATTCCTTCTCCTTGCAAATTTCATCAAAGGAGCTTTCCTCCGCCAGCTCCTTGGCATCCTGCAGATAAAGCTCCGGAGCCACATCCGCAGTATCCGCATAAAACCCGCTTAAAAATGCCGGTGTGAACTGTGTCAGTTCCTTGGCATCATAGGGCGCCAGCGTCTCGCTGATATTATCATAAAAGGAAGAGGAGGCGTCAAATGAATAGCCCAGATAATAGGCATCCATATCCCCCGTCAGGTCATAATGATCGGTATAAATGTAATCTCCCTTTCTCTTACTCTTTTCACCTGCAAGCTTGATCTCACCCCGCTGTGTCAGCTGATAACTCCAGTAGGGCATATAAATTCCTCTAAATCCGTCTATAAACTTCGGATCCCTCATTTCCTTCGTCACAAAGAAATTTTTCCGTATGGCCTGTCTGTAAGCATTCTTGCAATCCTCCTTGGTCTTTTTAAAGGGGATAATAAAGTCAGGCCTCTTTTCATTCGCTATGCGGCTTGACAGGATGGTAGCCGCACCGCAAAAGCTGCAAAAGGATGTAGCATCACTATCCGAACTGAAAAGCTCTCCGCCGCACTGGGGACAGGTAAACACGGTTGCCTCAAAGCATTGCTCCTCCACCGCATCCGTATCCTTTTTGACCGTATAAGGATCCAGATGGGTTCCGCAAAAGGCACAGGCCATTTGTTGGGAGACAATATCAAATTTCAGATTTCCGCCGCAATTTGGACATTCGTACATAAGTCTTCCTTTCACTTTCAATGTTTATTTCTATTTATGCTGTCGTACTATCCTTATTAAGAATTGGCAATAAACAGAACCCCTAAGGTTCCCGGACCGCAATGGCTGGATATCACTCCGCCTGCCCTGGTTTCGAGAACCTCATCAAAATGCCCCAAAGAGAGCAGATAGCTTCGCACCTCCTCAACCAACTTTGCATCACAACCGGAATGGGTGATAAATACCCTGTCCTTCTTCGCTTTTCTTAATTCCTCTTCCATATCCGTAACATAGGCCATAATCACCTTGTTTATATTTCCGCGGTATTTTTTCCCCGGATGCATTTTCCCTGCTTCCACCGCAATACGAGGGTGAAGCTTTAATGCGCCGCCTGCCATGGCTGCCAGTCCGCTGCATCTTCCCCCTCTGTGGAGATAAACCAGCGTATCCACAACAAAGCTTGCACGAACCAAAGGCCTGAGCTCCAGGATACGCTCTTCAATCCGGGCGCCGCTTTTCCCTTCCATAGCCATTCTTGCCGCTTCAAGAACTAAAAGTCCTATTCCGGTAGACAAATTTTCTGAATTAATCACACGAACACGATCCTCTGCCTCCAGTTCCTCGGCTGCCAGGCGCATCACATTCCCTGATGCTGACATGTCGTCGGATATGGAAAAGCACACCACCTCGTCTCCCGCCTCCACATAAGGCTTTATCAGTTCCACCGCCGCATCCAGAGACGGTGCGGAGGTTTTGGGTGTGGTTTTATGCTCATCAGCCCAGGCAAAAATCTCCTCCGGCGTAATATTGCTTCCATCTAAATATTCCTCTTCCCCAAGTAAGATATGAAGCGGCAAAATTGCCACGTTATATTTTTCTAATAAATCTTTGGACAGATCACAGGTGCTGTCCGAAATAACCTTTACCATTATCATTCTCCCCTCATTGTTTTCATTGTATTACGAAAGAGCCATGACCATTCGAGAGCCATAGGCTCTCTCATTTTCGGGCTTCGCCCTATATGTCCTGTCATAGACAGCCTCCCCTGCGCAAGCTCAGGATGGCTGGCCGACAGTCAATATAGCTTTCGTTAATTTACGTATGAGCCATGCCCATTCGAGAGCCATAGGCTCTCTCATTTTCGGGCTTCGCCCTATATGTCCTGTCATAGACAGCCTCCCCTGCGCAAGCTCAGGATGGCTGTCTATGACAGGACTTGCATGGCTCATGGCCTGCGTGTACATTATAGCATACCCCTGCGCTTTTCGTCGAGGACAATCCACTCATCCAGGGTCAGCGGTACATAATCCGAATACATGCAGAAACAGTTAATCATATGGCATGGTATCACCGACGGTTCTTCTCTTCCCCGAATGCTTCTGACGGAAACTCTTGTCTCCTGAATAAACCGGTTCAACAAATATTCATCATAGCTGTCATGCACATGTCCGTACAGCATATAGGTTCTGGGATTTCCCTTTTTATCCAGCTGATACTGCCCGTTATAACAGAAGATCGGATAATGACTTAAAATTACCTTCCGGTTATTATCGTGTATCTCAGCATAGGGTTTAACCCACACAAACCGCCCTGCATTAAATTCCTTTTTATGCAAAAATTTGTCGTGATTACCCTCGATCAGGTAAAGCCTCCCTTTGAGTCTTGTTAAAAGCTCATTGGTCTCTTTAGCGCTTCCTATGGAGAGATCCCCCAAAATCACGACTTCATCATTTTGGCGGACTCTTGAGTTCCATCTATCTATCATATACTCATTCATAGCTTCTGCCGACGCAAAACCCCGTTTATCCATATGCTCATTCATATTTGCATGAAAAAAGTGAAGATCTGATATATAAAATCTCATTTGCCTGCTCCTGCTTCTTAACCTGTTTTTCATCTTAAAATAACTGACAGTACCTGTCAATTCCAATATTTTCATACACTGACGGCAAAGACGGGCGGTTATGCCACTGAAAAGTTATGCCACAGAAAAGAAGACACACTTAAAATGTTATGGTACAATGTATGCGCAGGCAATGAGCCATGCGTCTGCATGAAAGCTCATATTGGCTGCTTGCAGACAATTTTGAGCTTACAGGCAGACATAGGGCGAAGCCCGCAAATGAGAGAGCCTATGGCTCTCGAATGGGCATGGCTCTTCCGTGACATTGCTGAAAATCCATATTGGCTGCTTGCAGACAGCAAATTTATTATGTAACTAAAGGAGAAGCTATACGATGAAACGCGAAAAATTCGGATCCCGTCTGGGTTTTATTCTGGTGTCCGCGGGATGTGCAATCGGATTGGGAAATGTTTGGAAATTCCCTTACATGTGCGGCGCTTATGGCGGTGCCGCTTTTATTTTGATCTATCTGGTGTTTTTACTGATTTTAGGAATTCCCGTAATGGTATGTGAATTTGCGGTAGGAAGAGGCAGTAAGAAAAGTGTTGCCCTCAGTTTTAATGAGCTGGAGCCGAAAGGAACCTTCTGGCATCAGCTTCGATATATCGGCATCTTCGGCTGCTATCTTTTAATGATGTTCTATACCATGGTCGGCGGCTGGATGCTGTATTACTGCTTCCGCAGTCTTCGCGGCGACTTCACAGGTGCTTCGCCCGAGCAAATAGCAAATGCATTTACAGGAATGCTGGGGGATATGCCTACCATGGCATTTTGGACCGTTCTCATCTGCATAATTGGCTTTGCCGTCTGTATTCTGGGACTTAAATCCGGCGTAGAAAAGATTACCAAGGTCATGATGGCTGCTTTGCTTCTCATTATGGTAGTACTTGCCATACATTCCGTATTCTTAAAGGGTGCAGGAGAAGGAATCCGCTTTTATCTGATTCCCGATTTTCAAAGAATGCTTGAAAACGGCATCGGAAATGTCGTATTCGGAGCATTAAGTCAGGCCTTCTTCACCTTGTCCATCGGCATCGGTGCTATGCTGATCTTCGGAAGCTACCTGGATCGTTCCCGCAGTCTTACCGGAGAGGCCTTGCATATCACTGCTCTGGATACTTTTGTAGCCTTAACGGCAGGCTTTATCGTGATTCCTGCCTGCTTTGCCTACGGAATTGAACCGCAGGCCGGCCCAAGCCTGGTATTCATTACCCTGCCCAACATTTTTGCTCAGATGAAGGGCGGATTTTTATGGAATGCCTTGTTTTTTCTGTTTTTGACCTTTGCAGCACTGTCCACCATTATTGCGGTATTTGAAAACATCATTGCCTTTGATATGGATTTATTCGGATGGTCCAGAAAGAAAAGTGTGCTGGTCAGCGCAGTGCTGGTTATCCTGCTCAGCATGCCGGCTGTGCTGGGATATAATCTGCTGTCGGGTATTCAGCCTTTAGGGGAAGGAAGCACCATTATGGATCTGGAAGACTTTATCGTATCCAATAATCTGCTGCCTCTCGGAAGTCTGGGATATGTACTGTTTTGTACCCGCAAAAACGGCTGGGGATGGGATGCCTTTTTAAACGAAGCCAACGCCGGAAAGGGTGTTGCATTTCCTAAAGTATTAAGACCATATGCCGCATACGGAATCCCTGTTATTATAGCCGTGATTTACCTTAAAGGATATTATGATAAGTTCTGTACGCAGGGTTCTCTGAGCCTGATCTGTTGGATGAGCATTGCGGTCATTTTCCTGCTGTTTGTGTTCTTTTGCGCAGTACACAAGCCCAAAAAGAAAGCTGTAACGTAGTTCTCTGCGTTACAGCTTTCTTCTGTCAACTGATAAATTTATCAAGCAGCTTTATCACTTCCTTAACATCAATAGGCTTTGCCACATGGGAATTCATTCCACATTCAAAGCACTTCTTTACATCCTCCAAAAACGCATCTGCAGTCATTGCGATGATCGGAATGTCCGCATCCGCACGCTCCATGCTCCGAATGCTTCTGGTCGCCTCATAGCCTGTCATAATCGGCATTCTGATATCCATAAGGATTGCTTTATAATATCCAACCGGCGACTGATCAAATTTATCAACACATATTTTGCCGTTCTCCGCCCATTCAAGCTCCATGCCGAACTCTGAAAACAGGTCATTTGCAATTTCCCAGTTCAATTCATTATCTTCCGCCACAAGAATTTTAGCTCCGCCAAAATCCTTTCTTCCGGCTGCGCTCCGCTCAAGCGGCTGAGAAGTATTTTCCGTATAATGCTTCAAGCCATGGAAAAGCGTGGATTTAAACAAGGGTTTTGAAATAAATCCGGTAACACCGGCCTTACGTGCCTCCTGCTCGATATCACTCCAGTCATATGCCGAAATCAGAAGAATGGGAACCTCGTCTCCCAGCTTACTGCGTATGATACGGGCTGTCTCAATTCCATCAAGTCCGGGCATCTTCCAATCCAGCAGGATAACCTGATAATCCTCATGTCTCGCATGCTTATCCTCCGCCATCCTTACTGCACTCTCTCCGTCTAAGGTCCAATCAGCATCAATACCAATAGATGTAAGGGATTGCGCAGCGCTCTCGCAAATCTCCTTATCATCATCCACGAGCAGCATCTTAAAGCTCGGCAAAATCATGTCCTCCTCCTGAACAACTGCCTTTTCCAGATCGAGAATTACATGAAATTCGGTGCCCTCTCCCAATTCGCTTTTCACATCTATGCTGCCGCCCATGGCATCAACAATATGCTTCGTGATTGCCATTCCCAGTCCGGTGCCCTCCGTCCTTTGAACACGTTTACTGTCTTCGCGGGTAAAGGTTTCAAAAATCTTTCCCATGAATTCCGGCGTCATTCCTATTCCGCTGTCCTTTACATATAAGTGAACCCGTACATAATCCTCTCCCTTAGGCGAATCCTCCTCCTTCAGGGAAATGCTGATCTGCCCGCCCTCCGGCGTAAACTTAATCGCATTAGATAAGAGATTAAGGAGCATCTGATTCAGACGAACACTGTCGCAATATATATTTTCTTCCGTTACATCATAAATAAAAATATCAAAATGCTGCTGCCTCTCCTTCACCTGAGGCTGCACAATATTTACTATCCCTTCCATGATTTCCGGCAGGCAAACCAGCTCCTCGGAGAGAGTCAGCTTACCGCTTTCAATCTTGGACATATCCAGAATATCATTGATAAGCCCAAGCAGATGTCTGCCTGAAAGCGTAATCTTTTTCAGACAATCCTGTACCTTCATCGTATTATCAATATTAGAAATTGCAATTCCTGTCATACCCAAAATCGCATTCATGGGTGTTCGTATATCGTGGCTCATATTGGACAAAAATTCGCTTTTGGCCTGACTTGCAATGATAGCCGCCTGACGGGTTTCCTCCAATTCATGAATTTGTCTTTGCGTCAGCCTGAAATACATAACAAAAATGATCAGAAGCACACACAAAACCCCGCCTATGCTCACAAACAACAGCATCATTCTTTGCGTGCTCATTTCATTCACCACCTGATCAATCGAACCATATGGCATAATCGTTATCAAATACCACTCAGAATAAGGAAGTGAGGTGCAGTAAAGATGACGGCGATCATTTTCCAGATAAAACAATGCGGAATAATCTTCCTCCTTCTCCATCGCCTCCTTTAACTCCTGAACGTATGTATCGGGAGTCTTGTCACTGTTTTCCAGAAAGTAATCAGCTATCAAATCAAAGTAATTCTCTGCCCCCGATTCCCTTGATTTTATTACAAAGCTTCCGTCACGACGAATAATATGGGAATATACCAGTGAATAATTATCGTCCAAAGCAAGAAGCTTCATGAGATAATCAACCTGTACCGTTGCCGTCAAAGCCATACATTTCTCGCCGCTTAGCGTCGGATATTCTGCCGGCACGCCAAACACAATAACATCTTCACCCTTGCTGCTTTTCCCTACCGCTATCTTTTCGTCTCCACGGCTTATGGATTCCATAAAGGGCTCCGGATCAACCAGCTCTATCTGATCCCCCATAAGCATTTCAAAGTCTCCGTCTTCGGTCAGGAGAGCTAAATGTGTGAGGCCTCGTGCCTCTGCGCCATATTCCAATTCCTTCTCCATCTGTTCAAAATCGGTACTCTCTTCAGGTGGGACAGACTGAACAAGATACTCCACGCGGGACAATCTGGAATCAATGGTCGCCTCGAAATGCATAACGATACGCTCATTTAATCCCGCCATGTACATTGATCCTATCTTATTAATTGTTTCCTCGCTCTTTTTGCTTGTTATCTTTGCAAATAGAGCCAGAATACCCACACATACTATAAAAACAATGGCAAAGCTGATTATAAGAAAACGAGTAGCATTTACCTTTTTCACTTTATGCTGCTTTGTCTCTTCATTCATGCCCAATGCGATCAACCTCTTTTCCTAAACAAATGTATATCCCGGTTCATATTAGTCATGCATCTGCAATAGTCTTGTTTTTCGCTTGTTTTAATGATCTTTACTGAAAATATAACGCTTTTATTCTGTCAAGCGCCTCATTTATGTATCTTGAGCTTTTCCTATACTGTTCAAATACGATCTCGAACCCCTTCGGGTCGTCACAGACAAAATTCCAATAATCCTTACCTATCAAAAGCTCCTCGTCAGCGAAAAACTGCTTTACACGTTCCTGCTTCCATTCCGAGTTTTCACCGTATTTGTTATATGCCGTTCCGAAATATAGTTTAATTGTTTCGTCCGGCTTATTCAACAAAAAATTTTTTAAAATAAAATATTCCTGCAGTAAAGCCAATTTTTCTGTTTTGGCCTTTTTATTGTCCAAATCCCCTCCGGCTTTTAATTCAATCAGATAATGCTCCTTTTTCGCCGGATTATAAAAATAGTGATCTGTCACATGAGACCGCTCAAAGCTTCTCGTATCCTTCGGTATCATACATACAAAATCACAATAGTCCGACACCTGAGGTCTTCTGTGCTTTTCATATTCCAGAATAATATAGTCCATATGCTGGGACTGCTGGGGCAGCAAAAAGGAGTTTATATTGCCCCTCACATCATAGGATAATTTGGCAATTTCATTTCCGATCTTCTCAAGCACCCTTCCAAAGGAGCTGTCAAAGCTTCTCACAAATGCGCTGTAAAACATAAACTCTTTGCCCAGCTCGGCCACAAAGCAATTATTCTTCTTGCTGTTAATTACGCCATCCGGATCCGATACCTCACCGATATATCTCGTTTCATAAGCATCCATAAAATTCTTTACTTCACGGTCAACTATCTCCCGTATGGCAGTCTTTTTCTTTTCATCCATAGCTTTCTCCGTCCTGCAGCATGCCTGTCATAAAATCAAGCTTCCGCTTCAGTCTGCATCTACCGCATAATTCGTAATTAACAGATGCTGTGCATTTTTATCGTTTCTGTCCTGAAAGCTGACAAAATATTTCTTGTCAAAGCACCTGACATGTAAGCTGCCTCCATTTGCTGCTTTCGTTCCTTCCGGATATAGGGATGCAATATACTCCGTATTCTTGATGACAATCATAAAATTAGCTTTACATTCCCTGATCAAATAATGGGCCAGTCTTGCCTGATCACTCTTGTCAAATTTATTTTGGGCATAGGTACTGAACTCAGAGTCATATGGCGGGTCCAAAAACAAAAAATCATTCTCAGCCGGTTCATATGCTTTCATGAAATCATAGAAATCCATATTTCCTATGGTGGTCTTCTCCAAATGTCTGACCAGATCCTCGTTTTGGTAATATTGTATTTTGCCTGCAAAGGATTTGCGGTTATACGAAATGCCGCCGTAAGGAACGTTAAATTTACCGTTTCTGTTATACCTGAACATAGATGAGTAGCATACCTGCCTGATGAAAAAATAAATGGCAGTGGCAAATTCCTCCGAAATACCTAATTCCTTTCGATTATTCAGAAGCATCCTAAAATGAGTATAAAAGGCAGCCTTCAAGGAAGCTTCTATATTGGCTACAACATCCTCATATACAAGCTCTCCCTTTTGATCCTCAATCTTTTTCATACGGATCATTTTATTTTCAATGCTCTTACACAGTTCTACAACAAATTCGCTTATTGCATGATTAAAATCGGTTGTAAGCAAACCGTTAAATTCTTCCGTGTTCTCCAAAACAAACTCTGAAATTTTATCCCCCAGCTGCTGCCTGCTGAATATTCCTTTTTTGTAGGAAAAGTAAATATCCGTTATCGCCTTCTCATGGCGGTCCACAACCTTGCTGATAATGCTCCAATTATACTCAATCGCTTCCAAGCTCTCAAAAAATAGCTCATTCTGCGTTTTCACCATATTATACAGCGAGATTAATTCATCCGATCTGTCATTAATATAATACTCATTTGCATCCACTGCAAAAAACACTGCACCTCCGCCTACGAATGGTTCGTAATACCTGTCCATTCTCTCAGGCAGTGCTGGAATAATGTAATTTAGTTCCTTTTCCTTGCCGCCGGGATATTTAATTAATGGGGATAATCTATTTTCCAGAACGTGCCTGCTCATCGTAGATCTCCTTCATTCGCACTTTTATCTTAACAGGTAAATTATATCACATGTATATGTCCGATAATCCGGACTTTCTGCCGCTCTTATAATACCTTCATAAAATATAGCTTAATTATACAGTAATTTTTAGGGATACACCATAAAATTATACCCTCTATCCGGCAAATTTGCAGGCCTGGTAAAGCAAAATATCCCCTTCTTCTATCACATTGCCTGCCGATGGCAGTACCACTGCTCCGCTCCGCACAAAGGCAATTATATCAATACCGTATCCTGTCTCTATTTCCTGTACCGTTTGATGGACAAAGGGGCTGGCAGCATCTACCGTAATACTTATGGTTCCCTTGATGCCGCCCTCCTGTCTGTTCCTGCTTTGCATTTTAGAATACTGCTCCACAAATCCTGCGGAGATAATACCTGTAGGGATTGCCACCGCACCTACACCAAGAAAGGAAATAATAATGGCCATCACTCTTCCCAATACAGTGACCGGATAAATGTCTCCGTACCCAACCGTAAGTATGGTTGAAATACTCCACCACATTCCCGCAAAGGCATTGTTAAAAACTCCCGGCTGCGCTTCATGCTCCGCACTGTACATGCACAGTGAGGAAGCCATCATCAGAACCAAAATAATGAAAACCGAGGAAATGATTTGGTTTCTTTTTTCATACAAGACGGAGGTAATCACATTAAAGGAATCATAATGTGCGTTAATTCTGAACAGATGAAATATCCTCACCACTCTCAGCATTCGAAATGCCACAAAGCCCGACAGGAAAAAGAAGGGTAAAATCGTAAGCAGTTCCACCACTCCATCGTAAGAAATCAGGAACCGCAGTACTGCCTTTGCCCTGCTTCTATCCGGATAAAGGTATTCCGCAGTCCAGATGCGCAGAATATACTCAATACAGAATATCACAATTGTAACCGTCTCAATCACTTTAAAGGCAGCAATATACCGATCCAGCTCGCTGAAGGTTTCCATGAGAAGAACCGCAATGTTGGCAAGGATCGCCGCCACAATGAAAATGTCAAAGGCCCGGCTCGCCAGATCCTCCTGCTTTCCTATTTGAATAATGTCAAAAATGCGCTTTTTCCTTCTTTTCATGTGAAAGTCCTATCATATCATATTTTTACTCATTCTTGCGGCACATCATTACCACACAGCCGACGCAAATCACCAGACATACCATTGCAAATATGTATCGTACCGCATCCGACATTCCCGCCAACGCCGGTAATATGAAGTCAGCCAGATTTCCGCACATGTGTGCGGCGATTGCCGGCATTAAGGATTTGGTTCTGATAAATGCAATCCCGCAGATCATCCCTATGATCATTGCACCAAGCACAAGCACTGTTCCCCCTGCCAAAAGATGCAGCAGCCCGAACAAAATTGCACTGATCATAATAGCTGCAGCGTCCGAAAAGCTTCTTCTAAGTCTTGTAATCATTATTCCGCGGCAAATAACCTCTTCCGCCAACGGGGCACAAACAAGGAGTGCTATTCCCTCCAGTACTAACCCCATGTTGGGTATGACTGATGAAAAATGCCGTATGCTCTGTGCAATCTGAACCGCATTATTAAACTGCATATTGCAGGTCATCAATCCAAAAAACATGGAAAAGCAAAAAGCACCGATTACAGGAAGTATATATTCTGATCCTTTCACTACTGCCAGTGAAACCTCCTGTACAAATCTCTTTTTCCTGATTTTAAAAAATAAAGCAAGTATTAAAACGGAAAGTAAATTGGAAATAATAGTAACCAATAGCATATTGTCCACAATGCGTACCATCATTTCACTTTCAGATGCAATATTTCCACTTAATGACAGAATTATTGAGAAAACCATTAGTACCAATACTTGAAAGAAAATATAATATAGCAAATACCCCAGTGACTTTAATATATTTTTCATACTGCTTCCCCTTTAAATATAATCAAAATAACACTGGCTTTTATTATATTATAAGGCAGGAACAAAGTCAAAAATAAAGCATCCGCCAATTTCCCCTATTCCAGTGCCTGCAATACCTTTTCTAAGCCTTTGCTGACTGCCTTGCCGCTATAAACAGGGTGAGAGATTTGCTAAAAAACTATCCGGAATCATCATATTTTCTCCTCCCATGCCCAAGTCAATTCCGCCTGCCTCATGTACTTTTTGAGCTACAACTGAAAATGAGGGATAACTACATTCTTCAAATTGTTTTTCCACATCATCATAATCAATACATATTCCAATTTTTTGAAGCGCTCTTATAATTGCATCATTTTGCTCATCTCTTAGCGCTTTTAGTATCTTCATATATTCATTCATTTTTTCTATGACAAAATTGTATCCCAAAACATGAATATTAACTAACCTATTACCAACATAACAACAGGAATTTATTTCAACGCCATTAATAAACTTAATTCCAAGTTTTTCAGATTGTTTTCCAGCCCTTTCTAATCCTTTTATTGTATCATGATCAGTCAGCGAAACGGCTGCCAACTCTTTCTTTTTTGCATAGTCCAATAATTCCTCAGGCGTATAAGTTCCATCTGAGTATATAGAATGAAAATGTAAATCAATATATGCCATTTGATTTCTCCCTGCAGTTATATGTTTCCCGAAGACAAATAAATTCCTAAATTGTTTAATGACTTTATTTTATCACAAACACACTCACATCTCCATGAAACTTTACTTATCATGTTTGCCCCTATTTTGTTCAATCATCACCTTCCTTGTCCGTTCCCTCTGCTTTGCGCTGACTGCTTTGTGCTGGCTGCTTTGTGCTGACTACCCTCGGTTTACGGCAGCTGACAGATGCAATTAATTTTCTGCCTCAAACTGTCGATATAAATAATAAGATTACAGCACTTTTCTATAGTTTCAAAAGCAGTAAACGGATTTACTGCATGAACAACACCGAGACATAACAAATTGCACTTATCAGGGAGGATGACTGCATGAGTATGATGATACGCACCAATAATTCCAACAGAAGGATTATAAGCCTTAAAGATATTAACGGAAACGTAGTCGGAACCATAAGCTATTCCTCGAAAGCGAAGAAAAAACCAAAGCACTTACAATATAACTTTAAAGAAATTTCCACTCAGCTTATGTCCGCACGTTCCTCTGTCAGCGCAAACACTGTGGCTGCCAGAGCCCGGCAAAAGGTTATGCTGATCCAGAAAGACAGAAAAATTTCTGACTATGATGATAAGGAGTTGGAAAATGCCATTGCCCACGCAAAGCGGATAGAACGGATTGCCCGAAAACGGGTAAAGCATTTAAAAGAAGAGGAAGCGTTAAAAAGAAACGAAGATTCCTTCCTTGATGAAGTTGAAGAAAAAAATGAGTTGCTTTCTTTAGAGGAGTTTGACCCGGAAAGCATTCAGGAGCTATCTGAAGAAGAATTAAAGGAACTGATACAGGAACTTCAGGAATCTCTGAAAGAATTAGAAGCCGAAATGTCCGGCAATGAGCTGACGGATGAATTGACCGGAAGCACGGCTGCAGATATGAAACCGGAGGATCTTGAGCGTTTAAAGAAAAAGCACCGGTCAGATGAACTTCGGGAAATCATGGAAGCCGATATGAAATATCTGAAAGCTATGTTTGAAAAGCTGGCAAAGGAGAAGCAGAGCGTTTCAAGCGGGGTCTCCCTACAGCTTGACGGAATGGATATTCCTGTGGAAACACCGGAAATACCGGTTCCTGCAGAAGGCGGAACTGTAGATATCAGTGTTTAAAGGGGCTGCATATGCTGCTGCATCAGCTCTGTAAATGCACATGTACGGTAAAGAAGTATGGTAAAGAGAACTGATACAGACAGTCACCCAACGCTATTCCGAGCAAGGCAAACATGATAGAATCGCTCTGACGAGGACACAAAATTGTCGGAGCGTTTTCTATTCCACATGGATAGATTATTGTCGCTAATAACATGTGAGATGCGCAAACAATATTGAAAATCCAGTCTATTGGGAATATAATGTGACGGAGTCAAAAAGGTAAGCTTTTTTGATGAATCTACTAGCGAAAGGAAACCTATCATCATGAAAAAAAGAGCAACTATTTTTCTTGTGACTTGCTTCATGTTTTCTCTTGTGGCATGTTCGTCCGGTGGGAACAGCGAGCAGCCATCGCAGGCACAGACAGCAACCCAGACACAAGAACCAACCTTACCAGAAAACAACGAAACAGAAAAAGAGACGTCTGCCAAGGAAGAACCAACCGAAGAAGTCCCTTCGGAAAATTCGGCAACAGAGAACTCGTCCACAAAAGCAGAGCAAGAAACAAACAACGAAAACAATGAAACCGAATTGAATGATGAACTTGAAGTGGATTTTACATATGACTATTCGGAGGATATCAAGGCGGATATTGACTATGTGGTATCAAATTCAACTTCCCTGCAAAAAGAGCTGGAGAATGTTGAGACGGTTATTCAGAAGTACAATCTGCTAGCTGAGGAAGCTCAAAGTCAAGGCGAAATGAATGTATCATCTAAGTGGTTTTACGTAATATGGGATACGGAATTAAATAATCTGTGGAGCAGATTCAGTAATTCTGCTGATCAACAGACAAAGGAGAATATCCTTACAGATCAAAGGAATTGGATAGACATGAAAGAAGCGGCGGTCTATGAGAGCATCGGATCCAGCGAAGAAAACGGCAGCATGTATCCTCTGCTTGCAAACTCTTTTCTGGAAGAGATTACCAGGAACAGGGCTTATGTTCTTGCTAATGAGCTAGCGAAGATAAAAGGCGAATCCTTTATTATGCCGGAAAAATCGGCAAAGTACGGTTTGTTTGTAGACAATCTGGGGACAGGCAGTATCTACAGTTCTCTGATTACCCGGCAGGGCGTGTCGGGAGACGATGAAGCTGTTATCTCCATTCACAGACTGGGGGAAATAGAAGGAGTCTTTGTTGACAATGGAAATGGAGAATTGTCCTTCACATCGAATGATGCAGATACCAGAATTGTAAAGGGAATCATAAAAATCAACGGATGGAACGGCGCAAGTTTTACAGTTACAGAGGCACCGGAAGGGTTCATCTCCGTAGGGGAAGAATTTGATTTTCCTTTTGCATTTTGACAGGTACTCATCACAAATTACATTTATAAGGCTAATACATATATTGAGTATAGGCGGCATAGGGAGCAGGAAATCACAAATGGTTTCCTGCTTATCTGTCTCGTACCTTCTGTTTGAACTTGTAAGAATTCCTTACAAGTTGCATCCTCTTCCAATTCACCTTCTTTATAAATGTTTTTTATATGCATAGTAATATTCTGTGAAGTTCTTTTCGCAGAAATAAGCATCGACTTTGGTATCGCCTTTCTCATTTTGGTAAATGAGCATATCTCCCAATTCTGAAACATTATAAATTTTACTCATTACAGCACCTTCCTTATATTGCGCCTCTGTCGCCCATTATAAGAACTACTTGATAGTTCATCTTTAACAGAATTACAACCTGATGATGTCGGTTTTCTTTTTCACCGATATATGAAGCTCCGGTATTCTCTATAAAACCTTTAACAACCTCACATAAAATTCCACCGTCTTAATCAGCGTATCAATCGGAATTCTCTCATTATTTCCATGAATCATTGCTCTTTCTTCCTTGGAAAGACGCATTGCGGAAAAGCGATACACCCTGTCAGTAATTCTGCAATAATGCCTGGAATCACTGCATGCCATCATAAGATACGGGCAAACAATCGCTTCCGGCCATGTCATATGAATTACGGATTTTAATTTCTGCCATTCCTCACAGGAGGTATCCGAGTAGATAGACGGATTCATCCCATTTACAAGCTCCGGCTTAATCTTATCATTTTGAATAACACCTTTCAAATAATCGGTTGCCGACTCTATGGTGTCGCTTCCGAGAAGGCGCATATTAATGCCAAAGCTTGCCTTAGGCGGCAGTACGTTGTATGCCTTGCTGCCCTCCATTCTGGTAACGGCTACCGTAGTCCTCATCATGGCATTCAGCTCACCGCCGGACTTTTTGCAAATCATATCAAGTACAGGGGCAAAGCACCATAAGTTCGCAAAGATCACACGGTATAAGAAAGTGGAATGCCTTCCCAACGTATCAAACATCTCCGCCACCGGCTTGGTAAGCTGTCTTTGAAAGGGATGCGCTTCGATCCAGGTAACGGCCTTGCTGAGCTGTCCCAAGATGGTGTGCACAGGCGGTGTGGACGCATGACCGCCCTCAGATTCTATGGTAAAATTCATATTTACGCTTCCCTTTTCGCCAATTCCCACAAGTGCACATTCTCCATCCACTCCCGGAAACACATGATCAACCACTGCACCGCCTTCATCCACAACGATTGCAGGCTTGACACCCTTCTGCTCAAGATAGGATACGATATCGGCACAGGTTTCACCATCTATTTCTTCCTCCCCCGAAAAAGACAGGTACAAATCATTTTCCGGCACATATCCCTCTTTCAGCAGTTTTTCCAATGCTTCCATTACACCGCAGAGCGTTCCCTTGGTATCAAGAGTTCCCCGTCCCCAAATGCAGTCATCCTCGATAATTCCCTCAAAGGCCGGTTTGCTCCATCCTTCTTCCTCAATCGGAACCACATCATAATGAGCCATGCATACAGATGGCTTTTGGGAAGACTTTCCGGGAAGATAATAGAGCAGTCCTGTTTTTCCTATCCTTTGGAATTGGCACTTATTATGTATATTGGGAAAACGCTCTTTTAAAAGCTCTTCAAACTTTGTAAATTCCCTGCGGTCAACCAATGCCTCGTCCCGGTTGGAAACCGTTTTTAACCGGATCATATCTACCATGTCAGCCACAATCTTGTCTCTGTCAAGCTCAACCGGCTCCGGAGCCGCCTGCTTAGTAACCTCCGGCTTAAAACAAAGGGCTCTTGCCAAAATCACCGCAATAAAAATAATCAGCAAAGCAACGACGATCCCCAAGATAATCAGTCCTGTCATTATACCCATCCTTTCTTATACATGATTCTTGCCGCTCCCAGTGCAACCAAAACGCCCACCGGAACCAATACTCCCACGGAACCTGCCAGAGAAGGAAGTGCCAGGAAAAGAACCACCATAAAGATCAGGGGTGTAATGGCAAGCTTCCAGTTCTTGCTCACATAAACCACCGCCAGTCCTCCAAAAAGTGCAGGAAGAATATTATCAAATGCCGGAACCAAAACAGGAGAGTTCAAAATAGGCGCTATCAGAGTAAGTCCGCATACACCCAGAACCAGTACCAACGTGGTTACAATAGAGCTGGTTGCAATTGCAATGGTGGAAATCACTTCCCCTTCCTCTGTGCCCGGCTTTACCTGCGCATTCTCCATGGCATTTAATGCGCTGGGCGCCTTAAGACTGGTCAGATTTCCCGTAACAAAGGCAAGATAGGTTCCTCCCGTTCCGAGCATAGGAGTATAGGTGATTACCTCAATTACACCGACTGTCCAGTAAATCGGTGCGACACCCAAAAGTCCCTTTAAAACAGCAGTTCCCTGAGGCCATGCATGATAGTAAAGACAAATGGCAACAGGCACCATGAGAACCACCACAACTGCTGTCCATATCCATATTTTTCCGTACCTGTCGGTAGCTTTCATATAATTATTCATCATTTCCTCCTATCCGATCACCGGCGTGATAAGCACGGCAAAAATCATCGCCCCTACCATACTGATTGCAAGTGCATAGGTCTCCAGCCACTTCATATTGCATTTCTTGATGAGAAGTCCGCACACTCCCATAATCGCAGCGGATACCAGCAATACAAAGATGGGAATCCATCCGGCAATCCCCTGCCGGACATTGGCAAACACCATGCCTAAAAATGCGGAAATCATACCTAAAAACATGGAGGTTAAAAATAAATCGCCCCATTTGCTGTCCTTATTTTTAATCTTAATCATTCCGCCCTGAATCTTCTTCATCAAAATGGGTGGGAGAATAATGCTGGGCATAATTCCAAGTGTCATTACCCAGGCAATGGCCGAAAATATTTTAGGGTCCGTGATGGTTTCCGATAGTGATATTCCCAGCGCATTGGCCGTAGAGGTAGCCGCAGGCAATTCATAGGTAAGCGCTCCGATTACGCTCATTCGAATCCATGGCAACGGTATTCCTAAAAACTTCGACAGCGTTACAATACCGATCAAAATCGATATCGCCGGTGCGACGGTAAACACCGCTGTGGAGACAATCGTTTTTTTCAGCTTGACTGCTTCTATCCCAAGCTCCCTGCCTCTCCGGTATGCCCTTACCAAAAAGAAGGCAGACTGCGCCAGCACAAAAATGATGACGCATACTGCCAGGATGTACATAAATGAACTGTTTACATGAAATGACATTCTTTTTCCTCCTTTAAAATCTATGCCCGCATTTGGAGCAGGATTAACACTTTTTCTATCTCCTCTGCATGAACCCCGATCAACTTTAAATTTTTTAATTCTTCATCCGTAATCTTTAGTCTTTTTACAAAATCATTCATATCTTGTTTTATTGTTTCGGGAAGTTCACAGCTTTCAAGAACTAATTCCGAGACAATTACGAAAATCTATATTATTTTCGCTAAATGATATATCGCAGGCTGCACCGCCGATCAGAACATATTGATCTGAAAAATCTGCAAAATATTTTTGAAATATGTCTAATCCTTTTACCATACATAATTCTCCAACATTTCCTCCAGTGCCTTATCGACTCTTGGATTCTCTCTTTTATTTTCCATTAGCATCAATACCGTTAACGGATCAATGGCCGGCACATCCTTAAAATCAATTATATAACCTAATTCCTGTACAATACAACCCGGTACTTCTCCTTTGGGAACGCACTTTCTATTTCTCATATTAAAACTTTTCAATTGCGACTTTGTGATCGCACAGGTAACATATTCATTATCCTCCAGCAGAGAATACTCCGAAAGCGCAGAAATTCCACTCTTCACTAACTCTTCTGATATATCCTCTTCCAAGTAATATTCACAGATCAGAGGTTTTCTCATATGTGGTTCTATCTCTTTCCACATTTTCTTTTTATCCAAGCAGCCTGTCAAATATCTTGTCCGGCCCTTTTTTCCTAACACCGGTATGCCCAAGCTTTCCATTTCATCAAAGCATCTCGTAATCGACATTTTGGAAACATTCAACTGTTTTGCTGCCAAGGTAACTGTAACATCCTGCCATCCGTTGTAAAGAGCTGTCAATAATAACTTTTGTGTCAAAAACGAAACCCTTGTACACGGCTTTAACATTCTCGCCTCATTTTGTCGCAGGAGAATCCCTAAGAATGGCATATATATTTGCCGGTTCTCCCAAATAAAAGGAATACCTTCTTCTAACATTTTATCTCTTGAATAGTAATTCATCTGTGTTAGATATAAAACACAAAATAATCCCGTCAGTTGCTCCAATCGCTTTTGACTTCTTCTCAAAACTGCAAGATCCGCTTCCTCTTCAGGTTTTGCCAGCAGACAGACCTGTCCGTTTATCTCCATGGTATACAAATAAAAATAGCCCTTAAGTGCAAGTGGCAGCTTGTCTGTTTTTTGGTACTCATTCATTTTAATTTGCTGATGTAATGTATCTTCAATAAATTCCTTCATCGCATTACCTCAAAAACATTTTTTTAATTGTAACTCTTTTCACGTTACAAGCCAAATCTTTTGATGCCTTAATCCTATTACATAAAAAACTGCCTTCTGCGCATACTAACTAAAAATTTAGTACAAGCAGGAGGCACTAATTATGAATGAAAATATAACTACCGCTCTTCCCAAGGCTGCCCTGGATGAAATTCCAACGCCAGCTTCAGATGCTGTTTCTATTAAAGGATTAGTAAAAACAAAAGGCCGCATTTCCGGGTATCAGCTGTCAGATGATCGGATCGTCAGCCGTGAGGAAGGGGTTAGTCTTGCAAAAGCCGGAAAGATCAAGGATGTGGGTATTGCACATAATAAGGACACCGAATATCTAAAATCTATTCCCGACGGCAGTGAAAATAATAACTTATCTTCTCTTCCTACAGTAAAAACATCTGTATTTTAGGCTTCCCAAAGAAACAGGAAGCCTGATGCAGGCTTCTCCTTTATGGAAGATTCTTTCTTTTATCAATAATTTTATCAATTAAGCCATACTCTAAGGCTTCTGCAGCAGACAAGTAGTGATTGCGCTCTGTATCTGCGGTAATCTCCTCTATGGATTTTCCCGTATTCTCCGCCAAAATAAAATTTAACCGCTGTTTGCTTTTTTGCAAATGGTCAGACATGATCCTGATATCTGTTGCCTGCCCTATACAGATCGTTGACACATCGCATTTGATATACTGCATGGTATCATAAATTGCAAATCCTGCAGTAACGGAACCGCCCGGACTGTTAATATACAGCTGAATATCCTTTTCCGGATCCTGTGCCTCCAAAAATAACATTTGCGCAATAACTACACTTGCTGAAGTATCACTTACTTCTTCGCCTAAAAACACAATTCTGTCCGATAACAATCTTGACTCATACAAAGAAACTCCTTTCTTTCGTAGAGTAAAACATATTTTTCCTGATTGGTCTTAATAGAAATTGCACAAATCTATTGCCTTTTAAAAATTCCCCCGAAAAGAAGATTAATCTGCTTCCTGACTTTCCAATTGATCACGCAAATCACTTAAGGTTATGCCAATTTTGCCCTAGCCGTCTCTTTTCTTGGGAAACGGTTTATCCCATGTATTACGCATTTTCTATATATCTGCATTTTGGATAGTTAGTACATCCATAAAATTTATTTCCTTCAAAATTCCCCTTCTTTGCCGTTCGCAATACCAATCTTCCACCGCACCGTGGACATTTTTTATCCTGTATTCCTGCAGCCTTTGTATCTGTGGCAGAACTGTTATATTTTTCTTTTATACTGGCTATATGTTCTTTCTTTCGTGTTTCATCAACCTGCGTTAGCGGATATAATTTCTTATATACTTCATCCACGACAGAAGGAGTCATACATGAGCCTGTTTTAGATATATGATCAGATACTGCTCTCAACAGATCATCCCTTTTAACAACATAATGATTGCCGCTTGTTAAAGTAACTTTTTTCAGCTCACATCTTTTACTAAAGACAATATATGAATAAAATTTCAAGCTGTCAAAGTTTTTCAAATAGGTCTGCAGCCATTTCAAATGAACTTTATTTTGAATGATCGGATTAAGAAAATGTTCTTTTGTTGTCCTCCCTTTTCCCGACGAAAGTGATTGTGTCCACTGCTTTTGCGTTTCCGTTCCAAATATCCATCCACTATAGTTCTTGGATTCGAATACATAAATTCCCGACTCGTGCAGCAGGATCACATCTATTTCCGTGCTCGTTCCGTCTTCTTTGGGAATATAACAATTAAATAAATACTTTTTGTAGCCCTTCAGGGCTTTTAAACACCGGTATGTATCATACTCTCCTCGTTTTCCTGCATCGGCAAGCATTTCTCGATATGAAAATTGAGTCATCTTATAATAATCCGAAGCCATATATTCCTTATAATTTTTATAAGTAATTACGAGGTAAATAAGTGCTAATACTAACAATAGCACTGTTGCTGATAAAGTCATCTTTCTCTTCCTCTCAAATCAAACTAATCCTTCAAAAATACGTACTCACTTTCACTCGACAACTCTTCCCTGAACCGATACTGCAGTCTGTCAAACGCCTTAATATCCTCCGGCTGCTCTATTTCCTTTTCCGCCATAAACCGGACCATTTCTCCTCTTGCCATTTTAGCCTGTGTTCCCTTTTGGATGACCTTACCATCCTTTAATTCTCCGAAAATGCAGGTAAGCAGTTTATCCCCTTCCTGCAAATAGCTTTCAATACACTTGGAATATTCCTTGGAGGCAAGGTTTATAATCAACCTGCTCTCATCTAAAACTTCCTTGTAAATTCTCTCCCCCCAGAACTCATATAAATTTGATTTCTCACCAATGCCGGCCTTTGCCTGCATTTCAAGCCGATATGGCGTTACGCCGTCCAAAGGCTTTAGCACGCCATAAAAACCTGATAATATCCGAAGGTTCTTCTGAACATAATCCCATTCCTGGTCCGAAAAGACTACCGGAGCCATGTACTGGTATTGGATACCCTCATAGGAAATCAGCGCAGGAGTCAAATTTTTACGCAGGTTCATCTCACTGTATCTCTTAAAGTTCAGCTCCGCAAGCTTCTCATTACATTGCCAGAGGTCTCTTGCCTTAGCAAAGCTCAGCTGTTTCATCCAGTCCATAATCTGTTCTGTGGTTTCCAGGAATGTCGGCAGCTCCTTCCACGGCAGAGTATCCGTATCCGCATTCATCTTTTTAGCCGGAGAAATAATAATCCTCATCTCGTATTTCTCCTATAAAAGCTCTAACATTTGCTGTGGATTTTCTGCTGCCTTTACTTTACCGACAGCCCTCACAATCATTCCGCTTTCATCTATCAGGTAGGTTGTCCGCACCACACCCATGGTTTTCTTACCGTACATATTTTTCTCCTGCCATACGTCATAGGACTTAATAGCATCCAGTTCTGTATCTGCCAGCAGCGTAAAAGGAAGCGTATATTTCTCCTCAAACCTTTTATGGGAAGCAACACTGTCCTTGCTGATACCGATCACAACAGCATCCTTTTCCAGAAAGTGCGGATACAATTCTCCAAAACCGCAGGCCTGCTTGGTGCAGCCGGGAGTATTATCCTTGGGATAAAAATATAAAATAACCTTTTTCCCTCTGTATTCTTCTAAAGTGTGAATTACCCCGTTTTGATCCGGCAATGAAAAATCAGGGGCCTTCGTACCTTCCTGTAACATAAGTTCATCCTCCTTACTTTATGTGTCTGTATTTTGGCATGAAGCAGCCGGATTGTCAACAGGCTGCAGCAGCACTTTCCTATTACGATTTAGATGTCAAAAACAGGAAGAGCATTTCCGCCCTTCCTGCTGTTAAATACAAATCCTATTCTCTTAAATCTAATTGTTGGTTTCCCAAAAGTTCTCCTGCTGCTTGGGCTGTTCCTCCACCTGACTTTCCTGCTCTGTCGGCTGCTCAGTTCTATAATAGCGAAGCTGCAAAAACTCCTGCTTATTCTTCCGATACAGCTTACTCAAATCATCAGAATAACCGATTACTGCCTTAGGCATGGTTTCATTCATATATTGCAGCACTTCTCCGGCAACACTTGCATTGGGAACATAAATGTTGGAGGTCTTCTTGCTGTTTAACTGATAGATAAGTATTCCATAGGAAGTACCGGTCTTGATACCGTTAGTTCTATGCGTGGTAGTCTGCTGATAGGCCCATACAATCTGGTCATTTACTACCAGCTGTGGTTTGTTGCCGATCATAAAGAAGGTAAGCCTCTTACCGATACGCAAATCATTTCCCTTGTTGAAAAGCTTAGCACCTTCATATTCATGCTCAACATCCATGTCGCTTAAGCCTGTTTCCGCAATCTGTTTCTTAAATGCGCCAAGGCTTCCTCCTGCCAGGACATAAATCAATGTAATGATGCCGATAATTATCAATATAATACCAAGCGCAAGAACAACATAGACAGTAGTTTCAGCGCCCCCTGCTAGTGCACCTACACTGATGTAATAAGGCAATGTATATTCCTCAACATCTTCCTCTGTCCATCCCCCTTCTGTAAAGTAATCCTTAAAATATTCATACTCCTCGGAGGACATCTTATTAATAGCACCGGAATAGGAAATTGGGTCTGAATATTCGCCATTATAAGTAGCCTCTGCTATCCTCTCCATAGCCCGTTCATCAGACGCAGGCACTTTAATAGCCATATATTTGGAATCTTCGCTGTTCTCATCACCGGTGAAAATAACGTAATACAAATCTGTAGTACGGGTTGCATGAGTTGAAGTATTTTCCTCATACATCTCCATAAAGCACCCAAAATTCCAACCAATTGAAGCATCTACTATCAGATCACCATTAATCTCATCCGGTTCCAGAGTCTCAAATTTAACATGACCTTTCATCAACGATTTGAAATTCGAAAACTCAAGTCCGATCAATATAATACCGGCAATGATAAAAATAAGTATCACCGGAATCTTTTTCACTATACTTTTCTTCTTCAGTTTTTCCAACATGATATATCCCTCTCCCTCATAATTTTGTTCCTGCATCATAGCAAGTATTCAAAAAGTATAGCATATATCCTGCGAAACCGCAATTTATAAAAAGAATACTTAGCTCACATAATTGTCAAAATATCCCTGAATCAAAATTACAGGAGTTCCCTTATCTCCTGAGCCGCTGGTCAGATCACACAGGGAACCGATCAGGTCGGTAAGCCTTCTGGGCGTAGTTCCCTGAGATGCCATATCACCTACCAGATTATCTTTCTTTTCCCTGATGCGGCCCTTGATAGCTTCCTTCAAGGCTTCTCCCGACAAATCCTTAAAATCATTATCCGCCAGATATTTCAGCTTCACCTCATTAGGTGTTCCCTCCAGACCGGGTGTGCTTGCAGGAGATACGCAAGGGTCTGCCAGCTCCCATATTTTTCCTACAGGATCCTTAAAAGCGCCGTCCCCGTACACCATCACTTCCACATGCTTACCGGTTCTGTTCAGCATTTCCTTCTGAATATCCATAACCAGATCCGTACACTCTCTTGGAAACAGCTTGATCGTATCCTCTGTGGATTTATTGGAGCCAAGAAGTCCGAACTTCTCATTGCAGCCGCTTCCGTTAACCGGACTTGTGAGAATATCATCCATTCCCATAACTACCTCAGCGCCTGCTGCCTTTAACAGCCTCTTTGTGCGAACTCTCGTGTGAATATCACAGTTAAGTACCTTCTTGGTATAAGGGAGAATACTGCGGCAGTCATTTGCAAAGATAATTTCCACCTCGGTGCCTGCTTCCTTAATCAATTCTCCATAATAGGATACATAATCGACTCCTGTGAAGGGATGTTTATTTTCTCCGAAAAGCTCGCGATATCTTTCCAGGGTAAGCACGTCGCTGTAGGGATTGATCCCTGCCTCATCCAGCTGATCTAAAGAAACCAGCTCATTTCCCACCTCATCACTGGGATAGCTGAGCATCAGCACTACCTTTTTAGCTCCCATTGCAATACCACGCAGACAGATTGCAAAACGGTTTCTGGAAAGGATAGGGAAAATAACGCCGATAGTCTCTCCCCCCAGCTTTGCCCGAACATCCTCCGCTATCGCTTCCACCGATGCGTAATTGCCCTGCGCTCTCGCCACAACAGATTCTGTTACCGCAATAACGTCCCTGTCACGAATTTCAAAGCCTTCCGCCTTAGCAGCCTCCAACACACTGTCTGTAACAATCTGCACCAGATCATCACCTTCTCTGATAATCGGGCAGCGTATTCCTCTTGATACGGTTCCAACTTTTCTTTCCATTTTCTTTTCTCCCTTAGTCAGATTTCCGGTAACCACCATGCCGGATCAATACCCATCCGGTCAGGCCAATGCCACCTTTTATCATTATAATATAACCCGTTCGGAAAGGTCAATCTACAAGCTACCAAGACAGCTAAAATCGGAGAATAACTTTAAAGCACAAACATCAAAAACAAAATTACATACGCCTTTTTCAAATCGCGGTTTACCAGTAGATACACACATCCCATGGCAACCCCCACCGCAAGGCCAAGTACCCCGGTAAGGATATCCTTCGTAAACATATGGGCAAGCCCCCACGTCAACCCGCAGATAATCCCGCCATAGGGAAAGCTTTTTCTGCAAAACCATACCTCACATGCCTTCTGTCCAAACACAATGATGAGAAGAAACAGCATGGTTTCAAAGACATAATAAATATACTGAAAGGTAAACAATAAAACTCCCTTCCCCGCAAACTCCAAATATACCTTGAAACCGCCCCAGCTCATGTAATCAACTAAAAATGCCAGAAAAATAAACACCAGACTTACACCCCACTGCCACCTCTTCATGGAAGTGCCCTTTTCCAGTATCGGGAACTGATATTTTCCTTCTGCCTTTCTAATCAGTACAAAGGCAAAAAGTCCCCATGTAATGCAGGTGATGCTCCAATGAAGGATTGTCTGCAGCGTTGACCATTCTCCCATTGATGCTCCATAAATCACCGGCTCTAACAAATACGCATAGAGCACCTCCATTCCCAGCCCTGCAAAGGCATATAAACCAAGGCTTAGATAATCAAATCCCTTTACTGTCTTATTTTCTTTAGCCGATTTCTTTATTTCTTTCATCCCGATACTCCTTTATCTCCATTAATGTCTTATTGGCTCCTCTTACCTCATAAAAAAGGGAAATATAATAAATTACCGCACCGATCACATAGGGAACCGTAAAGGAACGAAACATATCCCGATAACCATCTTCATGAAGCGGCTCAAAAAAGGATCCTGCCCATGTAATCAGCATTACCACGCTGATCATAACCACGTACTGAATTACAATCACCAAAAGCAGCGGCAGCCTTTGAAACCGGTAATGCTGAGAAAGCACAAATGTAGCCAGCAGGGAAAGCACAAACATAATCAAAATATTCTCCTGGTATCCTCCGAACAGCCCCTGTAAAACCGCTTCCAAAATCACCTTCCCCATCATGAGAAGGGTAAATACTACACATACAACAGGGAAAAAATTCTGTCTGTTAATTATTCTCATAGCACACCTCCTTTATATGCTTAAGCATTTCTAAAAATGCTTTTTTGTAATTTCTGTTCAAAATTAAAACCTCGCCGTTATCCATCTGAAGCCGCAGTCTCATATTCAAATCCGCTTTCAGCCTGTTCACCTTATAAATATTGACGGCCATCGACTTTCCAATCTGCACAAAGCCGTTTGCCCCAAAGAGCTCCAGATAATTCCGAAGGCTGTAATCCAGCTGATAAACCTCCTTTTCCTGATAGGCAAAAAGCTTTCTGTCCACCACCTCCAGATAATAAATACTCCCCGGGTGAATCTTATGCATTCCGTCCTCTTTCTTCCCCATAATACTGTTAAAGGACGAGAAAAATTCCCTGATCACATCTATAGTCTCGGTTTCCTGCCGATAGTGTACGTCTACACGATCCTCCTCCAGGGAAGGATCCTTCCAATATTGTATCTTCACTCCTCCACCTCCTATGAGAATGATTATACCGGCCTTCCATTAATTCACAAGAGCATTATGCACATCCTGCGTCTGGGGCCGCGTATCATGCAGTGAAATTCATATTACTCTTTATACCATACAAAAAGCACCTGCTGCGGCTCTCGCCGAAGCAGGTGCAAACAAACCCCTAATAAGAATTACAGTTATTCTATTCCGCTCTCTCCATTGCCAATTTGAAATCCTTTTGATCCGTAAAAATTTCGTGGGTGTAAGGATTCTTCTTCTGCGCCTTGGCACGTTTTAAAATCACCAGGAATACTACAAGGTTCACTACAATGGAAATTACTGAAATCACTCCCTGCGCCGTGGGGTTAGCCACTGTAGGCATCGTCTCCCCAAACGCTGCTGCCGCACCGCCTGCTCCGTATACGGAGGAAACAGTGGTAAACCGGCTGCCATCCTGGAACAGCGGGAATACCTGGGCAAACATGCACCAAAGTGCCAGCGTATTGGCACGGTTTTGAATCCATCCGCCCTTGTTCCAAAGAGCATTAGCTACGGTAGGCGCCAGAAGCAGTGCCAAACCACAATACCATGCATGAGTAGGCAGGTTCAGATAAGTATACTGGAAGTTCCAAACATCATATGCCAGAATAAAGCACCATGTCATATCCGGCCAAAGCATATCCTTCTTATCCTTCGAGGAATAAATCCCCCACCATCCGGTCATACACAGAATATTTAAAATTCCTGCAATGCCGTTTAATATATTCCACCAGCCGCCGTAAAGCCAAACACCTTCGGAGGATTTCCACCAGCCGCCTGCCACAGAACCTGCTCTGATCACAGACTCAAAATCGGATGCCACCGCAATCAAAATATTGATTGCCACGATCACAAAGGGGAACACCTTAAAGGCATGGGATTTACCAAGCTTGCCCCAGTGATATTTCAGCACCATAAAACCGATACATCCGGTCAGTGCCGCATAAAGCTTTGCATAGTGGAACCAACTGTTCATATGTACGTAAGTCTGATTGTTCAGTGCCCACTCCGCTCCCTTAGCGGCTCCCACATAAATAGCAATAAAGTAAACAGTAAGTACTGCCGGAAGTGCAAAGAAACATGCCATTCCGCCGATCTTCGTGCGCCGTGCGATCTCATTCATCAAAATCAGTCCGCCGAACACCATGCCCCAGCCAAGCAGCTGCCAGCCGGTCATTCCGTCATAAATTTGAAAAATCATAATCTCTCTCCCTCTTTCCTTTAGTATACTTCTATTTCTTTTATGTTAAATTCATTCCCCTGTAAAAGCCACGTATCCGGACTTTGACAATGGGGACAAATTTTACCGTACTCCACAGTCGGATAAGTCTGCCTGCAGTTTTCACAGTAGGTAAGGGCCGGAAGCTTTATGACCTCAAGCTCCGCCTCCCCGAACAGCTCCCGTTTCTTTGCCGCCCACTTCCAGCAGCTTTGCAGGTAGGATTCAATTACCGTGGACACCTCTCCCAGCTCCAAAACCACTTTAGATATCCCCTGTACCTGATTTTCTGCTGCCACCTTTTCCAGGCTGTCCATGATATGAAAAACTACTCCCAGCTCGTGCATCCCATCCTCCACTTAATTCTTTTTCGGTGCAAAGGTTACCTTAAGTGACTGCTTAATCATGTTGGGAAGTACATATTTCAACTTATCCTCGGACTTCACCATCTCTGAGCATCCCGGGTGCTCCCTGTGAAGACTGATCGCATCAAACACACACTTGGTAGTACAAAGTCCGCAGCCGATACACTTGTTTTCATCCACCACAGATGCACCGCATCCCAGGCATCTTGCGGTTTCCGCCTTCACCTGCTCCTCGGTCAGTGTATGGGATAAATCCCTGAAGGAACGCGCCTGGGCCTCCTCTGCCTTTTCAGGTCTTTGCCTGTCGGTATTGTCATAGCTGGCAATGAAGATATCCTCCTTATCCAGCTCTATGTAATCCCTTCGGTTTCTGCCAATCGTCAATGTGCAGTGCTCATGTACGAAACGGTGAAGAGATATGGCTCCCTCACGTCCTGCAGCAATGGCATCTATGGCAAACTTAGGACCGGTATAAACATCACCGCCTACGAAGATATCCGGCTCTGCTGTCTGATAGGTAAGCTTATCGGCAATAGCACCGCCGTTAGGACGAAGCTCCACCTTGGTTCCCTTTAACAGATCGCCCCAGATAATCGCCTGCCCCACACTGAAGATTACTGCCTTGCAGGAAACCGTTATGGTATCCTCTTCATCATAAACCGGCGCAAATCTGTGATCCTCGTCATAAACTCTGGTACACCTCTTAAATACTACGCCCACTGCTTTTCCGTTCTCGGTAAGGATTTCCTTAGGACCCCAGCCATTGTTGATTGTAATGTTCTCTTCTGATGCCTCAAGAATCTCCTCACGGCTTGCGGGCATTTCATCCCTGCTCTCCAGACAGAACATGGATACCTTTCCGTTTCCGCAGCGGGTGCTGGTTCTTGCTGCGTCAATAGCAACATTACCGCCGCCGATCACCACCACATCACCGTCAAGTGCAAAGGCCTCCTTCTCTGCGGTCTCCCGAAGGAACTCAACAGCCGTATACACGCCCTGGGCATCCTCGCCGGGGACACCGGCCTTTTTGCCGCCCTGACAGCCTACAGCTATATAAAAGCCCTTGTAGCCCTGATCCCGAAGCTGCGAAATGGTAATATCCTTTCCAACCTCTACGCCGCACCTGATCTCTACACCCATAGCCTTAATTACATCAATCTCCGCCTGTATCAAATCCTGTTCCAGCTTATAGGAAGGAATACCGTAGGTCAACATACCGCCGGGCTTTTCACTCTTTTCAAAAATAGTAGGCCTGTACCCCTTATCTGCCAGATAGTAAGCGCAGGAAAGTCCTGCCGGTCCGGCACCGATAATTGCAATTTTTTCCTCGAAAGCGCCCTTTAAGGAAGGTACTGTAGGCTTCGGAATATACCTTGTCTCCGCCTTCAGATCCTGCTCCGCCACGAATCGCTTGACTGCATCAATAGCAACAGCCTCGTCTATGGTTGCTCTGGTACAGGCATCCTCGCACCGACGGTTACAAATCCGTCCGCAGATTGCGGGCAGTGGATTGTCCTTCTTAATCAATGCCAACGCTTCCCCGAAACGCCCCTCCTTTGCAAGAAACAGATATCCTTGAATGGCAATATGCGCAGGACACGCCGTCTTACAGGGTGAGGTTCCGGTATCGTAGCAGTTAATCCGGTTCACATCCCGATAATTATGTGTCCACATATGCTCTCCCCACTTCTGCTCTGTAGGCAGCGGCATCTTGGGATAGGTTACCTCACCGCCGTCCTTTCTGCAAAGCTTTTGTCCAAGCTTTACCGCACCGGCAGGGCAGACCTCCACGCACTTGCCGCAGGCAACGCACTTGGATTTATCCACTCTTGCCACGTAAGCGGAGCGGGACATATTAGGAGTATTGAAGAGCTGCGATGTACGCAGCGCATAGCATACATTTACGTTGCAGTTACAGATGGCAAAAATCTTGTTTGCACCGTCAATGTTGGTAATCTGGTGCACAAAGCCATTGTCCTCTGCCTGCCTGAAAATATCCAGCGCTTCCTCTTTGGTAATATAGCGTCCGTCCTTCTGGGTCTCTACCACATAATCCGCCATATCACCCACAGCAATGCACCAGCCCTCCGGATCATCTCCACAGCCCTCGTCATGAGTCAGTCTGGAACGGCGGCAGGAGCAGGGGCTTGCTGCGTACTTACCCTCATACTTGGACAGCCAATAGGAGATATGCTCCAGGTCTATGGACTCATTCTCCATCTCAATTGCCTTTTCTACCGGAATAACATGCATACCAATGCCGTTTCCGCCCTCTCCCACGAAAGGCGTTACGTGCTCTAAAGGCAATCTCGACATATGTTCAAAGAACAAACTGACCTCAGGATTTTCTGCCATCACGCTGCTGTTCATATTAAAAAATTCCGCCGCACCGGGCACAAACATGGGCAGAATATATTGCTTTTCATGCTTGGGATTTTCCCAGTTATACTCCAAAATACCCTTTCTGGACATTTCCTGAAGCTTAGGCTCCAGTTCCTTGCCGGAAATTCCGGTAAGACTTGCAATCTCCTCTAAGGTCTTTGGCTTACGCACTCCCATCTTCAGGGCAATTTCCGCTTCCTCATCGGTAAGCACTCCCGCAAGCCCCCAGTATTCAGGATCATCCTGAGTAATCTTCTTGATCCCCAGCTTCTGGGGAATCCTGTCTGTCATCATCTTCCCCAGCTTTACAATACTCTCTCGCACAGGCTCACTGTGATCCGCCTGATGCTCCGGATAAACATAATCCGGATACAGCTCTTTGTCTAACTTTCTCTCCATACCTTCCTCCCTTGTGTTTTATTCTTCCCCGCACTAACTCTTACTTCTCCATTTTCTGACCTTGCCATTTTCTGACTTTGCCGGTTTGGGCTTTTGCTTTCACCGGTTCTATCTTCTCCAGCTCTCCACCTGTTCAAGCAGCCAGTTTGTCCACTCATTAATTCCTTCCCCCGTCTTGGCACAGATCGGAATAATCTTAGCATTGGGATTTCGCATAAGAACATATTCCCTGCACTTATCCATATCAAAATCAAAATAAGGCAGTACATCAATCTTATTAACCAGAACCACATCGCACACGGAAAACATAAGCGGGTATTTCAGCGGCTTGTCATGTCCCTCCGGCACGGAAAGGATCATAGCGTTCTTAGACGCCCCTGTGTCAAATTCCGCAGGGCACACCAAATTTCCCACATTTTCAAGAATCGCCAGTTCCACATCCCCGGTTTCCAATCCCTCAAGTCCCTGCCTGGTCATTGCCGCATCTAAGTGACACATCCCGCCTGTATGAAGCTGTATCACCTTTGCTCCGGACTTGGCGATAGTTCTTGCATCCACATCAGAATCGATATCCGCCTCCATAACGCCGATCTTTACCTTGTCCTTCAGCGCTTCAATGGTCTTCATCAGCGTGGTGGTCTTTCCCGAACCGGGCGCAGACATCAGGTTTAAGAGAAATACTCCCTTTTCCTTAAGTTCGCATCTCAGTTCATCAGCCTGCCTGTCATTGTCCGCAAAGACGCTCTGCTTAATCTCCAAAATTCTTACATCTCTCATGCCGACACCTCACAAATTTTCTCACGTTCTTTGCATATTCTGCAATATCAGATGATATAATTTTATCATTAAGTATAAACACCAGTCAATTGTAATAAGACACTCAATGTAATAAGACTCTCAAACCTTTGGCTTTTGGAAAAAACAAAAAGAGCGAATTGCAAAGCCTATGATACAACTGCCAGTTGCGATAGCAAGTGTAATATCTTCCATAGCCGCTTTGATACTCGCTCTTAAGTAGTATATGATCTTTTTTACTTCTAAAAGTTGGTGTTGTTTTTATTATTCGCATTTACATAATCGCGAATTGCAATGTTGTCATCCAGCATCCGGCACCCAATTGTAGATGTGCCGTCCTGATTGGTTGTGATACGGATAACGGTACCTTCTAACATGCGGCCTTCCGTCAATGCGAAATCCGGGATGGACAATTCTACGCATTTATCCTTTATTTCTTCAATACTTCCGGACTCTATGTTACAAGCAAATCCACCGGCGCTGATATTGACCATTCTTCCGGCATAGGTTCTATTAGTCTCCTTCACCGCTACAGTACAGGAGTTGCTTACCGACATTCTGGGATACTTTCTGCGGTTTATTACAGACGGATTGCCGATCACAGTCACCAGGAAGCAATTGGCATTACCTCCTTTTGCAGGAGTAATTTTAACATCCTGCCAGTTATACAAAACATTTCCTACCGCAATCCGCAGGCTATAACTCCTTGATTTATCCTTAAGATTCAAACTATCACCGTCATTAAGCTTCAGAGCTGTCAGTATGCCGTCTTCCTTCTTTTCCAATACCTCGCCCTTGTATTCTGTTTCCGTATGATCAGAACCCTTTATGCCGATAGCAAGCTTCATTCCCGGTCCTACATCCTTCATTCCCATAAAACCGCCATCGCCTAATTTCGTCACCAGATCATTGACAATTTTCCCTATATTCTCTACATTGTACGAGGTTTCCTCATACTTGCCCAACATGGATTTGGTAGTAGCATCCGCATTTTCTATACATTGTGTTGTTACCTGCATAACGTCACATATCTGCTTCATGTTATCCACCATGTTCCGGTTGGCAGTTTCAACCTCTTTCATAGCAGAATCTATAATCTGAATGTTGTCGCCAAGCTGCGTGGAATCGGAAGCAATATTGGTTACGCTCTGATTAATCTGTTCCACCTTGTCCATCGTGCTGTTTATCAGCTGCAGGGTTTCGGTAATTGACAACGTCATTTTATCTGCAGTTTCTTCCAAGTGCTCCAATGCCGCCATAATACGGGTGGAAGAATTCTGGGTTCCCATGCTCAGGTTCCTCATTTCGTCTGCCACCACGGCAAAGCCCTTTCCGGCTTCTCCGGCTCTGGCTGCTTCTATGGAAGCATTCAGCGCAAGCAAATTCGTCTGGGAAGTAATGCCTTCAATCGTGCCGGTTTCCTGTTTTAACCTACCGAATTCTTCCTTAAATTCAGCCAGAACCTTTTCTACCTCCGCTGACAGCTTGGCCATTGTATTGGTAGATTCAACTACGTCGGACAATTCCTTAGAGCTTGCGTCGGAATGAACAATGGACTCATTAATCAAAAGAACCATCTTCTCGATCAGCTCCGCCACATTCTGCACCTGCGTGTTAATATCGGATGTCATATCCATGGAGGACATGGTCTTTTCATATAAAACATTATTTTTTTCAGTCAGTTCTTCCGTATTACGGACAACCAGATTAGCACCATCTTTGTTCTCATCGGCAAGATCTCTGACCACATTAACCCCGTCAACTATCGCATCACTGGCTCCCTTTACCTGATCAACGGTAGTAATAACTCTTTGAAGATTGCCTTCTACCGAGCCGATTAACGCACCATCCGATTGATTCAAATGACTGATAGCCAGAATATAAGTGGTATAGCACAGAATTGTGCTGGCGGCCTGTATCTCATAGCATGTAAGATCAGCAGGCGCATTCAGACCGGACATGACACTTTTAATGATATACAGGTAAAGTATAAGATTATTAAAAACACCGCATCTTATTATAAAATTCCGGTCCTTGTATAATATCAGCATACCGGAAATAGGCAGCATATACACAAATGTAATGGGCGAATTCGTGTTCATCATAACAAACAGGAAAAATATCCCATAACCGATGGCAACCACATGCTTATATATCTCGGTACCCAGTCCCATTATTTTCAAAATCACTGCTCCAACCACAAACGGTAACCAGCAAAAAATTGCAAAAACTATAAAATACTGTACCGTGCGAAGCCCTTTTACTATTTCTATAGCATAAGCTGCTGTAAGAATGATGCACACAATCATCCAAATCAGCATTGTTTTGCGATTAGCGCTTTTTTTAAATACCTCTTCGTTGTATTCCATAAGTTTCGGCCCCTCTGCAACATTTAATAGAATATAAAACGTGTTTTTATTTTACCATATAATGACAAAATAATCTATTTTTTATTTTCTCCTATTACATAAAAAAATTGCCTTCCGCTCATACCATTAAAAACGGTACAATCAGGAGGCAATTCATATGAACGAAAATTTATCTTCCCTTCCCACAGCAAAACATCTGCATTTTAGGCAGATAAAATTTATTTCACCTTTTTATGTATTCATTGGCATGCTTCTTTCCAGTATACACCAATTCTCCGCTGCGGTATGCCAATAAGGTATTCATGGGCACCTCTTCCCAGTGATCCTGATTGAGCGGTTTTGTGGAAACCAGGAGCATTTTTTCTTTTTGGCAAAAGTGCAGGCTCTCCTTATGATTAGTATGAAAATAAAACAAATCACCATCATAAATCATCAGATTCACTTTATTTTTCGGTGTAATCGCATGGATCAATTCATCCACGACAGAAAAGCGTTCTTCCTCCGAAAGCTCCCCACGCTTCTCCTTCTGTCTGGCATTGATTTGGTCCACCAGATAATACAAAATTCTCTCACTGTCCGTATTCCCCTTTTGCAAAGATACATACGGCTCCAAAACTGGTCCTTCAAAAATCGTGCCGTTATGAGTCAGTGTCCACAAACGGTCAAAATTATCTCTCAGTGCAAACGGATGGGAATTTTTGTACTCCAGGCTTCCTACCGACGCCTTTCTGATATGCGCCAAAAGCATATCCTCCACAATATCATCCGTCAGGCGGTTTTTCAAATATACGCTGTCCATAGATGATATAGGTTCTTTTTCCAGAGACACCGCATTACCGTAAAAGGTTGCCAGTCCCCAACCATCGGGATTGTCCACTCCATGGCTGAAAAAAGTCCTGAGTATGTCATTACATTTTACCTTTTTTGCACTGCTGATACCAAACAATTCACACATCTTAGCAACAATCTTCCTTATTTACTCATGATTTTTGATTGAATTCAGAAAATCCCTTGCACGCTGCGTTTCGGGATGAGCAAAGAACGCCTCAGGTGTATTTTCCTCCAAAATGCTGCCGTTGTCCATAAAAATAATTCTGTCTGCCACACGTTTGGCAAAATTCATCTCATGGGTAACAATTACCATTGTCATGCCTTCCTTAGCAAGCCCTGTTATCACATCCAAAACCTCACCGATCATCTCCGGATCCAACGCGCTGGTAGGCTCGTCGAACAAAATTGCTTTCGGATGCATCGCCAGGGCACGGGCAATAGCAACTCTCTGCTGCTGGCCTCCTGAAAGCTGTGCCGGTGCTTTGGATGCCTGATTGTCTACCCCAACCCTTTTTAAAAGTCTTAACGCTTCTTCCTGCGCCTCCTTTTTGGGTTTATGAAGCACATCAATCGGGCCAATTGTGACATTATCCAGAATATTCTTATGCGCAAAGAGATTAAATGACTGAAATACCATGCCAACCTGTGAACGTATCTCGGCAAGCTTCTTTCCCTCCTCGGGCATGGCAACTCCGTCAATGATAATTTCGCCTGAATCAATGGTTTCCAGCCGGTTAATGGTGCGGCAAAGTGTGGACTTTCCTGAACCGGACGGCCCAATTATAACCACCACCTCTCCCTTTTTTACGGAAAGACTGATGTCTTTTAAGACATGCAGCGCTCCAAAGTGCTTATCAATATGCCTCAATTCAATGACCGGAGTCTGTTCTGAAGTGTTTGATTTGTTTTGTTCTTGTACCATAACTGTTATTGCTCCTTTCGGGCCCTATTGCATTATCATAGTGGAAGAGACATGCATGCGTCTGGCAATTGCAACAGACACCTTATTCAACAAGTAATTTATAAGAATGTAAATCACGGCAGCTACCAGATACACGGAAAGAAGTGCATCATAGTTGCTGATCAGGACCTTGGCATTCTGCATCAAATCCGCATAATTGACAACATAGGCAAATGTGGTATCTTTCAGCACTATAACAAGTTCTGAAATCAGCGACGGAATGACATATCGAAACGCCTGCGGAAACACAATCTTAAAAAACACACTGCAGCCCCGCATTCCCAAAGAAAGGGCTGCCTCTGTCTGCCCTTTCGGCACGGCATTCACCCCCGAACGGAACACCTCCGCAACCACGCCAGCCGCAGAAAGCGCCACAGGTGTCGATATCTTCCAAAATGCCGGCAGCTTCAGCCCAAACTGGGGAGCTATCAGGAAGAAAAAGTAGATAAAAAGAAGCGTAGGCACCCCCCGGCTAAACTCAATCAACGCCATACTGATTCCCCGCAGGATTTTGCTGTTGCTGATTCTGCCAAGCATCAGCAGCAGCCCTGCCACGAAAGCAACCACGCCGGCTGCCAGCGCAACCTCCAAAGTACCTGCAAGACCATGGCCAAGAAATTTCCATGTGGAAAATTTCGTAAAAAGGGACCAGTATTTTGCATTCAACTGTCCGGTAATATAAAATTGTCTAACTATTAAGCAGATCAGTACCGCAAGCACTGCTAATGAAACTGCCGTCGCAATTGCAATACGCTTACGCGCTTTCGGACCTGGCGCTTCATAAAGCGCATCCCTTATGGAAGTATTTACAGTACTCATCGCAGGATCCTCACTTTCCGATCAATCAGATTACCCAGCTGTCCTATTACCACGGCAGTTCCGCAATATAAAAGCGCAGAAATCAAAAATGCCGTAACACCTCCCACTGCGTGGGTATTAATGTATGAAACAATACCGGTAAGGTCTGTAGGCTTTAACGGAACCTGTGACGCCAACGCCGTTGTAAGCATAGTTGCCACCAGCAGATTGGTCATCTGCAATACCGTGGAACGCAATGCCTGCGGAAGCACTACATTTAGAATGGTTTGGAAAAATGTCATTCCAAGAGAGCGGGCAGCTTCAATCTGTCCAACATCTATGGTATTCATCCCTGCCATCAGGTACTCCGAGCAAAACGCCGCCGGAAGCAGTGATGTCGCGATTAAAACACATATGTAATAGGACCATACCAGATTAAGATATGGCAGCGCATAAACAAGAATGATTAACAGTGCCGCACCGGGAATATTTCTAAAAACCTGTACATAAAAATCACCCGCAAGCCTCAACGGTTTAATTGGACATACGCGCATGATCGTAATAACAATACCAATGGCAAATGCCAACACAAAAGCCAGTGCAGTGAGCTTCCACGTTGTCAGAAGCGCCAACAAGTATTTATCCCCGAATTGAGCAAGCAGGTTCGAGACAGACATATAATTCCTCCATTCCGAAGCGATTTATCGCGAAGGAAATGCGAGCCAAATCTCAAATTTGGCTCTGCGATCAGGGCATATTTATAACGCTCCGCACAAATAGCCGTGTGAAAAATCAGTTCATCAGAGTGATTTTTCAAACTATTCCTCCTACTAAGAGGACTCTCAAACTGTTCCGTTTTGAGAGTCCCTCAAATGCATATCTATGATTTCAAATCAACAACTTACTGAGCGATTGCGGGCGCTTCCGGTGCAGTGGAAATGCCGGTACGATCACCTAAGCTGATCTGCCACAGCTGCTCCCATGTTCCGTTTTCCTCAATCTTCTGCAGGAATTCGTTTACAAATGCAACACCGTCAGAGTCAAGCGGAAGACCGATACCGTAATTATCCTCGGGTCCGAATACATCGCCTGCGATCTCATAAGCGCTGGGGTTCTTAACGATGGCATTCAAAAGCAGTGTATAGTCGGTAACATATGCATCCACACGTCCCTGCTCCAGTGCCGTACGGGCTTCAATATCGGTTTCAAATTCCTCAACAACAGCTTCAGGCGCATACTCTGCCAGAATATCAGGGCCGGTAGAACCTGCCTGTGTTGCAACAGTCTTACCTGCCAGACTGTCGATGCCGGTGATCTCAGTATTGCCGGCTTTTACAAGAACAGCCTGCTTAGAGGTGTAGTACGGGCCTGCAAAGGAAATCACTTCCTGACGGGAAGGTGTGATGGAATAGGTTGCAAATACCACATCTACCTGTCCGCCCTGGAGAACAGATTCACGGGTGCTGGAATCAACCTGAGTCAATTCAAACTTGGTCTCATCTCCTAAAATGTAACGTGTGAGTAATTGATAAAGACCTGCATCAAATCCGCGGAGACCCTCATCGGTTTCATCAAGCTGACTGAACAGGAATGATGTCCGGGTACCACCAACTCTTAAAACACCTGCTTCTTTTACTGCTGAAGCCCAGCTGCTTGCTGCGATATCGGCGTCATCGGCAACAATACCGGAAGCAATCAGGCTGTCAAATGCCTCCTTATCAATGGCAACTGCTACAGGTTCCTCTTCTGTTGCTTCTGTCGTTGTGTCCTCTGCGCTATCGCTTGTGGCTTCTGTACTCTCGTTTTCAGCCTCTGTACTCTCGTTTACGGCCTCTGTGCTCTCGTTTCCAACCTCTTCGGAACTGCCGCATGCCACCAGGCTAAGCGTCAGTGACACTGCAAACAGAACTGCTAATACCTTTTTGTACGTTTTCATAATATCTCTCCTCTCTTCTATTACACTGTTTGTTCATGCATTCATATACTGAACATTTCCAGCGCTATACACATTTTTGAATTTAAGCAAAAAACGGGATTATGTAAGTCCCGGGCAAATGGCAATTATAACAACTTTCCTTTAAGTGTTATCTACCCGAGAAAAATATATTCGCCAACAACACATGACAGACTTATTAACAATCATAACGTATTTAGCCATTGCATATCTCCCTCAAATTGTAGTTGCTCAAATTCGATGTTGTAATCATAAACCAGTTTTCCTAGTTTGTCAATAGGAATACTAGAATTTTATTTTAAAGATTTACGCATGATTGAATTGCCGCAGCACATAACTCATCTCAAACCAATGTTCTCCTTGCAATCAGTATATAAATAAAAATCCGAATATCTCGAATTGAATCCTAGATTTATATTGAACCCTTTTCCCACAAAAAAGTAATATTCATTTATCTTTTGTCCTCTCTCACATCATGACCGTAATGCTTATTTTGCAAAAGCATAGGAGCAGGTGTTACCTGCCCCTATGCTTCTCTTTCCTTTTCTGCTGTTTCAGTTCAAACTTCCGCTGTTTCTCTGCTTCCCGTTGTTCGCATCTCACAGTCTGGCGTTCTGTTTTCAACTGCTCCTGCTGTAATTTCAAAGCCTGTTGCGATTTTGTTCCTATGCCGGTATTCTGCACCTGTTTCCGCACTTCCCGCTGTACTCTTTTCGGATTGCGGCCAGCTTCTTTTACATCAGTTGCCACAGCCGGACTAAATCGCAGCCGACAGTAATTTTGCAGAACAAAATGATATATCTCGTAATCCTTTGGTTCCGCACCAAACGTAACCTTGCATACAAATAACTTTCCCTCTGATATTCGCTCAAAAACGCCTACCCAGAATGGTTCCTCAAAAAACACTGTCAATCTGCCCAATACTTTGTCCATGACAATTCCTCCTTAATGCCTTACGGCTGTCGCAGTATTCGTCAAATGCTCCTGCAAGCAGGGCATTTTCCTCATTACTCGCGCAAATAATTGTGATGAACAAAGAACGGACGACCCAAGGAGGGAGGGCTACTTACATCGAAACGATGTGGCCGGACTACCTACCGGCTCCGCAAGCTTATCTTGCGTTGTGTTTTTATCTTTGCCTCTGTATATTACCATATAAACACTTATTTTTCCATAAAGAAATAGCAATCCGCTTTGCAGAGGATGAGGGGTTGCGCGTGTAGGAGTTATCTGCATTTAAATATCACTAATGTTTCTATTTATTGGTGCAGATTATAATGGTGTAATTGGTCTTGCT
>Ga0129315_1000132_pt1 | contig 81244 bp, 74 predicted proteins | sample Cm827metagenome_FD_94432 | JGI IMG/M metagenome (GOLD analysis project Ga0129315, IMG submission 94432) | Eastern black-and-white colobus group fecal microbial communities from Wisconsin, USA - Cm827 metagenome | ecosystem: Host-associated > Mammals > Digestive system > Large intestine > Fecal... | reverse complement strand
ATCAAAAGCTGTCTGTTTCTGTTGGAAACAGACAGCTTTTGCAGCCTTACGGTTGCCCTGCACACCCGAATCTGTCAGCCAACAGTAAAAATTAGAATTACTTCCTTATCACTGTTAAGCCAATGAGGCGGAGGTTTTTTTATACATGTGCGAATCAGAAGGTTACACTGCCGAAGCCGACGCTCTTTCCACTGGCTTTATCGAACAGCGCGATGTTATCGCCGACGATACTCAGCGGCAGTTCGGTATCCACGGCGTAATCGACGCAGCCGAAAACCACGCTGGTGAGCATCGCGCCGCCGCATGTGAGCTTGACGGTCGTCTCCATGCCGGCGGGCAGGGTGGAATAGGTCTTGCCGCGCAGCGGGCCGTCCGGCTGAATCGGCAGAAATTCAGGACGAACGCCGAGCACGACGTCGCCTTTTATCCCGTCGAGCGGCGCTTTGGCGGCGAATGTTGCGTCGTGCCCCAGCAGGGAGAGCGACGCGCGGTTTCCGCTGGCGGATTTCACCGTCGCGGGGATGAAGTTCATCGTCGGGTTGCCGACGAACTCCGCGACGAACAGGTTTGCCGGATGGCCGTAAATCTCCAGCGGCGGGGCGTACTGCTGCAAAACGCCTGTGTCCATCAGGCAGACCTTGGTGGACAGAGTCATGGCTTCCAGCTGGTCGTGGGTGACGTAGACGAAGGTGCTGTTGGTGTCCGAATGCAGGCGTTTCAGTTCGGTGCGCATTTCCTGCCGCAGTTTCGCGTCGAGGTTGCTCAGCGGTTCATCCATGAAGAGCACCTTCGGGCTGGGTGCGAGCGTGCGGGCGATGGCGACGCGCTGCTGCTGACCGCCGGAAAGTTCGGCGGGATAGCGTTTTTCAAACTGCTCGATTTTGAGCAGCGCGAGCAGCTCGTCCACGCGTTTGCGAATGCGCGCCTTATCCCACTTGAGCATTTCCAGACCGAAAGCGATGTTTTCATACACCGTCATATGCGGCCAGAGCGCGTAATTCTGGAACAGGAAGCCGATGTCGCGCTTGTTCGGCGGCAGGTTGATGCCCTTTTCGGAATCGAAAACCGGCGTGCCGTCGATGAGGATGCGGCCGCTGGTCGGCGTTTCCAGCCCGGCGATCATGCGCAGGGTGGTTGTTTTGCCGCAGCCGGAAGGGCCGAGCAGGGTGATGAAGCCGCGATCCTGAATCTGCAAATCCAGATCCTGCACGGCGACAAACTTGTCAAAGCGCTTGGTGACGTGTTGCAAAATAATTTCCGGCATGTTGTCAGCCTCCGATGCCTTTGTCAAAGGATGCGCCCGTCAGCTTATTGGTGACAAAGTTGATGAGAATAATGATGAGGATGATCAGCAGCGTGACGGCGCTGCCGTATTGCGCGTATCCGGTTTCGTTGAAGGAGAAGAGCATCGTGGTCAGCAGATAGCGCGCATAGGGCACCAGCAGGGTGAACAGCGCAACCTCGCGCATCACGGAAATCACCGGCAGCAGATAGCCGGAGATGATGCTGCTCTTTTGAATCGGGAAGAGAATGCGGGTCATGCGCGTGCGCCACGGCACGCCGAAGATGACAGCCGCCTCTTCAATTTCCGGGGCGATCTGCATCATGCTGTTCACGCCGCTGCGGGAAGCGAACGGCAGGAACTTGATGGAGGCCACCAGCACCAGCACACCGAACGTGCCATACAGAAATTTGAAATTGGCGGACGTGGCCACGGCGAGGTAGATCGTCGCGAACGCCATTGCGGGCATCAGATACGGGAAGAAGGCGAGGCTTTCCACCATGCGGGAGAGCCTGCTGCCGCGGCGGCGCACGCACGCATAGCCGATGAGCATGCCGCACGTGCCGACAATCGCGGCGACGACCAGCGCCAGCAGCACCTGACGCAGCAGCGCGCTCCACATCGTCGTGTTGAGCAGAATGCCCGCGATCATGCCGGTTTCATAGGCCGAGTCTTCCGTGCCGATCCAGAAATGCAGCGTCATGTTGCTCAGGCTGTAATTGCCGGGCTGGCGGATGACGGATTCCAGCGCAAAGGAGATCAGCGGCATGATGGCGAAAAACGCCGTGAAGATGATGAGCACAATGCTGATGGGCCAGTTGGCCTTGCGCAGCTTGACCAGCGAAACCTGGCCGCTCTTGCCGGTGACGGTGGTGAAGGATTTGCGCTTGCCGGTGAAATGCTGGTTGACGCCCAGGATCAGGCAGCCCAGCAGGATGGAGACAAACGCGATGATGTAGCCCTGACCCTGATAGCCGGCCTGAATCAGCGCACGCATCTTGGTGGAGAGCGTATAGCACTTCACCGCCGAGCCGAGGAACACGGGCACGGTGTACGAGCTGAAGCCGCTGGAAAAGATTAGCAGGAAGGTCGAGAGAATCGCGGGCATGACAATCGGGATGGTCACGCGGCGGATAATCGTCGCGCGGTTGGCCTTGAGAATCGTTGCGCTTTCCTCAAGCGTCGCATCCATATTTTTGAGAATGCCGCCGATGAGCAGATATGCGAACGGGGAGTAATGCAGGCCCGTGACGACGATCATCGGGAACAGGCCGTAGACAAACCACTCCGGCATGCACACGCCGAAGATGGATTCCACCATGCCGATGTTGCCGCCGCCGACCTGGCTGTTTTGGAACATGTTCGTCCAGAACAGGGCGAGCGTCCATGCGGGCATCATGTAGGGAAAGACGAAAACAGCCGAAATGAATTTTTTGCATTTGAGGTCGGAACGCGTGATGAACCACGCGACCGTGCCGCCGACCGCAATGCCCAGTATGCCCGAACCGAGCGCGACAATCAGCGAGTTCCAAAGGGGCTGCCAGAAGTTGACCTGGCTCCATTCGTCCCCGGCGAACAGCTTTCGGAAGTGCCAGAGCGTGGTGGAGTCGACCGGCAGGCGCAGCAGTTTCTTTTCCGTGCCGACGTGCACGGTGAACATATTGCTCAGCATGGTCGCCATCGGCAGCAGGCTGAGTACCACCAGCACAATCAGGAAAAAGACCAGCAGCAGGTTGGCCGGCTTGGAGACGAACGCCCGCAGCCGATAGCGCCACGGCTCGTGCCTTAAATCGCGCGTATGAACCATCGTTTATCCTCCGCTTTGAAGAAAAGAGCTGCTGCATGACCTCCCCTCCGGCCTCCCCCGAAGGGGAGAGCTGTCACAGCATAACGGAAAGGAGGTTCATGCAACAGCGCTTCGCTTATTCGATTTCTAGATCCGGTGATCAGCCGACGCGGGTCGCGATGAACTCATACACGTCGATGTAGTGCTCGTAGAGGTAGTCGAGGTCTTCGAGCACCAGCTTATCCTGCCAATACTCAAACGGCTTGTCCTCAAGGCCTTCCGGCTTCTGGATGGAGGTGTTCGGAGAGTAATAGCCCTGACTGGAGTTCCAGCTCTTTTCGCCCGCGAAGCCCTCTTCGCTCAGCAGATAGTTGATGAACAGCGCGCAGGTGTAGGGGCACTCGGTGTCCTTGCACACGGTCGCGTAAATCGGATACATGAAGCCGGAGAAGCCGTCCACGTCGTTTTCAAACTGCACGACGGTCAGCTTGCCGCGGTCGGCTTCGTCCACCTTGCGCAGCTTGGAGAACACGAACAGACCCATGTTGCCCGCCGCGCCGGAAGCGATGCCCGTCGCCATCTTGGAGGCGGAGGTGAAGGTGTAGTTTACGTTGCCCAGGAAGCCCGCGATCCACTCGTAAGCGGCGGATTCAAACTCGCCCTTTTCCCAGGCTTTGCCGTAGTAATCTTCGTAAGCCTTTTCAAGCTTTTCGTTCCACTCCGGGCTGGTCAGCATGATCAGGAAGTTGATGTTGACGGTCTCGTTGGTCGGGTCTTTGAAGAAGACCTTGTCTTTCCACTTTTCTTCCGTCAGCTCCCAGACGTTCTTGAGGCCGACGCTTCCTTCGGTGTTGTTGTAAATGAGCAGCGAGTTGACGAACGTCACGACCGCCGGATTGCGGTATTGCTCGTCCACGACGTCTTCAAGCGCCTTCGGGAAGTAGGCATAGCTCAGGCCGTCGTCAAGCAGATAGGTCTTCAGGTCTGCGCCGTTCTGCGTGAGCGCCATGTCGGCGGAATCCTTCACGCCAGAACCGATGGTGTTGGTCAGGATGGTGTAGGATTCGCCGTCGTCGATCTCGGCATAAATCACCTTGCCATCCAGAGCGGGATAAGCCTGCATGAAGTTGGCGGCGGCTTTCTCGGCAAAAGACGTGGTGGAGTAGAAGTTGAGCTGCGCGCCCGCGGCCATTTCTTCCTGCGCCTTGGCGTAAAGCTCGTCGTTGGTCATCGTCGCGGCCTTTTCCAGCGCGTCGCTCACGTTGTCGGCCAGAGCGGTTGCGCCGGTGGTCAGCATCATCGCGCCGGCCAGAACCAGAGGCAGAAGTCGTTTCATGAGATACATCCTCCTTCATTGTTGACGTGGATTTTTCAAAAACGAAACATATTTTTTACAATTATACGGCGTTTTGTGGGAAAATGTCAAGATGGAATGTGCAGAATGGATAAAAAATGGATGAGATTATGCGATAGATGCGCCATGGAATGCGAAAGCTGCTCTCCGAGTGCTCGCGGGCGTCTTGCTTTTTATTTTTGCTTGTGCTATACTGTCTGCGACAAACAAGTTGCACATACAACCGGATAGTTGTATGTGCAAGTAATTTTAAAAAAAAGAGGCGAGAAGATGGAACATCCCGCAAGAAAAATCACCCAAATTGCCCGCGAGGCGGAACATATCGTCCTCTTGGCCATGCGGCAGGACGATATCGGCACGGCAGAAATCGACTGCATTCATGCGCTGCGCCATCATCCGGGCATCACACAGACGGAACTGGCCGGCATGCTGCATGCCGACAAGCCCGCCATCGCCCGCCGAACGGCCAGCCTGGAGCGAAAGGGCTACCTTCGCCGGGAGCCGAATCCGGAAGACGGCCGCAGTCAGCTGCTCTTTGCCACGCCGCAGGCCGAAGGTCTGCGCAACGCAAAGGCCGAAACGGAGAGCGCTTTTTACGATTATCTGATGGATGGTCTCAGCGAAAGCGACCGAGAGACGTTTTTAAACCTGCTCGACGTGGTTTATCGCCGCTCCAAAGCGGAAAGCCGCGCGGGCTTCCCACATCTGAAAGACGTATTAAAGGGAAAAACGAATGAGCCGAAAGCATAACCGTGATTTCAGGCCGGACAGCATTCTGGCGTATTTCCGGCTGGAATGGCTGCCGATAGCGCTGATTACCGTGTCCGGCCTGATTTACAACATCGGTCTGCTGGCCGGGCCGTGGTTTGAGGGCAGGCTGGCGCAATGCCTGGCGGATATTCTGAGCGGAAGCGAAACGGCTTCCGCCATGGCGGCGCTGGCGGCGGGCTACATCGTCGTAACGCTGATCGTGCAGGCTTCGCGGTTTGTGAAGCGGTTTTATGTGCGCCGCTTTGCCAACAACATCAACCGCCGAATGAAGGGCGTGCTTTACGCCAACCTCGTTCGCCAGAGCCGCGGCGCGCTGGAAGAGCAGGGCGCGGGCGAACTGATGACCAAGGCGATCTCCGACGTGGACGACTGCGCGGAGGGCATGCGCAAGTTCACGACGGAGATCTTTGATACCGGCGTCGCGCTGGTGGGCTATGTCGTTATGCTGTTTGTCTACGACTGGCGGCTGGCGCTGTTTTGCATGATCTTCACGCCGGTTTCCTATGTCTGCGCAGAGCTGATGAAAAAGCCGGTTCAGCGTGCGGGCGCGGCCTATAAAAAGGCGGCCTCGGCGCTCAGCGCAGCGACGCTCGACCGGACGAAAAACGCCGTCACCTACCGCGTATACGGCTGCGAGGATGTGCGGGAAGCGCGGTATGAAAAGGCACTGACCGATTACGAGAAAAACGCCGTGCGCGCCAACGTCTGGCAGGCCGCGCTGCCGCCGCTCTATCTGGTGATCTCCAACCTGAGCGTGCCGTTTATTCTCTGGTTCGGCGCGAAAAACGTGCTGGGCACGGGCTGGCGCGCGTGGGATATCGCGGCGTTTACGACGTTCCTCTCCTGCTTTGCGAAGATGGCGACCAAGTCCTCCAAGGCGGCGAAGCTGTTCAACGCCGTGCAGCGCGCGGAGGTTTCGTGGAAGCGCATCAAGCCCATGATGAAAACGCAGGAGACGCTTCAGCCGCTCTCCCTGTCTGCTGCGCAGACGGTGGAGGCCCGTCATTTGTCCTTCGCCTATGACGGCGGCGAGCCGGTCTTTGAAGACCTGTCTTTCTCCGCAGAGCCGGGCGATATCATCGGCGTGACCGGCCCGGTAGCCTGTGGCAAATCCACGCTGGGATGCGTGTTCCTTTGCGAACGTCCGTATGAAGGATCGGTGCGCATCGGCGGGCGGGAGCTGTCCGATTTTGCGCCGCGCGAGATTGCGGCGGCGGTCGGCTACCTCGGCCATGATCCGGAACTTTGGAACGATACGGTCGAGGCGAACGTGCTCTGCGGCGATGCCGGCGACGCCATGCAGGCGCTGGCAATGACCGCGCTGGATGGTGAGGTGAAGGCCATGGAGCGGGGCGCGCAGACGGTGGTGGGCAGCAGCGGCGTGCGCCTTTCCGGCGGTCAGGCGCAGCGGCTGGCGCTGGCGCATCCCCGGCCGGTGCTTGTGCTGGACGATCCGTTCTCCGCGCTTGACAGGCAGACGGAAGACAAGGTCTTTGCCAACCTTAAAGCCTATGCGCGGGATAAAGTTGTGATTCTGATTTCGCACAGGCTCTATCATTTCCCGGAGATGAAGCAGATCGTCTTCATGGAAGACGGAAAGACCACGGTGGGGACGCACGAAACGCTTCGCGCGTCCGTCCCGGCCTATCGTTCCCTGTATGAAAGTCAGACGGGAGGTGTGGATCATGAAGCATAATTCAGTGTTTGCCGCCGTTCGCGACGCGGCCTTTAAGCATAAGCTGCTCAGCGTCGGCACAGTGCTCTGCGCGGCGGCTTCGGTGCTGGCCTCGCTGCTTCCGCCGCTGGTGCTGGCGCGGATCATCGATAACCTGACGGGCGGCATGCCGCTTGCGTTCAGCGCCGCGCTGCTGTATTTCGGCAGCCTGGCGTTGGAGGGCGTGCTTGCCTCCGCGCAGGAGACCCTGCTGGAGATGTTTGGCCAGCGGATGACGCACATGCTCCGTTCCGAAATGTCCCGGAAGCTGACGAGGCTTTCTGCCGCGACGCTTTTGGCGCAGAACCCCGGCGAGACTGCCGCGCGGTTCTCCGGCGATGTGGACACGGTTGAGGCGCTGTTCACCTCCGGCGTGATCTCTATGGCGGCGGACGCATGCAGAATCCTTTCCATCTTTGTGGTGATCGCGGTGAAGAACACGGGATTGGCGATTCTGCTGCTGCTGGTTCTGCCGCTGTTGACCGTGTTCACGCGGCATGTGCAGAAGCGGATGCTCGTCGCGCAGCTGGAAAACCGCCGCGCGGTAGCCGCCATTTCCGGTCAGGTGCCGGAAGCGCTGCATAATATCCGCACCATTCATGCGCTGGGGCTGGAAGAATACATGGAGCGGCGCTACGACAAGCGCATCGGCGAAAGCTATGCCGCCGTGGAGAAGACGAATTTCTACGACGCAATCTATTCGCCGGTCGTGCTGGCGCTCAACGCCGTCGTCGTGGGCGTGGTCATGCTGCTGTCGGCTTCCGGCAATGCGAAGGTGCTGACGCTGTTCGGCATGTCCGTCGGCACGTCGGTCGCGGTCATCCACTACATTTCGCGTCTCTTCACGCCGATTGAGAGTCTCGGCATGGAGATTCAGACGATTCAATCCGCGATGGCGGGCGTGAAGCGTATCGACGCGTTCCTCGCACAGCCGGAAAGGGAAATGCTCGCCGAAGGGGGCGCGTCCATGCCGCGCGGCGACGTGGTTGTCTCTCACGTGACCTTTGGCTATGACGAGCGGACGGTGCTGCGCGATCTGTCCTTCACGGTGAAGTCTGGCGAACAGGTGACGCTTGTCGGCCGCACGGGCGCGGGCAAGAGCACCGTGTTCAAGCTGTTGATGGGATTGTATCAGCCGAAAGCGGGAACGATCACCATCGGCGGCGTGGATGTTTCGCAAATCACGGATCGCCAGCGCCGCGGCTGCATCGGCTGTGTGGAGCAGCATTTCGCCCGTGTGCCGGGCACGGTGCTGGACCAGATCACGTTGGGCGATCCGCGCATCAGCCGGGAAATGGCGCAGAATGCGGCACGGCTGGCCGGGTTGGACGCCACCATCGACGCGCTGCCCGCCGCTTATGACACGCCCTGTTCAGACGGTCTGTTTTCTCAGGGCGAATGGCAGCTGCTCTGCATCGCCCGCGCGGCGGCGGCCGATCCCGCCGTGCTTCTGCTTGACGAGATCACGGCGAACCTTGACGCGGAAACGGAAGCGCGGGTGCTGGAGGCGCTCCGCCGCGCGTCCGTCGGGCGGACGGTGCTCTCCATTTCTCATCGCGTCTATGAAAAACTTGGCGGCAGGGTCATCGAGATCAAAGCGCTGGACGAGGGAAAATAAAGAAAAACGACTGTTAAGCCTAAAAACTTGACAGCCGTTTTATATAACGGAAAAAAGTGAAAACAGAAAATCAGGCGACTGTGGCGGACATATGGCGCATGACAATCCGAAAAATGCCTCGCGCAATCGGCCCGGCGACATTTAGTGCCGGAAAATATGAAGATGAAAAAGGAACAACGATGCCATCGGAATACAGAAACTGAAACCGCCACAGGCGGCGGAAAAAACCTCCATCGATGTGAACTCAAAAACTTTACGGGAAAAAGAAAATCCATGCAAGCATTTGCATGGATTTATTATGGTGGTCTGTACTGGACTCGAACCAGTGACCCCATCGATGTGAACGATGTGCTCTACCAACTGAGCCAACAGACCAAGTCACTCGGAACGAAAGATAGTATAGCATGACACGGCGGGATTGTCAACCCAGAATTTCAATTTTTTGTAAGGAATCCGCATGCGTCTTTCTTTATGGCGGGCTTTGTGTTATAATCAATCGAATACCATTGTGATTATTTGTCAGGAAGTTGGGAGATAAGCATGCAGCTGCCTTTCATTTCGGTGATTTTGCCTGTGCGCAACGAGGAGCGCTATATCGCCGCGTGCGTGGACTCCATTTTTTCGCAGGATTATCCCGCTGAGAAGATGGAGGTCATTTTTGTGGACGGCCGTTCGGAGGATCGAACGGTCGAGATGCTGCATGCCATGCAGAAGGATCATCCGCAGATCGTGGTGCTGGATAACCCGAACCGCACTGTGCCATATGCGATGAACATCGGCATTGCGCACAGCAGCGCGCCGGTGATCGTGCGGCTGGACGCGCACGCGGAATATCCGGCGGACTATATTCGTCTGTCCGTGGAGACGCTGCTCACGCAGGACTGCGACAATGCGGGCGGCGTCTTTGAGACGCACGGGCGCGGCTTCATGGGCGAGGCCATCGCGGAGATGCTCAAAACGCCGCTGGGCGTGGGCAACGCGACCTACCGCCTGACGACCGAGGACGGCTATGTGGATACCGTGCCCTTCGGCTGTTTCAAGCGGGAATTGTTTGAACGCATTGGCGGGTTTGACGAGCGCATGACCCGCAATCAGGATAACGAGCTGAATTTCCGCATCCGCAAAAACGGCGGCAAGATCTACCTCAACCACAACATCCGCGTGCAGTATTACTGCCGTGACACGATGCGCGGCATTATGAAAATGGGCTACATGAACGGCAAATGGAACGTCATCACGATGACGCTTGTGCCCGGTTCGATGGGCGTGCGCCACTTCGTTCCGCTGGCGTTCGTGCTCTCTACGATCCTGCTCGTGCTGCTGACGCTGCTCACGCGGAGCATGCTCTTCGGCGGCCTGCTGGCGCTGGAATGGGGCGCGTATCTGCTGCTGGATTTTTTCTATTCGTATACGATTGCGAAGGAGAAGGGATGGAAGTTCCTGCCGGTTGAAATCATCCTCTATCCGGCGTTCCACTTTGCTTACGGCTTCGGTTCGTTGTGCGGCATTGCGGCGCTGCCGAAATTCGTAAAAGCGGAGAAGGAAAAGAAAAAGGCGGGTGACAGGCGGTGAGCGTGCTGCATATCTGCTGCAACCTCGCCGGTTCGACTGTCTTTCCGCAGCTGTTTGAAGCGCTGGATGCACAGGGAATTGAGCAAATCGTGTTCGTGCCGGAAAAGCGCGCGGCGGATTTGAATAAAAACGAGCCTCGCGGGGTGAAGACCGTCCGCGCGATGACGGTAAAGCAGAGCGACGCGCTGTTTTTCTTCCGCAAGGCGCAGAGGAGCGTTCCGGCGATTGAAAAGCAGATCGATTTATCCGGCGTGACGCTGATCCACGCGCATACGCTGTTCACCGACGGTTCAATCGCCGAACGGCTGGCGAAAAAGCGCGGCTTGCCGTATGTCGTCACGCTGCGATACAGCGATCTTTCGGCGATTTGGAAATATGAACCGCATTTGCGGCCGATGGCGCGGCGGATTCTGCGCGGCGCGGCGCGGGTGGTCTGTCTGGGCAGCGCGGCGCGGGAGAAGGTGCTCGGCTGGTTTTCGGGCGCGGCGCGGAATGCGCTGGATGAAAAGCTGCATGTCATTCCCAACGGCATCGATCCCGCATGGCTGGATGGCGAACCCCGAACCGCGCCGCACGCGCCTGTGCGCGTGGGTTTTGCGGGGCGGATGAACGAACGGAAGCATCCGCTGGACGCGCTGAATGCGGCGCATGCGGCGGGCTTTGACGTGGTCGCGTGCGGCGACGGGCCGCTTGAGGAAAAGTTCTGCGCGGCGATGCGGGCAGGCGACCGCTATCTGGGGCGCATATCGGGCACGGACGCGATGAAGGCGTTCTACGCGGATTGCGACGTGCTGCTTGTGCCGTCCTCGGCGGAGACGTTCGGCATGGTCTATCTGGAGGCGATGAGCCAGGGCGTGCCCGTGCTGTATACGAAGGGGCAGGGGTTTGACGGCCAGTTCCCAGAGGGCGAGATCGGCTATGCCGTGCCGTGCGGCGATGTGCAGGCGCAGACGGAAGCGCTGAAACGGGTTGTGCAGGAGTATGCCCAGCGTTCGCAGCGATGTGTAGCCGGTGCGGAGAAATACGCGTGGCCGCGGATTGCCGGAATGTGGATGAGGCTGTATCAGGAGATATGTATTGAAAAACGCGGAGTGTGAAGCATTGCCTGTGGGCAATGCGGGGGACGCGCTCCGCTGAGCCTAGGGGATTAGGGGGAGATTTCGACCTCTCCCCCTTAAATCCCCTAGGAACCCCATAACCCCCTCTGAAACGAGCAGGGACACCCTGCACCCGCCTCTCTGTCGCTGCGGCGACATCTCCCCTAAAAAGGGGAGAGGGGCTGAAAACGTCCCGAACGATTTCGCCCTGCGGGGCGCGTTCGGGGGCTGGAGTTACGGGTTTACGGATAAAAATGTAAGGGCGCGCATGGCGCGTCCGTAAGGTTTGGAGCAGAGCCTAAAAGGAGGTGGCCGAATGCGGATTCTGATGATGATTCATCGCCTGGCGGATAATTCGCCGTACTGCTTTTATGTGCACGAGCAGGCGAAAGCTCTGCGGGAACAGGGGCATGACGTGACGGTCATCTCCTGTGTAGGCACGATGCCGATGATGAAAAGGCTTCGCCCCGCGCTGGCCCAAACGGACAAGCGGACGCCGAAAGCGGATGTCATCGACGGCATTCCCGTGTATTTTCCGCGCTGCCTGACGCTGGGCAATGCGGGCGAAAAGCTGCTGGGCGGCTATCCGATGTATCGCGCGGCGCTGCCGATTGCCCGAAAACTGCACGATGAAAAGCCGTTTGATGTCATTCACGCGCACATGCTCCCCAGAGAGGGGCACGCGGGGCGGCTGCTGGGGCGGGCGCTGGGCGTGCCCGTCGCGCTGACGGTGCATGGAACGGATGTGTTCCACTACTTCATTCCCGGCCAAACGCCGTGGAAGCGCAACATCGAAACCGTGCAAAACGTCGATGCGCTGATGGCGGTTTCGAGCCTGCTGCTCTCGCGCGTCGCGCCGTATCGCGGGGAGGGAAAGATCAGCCGCGTTGTGCAGAACGGCGTAGATCTTTCGCTTGTGCCGGAAAACGAAGCGCGCAGGCCGCGCTCGGTGATTTCCGTCGGCACGCTCAAAGCGAGAAAATGTATGGATAAAACGCTGGAGGCGTTCGCGCGTCTGGCGGATGAATATGAAGATGCGACGCTGACCATCGTGGGCATCGGCGAGATGGAAGCGCAGCTCAAGGCCCGGATCGCCGAGCTGCGTCTGCAAGAGAGCGTGACGCTGACGGGCGGTTTGCCGCACGAAGAAGTGCTGCGGCGGATGGCGCGGAGCGACTTGTTCGTTCTGCCCAGCTGGGGCGAGGGATACGGCATTGTCTACATCGAGGCGATGGCGGCGGGCTGCATCGCCGTCGGCGCGGAAAACGAGGGCATTGCCGACACCATCACGGACGGCGAGAACGGCTTTCTTGTGCCCGCCGCCGACACGGACGCGGTGGAAGCGGTCATGCGCGCTGTGTTCGCCCATCCAGAAGCGTATGAAGCGCTGCGGGCGCGCGGCACGCGCGACGCGCGCAGACTGACATGGGCGCACAACGCCGAAATCACCGCGGGGGTTTACCGCGAAGCCATCGAGCATTGGAGGAAAGAACATGCGCAAGCAGGGCATTGACGGAACGGGGATGCTCAACCTGTACGATCGGGTGACGGGCATTTTCAACGAAATCTTTGATTCGCGGCTGCTGACCGTGGCGATTTTCGCGCTGATCGGCTATTGCTCACTGTTCACGCAGCGGAAATTTCCGATGCGCTGGATGATTTTCGTGCTTTTCGGCATGATTCTGCTGGCGTTTGTGACGCTGACGGCGCGCACGCCCGGACAAAAGACCCGCGTGCGCTTTCACAAGGGCATGGCGGGACTGTGGTTTGCACTGCACGGCATGATGGTGGTTTCCGGCCTGTTTTATCAGGATTGGCTGCCGGAGAGCGTGTCGCTTTTGATCTGCTACCCGATTGTGTTTTCGGTGTTCGCTTCGCGCGACGACAATTCCACGTTCCGCTCGATTCTGCGCGGCGCGGTGTTTGCGGTGCTTCCGTTTCTGGCGTGGTCGTCGGTTTCCGTGCCGCTGAGCTTTGCCTATCCGGGCTACAAGGGCGTTTTTTACGACGCGAACTGCCTGTCGATGTGCTGCATCGTGATGGCGACGGCGGCGCTGCTGCTGGCTTACGCGAGCTTTACGGAGAAGAAGAGAAAGGCCGCGCTGGCCTATCTGCTGCTGGGCGTTTGGGCGGCGGTTATGCTGCTGGCGACGCTCTCCCGTTCAGGTCTGCTGGCGTTTGCGGGCGTGGCGGCGATTCTGGTTGCGGCAATCATTGCGGGCACGGCGAAGCGCCCGAAGCGGCTGCTGGCGGTGCTCGGCGTGTTCATCGCGCTCTGCGGCGCGGCGGGCGTGAAGATCACGGAGGACAAGATGTATGAAGCGGCGGTGGAGGATTACAACCTCGCCGTGTACAATCACGAGACTTACGGCAACGAGATCCTTGTGCCCAAGCCGGAAGATCGAAAGATCAGCATGGACGACCTGACCAGCGACCGCTGGGGCATCTGGATGACGATTCTGGAAAACCTGACGTGGAACGGCCACGAGGACAGCGTCATCTGGGAATGGGTGGCGAAGGACGGCGCGGGCGACCGCCATTTCAACGCGCACAACGCGTTCTTTGGCGTGACGTACAACAACGGCTTCATCGCGGGCATCCTGCTGGTGTGCTACACAGTGTTGGCGTTCATCCGTGCCGTGAAGTATTACTGGGCGCATCGCCGGGAAAGCCCGTATGCGGCCACGCCGCTGGCTTTCTGCACGGTGTTTATTCTGGTGGGCATGTTTGAGTCGGTCTATGCGCCGTTTTCGGTGATTGGCTGCGCATACTTCCTGGTTCAGGCGCCGCTCTGGCGCGCGGAATAAGGGAACGTTGGGGCTCTGCCCCAAACCCCGGCGGGGAACTGAGTTTCCTGCACCTTCCACATGGGAGATAAATCAATGATCAATCCAAAAGTATCAGTCATTATCCCGGTTTACGGCGCGGAGGCGTTTCTGCCGGACTGCATTGCTTCCCTGCGCGCGCAGACGCTTCGGGACATTGAGCTGATTTTCATCTGCGACGGCAGTCCGGATCATTCGCTGGCGATTCTGCGCAAGGCGGAGACGCTGGACAGCCGCATCCGCGTGATTGCCTTTGAGGAAAATCAGGGCGTATCGGCGGCGCGCAACGCGGGGCTGGATGCGGCGCGGGGAGATTATATCGGCTTCTGCGACGGCGACGACTGGGCGGAGCCGGAAATGGTTGAGACGCTATACCGTGCGGCAGAGGACAACCGGGCGGATATTTCGTTCTGCCGGGTGTTCAAGGACAGGGGCGACAAGCACGAAAATGTGCCGCTGGGCTTTGACGACGGCACGGTGTTTGATCGGGAAGCCATCGGCAGGACGCTGATTCCCGCGATGCTTTCCAAACCGACGGACAGCGACGAGCTTCCGCTTTCCGGCTACACGCCGCGCAACCTGTTTCGGCGCGAGGTCATTGGCAGTCACCGCTTCCGCCCGGATATTCGATATGCGGAAGATCTGCTCTTTATCGTCACCTGCATGAAGGACGCGGGCCGCGCCGTCGCGGTGGACAGGGCGTATTATCATTACCGCTTTCACACCGGGAGCGTGACGAAGCATTTCAGCTTTCACGTGCCGGAGAGCTATGAAAAATCCAACGACGCGCTGGAAACGCTTTTGGCGGATCATCCGGAGTGCATGCGCCGCATGAAAATCCGCCGACGCAAGATGGCGATGAACACCGTGCGCAATTTCTGCTATCCCGGCACGCCTTATGCGTTCGGGGAGCGCGTGCGCCGCGCAAAGGCATATATGAACAGGCCGGACGTTGCCGCGCTGTTTGACGATGTGAAGCCCGGCGATTTCCCGGCTCAGCTGGGTATGAAGCTCTTTCTGATGCAGAAAAAAATGGCGTTTACGATGTGCTTCCTGTTTACCTATGTGTTTGACCGGGTCTGACGAAAGATGAGGAACGACCATGCAAAAGAATGAAGAACCGATGGACATCGCCGAGGTGCTGGCGCGGCGGAAACCGCAGCTCATCGCCAAGCGCGCGATGGATATCCTGCTCTCGGCATGCGCGCTGGCGGTGCTCTGGCCGTTGCTGCTGCTCATCGCGCTGGCGGTGGTGATCGATGATCCCGGCCCAGTGTTTTACCGGCAGGTGCGCATTGGCAGAGACGGCAAGCCGTTCCGCATTTTCAAATTCCGCTCGATGGTGACGGACGCGGATAAAAAGGGGCTGGCGATCACCGTCGGACGCGATAACCGGATTACGCGCGTCGGCGCGATTCTGCGCAAGACCAAGCTGGATGAACTGGCGCAGCTGTTCAACGTCCTGTGCGGGCAGATGAGCTTCGTCGGCCCGCGCCCCGAAGTGGAGCGGTATGTGAAGCTCTATACGCCGTATCAGCGGCAGGTGCTGCTTGTGCGGCCGGGCATTACGGATTATGCGTCGATTGCCTATCGAAACGAAAACGATCTGCTGGCTGGGACAGACGACCCCGAAAAGATGTACATCGAGCAGATTATGCCCGATAAAATCGAGCTGAACATGAAGTATCTGCGGGAGATTTCCCCGCTTGCGGACATCAGGCTGATTTTCAAAACGATCATCGCGGTTGTGAAGGGGTAAGGAGACGTTGGGAGACGTTGGGAGACGTTGGGGCGTTGCCCCAAGCCCCACCAGAAACCTGAGGTTTCTGGACTTCCCACTTCATTTATTACTTCGTGATAGAAGAAAAAAGATGTTTGGATGAAATAATCCATCCACGCAGTGGATGGAAAGAGGAAGGTGCAGGGAACTCAGTTCCCTGCCAGGGTTTGGGGCAGAGCCCCAAAAGGAGGAGCTCAAATGCGCAGCGATTATAGGGTCTATCGTTATGACCGGCTGGATGCGCCGGTCGTCACCGCGGGCAGCAGCGCCGTGCTCATCGGCGCGCAGAACGGCCTTTTTCCGGATATGGGCCTTGCCGTGCCAGGCGAAATGGGCGGCCTCTGGGCCGGAGAAAAGAAGGTCTGCGATGGCTTCTTCCTGGCCATCGACGATGTGCCGCTGACACAGGCCGACGCCTGTGAAATCCATCCGGTCGTCACCGCGTTTCATTACCGTATGCAGAAACAGCAGCTGCACGTCATTCGCCGTCAGTTTATTCCCGACGGCGTGAGCGGCTGCGTGGTCGAATTGATGATTGAAAACCTCAAAAACGCGCCGCGCATGGTCGAGGTCTCCTTCACTGTGCGCACCGATATCCTGACTGCCGCCGCCGCGCGCGGCGAGGACGGCGCAGAGCTTGGCCGCGATGTCGGTGAATACGATGAGCAGGAGCAGGTGTTCTTTGCCCGCGACAGTCGGAACCCGTGGCACGCCGTCTGGGGCGCGGACGCGAACTGCCGCGTGCTTCAGGCCGATCTGCCGCAGAGCGTCTATGGCTTTGGCAATACCCAGGGCAAGGGCGTCAACGGCCGCCTGTTCTACCGCCTGCGGCTGGCCGCAAACGGGCAGGCAGCCATGCGGCTGTATATTGCGGGCGGCTATCCCTCCCGCTCCAAGGCGGAGGAAGCGCTGGCGCTGCTGAGAGAAAAGGCCGAAACCCTGCTCGCCGAAAAGCGTGCGCGCATCGATCGGGTGATGGCGCGCAGCGCCGCGACGATGCCCAGCGCCGCGCTGGAACAGAGCGTCAACTGGGCGAAGCTCTACGCCGATTGGCTGGTTCGCACCCTGCCGCGCGGCGGGTGCGCGCTGTGCTGCGATCTGCCGGAGCATCCCGCGCTGTACGGCGAAGGATGGGCAAAGGCGATGGAAGCGCTTCTGCCGCTGGGCGGCGCGGCGCGCGTGCAGGAAATGCTGCATACGCTCGTCGGCGTGAGCGCGCAGGCGCAGATGGCCCCCGGCCGACTGGCGCGCAGCGTGTCCCTCTCCGGTAAGGTTTTGCAGGTTGGCGGCGAACGCGAAAGCGCGCAGTTTGTCGCGCTCGTGCATCGCACGCTGCTCTGGTCCGGCGACAAGACGTTCGCGGCGGCCATGCTGCCGATGACGGGGCTTTGCATCAACTATCTGAGCCGGAGCACCAAGGGCTTTGAAGATGTGCAGGAGGATATGCTGGAAGACGTGCGCGCGGCGCTCGTCGGTCACGCGTATATTCTGAATCTCACGGGCGCGGACGACACGCCGACGCTGGTGCTGCTCGAAAAACTCCCTGCTCAAAGGGAAAAAAGCGACATCGCGCCGAACGCGACGCTGGCCGAGCGCGCAAAGCGGCACGGCGAGCATGTCCACGTGGAGCAGATGATCGGCTGTCTGATGCAGATGGTCGCCTCCGCCGCGCCGGGCCTGCCGGGCTCCATCCGCACGGAGGATGCCGCGCCAGGCGTGCTGCTTCAGGCGCGGGCGGCGGTCGGGATGATCTGGCCGGTGTTTGAATGCCTGTTCGGAATCAGACCCGATGCGGGACGCAAGACGATTGCGTGGCATCCGCATACGCCCATCGGCTGGGAAGGCTGGAAGATGGAGAACCTCTGCATCGGCGGCGCGTCGTTCGACGTGGCCAGCGAGCGCGTGTCTCCCAGCCATGCCCGCTATACGATCAGGACGCAGGAGACGGGCTGGACGGTTTGCGTCACGGAAAACGGGGAAGAGAAGGCGCTTCCGCTTGACGGTGAGCTGTCGATTGTGATGGAGGACTAAAGGGACAAATCACGCCTTCCGTCAGCTTCGCTGACACCTCCGGCTTATGATCGGCTTAAAGTGCTTTTGAAAAAGGATTTCTGCTTTGCTTGGCAGCGTGTAACAACGCCTCCCTCTTAGCGGGAGGTTGGCACGACGCAGGCGTGACGGAAGGAGTTAAAAGGCTGTTACAATGAAAAGAATCATTTTATGTTTTCTGCTGCTGATGATGGCGGCGGGCGCGCTGGCCGATACCGCGCCGGTGAAGATGGAAGTTCCGCCGGAAGCGATTGAAACGCAGGCGGAGGGCGAGCTGGAAACCTACGACCTGACGTTTCCGGAGGATATGCCGCTGGCGGCGCGCAACTTTGTGTTGTTTGCGCGCGCGGAATTTGAAAAGAACGACTGGATGCGCCTGCCCAAGTGCAACGAATATACCCAGTGGTATTACCACGACAAGCGTGAAATCGGCTGGTGCTCGGTCTTCCAGATTTACTGCGCGTACCACAGCGGTTTGCAGCTTGTTCGCTACAAGCAGAATGTGGATGTGCAGCCGGGCGACTGCATCTCCGCGATGGAAGGGCGCGTGGGCAATGTGCGCCTCGCCTTTGAGGAACACGGACGCTGGCTGGATGGAACGGAAGGCGCTGTGCCGAAGCCGGGCTATCTGGTGATTTACGGCGTGCGTTCGTCCACGCCGTATACGCACGTGGCGATTGTGGAGAGCGTGCGGGATTTGGGCGGCGGGCTGTATGAGCTGACGACCATCGAGGGCAATCTCAATTCGACCGTGCGGCGCATTAACTACCGCTACAACGCGAACCCCAAGCGCAAGTATTATAATATGTCCGTCGTGCCGGAAAACGAAATCACGCAGGAAAACTGCCAATATACCCTCCAGAAGGACGATTGGTATGTGACGGGTTTCTGTGCGACATGGTAAGAAAAAACAGACGTTTCACATTGAGAAACGTCTGTTTTTTTGCCGGATGAAATAAGTCGGGGGACAATTCTGCGCTTATAACGCCTTTTCCATCGTCACGGCCTGTGCATCCCGCCCGGTTTGAACAAAGCCCAGTTTTCGGTGCAGCGCCAGCGAAGCGGCGTTGTCCGGCGCAATTTGCACGACGCAGGCGGTAAAGCCGCGCGATTTCATGGTTTTAAACAGCAGCATTAGCGCTGACGAGGCCACGTCGCGCCTGCGCATGTCCCCTGAAATGGCGACGCCGTAGGAAAACTGCGCGCCCTGAACGGAGTGAACCGTGATCCCGCCCGCATGGCGGCCGTCCGCGCGGATGAAATACCGCAGGCAGGGCGGCGGATCGAGCGGCAGAAGCGAAAGCTGCATCAGGCTTTGGGCAGGGCTTCGGCAGGGGCGAAGCCGCTGGAAATGCACAGCTGCGCGCGCTGAGCGCTTTTGCCGCCTTTGGCAAGTTCGTTTGCGAGGAAATCCGGATGGGCGAGCAGGAAACTGCGCATGAATGCATCCGGATCGTCGATGAAATGCAGCACGAGCGCAAGCTGCTTGTCGGTGATGCGGCCCATTTTGTGCGCGGTTTCAAACAGCTCCGGCTTGATGACGACCAGCGTCGTCAGCGGGCAGCCCGCGTCGGCGAGAATCTTGCTGCCGCCCTGATCGCGATCGACGACGGCCAGCGAACAGGCGATCTTCGCGCCCAACCCTTCCACGGCGGGAATCCATGCGCGGATATAGGAAGAAGCGACCGTCACCAGATCGGCGATATGCACGCTGCGTTTGCCGGACAGGCTCGCCTGCCCGGCAGGCATGCTCACGCCGTTTGCGTCGGTGTAGACGCTGGACAGATCCTTAAAGATGGACAGATGACCCAGCCCCAGCTTGCGCGCCACGGGCATGGAGAAGAAGAAGTCGCGGCGCTCGCCGCCGGAGACGAAATCCACATCCATTTTGCGCGCGGCTTCGGTCATCAGGTCGATCAGCTGACGATAAATCGGGCAGGCTGCAAGCTGCTTTTCGATTTCGCCGTAGACTTTGTCGTAAAACCGGAGCTTATCGCCCGCGCAAGCCTGCTCGATGACGGTCAGCAGCGCGTTGGCTGCCTCTTCGCTGCCGTAGAGGAACTGGGTATTGATGTAGAACGGGCCGAGCTTGCCGGATGTATACCAAAACGGCTGGCCTTCGGGACAGACGCGAACGGCGTCGGTTTCAAACAGCCACGATACGATGGGATTCTCCATGGATAACGCCTCCTTAGCGGAACTCATTCTCTGCTATTATAAAGGATGAAGCGCCAAAATGGAAGCGGAGGCGGGAAATTTGGGCGGCAGAAAATCTGCGCAGCGCCATGCAGGCCAAGATGCAGAATTCCACCGGGCGGCGGCATGCGGCGGCGAAAGAGACGGGTATTTTGCAGGAACACGGTCAGGTTGAGCGATTAAGCGCGTCATTTTGGGAAGAATTGACGCGCCGCGCGCGGGAATTGACCCGGATAGATGGTCGTGTTATAATAACGAACGAAAAACGTAAAAACACAGAGAAAGAGGAAAGACATATGAAAACCATCTGGAAAGGCATCGATTGGCTGGCGCGCGCGGTGATCGGCCTGATTGCGAAAATCTCCCCGAAGCTGGGCGACGCATGCCTGAAACTGTGGGAGAACACGGAGCTGGTCAGCTATCTGTTTGTCGGCGTGGCGACGACGCTGGTCAACTATGTGGCTTATTTCCTCGCGACGCGCACCGCGGGTATGAGCGTGATGGCGGGCACATGGACGGCGTGGGTTATCGCGGTGGCGTTCGGCTATGTGGCCAATAAGATTTTCGTCTTCAAGACGCATTGCGAAAGCACGGCGGCGCTGCTGCGCGAGGCGGGGAGCTTTTTCACGATGCGGCTGGTTTCGCTGGGCATGGAAACGGTGCTGATGTTCCTGCTGGTGGAGATGCTGCACCTGAACGACCTGGCGATGAAACTGCTGGTGAACATCGTGGTGATTATCCTGAACTACGTGTTCTCCAAGCTGTTTATTTTTAAGAAGAAGGAACATGTTTGACGCATTTTAACTCCCTCAGTCCGTTTTGCTGAAGGACTTTCGCTGTTCCGCCTGCTCCGGCAAAAAAGAATGCTTTTTGGCGGCACAGTTGATTGGCTTGGAGGAGTATATAAGGCCTCCCTCTTAGAGGGAGGCGGCACGCCGCAGGCGTGACGGAAGGAGTTAAAAGCCCCAAGGACAAACACAGGAGGATTCATGAAACATATTCGTCTTTTTGCATCGTTTTTTGCGCTGATGATGCTGCTGTGCGCGGGCGCTTCGGCGGAAATTACCATCACCAAGCGCGACATCAATATGAATACGGCGCTGGACAAAAACGTGAGCAACATCCTCGTGCTCTTGCAGGACGGCGGGGAGACCGACACGATGATGATCGCCTCCATCAACAGCCGGACGGGGCGCTCGGTGATGCTCCGCGTAAACTGCGATTTGACGGTGGACGTGCCGGAAAACGGCGAAACGAGGCTGGCCGACGTCTACGCGCTGGGCGCGAAGAAGAGCCGGGGTCTGGTCGCCGAGCGCGCCGTCAACACGCTGCTGGGGCTGAACATCGGCACGTATGTCGCGCTGGATGTGAGCAGCCTGCCGGAGCTTGTCGATGCCGTGGATACCGTGAGCATGGAGCTGACGGATGCGGAAGCTGAGGCGATGAATCTTGACGCGGGCTGGAACGACCTGACCGGCGACGAGGCGCTGACCTTTGTGCGCCTGAAGCTCGACGGGGACGACCCGGCACGCAGCCGCGGTTATGACATGCTGATGCAGCTGCTCTACGCGGGCGTGAACAGCGGCGATCTGGGCAGCATGCTGGGGCTGGGCACGAAACTGCTCGGCTCGATGGATACCAATCTGAACGCGATGACCGCCGTCACGCTGGCTTCTGCCGTCAAGGGCGGAGACGACCGCAGCGAAATGGCGCTGCCGACGGCGGAGCAGGTGACGAGCGAAAACCCGCTGCGGGCCGACGAAACGGCCATGCGGAACATGGTGAAAGAGGCGCTGTATGAATAATCGGGAAGTGACCGCCGCCGACGTGGCGCACGCCGCCAAGCAGGCGAGTTTTGCGCTGGCCGCGTCGCCGAGCAAGACGCGCAACAGCGCGCTGCTGGCGATTGCCGCCGCCCTCCGCGCGAAAGCAGGACAGATTTTCAAAGCGAACGATATCGATATGCGGCAGGCCGAAAAGGAAGGGCTGGCCGCGCCCGCGCTCAAGCGGCTCAAGTTTGATGAGCACAAGCTCGGCGACGTCTGCGCGGGTCTGGAACAGCTGGCCGCGATGGACGATCCCATCGGGCAGGAGCAGCTGCGCACCGAACTGGCCGACGGGCTGGTGCTTTCGCGCATCAGCTGCCCCATCGGTGTGGTCGGCGTGATCTTTGAATCGCGGCCCGACGCGCTGATCCAGATCGGCGGGCTGTGCCTCAAGAGCGGCAACGCCGTGCTGCTCAAGGGCGGCCGGGAGGCGCTGCATACCAATGAAGCGCTGTTTGATATCATGAACGACGCGAGCGTCGCCACGGGCCTGCCGGACGGCTGGTGCGGCCTGCTGACCACGCGCGAGGATGTTTCCGTCATGCTCAAAATGGACGAGGATATCGACCTCATCATCCCGCGCGGCTCGAACGCTTTTGTGCGTTATATCATGGAAAACAGCAGCATTCCGGTGCTGGGGCACAGCGACGGCGTGTGCCACGTGTATGTGGATGCGGACTGCGACGCGCAGATGGCCGCGCGCATCGTCGTGGACGCGAAGACGCAGTATCCGGCTGCCTGCAATGCCGCCGAGATGCTGCTGGTTCACAGCGGACAGCTGGCCGGCGCCCTGCCCGCAATCGCCAAAGCGCTGACGGAGGCGGGCGTGACCCTGCGCGCGGACGAGCGTGCTCGCGCGGCGCTCTACGCGGCGGGCATAGCCAGCGAAGCGGCGGACGAAAGCGACTGGGGGCGCGAGTATCTGGCGCTGACGATGGCGGTTCATACGGTGGATTCCATCGAAGAGGCGATTGCTTTCATCAATAAGCATGGTTCGCATCACACGGACTGCATCATTACCCGCGACGAGGCGGCGGCCGGTAAGTTCTTTGCGTTGGTGGATTCCGCGGGCGTGTATCAGAACTGCTCGACGCGCTTCGCCGACGGCTATCGCTACGGCTTTGGCGCGGAGGTCGGTATTTCCACGGGCAAAATTCACGCGCGCGGCCCGATGGGGTTGGAGGGGCTTTGCTCCTACAAGTACATTCTGCGCGGCCATGGCGATATTGTTGGCGATTTTGCGGCGGGGCGGCGCAGCTTCACGCATCAGAAACTCCTGTGAAGGGGGAATCCGGAATGATCAAGCGAGGGCTTGCGCTGCTGGTGCTGCTGTGCATGGCGCTTCCGTGCGCAGGCATGGCCGAGCAGACGGAAGCGCGGCGCGTGGTTTATCTCACCTTTGACGACGGGCCGAAGAAGGACACGCCGGAACTGCTGGAAACGCTGAGCGAGCTGGACGTGCCCGCGACGTTCTTTCTGGTGGGGCTGAGCGTGCGCGCGTTTCCGGAATACGCCAAACAGATTGTGCAGGCAGGTTACGCCGTCGGCAGCCACACGATGGCGCACTCCATTGGCCGCATTCAAAAGGATGCGGAATTTGTGCTGCGCGATCTGGCGCGTTTTGAAAAGACAATGCGCGAAGAGGTGGATGAGACCTTTTCGACCGATTTGTTCCGCTTTCCCGGCGGCAGCACGGCATATAAGTCGCGCGTCAAGACGCTGGTGCGGGACGCGGGCTACGCGTGGTTTGACTGGAACACGATGACGGGCGACGCGCAGTACACCTTTTCGAGCGATCAGGAGATGCTGGATTATACGCTCAGGCAGACGGAAGGCAAGGACGTCATCATCCTGCTGATGCACGAGGGCAAAGCCAGAACGCGGCGCATTCTGCCGGAGCTGGTAGCCTATTTCCGCGAGGCGGGATACGAGTTCCGCGCGCTTTCCACGAGTGAAGAGGATCGCGGAATTTTGTCGCGCTGCGGGGCGCACATGATGCTGCCCGACGCGGCGCAGGAATAAGGGGGATAAACGAAATGCGGTGCGGATGTCCGCAGTGCGGAACGTATATGATTCAATCGGAGGGCACGAACTTCGGCTGCGTCTGCCCGGAATGCCTGTATCGCTGCCGGGCGTGCATGGGCACGAATACTGTCGTCAGCCGCGAGAATCTGCATAACCTGGTCTTCGTGGATCACACGGCTGAACACGAGGCGCAGGAAGAGACGGGCGACGGCAGGCGCGAGCCGCTTCGCCCCGAAGATTTCATTGACTGAAAACCTGAACGTATGGTTTTCGCCCCAAACCAGCGTTTCAAGAGTCAGGTAACGCTTCGCTTCCTGACTCCCATTTCTTTTCGCTTCGCGATTGGGAACGACTGGGGCTTCGCCCCAATCAGGGAAACGTGCATAGTCGCCTTCGGCTCCTTGCAGTTTCCAATTTCCGCCATGCTGATTCCCGCACAGCGGGCGCATGGCTCCAATTCCCCGGCAGGGAACTGAGTTCCCTGCACCTTCCGTTTCGCTTCGCGGCGGTTTAAAGCAAGAATTCAATTTTGAACGTGTGTAGGAGGTATTTATCATGATTGCACTGGGAAGCGACCACGCCGGTCTGCCGCTGAAAAAGGAAATCATGGCGCTGCTGGATGAGATGCAGCTGCCCTATCACGACTATGGCACCTATACCGCGGACAGCTGCGACTACGCGGTGTTTGCCCAGCGCGCGGCTAAGGCTGTGGTGGGCGGCGAATGCGAGCGCGGCATTTTGTGCTGCGGCACGGGCATCGGCATTTCCATCGCGGCCAACAAGGTGAAGGGCATTCGCTGCTGCGCCTGCTCGGACTGCTATTCCGCCAAGATGAGCCGTGCGCACAACGACGCGAACATGCTTGCCCTCGGCGCGCGCGTGGTTGGCACGGAGCTGGGCCGCATGATTGCGCAGACCTTTCTGACGAGCGAGTTTGAAGGCGGCCGCCATCAGCGCCGCATCGATCAGATTGCGGCCATCGAGAAGGGGGAGGATTTGGGCTGATGAACATTCTGGATTTTGGCGCAAAGCGCGGAGAATTCTGCGGCGACGCGATTCAGCGCGCGATCGATGCTGCGGCGGTGCAGGGCGGCGGGCGCGTCATTGTGCCGGCGGGCGAATATGAGACGGCCAGCCTCGTTTTGAGAAGCAATGTTGAGCTGCATCTGGAAGCGGGCGCCGTGCTGCGCTTTACGGATGATTTTGACGCGTACCCCGTTGTGAACATCCGCTGGGAGGGCTACGAGCAGCCCTGCCGCCGCCCGCTGATTTACGCGAAGAACGAGGTCAACGTGGCGCTGACGGGCTTTGGCACGCTGGAAGGACAGGGCAAAAAGTGGTGGACGGCGTTCCGCGCCAAGACGCTGGACGCGGCGCGCCCGTGCGCGGTCTGCTTTGAGGACTGCACCCGCGTGCGCATGAGCGATTTCATGGTGCACAACAGCCCGAACTGGACGATTCACCCGGTTCGGTGCGAAAATGTGACGATCGACAACCTGACCATTGTCAATCCGTTCGATTCGCCCAACACGGACGGCATCGATCCGGAGAGCTGCCGCAATGTGCGCATCACGGGCTGCCACATCGATGTGGGCGACGACTGCATCGCGGTCAAGGCAGGCACGGAGGACGCGCTGGAAGATGTGCCCTGCGAAAACATCGCCATCACGGGCTGCACGATGGTGCACGGCCACGGCGGCGTGGTGCTGGGCAGCGAGATGAGCGGCGGCATCCGCCGCGTCTCCATCACCGGCTGTGTGTTTGACGGAACGGATCGCGGCATTCGGATCAAGAGCCGCCGCGGGCGCGGCGGCGCGGTGGAGGATGTGAGCGTGACGGGCATTGTGATGAACGATGTGCTTTGCCCGCTGGTCATCAACCTGATGTATTTCTGCGGCAAGGATGGCAAGCTGCCCATCGTTTCCGACCCGAATGCCCAGCCTGTGACGGATGCGACGCCGCATGTGCGCCGCATCCGCATGGCCGATATCGTGGTGACCAACGCCAAAAGCGCCGCCGCGTGCCTTTACGGCCTGCCGGAAGCGCCGCTGGAGGATATCAGCATCGTAAACACGCAGATCCATCTGGTTGAGGATACGCCGAGCTTCCCGGTGATGAACGCGGTGCAGCAGCCTGTGACGCTGGCGGGTCTGACGGCCGAGCATGTGCGCGGCCTGCATCTGACCGATCTGCGCATCGTCGGCGCGCGGGAAGACGAAATTACGCTGCGCGACGTAGAGTGAGGAGGAATCCCCATGAGTTACGAAAAGACCGTTTGGGCGGGCGAAGGCACACTCGCGCGTGAGCAGGAGTATAACTATCACTGGTGCTACGAGCGGGGTATCATCACCAAAGCGTGGCTGGACGTCCATGCGGCGACCGGGGACAGGCGCTTTTACGACGCGGCGAAGGCCAATGTCGATCAGTATGTGACCGAAGACGGCGCGATTCTAACCTATGAGCCGGAAAAATATAATCTGGATATGATCTGCATGGGGCGCACGGCGCTGCGGCTGTTCAAGGCGACGGGCGAGGCGAAATACGAAAAGGCGTGCCGCCGACTCATCGAGCAGATCAAGGGTCAGCCGACGACGGCGGAGGGCGGCTTCTGGCACAAGAAGCTCTATCCCCAGCAGATGTGGCTGGACGGCATTTACATGGCCTGCCCGTTCCTGACGGAATTCGCCGTGACGTTCGGCGAAATGCAGTGGGCGGATCTGGCGGCGAAGCAGATGGAGCTGATCTTTGAAAAGACGCGGCTGGAAAGCGGCCTGCACGCGCACGCGTGGGACAGTGCGAAAGCGCAGAAGTGGGCCGATCCGCAGACGGGACTTTCCCCACACGTCTGGGGACGCGCGATGGGCTGGTTTGTGATGGCGCATGCGGACGTTTTGGCCGCTCTGCCGGAAAGCCATCCGGATTACGCGCAGCTGAGCCTGCAAATGAAATCGCTGCTGACGGCGGTGATGGCCGCGCGCGGCGCGGACAAGCTCTGGCATCAGGTGATGGACAGGCCGGAGAGCGAAGAGAACTATGCGGAATCCTCCTGCTCGGCCATGTTCATCTACGGGCTGGCGAAGGGCAAGGCGCTGGGGCTGTGCGGCGCGAAGGAAGAAGCTGCCGCGCGGGAAAGCATGGACGCGCTCTGGCAGAAAAACGTCGTCACGGCGGCGGACGGCTACCCCGAACTGACGCGCATCTGCAAGGTCGCGGGGCTGGGCGGGGAGCCGTATCGCGACGGCAGTTATGACTACTATGTACACGAAACCGTGTGCAGCGGGGACACGAAGGGCACCGCGCCCTTCCTGATGGCCTGCTGCGCGCTGGAGGTTTAACGCATAGCTGAACAAAGGTTGAGGGCGGGTTAATCGCTTAACCTCACAAAGTTTCGCACAAGAGATTGATTTCCATTTTATGCACTTGACACAACTTAACCAAAAAATTATAATAAACATGCACACAGGGAACAGGCGGGACGCGGAAAAACGCCGCGGAAGGCCTGAATCCGGAGGGTGTCTGATGTATGGCTGAAAGGGGCAGGCAAACCCCTTGGCGCCGGAAATTCCGGCAGAATAGATTTCAGTTTTAAAGGAGAGCGAATTGTGATGAAAAAGATGATCGCATGCCTGTTGACGTTCGCGCTGGCGCTGACCGCCGTTTGCGCGATGGCCGAAGGCTCCCTGACCTTCTCCTGGTGGGGCGGAGATTCCCGCCACGAAGCGACCCAGCAGGCTGTCGAGGCTTTCAAGGCCGCGACCGGCATCGATGTGCAGTGCACGTACAGCGCGTGGAGCGGCTGGGAAGACAAGATGAGCCAGTATTTCGCTTCTGATTCCGCTTTCGACGTGAACCAGATCAACTGGAACTGGCTGTATTCCTTCACCAACGCGGACGGCTCCAGCAAGTTCTACGACCTCAACCAGGTTGCGGATGTGATCGACCTGTCCCAGTTCAGTGAGAAGGCTCTCGCCCAGTGCACCATCGACGGCCAGCTGCTGGCGATCCCGGTTTCCATGACCGGCCGTATCTTCTACTGGAACAAGACCACCTTCGAGAAGGCTGGTCTTGAGACCCCGACCACGCTGGCCGACCTGATGGCCGCCGGCCCTGTGTTCGCCGAGAAGCTGGGCGACGACTATTACCCGCTGGCGCTGGGCGCTTACGACAAGATGATCCTGATGGTGTACTACGTCGAGAGCGTGTACGGCAAGGATTGGGTTGTCGATGGCCAGCTGAACTACACGACCGAGGAAATCGCCAAGGGTCTTGAGTTCATCCAGAGCCTGGAAGACAACCACGTCATCCCGACCGCCCAGACCCTCACCGGCGACGGCGCGGACAGCCTGGACAAGAACCCCAAGTGGATGGAAGGCAAGTATGCCGGCATCTTCGAGTGGGATTCCTCCGCGAGCAAGTTTGAGAAGGCTCTGAACGAGGGCCAGGAATTCTTTGTCGGCAACTACTTCGCCGATATGGGCGAGTATCACGGCGGCTTCACCAAGGTTTCCCTGGCGCTGGCCATCTCCAACACGGCGGCGGACAAGAACGCGGCGGCTCAGCTGATCGAGTTCCTGCTCAACAGCGACGAGGGCGCGAAGCTGATGAAGAGCGAGCGCGGCATCCCGCTGAGCAAGAAGGCCAACGAGCTCTGCGCGCAGGAAGGCCTGCTCAACGCGAAGGTCGCCGAGGCGAACGCGAAGGTGCTCGACTGGTGCTCCAACAAGCTGGACCCGAAGTTCGAGAGCAGCGCGCTCAAGAGCAGCGACGGCGTGTACTATGACGTGATGGACGGTCTCTCCTACAAGGATTACTCCATTGAGGAAGCCGCTCAGGCGCTCTGCGACGGCATCACCGAAGTGCTGGCCAAGTAATTTCCAAATCGATAATCGGAGCGGCTTGGCAGATGTTAAGCCGCTCTGATTTGTATTATTTATGAAGGGAAGGGGGAGATTCCATGACGAATGGATCTTCCGCCGCGCGCCAGGACCTCAGAAGGCGGCGCGGGCTGAGCAAGCTGGAGCAGGGCTACATGGGCTTTATCCTGATCCTGCCGTGGCTGATCGGCTTCTGCATCTTTAAGCTCTATCCGTTCGTGTCCTCGCTGGTATACAGCTTCACGGATTACGATCTGTTCAAGGGCGTGCAGAATGTCGTCGGTTTCCAGAACTACATCGACGCGTTTACCAAGCCTAAGAACGTCAAGGCGCTGCAAGTGACCTTCACTTACGCGTTTATGACCGTTCCGCTCAAGCTGATTTTCGCGCTGTTCATCGCCTACATCCTCAATTTCAAAATCAAGGGCGTGGGTCTGTTCCGAACGGCGTACTATGTGCCTTCCATTTTGGGCGGCTCGGTGGCCATCGCGGTGCTGTGGAAAGCGCTGTTTAAAAACGACGGCGTCATCAACACGATTCTGGCGATGCTCGGTTTTGAATCCATCAATTTCCTGGCGGATAAGAACTGGGCGCTGTTCATCATCTGTCTGCTGCGCGTGTGGCAGTTCGGTTCGGCGATGGTGCTGTTCCTCGCGGCGCTCAAGGGCGTGCCGGAGGATCTCTACGAGGCGGCTTCCATCGACGGCGCGACCAAGGGCCGCCAGTTCCTCTCCATCACCATTCCGCTGATTTCCCCGGTCATCTTCTATAACCTGGTGACGCAGCTGGTGCAGGCGTTCCAGGAGTTTAACGGCCCGTACATCATCACCAACGGCGGCCCGCGCAACGCGACGACGCTGATTTCCGTCATCGTGTACAACACGGCTTTCAAGGATTACAAGGTGGGCATGTCCTCCGCGATGGCGTGGGTCATGTTCGTGATCGTGATGGTGTTGACGGTGATCGCCTTTGTCAGCCAGAAGAAGTGGGTCTACTATTCCGACGACGATGGGAGGGGCTAAGAGATGAGCATCATTGGCATCGTTTTTCTCGTCCTGAGCATCGTGCTGTTGGGGCTGGGCTTCTACGGCGCGTCCGTCGATGTGGTCAGCGCAGTCGGTCTGGCGGAATCCATCGGGCAGATGAAGAACTTTTATTTTCTGCTCGGCGGCCTGATTCTCTTCATCGTGTTTTACCGCACGGCGTTCGCCAAGGCGAGCCTGCGCGTGCAGCACGCGATGAGCACCACCATCCGCTACATCATCCTCATCGGCGTGGGCGTGTTCATGGTCTATCCGCTGCTGTGGATGATCAGCGCCACGTTTAAGGACAACAACGAGATTTTCTCCACCCTGAGCCTCATCCCGACCCGCCCGACGATGGATGGCTACAAGGCCGCGATGAACAACTACGGCGGCGATATCAACATCTGGCAGGCCATGCTGAATACGTATAAATACGTCATCCCGAAGGTGATCTTCACGGTCATCTCTTCGACGATTACGGCTTACGGATTTGGCCGCTTCCGCTTCCGCGGGCGCAACTTCCTGTTTGCGGTGCTGATGGCGACGCTGTTCCTGCCGCAGGTCGTGCTGAATATTCCGCAGTTCCTGATGTACCGCAACTTCGGCTGGGTCGATTCGCCGTATTATCTGGCGCTGATCGTGCCGACGCTGTTCGCCCAGGAGACGTATTTCGTCTACATGCTGATTCAGTTCATGCGCAACATCCCGCGTGAATTGGATGAGGCGGCGAAGATCGACGGCTGCAACATCATGCAGACGCTGGTGCTGGTGCTCGTGCCGATGCTTTGGCCGGCGATGGTCTCTGCGGGTCTGTTCCAGTTCATGTGGTCGTCTAACGACTTCATGGGCCCGCTGCTTTACGTCAACAGCCCGGCGCGCTACCCGGCGACGCTGTTTGTGCGCATGAGCATGGACGCGGACAGCGGCTTCGCGTGGAACCGCGTGATGGCGGTTTCCCTGATTTCCATCATCCCGTCGCTGGTCGTGTTCTTCCTCGCGCAGAGGCAGTTCATGGACGGCGTGACGGCCGGCGCCGTCAAGGGTTGACGCCTGATTTTTTTCCGATTCGCTGGCGCGTCTCTGTGGACAGGGGCGCGCTTTTTCCATATGAGATCGGCAATGGCGGATTGCCAGGGTGATGAAGCGCGACGACACGCTGACGTTCGCGGAAGGCGACAGCCTGATGGAACGGACGACGGACGCGGAGAATCTGCGTGCGGCAGAAAGCCGAAAACAGAGCGTTTTTACCCTGCGCTTTCGCGAAAAGGAAGAGGAAAGAGAAATTCGCGAAAAGTCTTTTCTTTTCGACAAAAATGGGCTACAATAGAGGACGGTTATCGGCATTTCCCCGGTTTTCCGGGTTGAAAGCAAAATACGGAGGAGGAAATCATCATGAACAACAAAAATTCGGTCAAGACGGTTGTGGCCGTGGCCATCGGCGCGGCGCTGTTCTTTGTGCTCGGCCGCTTTGTGGCGATCCCCAGCGGCATTCCGAATACGAACATCAGCCTGCAATATGCGGTGCTCGGTCTGCTGGCGGCGATGTACGGCCCGGTGGCGGGCGGCCTGATCGGCTTTATCGGACACACGCTGATTGACCTGAGCTGGGGCGGCAGCCCGTGGTGGAGCTGGGTGATCGCGTCCACGTTTGTGGGCATCGTGGTCGGCCTGTTTGCCAAGAAGCTGAACGTCAACGAGGGCGAGTTTAGCAAGAAGGACGTTGTGACCTACGCCATCGCCAACGTGATCGCGCATGCGGTGGCGTGGATCGGCGTTGCGCCGGTGCTGGACATTCTGATTTATGCCGAGCCGGTGGACAAGGTTTTTGCGCAGGGCGCGATGGCGGCGGTCGCCAACATTCTGACGGCGGTGATCGTCGGCGCGCTGTTGATTGCGGCTTATACCAAGACCATTGCCAAGAAGGGCTCCTTGGAAAAGCAGTAAGGCCGGATACAATCATCATCAAAAGGCGGGTCAAGTTCGATCCGCCTTTTCCAGTTCAAGGTTCAGATCAGGAGGGGCTTTCATGGAGCCGATTATTTCCTTCCGGGATTTCAGCTTTCAATACCGGGCGCAGAAGGAGCCGACTGTCCGTCATATCAATCTGGATATCATGCCGGGCGAGCGGGTGCTGATTGCCGGGCCGTCCGGTAGCGGCAAAAGCACGCTGGGCAACTGCATCAACGGGCTGATTCCCTTCAGCTATCCGGGCGAAGTGAGCGGCAGTCTGGTGGTTGACGGCGTAAACGCGCCGCAGAGCAGCATTTTTGAACTTTCCGCGCATGTCGGCACGGTGCTGCAAGACCCGGACGGCCAGTTTATCGGCCTGACGGTTGCGGAAGACATCGCCTTTGCGCTGGAAAACAGCTGCACGCCGCAGAAAGAGATGCACGAGATTACGCGCAGGGCGGCCGAGCTGGTGCACATCGAGGACCATCTGGATTACGCGCCGCACGAGCTTTCCGGCGGGCAGAAGCAGCGCGTCAGCCTTGCGGGCGTGATGGTCGATCAGGTGAAGATTCTTCTGTTTGACGAGCCGCTGGCGAACCTCGACCCCGCGGCGGGCAAGCAGACGATGGAACTGATTGACGACATCCAGCGGCAGACGGAAACCACGGTGCTCATCATCGAGCATCGATTGGAAGACGTGCTTTGGCGCAACGTGGACAGAATCATCCTTGTGAACGACGGCGAAATCGTTGCGGATATGAGGCCGGACGAGCTGCTTTCCACCGACTTACTGCAAAAGAACGGCATTCGCGAGCCGCTGTATGTCACCGCGCTGCGCTATGCGGGCGTGGAAGTGACGGCGGCAAAACATCCGGGCCATCTGCCGGATTTGAAGCTGGAAAAAGCGGACGGGCAGCGCGTGCGCGACTGGTTTTTGGGTGCACCGGAAGCAGGGCAGGCGGCGCGGAAACCGCCGTTGCTGACCGTGAGCGACGTTTCCTTTGGCTACACGAAAGAGCGGAAGAATCTGGAACACATCTCCTTTTCGGTGAGCGGGGGCGAAATGCTGGCGATCGTCGGGCGAAACGGCGCGGGCAAATCGACCCTTTCCAAGCTGATCTGCGGATTTGAAACGCCGGACAGCGGCACGATCAGCCTGAACGGGCGCGACCTGAAGGACGACAGCATCCGCGAACGCGCGGGACAGATCGGCTACGTGATGCAGAACCCGAACCAGATGATTTCCAAGGTCATGATCTATGACGAAGTGGCGCTGGGGCTTTCACGCTCCTGCCTGAGCGAAGCCGAGATCCGCGAAAAGGTGGAAGAGACGCTCAAAATCTGCGGGCTGTATCCCTTCCGCAACTGGCCGATTTCCGCGCTTTCCTTTGGACAGAAGAAGCGCGTGACCATCGCCAGCGTGCTGGCGATGGGGCCGAAGATCATCATCCTCGACGAACCGACCGCCGGACAGGATTTTTTCCACTACACGGAGATCATGGAGTTTCTGCGTTCTCTCAACGCCCTCGGCGTGACCGTCATCATGATCACCCACGACATGCACCTGATGCTGGAATACACGACCCGCGCGCTGGTGTTCAGCGACGGGCGTTTGATTGCGGACGCCGCGCCCGCCGCCGTGCTCTGCGACAGCGGACTGGTGGAACGGGCGGCGCTCAAGGAGACGAGCCTGTTTGCGCTGGCTTCCCTGTGCGGCATAGACGAACCGGTGCGCTTTGTGGAGCGATTTATTGAAACCGACAGGGAGGTGCGCAGCCGTGGCCGCTAAGACCGTTCTCAATTATCTGCCGCGAAAGAGCGTCGTGCATGAGCTGACGGGTACAACCAAGCTGGTGTTCTTTCTGCTGTTCACCTTTGCCAGCATGATGACCTATGACACGCGTGTGCTGCTGGCGCTCCTGCTGGTAAGTGTGGGCATTTTCCGCCTGAGCAAAATCCGTTTCCGCGAAGTGCGGTTCATGATGACCTTTACACTCGTGTTCCTTGTGCTCAACAACCTGTTCATCTTTCTGTTCAATCCGGATCAGGGCACGGCGCTTTACGGCACGCGGCACGTGCTTTTCCACCTGTTCTGGCGGTATGACCTGACCCAGGAGCAGCTGTTTTACATGCTGAATATCTCGCTCAAGTATTTTGTTTCCCTGCCGATTGCGATCCTGTTCATTTCCGCGACCAATCCGAGCGAGTTTGCCGCCAGCCTGAGCAGCATCGGCGTGAGCTATCGCGTGAGCTATTCCGTCGCGCTGGCGCTGCGGTATATTCCCGATATCCAGCGGGATTACCACGCCATCAGCCAGGCTCAGCAGGCGCGCGGCATCGAGCTGGGCAAAAAGGAAAAGCTGCTCATGCGGCTCAAAAATTCCGTCAACATTCTGCTGCCGTTGATCCTGTCCAGCTTGCAGCGCATCGATGTGATTTCCAGCGCGATGGAACTGCGCGGCTTTGGCAAAGATAAAAAGAAGCGCACGTGGTACATGAAGCGCCCGATGAAACGGAACGATTTTATCGCCATCGCATTGGGCGCGCTGCTGCTGGCGTTCAGCCTTGGCATGATCGCGGCAAACGGCGGCAGATTCTGGAATCCGTTTGCACAGTGACGCATTGAACGGAGGCGGCAAGGCGGAGAATTATAACATTGCAGCAGTATTTTATTGAAAGCCTTGCAAAACAGGCATAGATTTGTTAAAGTATGAATAATCAATTCACAGGGAAACGGAGACGGCGGTTATGATGCTGTTTGAAAAGATGAATGCGGCCATGCGCCACAGCGCGGAAGAGGGCAAAAAGCGCCGCGAGCTGGACGCGCAGAAAAACGGCGGAATGCGTGCCGAACTTGAGCGGGGCGACGTGTGCGCCATGCTGATTTCTGCATTCCTGACGATTGTGCCGGTCGTCGGGGGGCTGGTGCTGCTGATGGCGCTGGTCGCCTATGTTGCGGTGATTCACTAAAGAAATCGCCGACGCTGCCGGAAGGACGCCGCATTTTTACGGCGGGGGCGCATGCGGCAGATTTACATCATGAAAAAGGCGGAAGATATCCATGAAGCTATTGACCGTTCAACGACGGGAAAGCATCAAGGCGATGCTGCTTGAAAAAGAGAGCATCACCGTTCGCGAAGTGATGGAGACTTACGATGTGAGCGTAGAAACGGTGCGCCGCGATTTTGACGCGCTGGCCGGAGAGGGATTTCTGAACAAAATCTACGGCGGCGCGACGCTGAAAAAACGGACGTCCTATGTGCCGCGCGAACTGTCGGATCAGATTTTTTCGGAGGAAAAAGAACGGGTTGCCGCGCGGGCTGTCCGATTCATGAAGCCGGGCGACACAATCTTTATGGATCATTCCAACTATGTTTTTCGGATGTGCAAGGGGCTTACGGCGCTGAATATGGAGTTCACGGTGCTCACCAATTCGCTCCAGGTGCTCAACGAGCTATCCAAATGCCCGAAAATTCGGCTGATTGCCGTCGGCGGGCGTTATGACGCAAACGAGCAGGCCTTTTTGGGGCCGACAGCTTCCGGTTTCCTTCAGCAGTTTCAGGTGGACAGGGCCTTTTTTTCCTGTAAATCTTTTGACATGAAGCGCGGGCTTTCCGTTGCGGACGAGCGTGTGGCGGATATGCTGCGCACGGTGATTGCCTGCGCGGATCAGCCCTGCCTGCTGGCCGAGCACAGCATGTTTGGCAAAGCGTCGTTCGCATGGTTCGGATCGTTTGACGACATCTGCTATGTCTTTACGGACAGGAAGATCGACGACAACTGGCGCAACTATTTTTCCAGAAAGCACGTCCGCCTGTATGAGTGCATCGATAAAGACAGGACGGACGAGCCGGACGAAGACGACGTGGAATTTTAAGTCATTCGTCGGCATGCCCGGCACGCAGATTCAAAGGCGGCTTCCTCCGCATGGAGGAAGCCGCCTTTTGTTATGAACTTGGAAGGGGTTTACTTGGTCAGATCCAGATCGTCGCCCCAGAAATCGTGATGGATGCCGGTGAAGCTCTCTTCCAGATCGAGCCATTCCTGCACGGGGAAGAAGGGCTGGCCGCTCTGGCCGGAGACATTGTAGGGCCGCTGGTCGCGCGTATACAGGTTGTTTTGATCCTTGGCGACGCGCAGCGCGTAATTGAGCATGCCGGTCATGGCCGCTTTCATCATGAAGTGCATCGTGACGATGTTGAAGCCGAGGTCGGCGAGATCGGCGGGATCGACGCTCTCCTGATCGACGGACTGGTTCAAATCCGGATACATGCGCCAGACGTCCGGGAACTCCTCGGCGAAACGTCGGGCCTGCTCCACGGTCTTGAGCTGATTGATGAGCAGCATGTCCGCGCCCGCATCCAGATAGGCATGGCAGCGGTCAATGGCGTCCGCAAAGCCCTCTTCGGTATCGATGAGCACATTGGTGCGGGCGACGAAGATGCAGTCCGTGCCTTCCAGCGCTTTTTTCGCGGCGTGGATTTTGACGACGTATTCTTCCTTCGGCGTGATGTTATCGGTGACGACGCCCTTGACAAAGCCCGGCTCGTCCTCGTCTTCCAGCAGGATTGCCGCCGCGCCGGCAGCGGCCAGACGGCGGCAGGTGCGGAACACGTTCTGCGGGCCGCCGAAACCGTCTTCCACATCGACAATCAGCGGGAGGGAGCAGGTTTCGGTGATGCGGCTGACGACCCATTCCGTTTCCGCCAGGTTGAGGATGCCCAGATCGGGCAGACCGTTTACCGCCAGGGAAAGCTCGGTGCCGCTCAGGCAGATGGCCTTAAAACCGGCAAGTTCGGCGACGTGCGCGGAGGCCGCGTCGAATACGCAGGGAGCGAGCACGCTCTTTTCCTGAGCGAGCAGGTCGGCGAAGGATTTTCTTCTTTTGAGAATTGTAGACATGGCGAGAGCTCCTTTCTGTGTTCGGACAGATGCAGTGCAATACTTCTGCTCATAATATAGTCGCACAACCGGAAAAAGTCAATCAATTCGCCGCAATGCGGATGAAAAACTTTGAATTTGGAGATGTAATGATAAGATTAAGACAAAATTGTGCCAAAGTTTATTGACATTGCGCAGATGGAGTGATAGAATGTCAGCGAATTGACTTCCCGGATGGAGAATCCATGCCTGCGGAAAGATGAAATCTGGCCTGTGTTTGAAACTGTATAATTCGCGAAAACACGCGATGAAAGCTGCTTTTTCAGAAAAAGAGTTTGACGCGGCGAAGCAAACGGCGCGGCAAAAAGGAGGAAAAAATATGAATCCTTTGACGAAACCCCGTGTTCCCTCTCTGATGGAACTATGCGAAAAAGAGCAGATTCTGGCGCCCTGTATCTGGGACTGCCGGACTGCGCATGCGGCGGAGCTGGCCGGTTTTAAGGCCATTCTGCTTTCCGGCGGCGAACTGGCCGAGAGCGTCTGCGGTGTGCCGGATATCGGCCTGATTACGGCGGACGATCTGGTGCAGTCTGCGGCTCGCATTTCCCAGTACAGCGTTCTGCCGGTGATTGTGGACGCGGACGACGGTTTCGGCGACACGCCGCTGGCGGTTTACCGCCTGATCAAGCGCCTGATTGAAGTGGGCGCGAAGGGCTGCACGCTCGACGATACGACGGGCATCCGCGGCTGGAACCGCTGGGGCAGCACCTACACCAAGAACCACAGCGAGGGCAAGGACGACGCGAAGGTGCTCCACCAGAGCTCCACGCGCGAGCGCTTCATGGCCAAGATCAAAGCGGCGCTCAAGGCGGCTGAAGGCACGGATTTCGTCGTCATCGCCCGCACGGAGTGCAAGCTGGAAAGCGGGCTGGACGAGGCTATTCTGCGCTGCCAGATGGCCCGCGAGCTGGGCGCGCCGATGACCATGATCAACTGCATCCGCACGCTGGACGAGGCGAAGAAGATCGCCGAGCAGGACAAGGGCCACAAGATGTGGCCGGATATCCGCTCCCTGAACGGCGTGCCGGATATTCTGCTGGACGACATTGGCCCGATGGGCTTCAGCTTCGTCACCTGCCACTTCTTCGAAAAGGCGATGATGTACGGCGCTTCCGACTTTGCCAAACATATCGTCGCGGATCGCACTTCCGTGTATTCCGACCAGCACACCATGGGCGGCATGACGAAGGAAGAGCAGCGCCGCTGGATCGATCTGGGTCTGGATCCGTGGCTGGACGCGGAGGCCGTCTTTACGGATCTGTCCGAACTGCGCAAAAAGCATCCGGGCGAGCTGGACGGCGACCCGCTGGCCTACTGAAATTCTGAAAAAATAAAAGATTGGAAAAGCGTTCATGAAAATGGGCGCTTTTTTTGCTTGAGGACCGATAAAACCGAAAAAGGGAATAAAACCGAGCAAAAAACATGCAACCTTTGTCAAAAAAGAGGAAGTAATACGAGATATTGATAAAATTTAAAAATTAGATGACAAGTTTTTGACTGGATTGTATTGACAAATAGTCGGCGATAATTTATAGTAATGGCATCTTGTTGTTTGGAGTGTATGAGAAACCAGACACGAAACTGTACGGCTTTGCCGTATTCGGCAGAATGATGAAGAAGGACGCAAAATCGCGCATGACATTTTGTTGCGGGTTTTGAGCGCGGATTCGTTTGCACGGGGGATGAAAGATATGGAATTTGATCTGACTAAGCCTCATTGTTACTACTTCAATGAAATCGCCAAGATTCCGCATGGCTCGAAGAACGAAAAGCGCCTGAGCGACTGGATCGTGGATTTTGCCAAAGCGCACGGCCTGCGCTATGTACAGGACGACATGTACAACGTCGTGATCTATAAGGACGCGACGAAAGGCTATGAGGATCATCCGGGCGTCATCGTTCAGGCGCATATCGACATGGTCTGCGAAAAGACCCCGGAATCGACGCATAACTTTGAGACGGACCCGCTGGAGCTTTACGTGGAGGGTACGCACCTTCGCGCAAAGGGCACGACGCTGGGCGGCGACGACTGCATGGGCGCGGCGTATATGCTGGATATCCTTTCGGATGAAAAGCTGGAACACCCGTATCTGGAGTGCTGCTTTACCACGCAGGAAGAGAACGGCCTGTTCGGCGCGATGGCGCTCAAGCCGGAATACTTCAAGGCCCGCCGCCTGATTAATCTGGACGGCGCGGGCGAGTATCGCACCTACACGACGCTGGCGGGCGCGCGCAACATGACGATCCGCAAAAAGGCGGCGCAAAGCCCGACGGACGCTCCTGCGTACTGCCTCGGCGTTCATGGCCTGCTGGGCGGCCGGACGGGCGACGATATCGGCAAGGAGCGCGCCAACGCGGGCAAGCTGGCGGCGCGGCTGCTGCTGGCGCTGGAAAGGAAGGACGCGGCGATCCGCATTGCCGACTTCGTTTCCGCCAATAAAAAGGCCGGAATCGCGGCGGACGCGGACGTCGTTTTCACCACTCGCATGGCGCAGAGCGAGATGCAGGCGGCGCTTGAACCGATTCAGGCCGCAATCGCGGAAGAATATGAGTTCAGCGATCCGGATATCACCGTCACGCTGACGGCCGCGCAGGCGGAACAGGCGGCGGACGAAACGGAAAGCCGCGAACTGATCGAGCTGATTCGTCTGCTGCCCTTCGGCGTGTTTCAGCGGTTCCTGCCGCTGGATGGACTGCCCTCCTTCTCCGCCAACGTTGGCAAGATTGAGACGGTCGAAGGCGCGTTTGAAATTCATTACGCGGCGCGCAGCCCGTTTGAATCCTGTATGGACGAGGCGGAAACAACGGTTTCGATCCTGTGCGGCAGGCTGAACGCCGAAATCGCCGCGAAGAACGATTATTACGGCTATCGCTACTTGAAGGATTCGCCGCTGCGCGACACGATGGACCGCGTGTTCATGGCGCAGTACGGCAAGCTGCTGCTGCATGTGGCCGCCCATGGCGGAAACGAGTGCGGCGCGTTCAAGCACATGTTCCCGGATATGGACATCGTGACCACGGGCGCGATTTACGCGAAGCATCATACGCCGGAGGAATATCTGGATCTGGAATCCTTCGACCGTTCGATCCGCTTCCTCAAAACGTTCCTGACGGCGCTGTAATCGGGCGACACGAAAGAGGGGCGACAAAATATGGAATTTGATCTCAGCAAACCGTATTGCTTCTATTTCAATGAAATCTGCAAAATTCCGCATGGCTCGAAGAACGAGAAGGCGCTGAGCGACTGGCTGGTTGACTTCGCCAGAGCGCATCACCTGGCTTATATCCAGGACGAGCTTTGGAATGTGGTGATTGATAAGCCCGCAAGCGTCGGCTATGAGAGCCATCCCACGCTGCTGATTCAGGCGCACATGGATATGATTACTGAATGCGCACCGGGGGTGACGCACGATTTCACCCGTGAGCCGCTGGAGCTTTACGTGGAGGGCGATCATCTTCGTGCGAAGGGCACGACGCTCGGCGCGGACGACGGCATGGGCTGCGCGTATATGCTGGCTATTCTGGCGGACGATACGCTGGCCCACCCGGCGCTGGAATGCTGCTTCACCACGCAGGAGGAAGTCGGGCTGGTCGGCGCACAGGCGCTCAAGCCGGAGTATTTCAAAGCGCGCCGCATGATCAACCTTGACGGCGCGGGCGAGATTAAGACCTACATGAGCATGGGCGGCGGCGAACAGGTAACGCTGCACAAGCCGATCCATTGGCAGAGCAACGCTAAGCCCGCCTACCGCGTGCGGATTGACGGTCTGCTGGGCGGCCATTCGGGCGGCATGATCGACAAGGAGCGCGCCAACGCGGGCAAGCTTATGACGCGGCTGCTGGCGGCGCTGGAACGCGAACAGATTTCGTTTGAAATCGCCGCGTTTGCAGGTGGAACCAAGCACAACGTCATCATGCCGTCGGCTGCGGCGACGATTGTCTCCGACGGGGATGAAAATCAGATCGTCGAGATTTTGAAGCGCTGCGAACAGGCAATTCGCGAGGAATACGAACTGAGCGACCCGGATATCCGCGCGACGGTTGAAAAGACGAGCGCGGAGCGCGCGCTCGATCCGCAGGACAGCGCGGATGTGCTGCATTTGGCGTATCTGCTGCCCTATGGACTCAAGGCCAGAAACCTGACCGTGGCGGATAACCCGCCGATCACCTCCGTCAACCTCGGCGTCATCGCCGTGGGGGAGGAAGAAGCGACGTTCGGCCTGTCCGCGCGCAGCGCGCTGGATTGCGCAATGGAAGAACTCAAGGAAGAGATCACGCTGCTGGGCGAGTTGTACGGCGCAAAGGCGGCCTTCTCCGGCTGGTATCCGGGTTGGAAGTATGAGGCGAAATCCGAAATCCGTGAAATCATGAAGCGGGTATACTTCGATATCTACGGCAAGCCGCTGAACTGCCTGATCGGTCACGGCGGCAACGAGTGCGGCGTGTTCAAGCGGATGTTCCCCGATATGGATATTGTGACCAGCGGCGCGATTTACGGCTGCATTCACACTCCGGACGAGTTCCTCGATCTGGCTTCGTTCGACAGAGCGTGGATTCTGCTGACGAAACTGATTGCGGCGCTGTAAGAGCGGAAAGAGAGGCGTAGAACATGAGAGATCCCAGAGTGGACAGGATGGCGGAAAACATCGTCAATTATTCCTGCAAAATCGTGCCTGGCGACAAGGTGATGATCGAGTCGCAGGGCGACCATAACGACGATCTGGTCAAGGCGCTGATCCGCGCGATATACGCGGCGGGCGGCATGCCGTTCGTCTATCTGCGCAAGATGGATATCCAGCGTGAGCTGCTGATGCACGCGACGGAGGAACAGCTCAAGACGTGGGCCGAGGGCGATAAGCTGCTCATGAGTCACATGGACGGCTACATCCGTATGCGCGGCGAGGAGAACACGTCTGAACTGGGCGACGTTCCCGCCGAGAACATGGAGAAATACGCCAAGCTGTATCAGAAACCCGTGCTGGGAATGCGCGGTGAAAACTGCAAGTGGTGCGTGATGCACTATCCAACGGACGGCGCGGCGCAGGCCGAACGCATGAGCACCGAGCAGTTTGAAGATTATTTCTTCGACGTCTGCGCGATGGATTATTCCAGGATGCAGGCGGCGCTCAAGCCCCTCAAGGAACTGATGGAGAAGACGGATAAGGTGCACGTCACCGGACGCGGCACGGATCTCACCTTCTCGATCAAGGGCATGCCGGCTGTGCCGTGCGCGGGCGAGGTCAACATTCCGGACGGCGAGATTTTCGCGGGCCCGGTGCTCGATTCCGTCAACGGCGTGATCACCTATAACACGACGGCCTATTTTGACGGCGTGGCGTTTGAAAACATCTGCTTCCATTTTGAAAACGGCCGCATCGTTGAGGCGACGGCGAATGATACGGAGCGTCTCAACCAGATTCTGGACCGCGACGAGGGATGCCGCCGGATCGGCGAGTTCGCCATCGGCCTGAACCCGTATGTGACCCGGCCGATGAAGGATTCCATGTTCAACGAGAAGATGACCGGCAGCATCCATTTCACGCCGGGCAACTCCATCACCGAGAGCGATAACGGAAACCGCGCTTCCATCCATTGGGATATCGTCTTTGCGCAGACGCCGGAATACGGCGGCGGCGATATCTGGTTTGACGATGTGCTCATCCGTCATGACGGCCGCTTCGTGCTCCCTGAGCTGGAAGGGCTGAACCCGGAGAACCTTCGTTGATCCATGTCAGACAGGCGTTCCGTGCAAAGGCGGGCGGAACAGGCACAGGCTTTAACGCATTAGCGTTTGAGTGATAACAAAAGGAGGAAAAGCGTATGAAAAAGTTCGTAACCCTGCTGTTGGCTGCGATCATGGTGCTGACCATGGCTGTCGGTCTTGCGAGCGAAAACACCATCGTTTATGGTGTGACCAGCTCTATGTCCGGCGATATGGGCTTCAACCAGTGGTCCTCCCTGGGCGGCGATAAGCCGGTCATCTACCTGGCCGAGGCCATGTCTCCGACCTGCTTTGATCAGGATGCCCTGTGGGTGTGGGATCCGACCATCGTGGCGGCTCACGATCAGGTTTCCAATGAGGATGGAACCCTGACCTACACCATCACCCTGAACGACGGCCTCAAGTTCAGCAACGGCGAAGCGATCACCGCGAAGAACTATGTGGCCTATCCGCTGCTCTTTGCCTCCCCGGCTGCTGTTTCCGTCAATGCTTACGGCACCGCGGGCAAGGAATATGTCGGCCAACAGGCGTACAAGAACGGTGAGGCGAAGACCTTTGCCGGCATCCGCCTGATCGACGACCTGACCTTCAGTATCACCGTCAGCCAGGCGTACAACCCGTACTACTACGGCCTGGCGCTGCTGAACATCTACCCGATCGATTACACCATGTGGCTCGGCGACGACAGCTGGGACGTGGTGGACGACGGCGAGGGCTGCTATTTTGCCGGCAACGGCGAGATGAGCGGCGAAGCGATCACCGCTGCGCGCTATCTGTATGACGGCCGCGTCTGCTCCGGCCCGTACTACATCGAAAGCTGGGACGTTGCCGCCAACGAGGCGACCCTGAAGATCAACCCGAACTATCCGGGCAACTTCGAGGGCCAGAAGCCGTCCATCGAGACCGTCGTTGTCAAGCTCGTCGATTCCGCGACCATGCTTGACCAGCTCCAGACCGGCAGCGTCGACCTGATCGACGGCATCGGCGAGGGCTATATGATCAACGCTTGCCTCGACCTGGCCGAGCAGGAAGGTTATGCAGCCAATGTTTACAAGTACAGCGGCTACATGAAGCTGTTCTATCAGTGCGATTGGGGCCCCACGCAGTATGACGCGGTTCGTCAGGCGATCACCTACCTGTGCGACCGTGAGACCCTCTGCCAGGAGACCACCCTTGGTTTCGGCAACGTGACCAACGGCCAGTACTCCATGGCTCAGTGGATGGCTCTGGATATGGAAGAGGAACTCAGCTCCGAGCTGGAGGCTTATGCCTACAACCCGGACAAGGCTGTCGAGCTGCTGAAGGCTGACGGCTGGGTTTACAACGCCGACGGCAGCGACTATGTCGATGGCAGCGGCGAAATCCGCTACAAGAAGGTTCCGGAAGCCGAAGCGCAGAAGGGCAGCAGCCTGATGCCGGGCGTCGTGGAACTGAACGGCGAATTCTACATGCCGCTCGTGCTTGAGTACTGCGGCCACCAGGCTGGCGAGGGCATCGAGACCATGCTCGACGAATCCCTGACCATCAACCTGCTGGAGTCCGCCTCCACCAAGGCTGCCGGCATGAAGTTCAACAAGACCGTCATGAGCGATGCTGAGCTGTGCTCTTACCTGAACCGCCGCGGCGCGAACGGTGAAGAGAAGTACACCCAGCCGAGCTACAACGTGCTGTCTCTGGCTTCCGGCCTCGGTGCCGCGAAGTTCGACAAGAGCGGCACCTGGACCTTCGACGAGGCCAACATTGCCAACAACAAGAACCGTTACTTCAACCACACGCTGGACGATCTCTCCAACGACATGATCTACGGCGTTGAGGCTGGCGACGACGAGACCTTCGAGAAGCTCTGGTTCGAGTATCAGAAGGAGTACAACGCGCATCTGCCGGAGACTCCGCTGTACAACTGGACCTACTGCGCGGTGTTCAACAGCAAGCTGCAGGGCTTTGAGGAGACCAACATCTGGTCCTTCCAGTATGCGATCCTCTACGCGACCATTCAGTAAGCGGTTGGCGCGGACAAACAGGTAATCTTCGTTTCGCGGGGCGGGTGAAAGCCCGCTCCGCATTCTTTATTCTGAGCTTATTGGCGTTCCGATAAGCTCAAATCAAGCGCTCGAAGCTAGAGCGCAAGAGGTTTGAGCGTTTGATTTGGGCTTATAAGCGCTTTTTCAGGGAGAAAACAACATTTTACAAAGAAAGGATGATAATGACATGCCTAAATACGTTGCCAAACGAGTGGCTTATATGGTCGTCGTATTTTTTGTCATTTCGTTCATCATGTACTTCATCTACAATTTGATTCCGGGCGATCCGGCCGCGATCAGCCTTGAATCCATTCGAGATGAGCTGACTGCTGACGAGTATGAGCAGATGTACCAGCAGGCCCGCGCGAGACTCGGCCTGGATGATCCGATCTTTATCCGCTATCTGCGCTGGCTGGGCGTTTACCCGTCCGTAAACGGCGATTTTAACGGCGTATTCCAGGGCAATCTCGGTTACTCGACGATGTACAAGCAGAACGTGGTGGACGTCATCGCCTCGCCGCTGCAAAACACCATCTTCCTCAATGTTTTCTCTACCATTCTGGCGCTGGTGATCACGATTCCGCTGGGCATTTTCTGCGCGGTTCGGAAAAACAGCAAATTCGATCAGGCCATACAGGTGGTCACCATCGTCGGTTACAGCATCCCAATTTACATCATCGGCCTCGTCTTCATTTACCTCTTCGCGGTGAAGCTGCAAATCTTCCCGGTTGGCGGCGTGAAGACCTCCGGTGTGACGCTCACGGGCTTTGCGGCGCTCAAGGATAAGCTGTACTACATGTGCCTGCCGCTGATCGTGACGACCTTCGCCAACCTGGGCAGCATGACGCGCTATGTCCGCGCGGCGATGATCGACGCGCTGAGCATGGACTATGTCCGCACGGCGCGAGCCAAGGGCCTGACGGAAAAGGTGGTCATCTATTCCCACGCGTGGCGCAACGCGCTGCTGCCGATCGTGACGGTCATCATCGGCTGGTTCCTGACGATTTTCAGCGGCTCGGTCGTCGTTGAAAATACGTTCTCCTTCCTGGGCATGGGCGCGCTGAACGTCACCGGTCTGAACCAGAGCGACTACGAGCTGGTGCTGGCCATTCAGCTGTTCTATACGATTATCAGCCTTGTCGGTATTCTCATCACGGATATCAGCTACGGCCTGATCGATCCGCGCGTCCGCGTGGACAAGTAAGGAGGAAGAGGCAATGGAAAACAAGAGAGTGAAAGGCTTCAGCCTCAGAGTATGGGCGCGCCGGCTGTTTTTCGGCCCGGCGAAGGAACTGAACTTCCTGGAGGAAGAACAGGTTCAAAGCCCCATGCGTTCGATGATCAAGCGCTTTTTGCACAACAAAGTCGCCATGACGGGCGTCACGATCTTCGTGGCCTGCCTGCTGCTGGTCATCATCGGGCCGATTTTCCTGCCGCTGGATCTGTCCTTCTCGGATGCGACGCAGCAGAACGTGCCGCCGACCATGTCGCTGGCTTCTCCGCCGAAGGCGCTGCTGGACGATGTGAAGGAAATCAGCGCGGGCACGACCTACGGCATCGGCTGCACCAATTCCGGCGAGGTTTACACCTGGGGCTACACGAAGATCACCTCCACCATCGATCTGGCCAACATTCCGGACGAGGTGAAGGAGGACAAGATCGTGCAGGTTTCCGCCGGTTTTGACCACTGCCTTGCGCTCGGCGAGAGCGGCAAGCTCTATGTCTGGGGCAACAAGCGTCTGGGTCAGGGCGACATCCCCAACAAGGCGCAGAAGGGCCTGAATTTCGTTCAGGTTGAAGCGGGCAACCAGTATTCCGCCGCGCTGACGGACGAAGGTTATCTGTATCTGTGGGGCAACGGCTCTGCAGACGTCAAAGTCAAAAAGGAATTCCAGAATCACATTAAAAAGGTTGCGTTGGGCGACTTCGGCTACGTCAGCCTGATGGACGACGGCAGCGTGAAGTACACCGGCTACAACACCAGCTCCGCTTACGCGAATATTCCGGAAGCGCTATCCGGCGACGTCGTGGATATCGCCGGAACGTCCGGCACGTTTGTGGGCATTAAGTCCGACGGCTCCATGTATTTCTGGGGCAACATCTCCCACAACGAAAACCAGGTGCCCGAATACGAGGGCAAGGTGATCAGCATCTATGGCGGCCGCTACCACTACACCGCGCTGCTGGACAACGGGGATATGATTTCCTGGGGCGACGATCACTTCCATCAGACGCAGGTTCCGGCGAAGCTGGCCAAGGGCGAGAAGAAGGCCGCGCAGATCTTCACCGGCTACTACCAGAACTACGTCGTGACCGAAGACGGCGATCTGCTGACCTGGGGCCTGAAAGGCTACCTGATGGGTACGGATTACCTCGGCCGTGATATCTTCACGCGTCTGGTCAACGGCGGCCGCGTGACGATGACGGTCGGCGCGGTTTCCGTCATCATCACGATGATCCTCGGCCTGCTGATCGGCGGTTTCTCCGGCTACTTCGGCGGCGTGCTGGATATGGTGCTCATGCGCGTGGCGGAGGTCATCAGCGGCATTCCGTTCCTGCCGTTCGCGCTCATTCTTTCCTCGATCATTCCGTCCAGCGTTTCGCTGACGCAGCGCATGTACCTCATCATGGTCGTGCTGGGTCTGCTCAGCTGGCCGTCTCTGGCGCGTCTGGTTCGCGCGCAGGTGCTTGCCGTCCGCGAACAGGAATACGTCATGGCGGCCAAGGCGATGGGTGTGAAGGAGATCAGCATCGTCTTCCGTCACATCATCCCGAATATCCTTTCCGTTATTCTGGTCAACGTGACGCTGTCGTTCGCGACCTGCATGCTGACGGAATCCTCCCTCTCTTATCTGGGATTCGGCATCATTCCGCCGACGCCGACGTGGGGCAACATGCTCACCGGCTGCAACAACTCGGTCGTCATCCAGCAGTACTGGTGGCGCTGGGTGTTCCCGGCGGCGATCTTCGGCATTTGCACGATTGCCATTAACCTGATCGGCGACGGTCTGCGCGACGCGGTCGATCCGAAGGCGGAAGAAAGATAAAAGGAGGGTGGACAATGCCTTTACTTGAAATGAAAGACCTGCACACGTTTTTCCGCACCAAGCGCGGAATTGTGAAAGCGGTCAATGGCGTTTCTTACTCGGTGGACGCGGGCAAGACGCTCGGCGTTGTCGGCGAATCCGGCTCAGGCAAGAGCGTTTCGGCCATGAGCATGCTCCAGCTGCTCGACGGCAACGGCTATATTGACAGCGGCGAAATCATTTTTGACGGCGTGGACTTGACCAAGCTCAGCCGTCAGGAGATGTACAAGGTTCGCGGCAACAAGATTTCCGTCATTTTCCAGGAGCCGATGACCAGCCTGAATCCGGTGTTCACCATCGAGCGCCAGATCAGCGAGCCGTTCATGGTTCACCGCGGCATGAATAAAAAAGAGGCCGCGGCGGAATCCGTCAAAATGCTGGCGGCGGTCAAGATTCCGAATCCGGAGGTTGTCGCCAAGCAGTATCCGCACCAGCTTTCCGGCGGCATGCGTCAGCGCGTGATGATCGCCATGGCGCTGGCCTGTAAGCCGAAGCTGCTGATCGCCGACGAACCGACGACGGCGCTGGATGTGACGATTCAGGCGCAGATTTTGAACCTGATGAACGAACTCAAGCGCGAACAGGGAACATCGATCCTCTTTGTTACGCATGATTTGGGCGTCATCAACCAGATGGCCGACGATGTGGCCGTCATGTACTGCGGACAGGTGGTGGAGCTTGCGCCCGCGAGCACGCTGTTCGACCCGAAGAGCAAATACTCTCATCCGTATACCGAGGGCCTGATGCTTTCCGTGCCGAGGCTGGATACCCCCGCGCATCAGCGGCTTGAAACGATTCCCGGCTCGGTGCCGCATCCGCTCGATCTGCCGAAGGGCTGCAAGTTTGCGCCGCGCTGCAAGTATGCGACGGACAAATGCCGCGAGCAGGAGCCGACCATGACGTGTGTATCCGATAAGCAGCAAATTCGCTGTTTCTATCCTTCAAAGGAGGAGAGACATGGAAAAGCCAAATAAGGTGCTGATCCGCATCACCAACCTCAAGCAGTGGTTTCCACTGAAGAAAAAGGGTCTTTACGTCAAGGCAAACGACGGCGTGACGCTGGATATCTACGAGGGCGAGACCTTTGGTCTGGTCGGCGAAAGCGGCTGCGGCAAATCCACGCTGGGCCGCACGCTGCTCCAGTTCTATAAGCAGACGGACGGCCGCACGATGTACTACGGCCGCAAGGTCAACGAAATCGCGCCGGAATATGTGAAAGACGTGATTAAAAATCTGCCGTCTCTGCACAAAAAGTACGAAGAGCTTGACGCAAAGCGCAGGGAAGTCCGCGCGCATTACGAAAAGCTGGATGAAAAATCTCAGTACGCCGAGAAGGAAAAGCTCGACCACGCGGAGAAAGAAGCTAACGACGCGTTTCTGGATATGGCGAACGTCGTCGGCGGCCTGATGACGGTGAAGGATTTGAAGCCCGTTCAGGACGCCTACATGGCGGAATACGAGCTTCTGGTCAAAATCAAAAAGCTGCGCGAAAAGCGGCAGGAATCCGAGCTGGATCTGGCGGATGCGGAATATCAGCATCAGCAGCTCAAGGAGAGCGGCAAGCAGTCCGACGCGGCGGATAAAAAGGTCGCGGCGGCAAAGGCCAAAATCGCCGAGGATGACAAGGCGATTGAGCAGCTGAACGTTGAGCTGGCCCAGAAGCAGCAGAAGATCGACGAGCTGCGCGCGCAGTATCGGGACGATCCGGAATTCCAGCGCGTTGACGCGTATCTGGACGACGGCATCGATCTTGCGCGCCTCAAATACGATGAAATGCGCATCCTCCGCCGCGACATGCAGCTGATTTTCCAGGATCCGTATTCCTCGCTGAATCCGCGCATGACGGTCGGCCAGATCATCAGCGAAGGCATGCTGGCGCACGGCATGTTCCGCAAAAACGACGGCCGCATGCAGGAAGAGGTGCTGCATGTGATGGAAGAGTGCGGCCTTGCGCCATACTTCCTGCATCGCTTCCCGCATCAGTTCTCCGGCGGCCAGCGCCAGCGCATCGGCATTGCCCGCAGCCTGGCTGTCAAGCCGAAGTTCGTCGTCTGCGACGAGGCAGTTTCCGCGCTGGACGTGTCCATTCAGAGCCAGATCATCAACCTGCTTCAGGATCTCAAGGAGAAGCAGAACCTCACCTATCTGTTCATCACCCATGACCTGTCGGTCGTCAAATACATTTCGGATCGAATCGGCGTCATGTATCTGGGCGCGCTGGTGGAGCTGGCGCCGTCCGAACAGATTTTCGACGCGCCGCGCCATCCGTACACCGAGGCGCTGCTCGCCGCCATCCCGACGACGGATATCGGCGAGAACCGCAAGGAGCTGCAAATTCTGGAAGGCGATATTCCCAGCCCGGTCAACCCGCCGAAGGGATGCAAATTCCATACGCGCTGCAAATACTGCACGGAAATCTGCGAACAGGTTGTGCCGGAGTGGAAAGAGGTCAGCGAAAATCATTTCGTGGCCTGCCACCACGTGCTGCCCGAAAAGCATCAGTAATTCAGGAAGGAGCCTTCTTTGCCGGTCGAATGGGAGAGGGCTTCTTCTCATTTGCAAAGGAGATTGGAAATATGGTACGCAAGAGCGAAGAAAAGCAGGTTGTGACCAAACCGGCTCCGTTTAACGGCGTGGGCGAAATCACCGTCCGGAGTCTGCTCAACGGCCCGGAGGAAATGAGTCAGAAGGGCCGCGTTTTCGGCCATACGACGGTGTATCCGGGGGCGGCCATCGGCTACCACGTTCACCACGGGGACAGCGAGACGTATTACATCCTCAGCGGCACGGGACGCTACAACGACAACGGCACGATGACCACCGTGACCGCGGGCGATGTGACCTATACCGCGCCGGGCGAGGGCCACGGCATCGAGTGCATCGGCGACGAGCCGATCGAGATGATTGCGCTTATCCTCTATGAATAAGCGCGGAAGCCTCCCGGACAAAAATCTGATTTGGCACGAAAACGGAGACAAAACGGAATGATATACCTGATCTTGGCGGTGACCAGCAGCATGCTGGTATCCGTAATCATGCGCGTGAGCGAAAAACATATCCACAACAACATCACCATGCTGGCCTCCAACTACCTGATGTGTTCGGTTCTGGCGGCGATCTGCACGGGCACGTGGAACCTTTTCCCGGTTTCGGCGGAAGGTTTTCCGTTCAGCGTCGGGCTTGGCCTGATCAGCGGTCTGTTCTATATGGGCAGTTTCATGCTGCTGCAATGGAACGTCAAGACCAACGGCATTGTGCTCTCTTCGATGTTCATGAAGCTGGGCGTGATGGTGCCCACGCTGATGGCGATTCTCGTCTTTGGCGAAGTGCCCAAGGCCGTGCAGGTGATCGGCATGATTGTAGCGCTTGCGGCTATCCTGCTGATTAACCTGGAAAAAGGCAGCGGCAAGGCGGCCAGCAGCCTGGGTCTGGTGCTGCTGCTGGTGGCGGGCGGCGCGACGGACGCGATGTCCAAGGTTTATGAGGAACTGGGCGTCAGCGCGCTGAAAAACCATTTTCTGCTCTACACGTTCATGATGGCGTTTGCGCTGTGTGTCGTGGTTTGTCTGGTGAAAAAGCAGGGCGTGACGAAAGAGGACGTCGGGTTCGGTCTGGCGATCGGCATTCCGAATTTCTACTCGGCGCTGTTCCTGCTGCTCTCGCTGGCGGATATCCCCGCGATGATCGCGTATCCGACGTACAGCGTCGCGGCCATCGTCATGGTGACGCTTGTGGGCGTGATCTTCTTTAAGGAAAAACTCAGCCGCAGGCAGATTCTTTCCATGTTTATGATTTTTGCGGCCCTGGTGCTGCTGAATATTTAAAGGTTTCACTGACGAAGGAGGATGGTTTCATGTTCTTTTCCAGCGTGCATGCCGACGACGATCTGAAGCGCTATCCCGCGGCGATTCAAAAGGCCATCGAGTATGCGAAAAACACGGATTTTTCGGCGCTTGAGGACGGACGGAAGGAGATTGACGGCGACAAGATGTACGCCAACCTCTTCCACCTGACCAGCAAGCAGAAGGAAGAGGCGCACCCCGAACTGCACAAGAAATATGTGGACGTGCAGTATTGGATCTGCGGCGAGGAGCTTTGCGGCGTTGCGCCGTACAACGGCGTGGGCAAGTGCATCGAGACGCGCGAGGATGACGACCTGTATCTCTATGACGACGTGAAGAACGAGTTCTTCATCCACGCGACGGAGGGCTGCTACGCCGTGTTCTTTCCCAACGACGCGCATCGCCCCGGCCTGTGCGTGGACGGCAAGCCGCTCGATTACCGCAAGGTGGTCGTCAAGGTGAGCGTTGACCTGCTGTAAGCGGAGGAAAAACAGATGAAAATCGCAGTTCTGGGCGGCGGCGCGATGGGCGCGCTCTACGGCGGATATCTGAGCCGGAAAAACGATGTGACCATCGTGGACGTGAACACCGCCCTGATTGAAAAGGTGAAGGCGGACGGCCTGAAAATCGCGGAGCCGGACGGCAGCAGCGCGGTCTATCATCCGGCGATCACGAGCGACACGAAGGGCATGCAGCCCGTCGATCTGGTGATCGTGTTTGTGAAGGCGATGTTCAGCGAAAGCGCGCTGGAAAACAACCGCGCGCTCATCGGCCCCGACACGTATCTGATGACGCTGCAAAACGGCAGCGGCCACGAGGATGTGCTCAAGCGCTTTGCGGATGACGCGCATGTCATCATCGGCACGACGCAGCACAACAGCGCGGTTGTCGGCCTGGGCGAGATTCGCCATGGCGGCAGCGGCATGACGCATATCGGCGGCGTGACGGGCGGCTCGGCGCGGCTCCAGCCGATTGCGGATGCGTTTACCGCCTGCGGGCTGGAGGCGGACTGCGTGGAGAACGTGCAGAAGCTGATCTGGCAGAAGATGTTCACCAACGTGTCGGCCAGCGTGCTGACGGGCGTTTTGCAGGTGCCGCTGGGCTACATCGCGCAGAATCCGAATGCGTGGGCGGTCTGCGAAGCGCTGATTCGCGAGGCTGTTGCCGTTGCGGCGGGCGAAGGGCTGGACTTTGATGCGGAACAGAAAATTACCGAGGTGCGTGAGGTCTGCGAAAAAAGCCCGAACGGCCTGACGAGCATCTATGCCGACCTGCATAACGGCCGCAGAAGCGAAGTCGATACCATCAGCGGAAGCGTTGTCCGCGCCAGCGAGCGCAACGGCGTGCCCGCGCCGACCCATCGCGCGGTGGTCAACCTCGTACACGCGATGGAAGGCAAACCCAAAGCGTAAACCATCATCCATTTAAGGAGGAACGATATCATGGAACCCGTATACGAACTCAATGGTTATCGCGTGGTCGATCTCACGAAAGTGCTCGACCCGAAGACCGAAACCCGCCGCTGCCATCTGATCCGCTACAACACCGGCGGACCGATCCCGGATTTCCACACTGCGCTGGATTTGACCAGCCACCTCGGCACGCACTGCGAGTGCCCGTATCATCACTTTGAGGACGGCAAGTCCGTCGGCGATCTGCCGCTGACCACGTTCATGGGCCGCGCGATCTATGTCAACATCGATTTCCTTGAGCCGAACAGCCACATCAGCGCCGCCGACCTCGACCGCGCCTGCGGCGACCGCATCAAGGAAGGCGATATCGTCATTCTGGACAGCAACTGGAAGTTACCGCCGTTCACGCCGGAGACCAACAGCCCGGCCGATAAGCGTCTGTTTATCAACGCGGAAACCGCCATCTGGATGCGCGACCACAAGGTGAAGTGCGTCGGCTTTGGCGACGGCGTGTCCATCGAGAACTGCGAGGCGGATGTGAAGCCCTTCCACGACATCATCATGGCGTATGACGGCGTGTTCCTTGAGGTGCTCAAGAATCTGGAATACCTCAAGAGCGACACCTTCTTCATGAGCTATTCCGCGCTGCCGATCATCGGCGCGGATTCCTGCCCGGTTCGCGCATACGCGATCGAGGGCCTGCCGGGATTCAGCGCGTAAACCCGGTTTCAAAAGACCATAACAAAAGAGAGTCGGTTGATTTTCAAAGCATGAAATCAAAAGACTCTCTTTTTGAATAGGCGGACGGATGTCCCTGAAAGGCGGTATTCCCAAAACGCTTTCGCGGTTACAGAAGGACGTTGCGGATGCCGACGTCATACAGCGAGCCGACGTGTTCGCCGACGGGAGAAGCCAACTGCGCCTCTTCGCCGGAAAGGCCGATGGTGACGTCGAGCTTGAAGCGGTCATAGCGGATGAAGCTTTCGACATACTCGACCGCGACCTCGTTGGAGAGATAGCCGATTCGGCGGGAGAAGCAGACGAGCCCGTTTTTTCGGCATTGCAGCAGCTCGGCGGTTTTGGGCGAAATCTCCGTGATGGCATAGGTGTCGTGCGCCTTGGTGGGGATGACGCTGTATTTCTTCTGGAGTGCGGCATAGAGGCTGTCGTCGATATCCGAAACGGAAAGCTCCGGATAAATGCGCGGATTCAGATAGCTGGAAAGCAGCACAATTGGCTTGCCCTCGGTGGAAACCAGACGTTTGACGCGCACGACATAGTCTTTCTCGGTCAGCTCAAAGAGCTGCTGCAAAAAGGGCGTGGGCGTTTCTCTGGTCAGCTTGAGAATGCGGGTTTCCGGATGGGTGCCCATCCGGCGGATGTCCTCGGTGAAGGAAGGCAGTTTGGAAAAAGAGCGGGAAATGCGCCGCTCGCTGACAAACGTGCCCTTGCCCTGAAGGCGGTAGAGCGTGCCCTCGTAGACCAAATCGGTGATGGCCTGTTTGGCCGTTCCGCGGCTGACGCCGAAGGAGGCGGCAATCTGGGTTTCGCTGGGCATTTTTTCATTGGGATTTTTTTCCGAAGCCATTTTGCGCAGATAGTTTTTGATGACGACGTATTGCGGAATATGCTGCTGGTTTTCGTGCATAGAATGAAGCTCCCTTTCATTGGGATACATGTATCGAGTACCCATAATATTATAGGAAAGCGTTGACTTTGTCAACGAAATGGCGGGATTTGGATCGGAATAAAAAATAGACAAAAAACAATGGAAATTTTTCATTGATTACTTGACTAGTCAAGTAATCAATGCTATAATGACTGATAGAAAGAGCAACATAAAGTTGACTATGTTGCACATGAAAACAGGGAGGAAAACAACATGAAGAAATTGCTCACGCTGATTTTGGCTTGCGCCATGATCACAGGTCTCTTTGCGGCAGGCGTCGCTGCGGAGGACAAAATCAAGGTCGGTTACGACATTTATTTCCTCGGCAACTCCTGGTCGGTGCAGCTCTATCAGGAATTCAAGTGGAACATTGAAAACAATTACGCTGACAAGATCGACGTGACCTATGTGGAAAGCGAAGGCGACATCAGCAAGCAGATCGCCAACCTCGAAGACCTGATCGCGCAGGAAGTGGACGTGATCATCACCACGCCGAACGACACGACCGCGCTGAACGCGACGCTTCAGGACGCGATGGACGAAGGCATCAAGGTCATTCTCCTGTGCGCGGGCATCGACGGCGACCAGTATGACACGCTGATCACCGTTGACGAAACCGAGTTTGGCCGCGTCGGCGCGCAGTGGCTCGTCGATCAGCTGAACGGCACGGGCAAGATCATCTGCCTCAACGGCATTTCCGGTCTGTCCACCAGCGAGCAGCGCTGGGCGGGCGCGAAGAGCGTGTTTGACCAGAACCCCGGCATCGAAGTGCTGGCGGTTGAAGACGCCAACTGGGATTATGCGACCGGCAAGACCGTGACCAGCGACCTGCTGGCAGCGTATCCGCAGATTGACGGCGTCTGGTCTCAGGGCGGCTCGATGACCCTTGGCGCGATCGAAGCGTTCCAGGCGGCCAACCGTGATCTGGTTCCGATGACCGGCGAAGACAACAACGGCCTGATGAAGGCCTGGAGCAGCCTGGGTGCCGAGGGCATCGGCTGCGCCAAGCCGACCTGGCTCGCCCGCGTGGCCATCGAGAACGCTGTGAAGATGATGAACGGCGAGACGGTGGAAAAGGATCAGATTTATCCGGTGCAGACCATTAAGACGGAAGACATTCCGAACTATGTGCAGGCCGACCTGTCTGACGACGTCTGGTGCGGCACGGAAATGCCTGCGGAAGTGCTTCAGCAGATCTTCCAGTAACCTTTCGACGGAAGGGAAAGAAGGATGGGCACATCCCTCTTTCCCTTTTTTCTTGAGTTGACGGAACGCGGCAAAAGGGAGAAAACGGATGAGTGAGACAAATGTGATTGTAGAAGGACGCAGCCTGTCGAAAGAATTCAACGGCAACGTCGTTCTTCGCGATGTTTCCATTCGATGCGAAGCGGGAAAAGCGATCGCGTTGGTGGGCGAAAACGGAGCCGGAAAAAGCACGTTGATGAACATTTTAACCGGCAGCCTGACGCCGACGAGCGGAAACGTGCTGGTGGATGGCAAAGAAGTGCATTTCACCTCGCCCCATCAATCCAAGGCGATGGGCCTTGCGTTTGTTCATCAGGAGCTGAGCCTGATGGAAGAGATGACGGTGGGCGAAAATATCATGCTCGGACGCGAACCGCGCCACTTCGGGCTGATCGATTCCAAGACGCTGCACAGGCAGGCGGAAGAGATTCTGCGGGACATCGGCTACGAGATCGATGTGCATGCGATCGTGTCAGATATTGCGCCCTCCGATAAGCAGATTACCGAAATCGCGAAAGCCTGGGCCGGAAAGCCCAGAATGATGATCTTCGATGAACCGACTTCCAGCCTCAATCAGGCGGAGAGCGTCAAACTGTTCAGGTTCATTGACAGAATCAAGAAAAACGGCGTGGCCGTCATCATGATTTCGCACCGCATGGACGATATTTTTGAAACCTGCGACACCGCGTTTGTTTTGAAAGACGGCGAGTTTGTGTTCAGCAAGCCGGTTTTGGAAACAAACGACGACGAACTGATTTCCAAAATGGTGGGCCGCGAATTTAAAAACGCGTTCCCGCCGCGCAACGAAAAACGCAGCGATGAAATCCGCGTGCGGCTCAAAGACGTCTGTGTGGGCGACGTGGTTCGCAACGTAAACATGGAAGTCCCCGCGGGCAGCATCATCGGCGTTGGCGGTCTGGAAGGCCAGGGTCAGCGCGAACTGAGCCGCGCGCTGTTTGGCATCGATCCGTTCACTTCGGGCACGTATGAGATCGAGGGGCAGCCCGTCAAAATCAATTCCCCGCGCGCGGCGGTGACCAACGGCATCGCCTTTGTGCCGGACGACAGAAAGGCAGAGGGACTGGTTCTGCCGCTGTCTGTCGAAGAAAACATCCTGTCGCTGATTCTGGACAGGGTTTCGCCGCATGGATTTGTGAATCGCAAAATGGCGGACGAAGAAGTGAAGCAGGGCATCGAGCAGCTGAATATCAAGGTTGCCTCCCCGATGCAGGCCGTGCAGTATCTCAGCGGCGGCAACCAGCAGAAGATCGTTTTCTCCAAGTGGATTAAAACCCATCCGAAGATTCTGTATCTGCATGAGCCTACGCGCGGCGTCGATGTGCAGAGCAAGCTGGAGATTTACGCGCTGATCCGCCGCCTGACGGCCGAGGGCGTGAGCGTCGTTGTTTTCACCAGCGACATTCTGGAATTGATCGGCCTTTCGGACGAGATCTACGTCATGTACGAGGGCGAAATCTCCGGCCATATCGCGGGCGCGGAAGCGACGGAAGAAAAGATCATGCAGATGAGCGCCAAGAGCGCCAATAAGCGGAAACAGGAGGGACAATAACGTGACCGGTTCGGTAAAAAAGCACGTCAAACAGGCGATACCCGCTTATGTCATCCTGATCGTGATCTTCGTTATCATGAGTATGGTGTCGCCCTCTTTCAGAAAAATCGGAAACTATCGCAACATCGTCGCGCAGACGGCGGTGCTGGCCATCGTTTCGATTGCGCAGTGCAATGTGCTGCTCATCGGCGGCATCGATATGTCGGTATCCAGCGTGATTTCCTTCGGCACCATCGCCATGGCGATGTTCAGCACGAAGGGCGCGCTGGGGCTTGCCGGTTCGCTGGCGCTGGCGATCGGCGTGGGCATGCTGACCGGTCTGGTTAACGGCCTGGGCGTCGTCAAATTCCGTATTCCGGCCATGATTATCACGATTTCCACGCAGGCGTTTTTGAAAGGTATCTGTCTGGTGCTGATGCCGTCTTCGGGCGGCAAAGTCAACGCGGATTTTGCGGCGTTCATGAAGACGCGGTTCGGCGTGCTGAACATGACGGCGATCTTTGCGCTGATTCTCTATGCGGTGTTTTTTGTCATCTATCATTATACGCGCTATGGCCGCAGCGTGTATGCCATCGGCAACAGCGAAGTCTGCGCGGAGCAATCCGGCATTGCCACAAAGAAGTATATCGTGCTGACGTATGTCCTTTCCGGCGCGATTGCGGGTCTGGCGGGCGTGGCGCTCAGCGCGCGCATCGCGACGGGCAACCCGCTGGTCGGCGATTCTTACGCGATGAACTCCGTGGCGGCGGCCGTTGTGGGCGGCATTTCCATGAACGGCGGCATCGGAACGGTGCTGGGCACGATGGCCGGTTCGGTGATTATGCAGCTGATCAACAACGTCATCAACAATGTTGACATTTCTCCGTATTATCAGTACATCACCAAGGGCATGGTCCTTGTGCTGAGTCTGATGATTTTCCAGATGAAGAGGAGGAAGCGCGCATGAATACCAACTCCGGTAAGCTTCGTCAGAAACTGAAATTCAATAAATTTCCGTTCGGCGTCTATCTGCTGCTTGTGGCGGTGATCGTCGTGTTCTTTGCGGCGACGCAGGGCACGATTTCGCCCGCGCATCTGATGAACATCGTTCGTCAGTCCGCGCCGCTCGGCGTTGCGGCGATGGGACAGACGATTGTGCTGCTGGTTGGCGGCATCGATCTTTCCGTCGGCGCGACGATGTCCATGGTCAATCTGGTGGCGGCCTCCGTCATGGGCGGAAGCGACGCGCAGATTCTGCCGGCGCTGCTGATCTGCATGGCGCTGTGCCTGCTGGTCGGCCTGCTTAACGGCTATATCATTGCGACCTTCAAGATGCAGCCGTTTCTGGTGACGATGGCCATGTCCATGATTATCGAAGGCGGCTACTACATCTATACGAAGGGCATTGCCAAGGGCAGCATTGCCACGGGCATTCGCTTTATCTCCGAAGGATGGATCGGCATTGTGCCGATTGCGGCGATCATCTGGCTGGTCATCTGGCTGGTGCTCTCCGTTGTGCTGCACCATACGCCGTATGGCCATCGGCTGTATATCACCGGCGGCAATCAGGATGCGTCCAGACTTTCCGGCTTTAAGAGCAAAGAGATCGTCATTTCGGCGTATGTGCTCTGCTCACTGCTGGCGGGCATCGGCGGCCTGCTGCTTTCCGCGTATATCGGCACGGCTTCCACGGGCGTGGGCGCGGATTATACGCTCAACTCGATCGCTTCCTCCGTCATCGGCGGCACGTCTTTCCTGGGCGGCATCGGCTCGCTGGAGGGAACGTTCCCCGGCGTTTTGATTACCAACATCCTCCAGAGCCTGATGACGATCATCGGCATTTCGGAGGCGGGCAAGTTTATCACACAGGGTATCGTTATTGCGGTGATGGTTGCGATTAACCAGCGCAAGCGTCGCTGAAAAAAGAACGGATTTTCCGAAGGGAGAGAAAAAAATATGCCGTTTATTCGTACAATGCTGGGCGACATCAAGCCCGAACAGCTCGGTTTCACCTATTCCCATGAGCACATCGTGTGCAGACCCCGTTATTGGATTGAACACAATCAGGACGACCTGCTTCTGGACGACCCGGAAAAGAGTTGTCGCGAGGTTGAGCTTTTCCGTCAGGCAGGCGGCGTCAGCATCGTAGATGCGACGGCGATCGACTATGGCCGCGATCCGGCGGCTGTACGCGATATTTCCAAAGCGACGGGCGTGCAGATTATCGGCACGGCGGGCTTCAACAAGGGCTTCCTGTGGAACGCCAAAATGCCGGGCGAGGAGCGCACCTATAAGGAGTGGATCGACAGCGCGACGGAAGACGAGCTGACGCAGTTCATCATCGACGAGGTTGAGGTCGGCATGCAGGGAACCGGCGTGCGCGCGGGTCAGGTGAAATTCGGCACGGGCTATAATTCCATCAGCCCGCTGGAAATCAAGACCATCCGCGCCGCCTGCCGCGCCCATCTGGCGACGGGCGCGCCGGTGCATTCGCACACGGAGGCGGGCACGATGGGCCTTGAACAGCTCAAGTATATCCGAGAAGAGGGCGTCGATCCGCATAACGTGAGCTTTGGCCACATGGATCGCAACCCCGATCCGTGGATGCACCGCAAACTGGCGGAAACGGGCGCGTATCTCTGCTTCGACGGCATTGCCAAAGTGAAGTATAACCCGGAGAGCGTGCGCATCAAGTGCATCCTGGATCTGGTAAAAGCGGGCCATCAGAAGCAGATTCTGGTCAGCGGCGATACCGCGCGCAAGAGCTACTATTATTCTTACACCTATGCCATCGGCCTGCAATACATCATCAAGACGTGGGTTCCGCGCCTGATTGAAGAGGCGGAGGAAAACGGCATTGACGGTAAGAAGCTGGTGGAGGATATCTTTATCAACAATCCGAGAGCGTGCTTCACGTTTAAGAAAGGATAATGCGCGATGCTGCTGGCACAAATCAATCAGGAAATGGCCGCCGAGGCCGTGAAGAACTGCATCGCCGTGCTGCCGATCGGCGCGACGGAGGTACACGGCAATCATCTGCCTGTCGGAACGGACAGTTTTCTGGCCGCAGGCGTGGCCCGGAAGCTGGAAGAAAGGCTGGGCAGCGAGCGGTGTCTGGTGCTGCCCTGCGTACCTTACGGACAGGTCTGGTCGCTGCGCGAGACGGCGGGCACCGTGGATATTCCGGACGCGGTGCTGACGCCGTATCTGGTGCAGATCGCAATGAGCATGTATCGCGCGGGCGTGCGCAAGTTCGTCTTCCTCAACGCGCATGTGGGCAACAACACGGCGATCAAGGCGGCCATGCGCGAAGTTTACGCGCAATGCGATATGAAGGTATACGCGTTCACCTATCCCGGCGCGGAAGCGGTGATCAGCCGGGTCTGCACGTCGAAAAGGCCGCATAAGGCATATTTTCATGCCTGTGAGATCGAAACCTCTTACATGCTCTATCTCTGCCCGGAACAGGTGGATATGAGCAAGGCGATCAGCCAGTACCCCGTTTTCCCGGATGACTTTGACGTGACGCCGCACCGCTGGACGGAAATCATGCCCACTGCGGTGCTGGGCGACGCGACGGCGGCGACGGCCGAAAAGGGAAAAGAGATTATCGATGCGGTCGTGGAGAACATGGCCCATTTGCTGGGAGAGTAAGACATGGCTGCAATTTTGACGCTGGATTTGGGGAGCACGCAGCTCAAGCTCATGGTTTTGAGCGAAAACGCAGAGGTGCTGTATCTGGATTCGGAGAAATACCCGACCTATGCGGAAGACGGCGGCTTTTTGGAGCAGAAGCCGGAAGAATGGATTGAGGCGCTTCAAAGAGGAATGCGGAAACTGGGGCAGCGCATGGATGCGCGGAGCATCGACGCGGTCAGCTTTTCCGGGCACATGAGCGGCGTCGTACTGGCGGACAAACAGGGTGAGGTGCTCCGCCCCTGCGTGATGCTCTCCGATTCCAGAAGTCAGCAGGAATGCGTTGAATTGAGCGAAACGGTCGGAGAACTGGTTCGCCGATATACGGGCAATCCGGTGATTAACGCTTTCTCACTGCCCAAGCTGCTTTGGATCAAACGGCACGAGCCGCAGCTCTGGCGTCAAACCGACGTATGGCTGGCGCCGAAGGACTATCTGCGCTATTGGATCACCGGGGAGAAAGCGACCGAATACACGGACGCGTACAATTCGCTGTGCGTGGATCGAATCAGCCGGACATGGTGCGAAGCCGTTATCGACGCCGCGGGGCTGGAAAAAAGCAAATTCCCGAAAATGCTTTCGCCGGATGCGCAGGCGGGCGTTGTGACGGCCAAAGCGGCACAGGCGCTGGGCCTGCGGGCGGGCACGCCGGTTTACGCCGGCGGCGCGGACATGGCATGCGGCGCGCTGGGCATGGGGTTGTTTAACGTGGGAGAATCGGCGCTGACGCTGGGAACCTGTGCGACCTTCCTCGCGCCGGTTCAGACGGCGGACGGCCGTTTCTTCGGGCAGGTAACGTATCATCTGCACGCCGTTCCAGGCATGTTTTACGCGCTGGGATCGCACTTCAACGGTGGTCTGGCCGTAAACTGGTTTTCATCCCTGATGAACGAAAAAGGCGAATTGGATTATGAAACCGTCTCGGCGCTGGCCGCGCAGGCGGCGCGCGTTCCGGCCGGCAGTCAGGGCGTGATGACGATTCCGTTTCTGGTAGGCAGCGGGTCGCCATATTTCAATGCGGCGGATCGATTGAACATCCTCGGCGCGAGCGCGGCGACCGGCAGGGGACAGCTGTTCAGAAGTCTGCTGGAGGGAATCACGATGAACCTCAGGCAGACCAAGGAGATTTTCGACGCGCTTTCGCCGGAACGCCTAAAAAACGTTTATCTTGGCGGCGGCGGATGCCGGGTTGCGCCCTGGCCGCAGATGATTGCAGATATTTTCGACATGGAGATTCAGGAAACCGTTCATGCGGACGCGTCCACGGTCGGCGCGGCGATTCTGGGCGGAATGGGCGCAGGCATATTTACGGACGCTCGAAAGACGGCGCTCGACATGCTGAACGTTTCGCGCCGATTGACGCCCGACGCGGCGCAGGCTGGGCGGTATGCCGAACTCTATCCGCAGTATTTAAACCTTTACCGCCTGCTGAGCGGGCGATCAAACGTCTGAAAAGGGGAGAAAACATCCTATGAAGCTGATGGATTCGGTGTACATGGTCGGTTCGGGCACGGCCGGTTTTTCCATGACAAACGCGTTTGACTGCACCGTCTATCTGGTGGATGGAAAAGACGAGCTGGCGCTGATTGACGCGGGCGTCGGGGTTCAGCCCGAACGAATTATAAAACAGATCGAGCGGGACGGCTTTGACCCGGCGCAGATCGGGAAAATTTTGTTGACGCACGGGCACGGCGATCACGCGGGCGGCGCGTATGCGCTGTCGGAGGTGTGCGGCGCGACCGTATACGCGATGGAACCGGCGGCCGAGTTTATTCGGAAAGGCGATATTCACGCGCTTTCGCTGGAATCGGCGATTGAGGCAGGCGTTTATGAAGCGGGGTATCGCTTCATGCCTTGCGCGGTGGAGCCGCTGGAACCCAATCAGGAAATTCGCGTCGGACAGGTGACGCTGAAAGTGATCCCCACGGAAGGGCACAGCGCCGGGCATTGCAGCTATTGGGGCGAAATCGATGGAAAAACGGTACTGTTTGCCGGAGACGCGATTCAGTGCGACGGAAAAATCGCGCTTCAAGCCATCTGGGATTGTGACTTGCAGCGATACGTAGAAACGATCCATCGGTTGAACACGCTCAAACCGGATGTGTTGCTGCCTGCGCACGGCCGTTTTGCGCTGGAAAACGGCGCGCTGCACATCCAAAAAGCGGAGGACAAGCTGAAAACGCTCGCCCTGCCGCCCAACAGCATCGAGTAAAACCTGTGAAACGGGAGGAGTGATTCAAGGATGAGCATATCCATGTGGTCGTATCCGTGGGATTTGGAAGATTGCGGCATGGCGTATGCGCTGGACGATATGAAGGCGCACGGAATTGACGGCGTAAGCATGATTACCAGCTATCACGCGGGACGGTTCCTCTGCATCCGCAGTCCGAAACGGAAAATCTATTTTCCGGAGGACGGCGTTGCCTATTACCCCTGCGACATGAAGAAATTCGAGCATCAGCGTATTCAGCCCCGGCAGGCGCAGTTCAGCCGGGAACATCCCGACTTCTGGCCGAAGCTTTTTGAAGAGACCGAAAAGCGCGGCATGACAGTTTCGGGCTGGACGGTCTGCCTGCATAATACGCGGATCGGCATGGCGTATCCGGACACCTGCGTTCACAATGCTTACGGGGACGCGGTCTATTACAACCAGTGCCCGTCGAACCCGGATGTGCGGACGTATATGTGTACGCTGCTGGACGATCTGTGCACGCAGGTGCCGCTGGACGCGCTTGAACTGGAATCCATGAATTTCATGGGGCATGCGCATGAATATCACCATGAAAAGGACGGAATCGGGTTGAGCGGCTTGCAGGATTTCCTGCTGTCCATCTGCTTCTGCGATCATTGCAAGGCGCGCGCGCGGGCGGAAGGAATCGACGCGGACGCGGCGCAGCAGGCGGTTCACCGCATGCTGGCGCAGCTGAGCGAAACGCAGTTCACAAAGGAAGAAAACGAGCGGTTCTTTGTGCAGAAGCTGGCGTTTTTTGAAAACGAGCCGGCGCTGTACGCTTTCCTCAAATGGCGGCCGAGCGTGGTCACCTCGCTGGTTGAGGAGGCGCATCAGGCCGTCGGCGGCCGGGCGAAGATGTACTTCCTGAGCCTGCTGCCTCATTCCGGTTCGTGGCTCTTCGGCGTTGATTTGAAGGCGATTACAGGGCGGTGCGAGGGCGCGCTGGTTTGCAGCTATGACTGCGGCACGCAGAAGATGGAAGCGGACGTTCGGGAGTCGCAGCGGGATTTCGCCGGGGGCAGCAAGCTGCTGCTCGGCATGCGCTGCTTTACGCCGGAATATGCCGACGGCGCGGCCTTGATCGATAAGGTGCGCGCGGCGCGCCGCATGGGCGTGGAGGACTTTCGATTCTACAACTATGGCCTGATTCCGCAGAGTCGTCTGGATTGGATACGCGAAGCGCTTCAATAAGCAGCGGCTCATGAGCGCCTTCCGCCGAACGGAGATCACCGCGGCGGAAGGCGCTTTCTGCAAAAGGACGGAGAAATGACGCTTTTTTTGAACTTGCAGGAAAAAACATTGCAAGAATATGGAAAAAGCGGTACAATAAAAAAAGATTGGAAATCCAAATCAGAAGTTGGAAAAATAGGCAGGGCGGGAAACAGCGCTTTACGGAAAGCCGGGAGATTCGCCGTGTGTTGAAAGGTGTATGGAAGCATGGAAAAGGAAAGCCAGCGATTGCTTGAAAGCGTGATGAAGCTGATTGCCGCTCAGTTTGGACCGGATTGCGAAGTGGTGCTGCACGACTGGTCGAAGGAATATGAATCGACGATCGTTGCGATTGAAAACGGGCACGTATCCGGCAGAAAGGTTGGGGACGGCGGCAGCAATCTGGGGCTGGAGGTCATGCGCGGCACGACGGACGGTTCCAATCAGCTCAACTACATTACGCAGACGCAGGATGGCCGGATGCTTCGCTCCTCTTCCCTCTATCTGACGGATGAAAACGGAAAAAAAGTCGGCGCGCTGTGCATCAATCTGGACGTGACCGATTATATCATGATGCAGCACAGGCTGTCGGGGGTGACGCTCTTCCCGTGCGTGCGCCCCGGCGAACAGGAGGTCAGCCGCGAGTTTTTCACCAACGATGTGAACGAACTGCTGGATTACCTGATAAAAGAAGGCACGGAGCAGATCGGCAAAGCGCCGGAAGAGATGACCAAAGAAGAGAAAAAGCAGGTCATCAGCTATCTGGATCAGAAGGGCGCGATGCTGATTACCAAATCCGGTCCGAAAATCTGCCGCTATCTGGGCATTTCCAAATTTACGCTGTACAATTATCTGGATGAGATTCACAGCGAACAGGAACAGAAAGCCAAACCGTAAAAAGCAGACTCAAACAGCCGCTCCTGCCGAGGCAGGGACGGCTGTTTCGTCCCAAAGAGTATGAAAAAGGATATGGAAAAGCCGCTTCTGAACGGGCAGAAGCGGCTTTTCCGTAAAAAGAAGAGGAATGGGTTATGAATCAGCCTGCTTTCTTTTGCCTGATGATGGACCAGAGCGAAGCGCTCAGCCATGGATACAGGGTTTGGCACGGCTTTCCGGTTCTGGAGGAAAGAAACGCCTGAAACTCTGCGGGCGACTGCCCTTTGATGCAGCCGTCAGGAAAGATGAAAGCGGCCTGTTCATTCAAAAAGAAATAGGTCGCGTGGCGGTAGCGCAGCAGATGGCGGCACTTGGCATAAGCGATGGTTTCGCCCTTTCCGCCGTCGCCCTTGGGACGGACGTTGAAGTCCTTTTCGCCGAAGACGAAAACCGAACAGGGAAAAGGTTTTCCGCTTTTTTGAATCTGCTCCACAACACGCCCAGCCAGACTGCTGGCGGGCACGTTGATGAAGACGATGGCCAGACAGCCGTACAGCGAGAAGAAGTAATTGAAGGGTTCCGCAACGCTGCCGATGGCGTGCACGCCGATCAGCAGGCAGACGACGGCGGTGACAACCTGAATCAGGCGCGCTGTTTTATGCGAAAGGGCATATTGGGCGCGGGTCAAATCCGAGACTGTTTCAGCGCTGTGCTGCACCTCGATTTCAAAAGGCTTCATGCGGAACGCTCCTTTTTCAGCGGATGGTGAACTGCCTCAGGCTGCTTATTCGTACTCGGCCAGCAGCTCGATTTCCACGGCGATGTCGCCCGGCGTGGCGTTGACGCCCATCGCGGTGCGCGCCGGCAGGCCGCGCTCCTCGCCGAACAGGTCGAGAAGCAGCTGAGAGCCGCCGTTGACGACCTGCGGCTGCTGGGTGAAATCATCCGCGCTGTTGACGAAAGCGAGCACCTTCACGAAGCGCTTGATGCGGTTGAGGTCGCCGAGCTTGGCGTCCAGATTGGCCAGCAGGTTGAGCATGCAGCGCAGCGCTGCTTCCTGGCCCTGCTCCACGGTCAGATCCTTGCCGAGCTTGCCGTTGATGCTGGTGCCGTTGATCTGCGGGCCGCAGCCGGAGCAGTACAGCAGATGATCGCCGAACTCCATCACCGGGGTGTACAGGCCGCCCTTTGCCGGCGGGGTGGGGAGGGTGAGGTTCATCTCTTTGAGCTTGTCGTAAACGTTTGCCATGGTGGGATTCCTCCTTTTATATATTCGGGAAAGACATTTTCCCTGCCGCGGCGCATGAAGAAGACGGACGCGGCAGAAGATTCGCCGAAAAAAGAAATGAAAGAAATCATGAAAAAAAGTTTGATTTCTTATATTCATCAGTATAAACACATTCCAGCATAAGGTCAAGAGAAAAATGACTATTTTTTTGAAGAAAACAGAAAATCAGAAAAAAATTTAGAATATTTGCGAGAATGTATTGACATGAGACGAAAAGAGTGCTATCTTTAAATCAACAATTTTGACAAAAACGTCAAACACAACGAAGGAGGATTTCTCATGAAGAAGTTTCTTGCCATGGCTGCTGCGCTGACAATGAGTTTGAGCGTGGCCGCCGCTGCCAGCGCTGAAAAGTATCAGATGACCTTCAGCACCGCCGTTTCTCAGGAACAGAGCTCTACCATTTATATGGATAAGGCGCTGGACCTCATCACCGAGCGCACCAACGGCGACGTGACCTTCTCCCGCACCTATTCCGGCACGCTGGGCAGCGAGCATGACCTCGGCGTGATGTGCCAGAGCGGCGACATCGACATCGTCTGCATTGGCCCGGGCCAGTGGTCTGACTGGGACGAAGCGTTCAAGGTGTTCGACTGCCCGTTCCTCTTCACCAGCTTTGATCACTTTGACCGCGTTCTCGCTTCCGAAGATTATCAGGCTTGGCTCAAGGAGCACGGCGACGCGCAGGGCGTGACCTTCGTGATGACCTTCAACCAGGCGTTCAAGGGCATCCTGAACAAGGACCGCGATGTGTATTCCACCGCTGATCTGGCCGGCCTGAAGCTGCGCGTGCCGGATTCCGCTTCTCTGATTGAGATCGGCACCGCGATGGGCTATGTGCCGACCCCGACCGCCGCGGCCGACCAGTACATGAGCCTCTCTCAGGGCATCGTTGACGGCGCGGATCACGCGCTCTGGGCACACCAGACCTGGAAGCTGACCGAGATCGCCAAGCACTACTCCGATACCCGCCATGCGCTCCAGTGCGTGTTCTTCATCATGAACAACGACTCCCTCGCTTCCCTGCCGGAAAAGTATCAGAAGATCGTTCTGGATACCTTCGCTGAGGTGGAGAAGGAGCTGGCCGACCAGACCCGCAAGGATTCCGACGAGTCCTATGTCAAGGCTGAGGCTGACGGCGTGAAGGTCATCCCGTACGAAGAGATCGACATCGATTCCTTCAAGCAGGCGCTTTCCGGCATCGTGGACGAGTATTCCAACCTCGCGCCGGATCTGTACGACATCATCAGCAAGCTGGCCGACTAATTTTTCTTCCTCCATTGCCTCCCCTTTATCCGGGAGGCAATGTTGGGTTCAAGCGCTCTTTGCATGAAGCGTGAGAGGAGAGTTTCCCTTTGAAAGCTATTTCCAAAATCAACAATACCCTGGCCAAAATTGAAGGCGCGGTCATGGTATTCTGGTTCGCCATCGTGCTGGCCGTGATGACCTGCCAGGTGGTCAGCCGCTACATTTTCAACGCGCCGATTGCGTGGAGCGAAGAATTCGCGCGCTATTCCTTCGTCTGGATCAGCTACATCGGCTGCGCGTACTGCGTTTCGGTGGACGCGCACACCGGCATCACCGCGTTCCGCGACGCGCTGCCGCCCAAGGCCAAGAAGCTGACCACCGTGTTGGGCAACGTCGTCGTGATGATCGTGTTCATCCGCCTGCTGCCCATCGCGATGAAGTTCATCGGCAAGAACAGCAAGTTCCTGACCTCGATGATGCGCATTCCGTTCAAGTATCTGTATTATTCCCTGCCGGTGGGCTGCGTGCTGACCGTCGTGCATCTGATTCTCAAGAGTATCCTCCTGTTTGCGCCGGATACGATTGAGAAGGCGTAAGGAGGAAGAACGATGATTTGGATTATGATCATGATGATCGTCGCGCTGGCGCTGATCGGCGTGCCGATGTCGTTCTCCATGCTGACCGGTTCGGTCTGGTTTATGCTCACCAGCGGCATGCCGCAGACGCTGATGATTCAGCGCCTGATTATGGCGGTTGGCGATTCGTTCAGCATGCTGGCGATCCCGTTCTTCATGCTCGCGGGCACGATCATGAACGCCGGCGGCGTGGCGACGCGTATCTTTGATTTCTGCAACACGCTGGTCGGCCACATTCCCGGCGGCCTGGGCCACGTCAACGTCTTTTGCAGCGTGATTTTCGCCGGCATGTCCGGCAGCGCGCTGGCCGATACCGGCGGAATTGGCGCGATCGAGCTGAAGGCCATGAAGGATCAGGGCTTTGACGAAGACTTCTCTGCCGCCATTACGGGCGCTTCCTCCTGCCTGGGCCCGATCATCCCGCCGAGCACGGGCATGGTGCTTTACGCGATGATGGCCGAGGAATCCGTCGGCACGCTGTTCATTGCCGGTGTTTTGCCGGGCATCATCATGGCGGCGGCCATGTGCCTGATCGTGTACATCACGGCGAAGCGCCGCAATTACCCCATCAGCCCGCGCGTGACGTGGAAGGAGCGCGGCCGCGCACTCTGGCGCGCCGTTCCGGCGCTGCTTTCCCCGGTCATCCTGCTGAGCGGCATTCTGCTGGGTATCTTCTCGGCGACGGAAGCTTCGGTCGTCTGCTGTCTGTATTCGCTGTTCCTGGGCATCTTCATCTACAAGGAGCTTTCGCCCAAGGGGCTGTACAACGTGTTCCTTGACACGCTGAAGTCCAGCGGCATGGTCATGGCGCTGGTGACGTTCTCCATGCTGCTGGCCACCATCCTCAATTATAATCAGATTCCGCAGGCCGTCGCCGCCTGGGCGGTGACGCACATCACCTCCAAGGTGGGCATTATCCTCGCCTGCATGGTGCTGATTATCATCGCGGGCATGGTCATCGACGTGACCCCGGCTATGCTGATCCTCATCCCGATCATGATGCCGGTCATCCGTCAGTATGGCATTAACCCGATTGCCTTCGGCGTTGCATCCACGCTGCTGTTCTCGCAGGGCCTGCTCACGCCGCCTGTCGGAAGCATTCTCTATGTGCTGGCGGATTACACCAAGATGCCTGTCATGCGCATCGCCAAGAACATGATTCCGTATATCATCACGTTCATGGTGCTCGCCTTCTGCTTCATGATGTTCCCGCAGATCTGCACGTTCCTGCCGGGGCTGATTCAATAATGCCCGGGTTGGGGTCGTTGCACAGGCAGCGGCCCCAACTCCTTTTTGGATGAAAGAAAAAGGAGCGAACGCATGAAGCTCTGTTTGATCAAAGCCCGCGCGATTTATGAGCCGGGCGGATACGGCGGCGCGGACGGCCTGCTCGTTCGGGAAGGAAGAATCGCGCGGCTCGGCGGTTATGACGCGCTGAAACGGGCTTATCCGGAAGCCGAGACGCTCGACTGGTCGGCCCTGTACGTATTGCCCGCGTTGGTCAACACGCACGTCCATCTGGAATTTGACGCGACGGCGCAGGCGAGAGTTCACTACATCGATGAAACGCCTGCCCTGCGCGCGCTCGGCGCGGCGAAGCGGGCGAACGAGGCCCTGAAAAGCGGCGTGGCGACGCTGCGCGATGCGGGAAGCGACTGGACGCTGCTCGACTTGAAAACACCGCGTGCGGGCGAACTCTGCGCCCTGCCGCGCATGCAGATGGCGGGGCCGCCGCTGACCGTGACGGGCGGCCACCTGCACTTTCTGGGCGAAGAGACGGACGGCGTGACGGACATGGTTCGCCAGACGCGTCTGCGCCAGAAGCGCGGATGCGACGCGGTGAAGCTGATTGTCACCGGCGGGCAGATGACCCCCGGTTCGGTCGCCGAACGCGTGAGCATGACGACGGAGGAAATCCGTGCCGTTGTGGACGAGGCGCATCTGCTGAACGTGCCGACTTTCGCGCACTGTCTGACTACCGAGGGCTTTGCGCGCTGCATGGACGGCGGCGTGGACTGCATTGAACACATCGCCTGCTTCATCCGCAACCGTGAAAACGGATTGCTGGAGCGCGTATATGAACCGGAGGTCATGGCGCGATACGCGGGGCAGAAGCGCTATTTCATGATGGGGCTTTCCGCCGGATATCACAATCTGGACGACTTCCGAAGCGGAAAACGCCCGTGCGGCGCGAACGAAACTTTCTGGCTGGAACAGGAAGAGCGGATGTTTGCCATTTTCAAAAAGGTGATTGCGCTGGGGCTTCTGCCCGTCTGCGGCACGGACGCCGGAACGGGCGGCACGCGTTTTGACGAAACGTGGCTCGAATTGGCGCTGATGGTTCGCCGCGGCTGCCTGAGCGCGCGGGAAGCCATTCGCATCGGCACGGCTCAATCCGCCGCCTGCCTTGGCCTGACACGCGAAACGGGCGCGATTGGCGAAGGCCTTTCTGCCGACCTGATTGCGCTTGAAACTGATCCCATAACCTGCATCGAGGCGCTGGCGCATCCCGCCCGCGTAATGGCCCAAGGCCGCCTCGTTTGAACACAAAACAATCATGGAGGAACAAGACTATGATGCAATGTACCGTTTGCCACAAGCCGTATATCGGCCCGAAGAACCACTATGTCTGCACGTATTGCGGCGCTTCCATTGAAAGCCCGGTCGATCTGAAGAAAGACCCTGACCATCTGCGCGACGTGCTGCGCAAGGGCAGCGAAGACGGCATTTGGGGCTACCGCGATTTCTTCACCGTGCCCGAAGACGCGCAGCCGGTGACGATGGGCGAGGGCAATACCCCGCTGATCCACACCGACCGCCTCGGCGCTTTCTACGGCATGAAGAACCTGTATCTCAAGAACGAGACGCTCAATCCGTCCGGCACGTATAAGGATCGTTTTGCGACGGTCGCGATGACCCTTGCCAAGGAGGACGGCATCAAGCAGGTGGCCATCGGCTCCGCCGGCAACGCGGCGGCGGCTGTCGCGGCTTACGCGGCGAAGGCGGATATGGAGTGCTTCATCATGCTTCCGCCGGGAGCGGTGAAGGAGCGCGCGTGGCAGAACATGGCCTATGGCGGACACTTCATCTACGGCCTGGGCGGCGTGAACGACTGCGTGAAGATGGCGGAGGACGGCGAGGCCATTTTCGGCTGGAAGAACATGTGCACCACGATGATGAACAACCCGCTGGCCTGCGACGGCTATAAGACCATCGCCTATGAAGCGGCGCGGAGCATGAAGTTTGAAGCCCCGGACTACGTGATCTGCCCGGTCGGCGGCGGCATTGTGGTCAGCAAGGTCTACAAGGGCTATGAAGAAATGTACGAGCTGGGCATGATCGATCATCTGCCCAAGATGATCGCTGTGCAGGCGGCGGGCTGCGCGCCGCTGGTCAAGGCCTATGACGAGGGCAAGAAGGCGACCGAGAAGTGGGAGAACGGCGACACCATCGCGTTCGCGATCTTCGATCCGGTGACCTTTGAGGGCGTGACCGCGCTGGATACCGTGCGCCGCAGCGGCGGACGCGCCGTTGCCATCCCGGACGACAAGATTCTCGACGCCATGCGCGCCTGCGCGAAGATGGAAGCCGTCATCCCCGAACCGGCCAGCGCGGCGACGATCGCTGCGGCGGTCAAGCTGCATGAAGACGGCGTGATCGGCGACGACGACCGCGTGGTCTGCGTGCTTACGGGCAGCGGTCTTCGCGATTTGAAGCTCTTCAACAATGAAAACGCCGATATCCCCAGCGTGAAGCCGGGCGACATGGACTCCCTCAAGCAGGCCGTCGAGCATTACCAGAAGTGAGGCAAACAAGATGATCAACGACGCATTGACGCTGGAAATATTTGAAGCGCTGATGGCGCAGAATACCATCAACCCGCCGGGAAACGAGAAGCGCGGCGCGCTCTGTCTCAAGGAGATCTTTGACCGCGAAGGCATCCCGTGCGAGGTGCAGGATTTGGGTGACAACCGCGCGAACTTCATCGCGTCCTTCGGCGAAGGCGACAAGATTCTGGAATACAGCGGCCATCTGGACGTGGTGCCCTGTGTCGGCAACTGGCAGCACACAGCCATCGGCACGACGGAAGAGGGCGATCTGATTTACGGACGCGGCGCGTGCGACATGAAGGGCGGCGTGGCGGCCATGTGCTCCGCGGCGATCTCGATGTTCCACGACAAGACGCCGCTGAACGGCCAGATCCGCCTGACGTTTGTCGCCGACGAAGAGGACGCGAACCTCGGCATGCACGCGTTCCTCGATTCGCACAAGGCGGCGACGTATACCATTCTTGGTGAGCCGACGGATTTGCACGTGGCGATTGCGCACCGCGGCGTTGGCCGCTATTACATCGACCTGCTCGGCCACGCCTGCCATGCCGCGCTGCGCTCGACGGAAGAAACCGCCGTTGCCAAGGCGGCACGCGCCGTGATGGCGATCGAAGATCTGAACAAGCAGCTGGAGAGCATGACGCACGACGTTCTGCCGTCTCCCTCCATCGTGGTGACGATGGTGCAGGGCTATGAAAAAGACAATGTTGTGCCGGGCAAGGTTCGTCTGCTGGTCGATTTCCGCGTGCTGCCGGGCATGACTGAGCCGCAGACCCGCAAGCTGGTGCAGGACGCGCTCGACGCGCACGGCATTGTCGGCTTTGAATTGACTAAGCATTTCTTCATGCCGGGCGGCGAAGTGGCGCAGGCTCATCCGTTTGTTTCCGCCTGTGTGGAGCAGGCCGAAAAGCTCAACGAGCGAAAGGAAGCGCCTCAGGCGTTTGGCGCTTCCTGCGAACAGTGCTTCCTTGTGGAAGCCGGTTCGGCGACGGTTATCATCGGCCCTGGCAGCCTCGATCAGGCGCATACGGTGGATGAGTTTGTCGAAAAGGCTCAGCTCCTCCGCGCAGCAAAGCTGTATCGCGAAATCGCGATAGATGTGCTGAAATAAGGCGGAATACCTGAATGGAATCCAAAGAGACTGATAAGCGGAGAACTTGTCAGTCTCTTTTTCTATATGTGAAAAAATGCGTGAATCAAACAGTTTATACAAAAAACGAATGATTTGTTCACGCCATAAAACCGAATTTCCCCCATAGGAGCCTGGTGTCTGCGTCAAGCGGATCACAGGCCTTTTTGCTTTTGCATGAACGGAAAATGACTGAAAATGGGGAGTGGAACAATACTTTAGATTATGCACATTTGACGCATATTGGCTGTTTTATATGCGAAAGAATCGTAAAAATCGACCTAAAAGCGTTTGACAAACATAAAGAAAAACGATATTCTAATTTAGAAGATATAAAGGGGGTGACGGTATGTACACGATGATCGTGGTCGATGATGAGATGGAAATCCGGAGGGGTTTCTGCACCTATTTCCCGTGGCAGGAAATCGGATTTGAAATCCGGGCGGATTTTAAAAGCGCGCAGGAAGCGGAAGAATACCTCAAGGAACATCAGACGGACGTGCTGGTGACGGATATCCGGATGCGCGGCATGAGCGGAATCGAGCTGATCGAGGCCGTGCGGAACGCGGGCGTGAACATGGAGATTGTGGTCATCAGCGGATACCGTGACTTTGACTATGCGCAGCAGGTGATGAAAATGCGCGTGCGGCACTATCTGGTCAAGCCGATGAAGTACGCGCAGATCATGGAGGTTTTCACCGAGATTCGGCAGGAGCTGGACGCGAAAAACGGCGTGCAGAACCGGGAAGAGGTTAAACCGATTCAGGAAAAAACGGAAGCGACGAAAAACGAGACGAACGAAGTGATTCGGCGCGTGAAAAACTATATCTATGACCACATGGAAGATGTCACGCTGGAACTTGCGGCTGAAAGCGTTCGGATGAATCCGCAATACCTGAGCAGCTATTTCCATCAGCAGACGGGCGAGAAATTTGGCGACTACCTGCTGAAAAAACGGATGAAGGAAGCGGCGCGCCTGCTGGTTCGCAGCTCGATGCGCATTCAGGAGATCGCTGTGCGCGTCGGATATTCGACGGCGAACAGCTTTTCCAGAAGCTTTCGTCAGTTTTACGGCATGACGCCGAAGGAATATCGGCTGCGCCGGGGAGAAAACAGCGATGAATGATATGCGCAAGCGCTTTTTCGGCGTTGCGGCGACCAGCCTGTTCACGATGGTGCTGCTGCCGCTGATTGTGCTGGGGCTGGCGGTCGGGGCGGTCAACAACCATGCGCTCCGGCGGGAGATCGACCAAAGCAATGCACGGCAGATTCGCTTTGTATCCGAACGGGTCAGCGGCGTGACGGGCGATTTGGAAAAGCTGAACCAGAGTCTATCAACCAATCCGGCGGTTACGCTCAGGCTGAAAAGCGCCATGCAGCACGCGGCCCGCGGCGGCATACAGGAGAGCGAATATGCGGTTTACAACGCTGTGCTCGATTTGATTTATGCGTCGTCTTATCGAAACAAATATGTGGATTCCATTTATCTGTATTTTGAAGACGGAGAGCGGTATTTCATCAGCAGCAAAAAGCGGCTGACCAATCTGGACGAATACGAGGATACCCAGTGGTATGAGGATTATCTTTCGTCAGATCCGTTTGTGGGCACATGGGCTTCCATGCGGCAGGTCAATACGGCGGATGGCGAAAGCAGACGCTTTCTGACGATTTACCACCGTATTTTTGCGGGAGGAACAGGCTCGGATCGCGGCGTGCTGGTGCTGAACATCGATCAATCCTACATGAACGAATTGCTGGACAGCCTGAACGGCGGCTGGCACACGGCTTCATGCGTGAGCGACGCAAGCGGAAACGTCCTTTTTTCAAACAGCGAATACAGGGCGCGCTTTGCGCAGAACGGCACGACGCCGGATGAATTGGAGACGGCCGGTCTCGATGCCGATGAATTGACGAGGCTCGACGTCACGATTCAAAAGGAAAAATATGTCTGTCTGATGCAGCCGCTGAGTGTGTACGGCTGGCGGATGATCTTCCTTTCGCCGATGGAAAGCCTGTATCAGGCGCCGAACCGCGTCTTTCAGATCATGCTGCTGATGCTGGCGGTGACAATGCTGTTCGGCGTGTGGTTCGCCTATCAGCTGGCCAGACAGAACAGCCGGGATATCAATAACGTCATACGCTCCATTCAGCGGGCAAAGCAGGGCAAAACGGTTGAAAAAAGCAAGGGCGAACAGGAAGATTACAGCGTGATGCTCCAGAATGTCGTGGATACGTTTCTGGAAAAGGAATACCTGTCCGTTCAGCTGGCCGAGAGACGGCATCACGCCAAGCTGCTGGAATTGCAGGCGCTGCAAATGCAGCTGAATCCGCATTTTCTGTATAACACCATGAGCACCATCCAATGGCGCACCATGGCGCTGACCGGAGGACGAAACGACGCGAGCGACATGATTGAAAACCTTTCGGATCTGCTTCATTATGTGTTGGATTCCAGAACGGAATGGGCGACGCTGCGGGAAGAACTGGCCGTGACGGAAAGCTATGTCGCGATTCAGAAAATTCGGCACCAAAATCAGTTTGATTACATCTGCTGCTGCCCTCAGGAAGCGATGGACGCGCGTGTGATGAAGATGATGCTTCAGCCGCTGGTGGAAAACTCGATTTCCCACGGCATGAAGGAGGACGAGCGGCTCAACGTTCGGGTGAACGTGGAACTGAACGGCGATCATTTGTGTATTCGCGTGAGCGACGACGGCGAAGGCATCGACGAAGAAAAGCTGAAACAGGTGCGGAAAGGACTCAGAAGCGCGTATACCGAAAATGGGCGGCATATCGGCCTTTACAATGTCAATAAACGGATAACGCTTGTTTATGGCGAGACTTACGGCGTGGAGATTGAAAGCGAATACGGAAAGGGAACGACCATCACGCTGAAACTGCCGCTGGTGAAAGACGAAGCGCTATTTAAGAATGGAGAAGCCTGAGAGTTTCGATGAATTTGTCGTGCAGGCTTGACCAACGCATGACATTCAAAAAGAAAAAACATGGAGGAAAAAAACGATGAAATACTGTGTGGCGGCCAATATGGCCGGCAACCCGACGACCCCCGTGCCGCTGAGCGGCGACTTTTGCGAGCAGATGCGCAAAGCGCATGAAATGGGGTATGACGCCATTGAAATCCATGTGCCGGACGTCTCTGTTTTGGATATTCCGGCCATTCAGGCGTGCATGCGGGAAACGGGCATGGAAGTGGCGACGCTTGGGACGGGCACGATCTACGGCCGATATGGGCTTCATCTGTGCGATGCAGATGAGCAAAGGCAGCGGGAATTGTTTGAGCGGGTGTGCGCGTTTATCGACTGTGCGGCGCAGCTGAATGCGCGGGTGACGATCGGCAGCATCAAGGGCAATATCCGTCCGGATGAGGATAGAGAAAAGCATCTGGACATATTGGGAAAGGCGCTCAAGCGCATTGACGATTACGCCGGGCAGAAAAATGTGACGGTGCTGCTGGAGGCGACAAACCGGTATGAGAACAACGTGCTCAATACCGGCGCGCAGCTCGCGGACATGATTCAGGGCTATGCGCTCAAGCATACGCGCGCGCTGATGGACGCGTTCCACATGAATATCGAAGAGGCGCAGGGAGCCAGAGGACTGCTGGATGCGCGCGATGTTTTGGGGCACATCCATTTTGCGGATAACAACCGCCTGTATCCGGGCGGCGGCTGCTTTGATTTTCAGGCGTTGGCGCAGAGCATTCGCGAAATCGGTTACGACGGCATGCTGTCGGTCGAATGCCTGCCGTTCCCTGACGGAGACGAGGCGGCAAGACGTGCGTGCGCTTTCCTGCACACATTTCTGAAGTAAAACCGATCAAATCAGAAAACGAAGCCGCGTGAATTCCGCATGCAGCTTCGTTTTCTTGTGCAATAAGATTGAAAAAAGAGCGAAAGTTCACATAAAGCACATTAAATCGGAAACGAAATCTGGCGTAATTGACATAAGACGGTCTTGATGTTAAGCTGATATCAACAAAAGGGGTTTGGATATATCAACCTCTTAACCAATAAAAGGAGGATACCTTACCATGAAAAAAATGCTGATTGGCGCGCTCACCCTGTCTCTGGCCGTTGCGGCTTCCGCCGGAGCGCTGGCGGAAAAATACAACCTGATGTTCAGCCACACGCTGACGGAAAACGATCCGTATCATCAGGCGTTTGTGCAGTGGGCCGATGCGGTTTCCGAACGCACGAACGGAGAACTGACGATTGACGTGTATGCGAACGCTCAGCTCGGCGCCGAAGAGGACGTCATCGAGCAGATGCGCATGGGCGCCAACATCGGCCACAATACCGATTTTGCGCGTCTGGGCAACTATGTGCCGGAAGTCGCCGTGTTCAACGGGCCGTACATGCTCGAAAGCATGGACGATGTGAAGAAGGCGCAGCAGCTTGACTGCGTGAAGGAATGGGAAAAGCGCCTTGAAGAAGAATTCGGTCTGAAAGTGCTTTCTTTCGCTTATGTGCAGGGCTACCGTAACGTGATTTCCAATAAGGCTGTCACCAAGCCGGAAGATCTCTCCGGCCTGAAGATCCGCACGGCGGGCGCGCCGATTTGGCAGGAATCCATCCGCGCGATCGGCGCAACGCCGGTTTCGCTGGCCCGTTCCGAAATCTATTCCGCGGCCCAGACGAAGGCCATCGACGGCATTGAGGATGTGTATACCGCGTATGCCAACGCGCAGCTCAACGAAGTGCTGAAGGTTGTTTCCGAAACGCATCACATCTACCTGGTGAACGTGAGCGTCTGCTCTGCGGACTGGTTCAACAGCCTGCCGGAAGAGTATCAGCAGATTCTGGTGGAAGAAGCCGACAAGGCTGGTTACGCGGTTTCCGAGTCCATCCAGGAGAATGCGGATCAGGTTAAGCAGGAGCTGATCGACGCTGGCGTGACCATCGTTCCGTATGAGGACATCGACATCGAAGCTTTCAAGGCCGCCGGCGAGAAGGCGTATGAAGTGATGGGCATCACCGAAGCGAAGAAGGCCGTTTACGAAGGCCTGGGCAAGTAAGATAAGAGGCTGATACGCTGTGAAGAAGATATACCATTGGATTTGCGAGGCAGAAAAGGTCATCGCCATGACCGGAATTGTGCTGATGACGATTTTCATCTTCCTTGGCGCAGTCAGCCGTGCGGTGGGCCATCCGTTCAGTTGGACGACGGATATGGGCGTGTTTATGCTCGCGTGGTCAACGTTCCTCGGCGGAGACATCGCTTTCCGCGAGGGACGGCTGGCCAATCTGGATATCGTGCTGGCCAAATTTCCGGTGAAGGCGCAAAAGGGGATTGTCTCGGCGGTGTATGCCATCATCGTGGCGTTCCTTGTCTGCATGATTTACTTTGGCGCAAAGCTGACGTATTCATCTCGATTCCGCACGTTTAATGGCATTCAGGGATTCAGCTATTCCTGGGTGACGGTCTGCATGCCCGTGTGCGCGGCGCTGATGCTCATTTCCGCAATCGGCCGATATGTGAAGCTGATGAAGGAAACGGATCAAAAGCAGATCGCGAAGCTGTAATCCACAGAAGAACTAGAAATTGAGGTGATACGGGTCATGCTGATTGTTTTCATCGCGTTTATCATTTTCCTGATTGTCGGCATGCCGATTGCTTTTGCGGTAGGCATTTCGGGCGCGCTGTTCTTTGTGCAGCACAGCAACCTTCCGGCGACCATCATGGTGCAGATGCCGCTGACGCAGGCGCAGAATTTTGCGCTTCTGGCGGTGCCGCTGTTCATCTTTGCGGGCAACTTGCTGAACTGCGGCGGAACGACGGACAGGCTTGCCAAGTTCGCGGGCATTCTGACCGGACGCATGCGCGGCGGCTATGCGCAGACCAGCGTCGTGCTGTCCACGATGATGGGCGGCGTTTCCGGCTCGGCGATTGCGGACGCGGCCATGGAAGCGCGCCTTCTGGGCGGCGACATGAAGAAAGCGGGCTATTCCAAGGGATTCATTGCCTGCAACATTGCCTTTACCGGATTGATTACGGCGACGGTTCCGCCCGGAAACGCCATGATCATTTACGGCACGACAGGCAACGTTTCCATCGGCAAACTCTTTACCACGGGACTGGTCGTCGGCCTGTTCATGATGCTGGTGATGATGTTCACGACGTGGATGATCGCCGTGATTCGCGGATACAAGCCGGCCAGAACCGAAAAAGCGAAGCCGCGCGAAGTGTGGGAAGCGTTCAAAGAGTGCTTCTGGGCGCTGCTCTTCCCGGTCATTTTGTTGGTGGGTATCCGCGCGGGTCTGTTTACGCCCTCTGAGGTTGGCGCTTTTGCCTGTGTATATGCGGCGTTTGTCGGCGTGTTCATCTACAAGGAATTGAATTGGAAAACTTTCGTTCAGGCGCTTGGAGATACGACGCGGGACGTCGGCGCGGTCATGTTCATCATTGCGATGTCGGCGCTGTTTGGTTATGGCGTGCCGATCGACAAAGTGCCCCAGAAGGTTGCGGAAATCATGCTGGGCATTACCAACAATCCGAATCTGATTCTCATCCTGATTATCATGATGCTGACGGTCGTGGGCATGTTTATGGAAGGCGCGGCGACGATTCTGATTTTGACGCCGATTCTTCTGCCTGTGATCAAATCTATCGGAATCGATCCCGTTCATTTCGGCATGATTATCTGCACGGTGGTGACGATGGGCAACTGCACGCCGCCGGTTGGACTGTCGATGTATACGGTGAACTCCATCATCGATTGCTCGCTTGGCGAGTATACCAAAGAGATGATTCCGTGGCTGGCAACGTTCCTGATTGCCATGGCAATCCTTGCGTTCTTCCCGGCGCCGTTCATGTGGCTGCAAAGCGTGCTGTATTGAGCCTGAGGGGCTGACGGACTGGGATTGATTGAACCGAAAAGGTGTAAAAAAACTCCCTTTATGAGAAACGGTGAGAAATCACCGCTCATCATGAAGGGAGTTTTTGACGTGTCGGAAGAACCGGCGCTGCATATTCGGTGAGACGAAGAGCGTTTTGACGGTTGAAACACTGACGCGCTTTATTGCCTGAGCGCGCGGAGCGGAACAAGGGCTTTGAGGTTGATGATCTGCTCCCTTGGTCAGAAGAAATGAAGTCGTGGTTCTCGGCGGTGTGAGTGCTGAGAACCACGGCTTTTTCTGTATCGGGGGATGATTGAGCGGTTCCTCTTTTTCAGCAAGCAGAATCGAAACAAAAGCACCCGCAGCAAACTTCGCAGAGGTGCCTGACCTTTGAAAGCGAATGCTGCGGGTGCTTTATTTTTTTACGTCTGACCGGCGTTTGCTTACAAGATCTTGCGCAGCTCCTTCACAAGGTCGCCGATCACGATAGGCTTGGACAAAAAGCCGGTCATGCCGCTTTCCAAGGCGTTGCGGCGATCCTCGTCGAACGCGTTGGCAGTCATGGCAAGAATCGGGAGATTTGCCCGGACTGGGTCGTCCAGTGCGCGGATCTGCCGGGTGGCGGTATAGCCATCCATAACCGGCATCTGCACATCCATCAATAACAGATCATAGCTGCCCGGCGCTGCGGTGCTGACCTTTTCCACCGCAACTGCACCGTTTTCGGCCGTATCGACCCGGAAGCCGTACTCGCGCAGAATTTCCAGCGCGATCTCGCGGTTCAGCTCGTTATCCTCTACCAGCAGGATATGTCTGTCCTTGAAATCGGCATTCTTTTCGGGCAGAAGTTCCTGCGTTGCATCCGTCTGTTTCTGCCCGAGGGCGCTCATCAGGGTCTCGCGCAGGTCAGACATAAACATGGGCTTGGAGCAGAAGGCGGTCACACCGGCAGCCTTTGCCTCCACTTCAATATCAGACCAGTCGTAGGCAGTCAGTATGATAATGGGCGTAT
>Ga0129315_1000131_pt1 | contig 81331 bp, 81 predicted proteins | sample Cm827metagenome_FD_94432 | JGI IMG/M metagenome (GOLD analysis project Ga0129315, IMG submission 94432) | Eastern black-and-white colobus group fecal microbial communities from Wisconsin, USA - Cm827 metagenome | ecosystem: Host-associated > Mammals > Digestive system > Large intestine > Fecal... | reverse complement strand
GTCAACGAAATATATTCATTTTCAAAATCCTTCGTGTAAATTCCTATATCAATACCCTTTGCATGAATAATTTCTCTAACTATTTTATTTGCCATCTCTATTCCTCCACCATGTTCTCCATCTGTTCCAACTTCTGCAAGGCTTTCATATACGCCATCAATCTTTTATACTGCGCATCTCCAAGGCTGTGAATCTGCTTTAAAATCTTAATATCCGACCTGGTAACTTCATAATCCATATCTGCATCTTTATATTCCGGATCAATTCCTTTTCCAGTCAAAAGCTGTTCGGGAGTAATCTCCAATGCATCACATATAGACAACAGACAGTCCGCTTTGGGATTTGTCTTTTTCTTCTTCCAGTCACTGATGTTACTTGTTGCAATCCCGGTCCTTCTTGAGAGTTCCAACTGCGTTATGTTCTTCTGCTCCATCACACAAAAAATTCTTTCACTGATAATCATGATTTTTCCTCCATCAACATTCCGTACATATCCGTATTTATAAATTTATTCATCCGTCTATACGGTTATAGTATCATGCTGCAACTTCTCTTTCAATAGAGATTTTTGTATTTACCGGATCGAAAATGGCAAGGCAGTGATAGATGAAGCTGCTGCCGCTCAGGTTCGAGACCTTTACAAGAATTATTTAAGCGGTCTATCCCTTACCAATGCTGCCAAGGAAGCCGGGCTTGACCTACTCCATTCTGGTGTCAAGCGCATGATGCTAAACAGGCATTACCTCGGAGATGACTTCTACCCGGCCATCATTGATCCGGCATCCTTCGAGGCCGTCAGTGCGGAGCTTAGCAAGCGCTCTACGCAGCTCGGACGGAACGACCGCTATATTGCACCAATCATAAAAAGGCCACCTACCGCCTTTCAACTTGGTGACATTACAGAGAATTATGAAAATCCGGTCAGGCAAGCAGAATACCTATACAGCCTGATAGAAAGCGAGGTCAAATAATGGGAAATGTTATGTTCATCCCTGCAAAACGGCAGGTCGGAAACACTGCCAGGCAGCAGGATGCAAAGCCAAAGCTTAGAGTCGTAGCGTATTGCAGAGTCAGTACTGACAGCGATGAGCAGGCTACAAGCTACGATACTCAGGTCGAGCATTACACAGAATTTATACAGAAAAACCCGGAATAGAAATTTGCCGGTATCTACGCCGATGATGGTATTTCCGGCACTAACACCAAAAAGTGTGAGGACTTTAACCGTATGATTGACGACTGCGAGGCCGGAAACATCGACATGATTATCACCAAGTCCATCAGCCGATTTGCCAGAAACACGCTGGACTGCCTGAAATACATCCGCCAGCTGAAGGATAAGAACATTCCCGTCTTCTTTGAGAAGGAAGCCATCAACACAACGGATGCCAAGGGTGAGGTCCTGATTACGATTATGGCCTCCCTGGCGCAGCAGGAATCGCAATCCCTCAGCCAGAATGTAAAGCTGAGACTTCAGTTTCGCTACCAGAATGGCCAGGTACAGGTAAATCACAATCACTTCCTCGGCTACACCAAGGATGCAGATGGAAATCTCATCATCGATCTGGAACAGGCAGAGGTGGTAAAGCGCATCTACCGGGAATACCTGGAAGGCTACTCGATGGATCGGATTGCAAAAGGTCTGGAAGCAGACGGCATCCTCACCGGCGCTGGCAAAACAAAATGGTGGACCAGTACCATCAACAAAATCCTCCGAAACGAGAAATACATCGGCGATGCCCTGCTTCAGAAAACCTATACCACAGACTTTCTAAACAAGACCAGAGTCAAGAACAACGGCATTGTTCCGCAATACTATGTGGAAGGCAACCACGAAGCAATTATTCCGAAGGACATTTTCTTGCGGGTGCAGGAAGAGCTGGTACGCAGGCGAGTGGTCAAGACAAGCGCCAATGGCAAAAAGCGCTCCTACAGTTGCAACCACTGCTTTGCGCAGATTATCATTTGCGGCGAATGCGGTGAAATATTCCGCAGAATCCACTGGAACAATCGCGGCTGCAAATCCATCGTCTGGCGCTGCATCAGTAGACTAGAGCCGACCGGGCAGGAATGCCACGCAAGAACCGTCAATGAGACGGTATTGGAGAATGTGGTAGTTCAGGCAATTAACACGCTCCTTGGCGATAAGTCCACCTACCAGGCGCAACTCCAGCAGAACATTGCAAAGGTGATCCGTAGTGCTCAGCAAAAAACCGCTGATGGCATTGACGAAAGACTGCAGGAGCTCCAGAAAGAGCTTCTCAAAAAAGCCAATAACAAAGAGGCCTATGATGAGATTGCCGACGAGATCTTCAAACTCCGGGAACAGCGAGAAAAATGCACTGTTGACACTGCTACCAGAGACGCACAGATTGCCCGCATCAATGAACTGCAGGATTTCATCAAGCAGCAGCCCGCACACTTGGAAGCCTTCGACGAGGCCCTGGTAAAGCGCTGGCTTGAGCGGATCAATGTCTGGGATGACCACTTCACTGTGGTGCTTAAATCCGGACTGAAAATTGAGATTGAAGGATAATATCCTTAAACGCAAAAAGGCTACTTACCACTGGAATGCATCCGGTGATGGGGAGTCTTTTATTTATTTTTCTCTAACAATTGTTTATATTTTTCTTTATAGAAAACCGTACGTCTTTCCACCACATTTTTTAGTTCTGGATTGAGTAATTCTATAACATATCTTGCAATAATCTCTAACAAAATATTTACATTATTTATGTGTAAATAATTCTTATCATAATCATATTGCATATTTCGTTCACCACGCACTCCCGAAGCTCCATGTGCTGTAAAATTTCTTCCAGTTAAATATATGATTTCGCCTGTCCTTTTATTGGATAAAAACGGAGCATTAGACCATTCATCCAATATTTTTTTGGCTTCCAACTTTAAAATCGTAAAAAAATTATATAGCTTGGGCTTGGCTTTTTCACTTCCAAAATCCATGTAATACAAAGGGTTTGGATTATAAGTCAATGCTAAATTCAAATAATATTCGATTGCATCTTCAGGCTTATATTGTGTTGGGTTAAACATGGGTTTGTAGTGATTTGCTGCAGCATATTCAAACACTCTGTATAAAAAAACACATCTTGGCAAAGGTTCAAATTGTTTTAACGCTGCATGATATAAATCTAAAATCCCCTCGTGTGGCATCTTATCAAAAGTTATAATTCTGCGTTTACACTTGTTTTTTAGTATTGGTAATTCTAAATAAATAGGCTTTTCTATGTCAGACTTCAAATAGTTCGGATGTCTAAGTCGTATACAATCAAGCAAATCAAATTTTTGGTATAAATCATCTAATTTTTGATTCACATGTGTATTGTTTAAAAATTCAAAATTTGGACATCCATTCAAAAAAGCAAAAATATTCAGAATAGAGCGTTTATCCACAGCAGTTGTTTCATCATTAACGTAAAGTTTAAAATGGTGCATCCCATCAGTTAATATATTTACTTTATTATAGATTAGCACTTCATTTTCATAACGATAACTAAATTCGCCACCAATATAAGAATTCGGGTAGTTATAATATACTGATGGATAATGTCTTAGTAAATATATTTCTTCATCTGTATCATTAAGAGCTCTTCTAATACATGCCGCAGCATAGCTGTAAAGGTTTTCGACATTCGAAATCGAATCATCATATCGTCGGGTATCACCCCAAAAACCAATCATTTCTTCTTTCATTGGCTCTGGAAATATAGCTATAGTTCTAGCTTCTATTCCTGCTAAAATAGCTTTTAATTTTTTCCTTTGCGCCAAATAGACTTGCTTATATAAAGAAATAAATTTCATTCTATCTTCTGTAGCGGTATATTTATCTCGTTCAATATTTATGTCTACAATAAGATTTTTATACGGAGTAGGTTCATATAACATTAAACTTGGCAAGCCATACTCTAAATAGATTTCACTTTCTGAATATTCATCATCAATTGCTTTAATCCTGTCTCGTATATTCAATATGTATAAGCACCTCCAAATATAAAACTTACACAACATCTAATTCACTGCCTACAAACACCCGAAATGGTCGAGTTGCCGGATTGGTTGTCATCCCTTTCCGATTTCCAAAAATCATTCTAAAAAGCCTGACATCTAATCCACTGTCTCAAATCGCGACATCTAACCCGAGGTTACAACCTGACACACATTTTGCAGTAGATATGTTTCCATATAAGAAAACCGAGTTTTTTCAGAGGTTAGGCTTTACATCCCAACTTCCGAAAAAGCCCGGAAATACGCCGCTTTCTGGCACTTGATTTTATTTTCTTGACATCAATACTACAGTCTCAACATGCCCCGTCATCGGAAACATATCAAACGCCTTCCCCTTCACCATCCGGTATCCTTTGCCGCACAGGTACTTCAGATCCCGGGCCAGGGTCTCTGGATTGCAGGATACATACACAACCCTCTCAGGCGCAAGCTTAGTCAAAGAGGAAAGAAACTTTTCGTCACTGCCGCTGCGGGGCGGATCAAGCAGAACTACATCCATCTTCTGTCCTTCGTTTGCAAGCTTGACCATAAACTCGCCCGCATCTGCCTGGTAAAATTTGATATTTGAAATTCCATTTTTTCTGGCTCCTGACACTGCGTCTCGAACAGCGTCGCGGTTTAATTCTACACCGATGACCTGCCCTGCCTCCTTCGAGGCGATCATGCCGATCGTACCGGTTCCGCAGTAGGCGTCCAACACCTTGTCCTTCTTTGTAAGCCCTGCATATTTTAATGCACATTTGTAAAGCTTTTCTGTCTGGACCGGATTTACCTGATAGAAGGATTTCGGGGAAATCTTAAAAGTCAGTCCGCATAACTTATCTTCAATGTAGCCGGGTCCATAGATCACCTGCTCCTTCTCTCCCAAAACCATACTGGTCTTTTTGTCATTGACATTCACGATCACCGTTGTGATTTCCGGATGCTCTTTTCGCAGCGCCTTCACAAAATTATTTTTGGATGGCAGAATGGGGGAACCCAGCACCAGAACAACCATAATCTGTCCAGTTGCATGTCCCACCCGCACCAGCACATGCCGCAGTAAGCCATATCCGGTATCCTCATCATAAGTCTTGATCTTAAAGGAAGGCAGAAGCTTTTGGATGGTGGTAATGATCTCTCCGGCCTTTTCATTTTCCAGAAGGCACTTTTCTACCGGAACAAGGATATGGGTCCCCTCCTTGTACACCCCCTTGATCACCTTCCCCTTTCGATCCCTTCCAAAAACAGCATGCACCTTGTGGCGATAGTAAAACGGATCCTCCATCCCCACAATTCCTTCCAGCTTTCCATATGGCTTTAAAAGCGCAGCTACCTGCTGCTCTTTTAGTTTCAGTTGTTTTTCATAGCTTTTATCAAGGTAACAACAGCCTCCGCACTTTTGAAACACAGGGCAGCTTCCCTCTTTTCTTTTCTGTTCCGGCATCTTTCTTCTCCTCGCATTTTCCATATAAGCAAAAAAGAGCCACTCCCGGCTCTTTTCATAGCATATTGCTTTGCGGGCATTTCACCCTTGCAGGCTGCGCTGTAAGCGCCTGTTTTACCTGCTTAATCTTCTTTTACTTTTCTCAGTTTAACTGATTCCAGTCCTTTAACAAGCTCTGTTGCCCTTTCAACATCTGCTTCATTGATCCGAATGGTAAACGTGGTCTTTTCTTTTTGGTTTTCGCCCTTCAAAAGACGTGACAAAAAGGATCTGTCCTGCCATTCAATAAAATAAGAAATTCTGTTCCTTAAGAAAAGCTTTTCCAGTTTTTCCTTGCTTTCGAGACTGTATACTCTGCAAAAAGAAACTTCTCTGTTAAAAACCTTGTCGTCAAAACTCAGTGCTGTCATTTAGATCCCCTCAATTTAAATTATGATGTGACATAAAACATTATGTCAACTACATTTAGTATAATCCATTTCATAGTATTATTTCAACAAAAAAATGTAAAAAGTACAAAAATATGTAAATTACATTTTCATGGACAACTCCCACAAAGGTCTTTGAACCTCATACTGCTCATTTAACCAGTCAGCGGCTTCCTCCACCCCTTCCTTCGTAAATGCAAATTCCTTTCTCTGCTTCTGCTCCTCCGGTGTCTTTGCATAACAGTAAGGCTGCGGCCAGATCGCCACCTCTAAAACCGTATCTTCCCCCTTTGCCTTCTTTTTCAGCATATAGCGCATGCCGTCCATACTGGCACAATATTCTTCTTTTTTCACATAATTAAATACATGAAATTTCTCTTTTTCTATCATTTCCTTTTACATCACTTTCCGGCAATTCTTTCCCTCAGGTTCTCCTTCCATGATCTGCATGGCATATGACATTTTATCTGAAACACCCTCCGTAAAATACAGAGGGTGCCCGAAAATTGCCTATAAGTAAAAACCTTCCTACATTATGCCACATGAGGCTTCTGCTTCAGCACCTCATAAAGCTGTGCAAAAGTCATATGATAGTAAGGATTTACATAGAAAATGGAAAGAATACCACATGTAAATACAGCAAGGATCTGCCATCCCAAGAATGACAGTCCAAGCACGAACGCATTCCATTTTTCTCCCATCATCATTTCCTTACTTCTTGCAAAAGCTTCCTTACTGTCCATGTCGGGATTTTCAGCAAGCAGGTACGGAACCATCAGGTACTCATAGGACTTTATGATCCCGGGAATGATAAAGAGCAAAGACCATAAGAAAATGTAAAGCGCCTGCAAAAACATGGTCTTCACTACATTTCCATAGGAATTCTTAAAAGCAAACACAATTTCTCCAAGTCCCGGCTGTTCCTTATCACATTTGACAAAAAAGCGCTGTGCGCCTACTTCAATAGGCTGAAATACGAAAACGGAAAGCAGGATGGACACTATCCAGCCGACTGCCACTACACCGATCACCAAAGAAACCACCGTGATCAATACCTGCGGATCCATATTTGTAAAAATATCTGTAAAGGATTCTCCCGCAGCATCTGAGTAGCTATTTGAAACGTTTCGGGATGTAATGCCGCTTCCACCTCCTGAAACAAGTCCTAAGATCAGTGCTGTAAGAACTGCCTTCCAGTAGTTTGCCTTGAAGACTTCTTTTGCTCTTGTTTTTAATTCAGCTCTCGTCCACATAATTCTTCCCCCTATCGGATTGATTATTACTAATATAATACATATCTTCTGTTCCTGCAATGCTTTTGCTTCCGAAAATACCTTTTCCTCTATAGAAAAAAAGTGAAAATAATACTTGACTTTAAGTACACATCCATATATAATAAATCTTGCGTTTCGGGGTGTGGCTCAGGTGGTAGAGCGCTACTTTAGGGAAGTAGAGGCCGCAAGTTCAAGTCTTGTCACTCCGATCTCTTAGAATGGTGGAACCCTAATGGGTTCCGCTGTTTTTTTACCTTTAAAAATTTGGTAGGATTTAGTAGGGCAATATTCAAAATCCTCAAGCCTCCTTATTTTACTATATTTTCGAGTTTCCAAAGGGCTTCAAGTCCTTGTCACTCCGATCTTTTATCTTCTAAAATCGGGTATTTTATCAGGTTTTCATTTATATGAACTTACCTCTTTAGCGGCTTTTTTTATTTTTAATTCTTATTTTTAAATAATTATCCAGTGCTCTTTTTATTCTTTTGTAATAAAAAATTAGATATACCCCACCTGTGATTCCTATAATGCCCATTATTGGTATTAATGAATAAATAAGGCTTGAACATATTAAAATAATCCAAATACTCCATAACAAAAACACCCTAAATTTATCTGCGCCAATAAACGAGTATGACTCACGCCCGATGTATATTTTATCATTTTGTAAGCAGATCCCTTTTTCTAATTGAATTTTATCATCTTTATTTTCTGTTTTGTTTAAATTCCTTTCGGGAACAGATGCAGCATGATCACGACTGGAATATTCTGCCTCATCACCCTCATCATAATTATCAATAAGTTCAGCAAGGTAGTTTCTATCCCATAATCGCACACCTGTTGTTTCCGCTAATTTGACAGCTTGCCTTGTGTACGCACTGTTCGTTATTACGGCAGCAGCATCACAATGGTAAAAATCCATTCCCAGACCGGCTTCCTGGACTGCTTTATTTCCAACATTTCCAGAATATCTTTTACATTGTATTGCATATTTTGTATTTTTCCGTTTGGCAAGAATATCAATCCCATAGTCATTACTTGCTTGTGTTACTTGAACTTCACGGAAGCCATTGTGTCTAAGCAGATCCGCAACGGCATACTCAAATTCATGTCCCTCCATTTTGTCCAATAAATCTAAAGTGTATTTCATATTAATCCCCTTTTCTGCGCACGCTCTTTGCGCATCTCGAGTTTGTGTCAAGTGCGCGCAGACACAAATCTCGCGTGTGAAAAATTCTATTTTTCATACTATCCCGCTCACTTAAAAACATTATATTATATTCATAATATAATAGCAAAGAAAACAAACCGGCCTCCAAATGCCAGATCCGAATTCTGACATTTAAAGGCCGGTATTTTATGGTTAAAAACAGCTTTGAAAAAATTCTCTCTTTCTACCCCTTCTCCTATGCCTTCAGCCCTTCCCTTCGGTTGACGTTTTCCCTAAGGAGCATATATACGGTGGAAAGCAGCGGTATAAATACCAGCATTCCGAAAATTCCCATAAGGCTTCCGCCAATGGTTACGGCGGCAAGCACCCAGATGGACGGAAGCCCTACCGAGTTTCCTACCACATGGGGGTAAATCAGATTTCCCTCGATCTGCTGTAAGACAATGAAAAGCACTACAAACCAGATGGCTTTCACCGGGTCATCCACAAGCATGACAAACGCTCCCACAAAGCAGCCTACAAATGCGCCCACAATAGGGATCAGCGCAGTAAATGCAATCAATACCCCGATCATTACTGCGTAATCAAAACGGAAAATAGTCATGCTCACAATAAACATGAGCCCCAGGATCACCGCTTCGGTGCACTGTCCGATAATAAAATTGCTGAAATTACGGTACAGAAGCGTACATACATGAAGCACCCCGTCATTGATCCTTTGGCTGGTATACGCACGCAGGACACGCTTAAACTGCTCTCCAAGCTTTTCCTTCTGTGCCAGGATATACACAGAGAATACCAGCGCAATAAAGCCGTTTACCGTACCGCTGACAATCCCTGAAGCTACCGTAAAGGTTGAGGAAAGCATGTTTCCCATTCCGTTCTTTAAAAAATTCACCACAGAATCCATAATGGAATTCCAGTCCAGCTTCTGCAGATCAAATTCATTGATGTACGCTAAAAGCTTAGGGTTATTCTCCAACAGCCTCTGGATCTGAAGTAAGACATTCTGGAAGAAAGCCGGCGCTTTCTCCGCAATCACGGCAACCGTTGCGATCAGCTGTGGTATCACCGCCGCTGACACCAGGGTGATCAACAGTACCACCACCAGATAAGCCAGCAGGATGCTGAAGCCCCTTCTAAGGCTGCTGACATAGCCCTCTGCAGGTGCATGCTTCCTTTTCTTTCCCAGCTTAGCCAGAACCTTTTTTTCAAAAAAGGTCATGGGAAGATTTGCCACAAAGGCCATCATTCCACCTACAACAAAAGGCTGCAGGATCTCCCAGATAAAAACAAGTGTCTCCCAGAGCAGATCAAATTTGATCAGCGCCAGTACCACAACCCCTGTAAACAGAATAATTCCCCTTATTTTCCGGATATTTTCTTTATCTAAATTCATAGCTTCCCCTTTCTTTTGTTTTTAAAGACTTTCCAGCACTCTCAGCAGATAATCCCAAACTCGCTTTACCGATGGGATGCTTAAAGTTTCTCTTGTGGTATGGATATCCTCCATATCCGGTCCAATGGATACACAGTCAAGTCCTTTGATCTTACTCTGAAAAATACCACATTCCAGACCTGCATGGATGGCTTCGACCTGAGGCTTTTCCCCGTACATCTGGCAGTAAATTTCAGACATTCCGGCAAGCAGCTTTGAATTTGGATCAAAATCCCATCCGGGGTAATCCCCACGGATTCCTACGGTTCCTCCCGCAAGCGCAGCCAGACTTGATAACTGGCCGATCAGAGCTTCCTTCGCCGCCTGATTGGAGCTGCGGACAGAGGTGCTCAATATCCCGCTTTGAGGCGTCACACGGAGAATGCCGGGATTTAAGGATGTTTCTACCAGTCCCTTCATTTTAACACTGTTTGCGATCACTCCATGAGGCACTGCATTCAGCAGATGGATCCACTGACGGGAGTCCGAAAGGCTGCATACTTCATATTTTTCTGCCTGCTCCTCATCCTTCCCGACCAGGATGTCAAATGTAACCTCTATCTGCTTTTCTTTTCCCTGAAATTCTTCCTGTATTCCTCTGATTTGTTTTTCCAGGAAAGTGCGGATCTCCTCTTCAAAATCCTTCCCCTGGCTATGGGATCCTTCCCCGCTTGTCACCACCAGGGAAGCGCTGCAGCTTGACGGGATCGCATTGTCTGCCGTTCCACCCCAAAGTTCTCTGAGAAATACACTTGCCTTTCCCTGCAGGACACCAAGGAGCCTGCCCATAAGGCAGATGGCATTGCCACGCTCTTTGTTGATCTCCTGTCCGGAATGTCCTCCCTGCAAGCCGTTGATTTCAAGTTTACATAACATTCCTTCTCTTTGTTCCGGGGAAGTCCTCTTTTGAATATCTACTCTTGCACCGCCTGCGCATCCGGCAATGAAGATCCCTTCCTCCTCCTGATCCAGGTTGATCATCCTCTTCGCTGTCAGATCCTCTACAGACAGGGCGCTTGCCCCTTCCATGCCTACCTCTTCCTCTACCGTAAACACAAGCTCCAGACTTGGATGATGATATTCCGCTCCGTCAAGCAGTGCCAGGCCCAGTGCAAGGGAAATGCCATCGTCCCCTCCAAGGCTGGTTTTCTTTGCTGCAAGACGGTCTCCCAGGATCTGAAGCTGCAGTCCATCCTTTTCCAGATCCAGGGTGCAGTCTGCCTCCTTTACTGCAACCATATCCATATGTCCCTGAAGGATCACAGGCTCATGGCTTTCATAGCCGCTTGTTGCTTCTTTTATGATCACAATATTATTCCATTCGTCCTGCCTGCAGTACAATCCTCTTTCCTTGGCAAAACCCTTTAAATAATCGCTGATCTGCTTTGTATTTCCTGATCCATGAGGGATCTTACATATTTCCTCGAAATAGTGAAATACCTGTTTTGGCTCTAACTGTTCTAACATGCTGGCCTCCATTTCTTATCTGCTATCATATGCTTTCTAACATCCATGTATCATATATACCAAAAAAGAGCTTATTTTTCAATAAGCTCTTTCTTTCGTATTCTTTATCCGTTCAGGCAGATCCTATGCGATCTTGCTCTTTGCAAGCTCTGCAAGAGACTTAAATCCCTCTGCATCATTTACAGCCATTTCAGCTAACATTTTTCTGTTGATGTCAACCTCTGCAAGCTTCAGACCATACATAAACTTGCTGTAGGACAGTCCGTTCATTCTTGCTGCAGCGTTGATACGCGCGATCCAAAGCTGTCTGTACTGACGCTTCTTCTGCTTACGTCCTGCATATGCAGAGGTAAGTGCTCTCATAACAGACTGCTTTGCTACTCTATACTGTTTGCTTCTGGCGCCTCTGTATCCCTTTGCCAGCTTTAATACTCTATTATGTTTCTTCTTGGCATTCATGCCGCCTTTAATTCTTGCCATGTCTTATTCCTCCTAACGACTTGTTACACTTAATCTTATAAATAAGGTAAAATCTTCTTCATGTTCTTAACGTTTGTCTTGTCAGTGATCGCAGGCTGTCTGAGGTTTCTCTTCCTCTTCGTAGTCTTCTTGGTCAAGATATGGCTCTTGTAAGCTTTACTTCTCTTTAATTTACCTGTTCCTGTAGCTTTAAAACGCTTTGCAGCAGCTCTGCTTGTCTTCATTTTGGGCATAACTGTTTCCTCCTGTATTCTTGATTATTACCTTGTGGACAAGTTTCCTCATCCTCTATTTTAACGAAAAAGCCTAACGCTTTTCTGTTAAAAACATTGTCATGCTTCTGCCTTCCACCTTAGGTGCCTTTTCTACCACAGCAATATCGGAAAGGGCCTCGGCAAAGTCATCCAGAATATGCTTGCTGCTTGCCATATGTGCCATTTCACGGCCGCGGAAGCGGAGCGTGATCTTCACTCTGTCTCCCTTGGATAAAAACTTTCTTGCTGCATTTACCTTGGTGTTTAAATCATTCGTATCAATATTAGGGGATAACCGGATCTCCTTGATCTCGATCACACGCTGCTTTTTCTTGGCTTCCTTTTCTTTACGGGTAAGCTCATACTTATACTTCCCATAATCCACCAATTTGCAGACCGGAGGTTTTGCAGTAGGTGCGATCTTCACCAGATCCACGCCTGCCTCCTCTGCCTTCTGCAATGCTTCTCTTGCTGACATAATGCCAAGCTGCTCTCCATCTTCTCCGATTACGCGTACTTCCTTGTCTCTAATCTGTTCGTTAATGAATAACTCGCTAATGGTCGTGTCCTCCCCACATCAGTATTGCTTGTTTTGTTTTTTCCACAAAAAAGTGGATCGCAACAAAGCCATCCACTTAAAGTTTCCCGATCAATCCCTGCCACTTTCCAATTCGTGACATCAGATTTCAAACTATAAACGCCTGTCAGCCCGATTGCCACAGGGTGAGAGTGGAACTCTGCTTTGTTTTATGCGTCATCCGCATGCTTAAATAGCATAGCACTATTTCTTATGAGTGTCAACCTATAAATCTAAATATTTATCACTTTTCATATCCGGCCGTCCCTTTTTGTGCCAGCAGAACCAGAAGCCTTACAATTTTTTCCATAGATTCCACAACACTGTACTCAAATCTGCCATGGTAATTGTGTCCTCCTGTGCAGAGGTTCGGGCAGGGAAGCCCCATATAGGATAGTCTGGCGCCATCTGTTCCGCCTCTGATGGGTGAAACCTTAGGCTCTATGGAAAGCTCCTCCATGCAGCCTTTGGCATTTTCAATTAAAAAGAGAGAGTCCGGATCTATTTTTTCCTTCATGTTATAATAGGAATCCGTAATTTCTGTTTTTACCGTTCCTTCCCCGTATTTCTTATTTAAGAAACGGGCTGTCTCCCGAAACAGTTCCTTTTTCGCTTCAAACCGCTCTCTGTCATGATCCCTTATAATGTAGGAAAGACTTGCGCTTTCCACCTCTCCCTCCATATGGGTCAGATGATAAAAGCCCTCGTATCCCGTTGTATATTCCGGGCGCTGTGAGGCGGGCAGTGCCGCTTCAAATTCCATTGCGATCAGCGCCGCATTTATCATCTTGTCCTTGGCCTCTCCCGGATGTACATTTCTTCCTGCAAACACAGCTTTTGCCGATGCCGCATTGAAGTTCTCGTATTCCAGTTCTCCGATCGCTCCCCCGTCTACCGTATAGGCAATATCAGCTCCGAACTGTTTCAGATCAAAGTGATCTACCCCTTCTCCAATTTCCTCATCAGGCGTAAAGCCGATCGCAATGGGGCCATGCTTGATTTCCGGATTTTCCAGCAAAATCTGTGCCATGGTCATAATTTCAGCAATGCCCGCCTTGTCATCTGCACCAAGCAGCGTGGTTCCGTCTGTCACGATCAGGCTCTGTCCCACATAGGAAAGCAGCTCCGGGAAAATCTCCGGGCTGAGCACAATATTCTGCTCTCTGTTTAAAAGGATTTCCTTCCCGTCATAATCAGAAATGATCCTGGGCTTTACATTCTTTCCGGAGCAGTCCGGCGCTGTGTCCATATGAGCAATAAATCCAAGCGTCGGCGCTGTCTGCATGTTTTCAGGATCATTTCCCGGTATTCTGGCATATACATAACAATGCTCCTTATCAAACTTTACCGAGCTGGCTCCCATCTTCTGTAATTCCTGCGCAAGAAGGGACGCTAACTCCTTTTGCTTTTCTGTGCTGGGAGAAGTTCCCGTATCCTCACTGGACTGTGTGTCAAGCTGCGCATATCTGATAAACCGTTCTACCACATTTTCTGCCATTTTCCTTCTCTCCTTACTGCGATCTTTTCATCTGCAAACCTTCGCCTTCCAGCATCAGTCTGTTCACAGAGCAAAAAGGAACTGCAAAATATGCAGTTCCTTTCTTATAAGCTATTTTTGACTGGTTATACTGAATTATTCAGCAATATCAGCATACATGAAATACCAGTAACCATAAGGTGAATGCCAGGAACCGGTGATCTTGTCGCTCTGTAACCAGAAGTCATTGTAGTATGCAACAGGAATACATCCAGCTTCTTCCATCAGAACATCCTCTGCGTTGTGAAGTGCGGTAGAACGCTCTGCTGCATCAAGAGTTGTTCTGGACAGCTCCATAGCTGCATCATAATCTGCATTGTTGAACTTACCATCATTGTTTCCGTTGGTGGAGTAGAACAGATCCAGCATGTTGGAAGGATCACTGTAATCTCCTACCCAGCCGTTACGGGCAACATCATAGTCACCGTTACGACGCATAGGTGTGAAGGAAGCCCACTCTACGATGTCAACCTGGAGGTCAATGCCCAGCTCAGCCCATGCCTGCTGTAAATACTCTGCAACTACCTTGTGGTAACCTGCATCGTTTGTAGAATAGGTAATGGTAGGGAATCCCTCTCCATTCGGATATCCTGCATCAGCAAGAAGCTGCTTAGCTTCCTCAAGGTCTGCTTCATAATTTGTGGTATCAATATATTCCTTGCCGCCGTTAGCGTTATCCTTGAACTGCTTTCCGTCTGTATCGATCCAGCCGGGGCCCATGAGGTTGCCGGCAGGAGAATAAGTTCCCTGCATTAAGGTATTTGCAACATAGTCACGGTCGATTGCAAGGCTCAGTGCCTTACGGACATCTGCATTGTTGAAAGGCTCTCTGTCAATGTTCATGCTCAGATAGTAGGTACCGATAATAGGATCTACATAGAAATCAGCATTCTCCTTCAGAGACGGGATTTCTTCTGTAGGAACATCCTTGATCATCAGAACTTCACCGGTCTGATATGCGCTGTATGCAGCATTGGAATCCTCAATCAGGTTCCACTTAATACCATCAAGCTTGATTGCATCAGCATTCCAGTAGTAAGGGTTCTTGGTCATCATGATATAAGAACCAGGTACCCAGTCAGATACATAGAAAGGTCCGTTGCTGATATAGGTTTCAGCCTTGGTTGCCCATGCGTCGCCATTTGCTTCGACAGTTGCCTGCTGAACAGGGCTTAAGGTTGCAAATGCCGCAAGACTTCCGAAGTAAGAGCAGGGAGCGCTCAGTGTTACGACTAAGGTGTTATTGTCGGTAGCTACTACCTGAAGGGCATCCAGATCACCTTCGATTGCCTTGTCATAACCCTCTACCATGGAAAGAACAGTCTCTGCATAAGGAGCTGCTACCATAGGATCACATACTCTCTTCCAGCTGTACACAAAATCATTTGCTGTCAGATCAGAACCGTCAGACCACTTCAGGCCATCTCTTAAATGGAAGGTCCAGGTAAGTCCATCCTCAGATGTCTCCCAGCTTTCTGCCTGTCCGGGTGCTAACTGGCCATTCTGATCAACTGCCAAAAGGCATTCAAAAGAATGTAATAACATGTTACCGCCATCTACTGCACTGTTTAATGCAGGATCAATGGTTTCGGGATCAGGTCCTACCTGTACGGATAAGATCTTCTCTCCTGCAGATGCTGCCGCATCTGCTTCGTCTGCTGTCTGATCATCGGTTGCTTCTGCTGTTGAGTCTTCTGTTGTTGTCTCTTCTGTAGCAGCATCAGAAGTTGTTGTTTCTGTTGCACTTCCACCACAAGCAGTAAGTCCGAGAACCATGGCAGCGGTAAGAACGAGTGCAAGAGCTCTCTTCTTCATAACTTTTCCTCCTCTAAAATTAAAATGTTCTTTATCAACAAAATACAGTTTCTGCCTTTGCAGGCAGTTATTCTGTATCTGTTATCACAAATATTTACCACAATTAATTGCACTTGTCAATATGGTGGCATGCGGCAAAATGTCCCTTTTCGATTTTTCTCCACTCAGGCACCTTCTGTGCACAGGTTTCATCTGCATAAGGACATCTGGTTCTGAACCTGCATCCTGAAGGGGGATTTAATGGACTTGGAACATCTCCCTCAAGAACAATACGCTTGCTTTCCTTGGCCTTCTTGGGATCCGCAATGGGAATGGCGGAGATCAGGCTCTTAGTATAAGGATGAAGGGGTCTTGTGATCAGTTCATAGCTGTCTGCAAGCTCTACCATCCTGCCCAGGTACATTACGCCGATCCTGTTGGAAATATGCTTCACCGCCGACAGGTCATGGGCAATGAACAGATAGGTCAGTCCCAGTTCTGCCTGCAGATCCTCAAACATATTGATTACCTGTGCCTGGATGGATACATCCAGCGCTGAGATCGGTTCGTCGCAGACAATAAACTCGGGGTTCACCGCCAGCGCTCTTGCGATCCCCACTCTTTGTCTTTGTCCTCCGGAGAACTCGTGAGGATAACGGTTTGCATGTTCGGAATTCAGTCCGACTCTTCTTAGCATTTCAATAATAATGTCGTATCTTTCCTTTTTATTTGCAGCGAGCTTGTGCACATCAATGGCTTCCCCAATGATATCTCCCACTGTCATTCTGGGATCCAGGCTTGCGTAGGGATCCTGAAATACGATCTGCATCTTTTTGCGGTAAGGAAGCATCTGCGCCTTGATCTTCTTTTCCACATCAAAGATCACATCCCCATCATATACAAATCTTCCCCCCGTGGGCTCGTAAAGCCTTAAAAGGGTACGTCCGGTCGTTGTTTTTCCGCAGCCGGATTCTCCTACAAGTCCCAGGGTTTCCCCTCTGTTAATGGTAAAGGATACATCATCCACTGCCTGGATGTATTTCTTGTTTTTACCGTAACCGCCGGCCGGGAAATACTGCTGTAAATGTTCTACCTGAACTAATGTATCACTCATTGGCCGCTCCCTTCTCCATCTCTTCCTTCTGGTTTAACCAGCACTGGGTATAATGAACCCGTCCAAACTTTGTAACAGGAGGCATCTCTCTTAAGCAGATCTTCATGCACTTCTCACATCTGGGTGCAAACGGGCAGCCCTTGGGAGGATTTAAAAGATCCACCGGTGAACCCTCAATGGGGATCAGCCTTTCATGCTCCTTGGTATCGATCCTGGGGATTGACCGGATCAGGCCCTTGGTGTATTCATGCTTTGGTTCATAGAAGATCTCATCTGTGGTGCCATACTCTACGATCTTGCCTGCATACATAACGGCAATTCTCTCGCACATGCTGGCCACAACTCCCAGGTCATGAGTGATCATGATGATCGCCATGCCAAGTCTGTCCTTCAGCTCCATCATCAGCTCCAGGATCTGTGCCTGAATGGTCACATCAAGAGCTGTAGTAGGTTCATCTGCAATCAGAAGCTTCGGCTCACAGGCAAGTGCCATTGCGATCATAACCCTCTGTCTCATACCACCGGACAGCTCATGAGGATACTGCTTTAATCTCTTATCCGGCTCATTGATCCCTACTAACGTAAGAAGCTCTCTGGCTCTTTCCTTCGCCTGCTTGCGGTTCTTATCCGTGTGCAGCAGGATCACTTCCATAATCTGATTTCCAATGGTATAAACAGGATTTAAACTTGTCATGGGATCCTGAAAGATAATGGACACTTCATTTCCCCTGATCTTCCTCATTTCCTTTTCATTCATTTTTTCGATCTGATGACCGTTAAATTCAAGACTTCCGCCGATCAGCTTTCCCGGATATGCCGTCAGCCCCATAAGGCTGTAGGCAGTAACTGATTTTCCGGAGCCGCTCTCTCCTACGATGCCAAGAACCTCTCCCTCCCGCAGGTGAATGGAAACATCATTTAATGCCTTCACCTCACCGACAGGGGTAAAGAAGGAAAGTCTTTCGTTTTTGATATCAACAAGATATTCTGACATTGCTTTCTCCTCCTTAATTCTTCAGCTTGGGATCAAAAGCATCCCGAAGTCCGTCACCCAAAAGATTGAAGCTCAAAATGATCAAGCTGATCAAAAGAGCCGGAATAAACAATAAATAAGGATAGGTATTCATACCGTTTATTGCATCGCTGGCAAGACTTCCAAGGGAGGGAAGCGGAACTGCAACTCCCATTCCCAAAAAGCTTAAGAAGCTCTCTGTAAAAATGGAGGAAGGGATCTGCAGGGTTGTTGTAACGATCAGGGTACCGATACAGTTCGTCAGCAGATGCTTTTTAATGATCTTTCCATTTCCTACGCCCAGCGCTCTTGCTGCTGTAACGTACTCGCTTTCCTTTAACATCAGTACCTGGCTTCTGACCATTCTAGCCATTCCTACCCAGTACAAAAGGGCAAACACCACAAAAATACTGATCAGGTTTTCTCCAACCACGCCGACCCATCCAAAGCCCGGCGCCTCCTTGAGGCTGGCAAGGGGTGCCTTCAGTGCAAAGGACAAAAGAACGATCAACAAAATATCAGGAATGGTATAAATAATATCTACAATTCTCATCATTACCAGATCCACCCAGCCGCCGAAAAAGGCTGCCACGGATCCGTAAATGGAACCAATGATCAAAATAATGCCTGTGGCGATCAGACCTACTAACAGGGAGATCCTGCTTCCCATCATCACACGGATAGCATAATCACGCCCCATCTTATCGGTTCCGAAAATATGGGGAAATACCTTCTCTCCGGCATCGATCCTTGCCTGTTCCTGCTCGGAATACTGCATGGGGCGAAGGTTATTTGCTCCTTTGATCTGCTCTTTATAGGTATAAGGATAAAAGCTGGGTACAATGAAGGAAAAGATCATGACTATGATGATCACAACAAGACTGACCATCGCCACTTTATTTTTGCGGAGGCGGCGTGCGCCGTCCTTCCAAAAGCTTACGCTTTCCCTCATGACTACCTGGCTCTGCTTTTCTTCTTCTGTAGCCGGAAGAAAATCTTCAGGCTTTAATTTTAACTGAAAACTGATAGGATTCTCTTTCATGGACTGACTCCTTACTTTAATTTAATTCTGGGATCCACGATCTTGTATACAATGTCCACGATCACATTCATGACAATGATCAGCGTTGCCAGGAAAATGGTGGTACCCATGATCAATGTATAATCTCGTCCGTTGATTGCAGTAATAAATTCTCCGCCAAGACCCGGGATGGTAAAAATCTTTTCCACAACAAAGCTTCCCGTAACCGTATAGGCAAGCAAAGGCCCTACATAGGTGATTACAGGCAGGATCGCATTTCTGAGCGCATGCTTGAACAGGATCTTAAAGCCCGCAAGTCCCTTTGCCTTCGCTGTACGCATATAGTCCTGCCCCAGTACATCCAGCATGGAGGAACGCATCAGACGCATGATATATGCAGTGGGATAAAAAGAAAGCGCCATTACCGGCATCACATAATGCTTCCAGGAGGTCAGTCCCATCGTAGGCAGGATCTGCAGCTTCACTCCAAAGAAATACAGAAGGAACGTGCAGATTACAAAGCTCGGAACGGCAATTCCACAGGTGGAGATCACACTGATCAGACTATCCAGGAATTTTCCTCTCTTTAAAGCTGCAATACAGCCAAGGGGCACGCCCACGATCAGCGCTACCAGGACGGAAACACCTCCTACCCTTGCAGAAACCGGGAATTTCATCTTAATGATGTCCATAACCGTACGGCCTCTCTGCTTTAAGCTGTCGCCAAAATCTCCGTGACTGGCATCCAGCATGTACGTCAGGTACTGCTGTCCAAGCGGTTTATCCAAACCATATTTTGCCTCCAGCGCTGCGGTAGCCTGGGGACTGATCGCCTTTTCCGATAAGAACGGCCCACCCGGAACCATGTTCATCAGAAAGAAGGTCAACGTAGCCACTGCCCATATGGTCACAATGGCAAGTAATATTCTCTTTAGAATATATTTCAGCATTGCTTCACCTCATTAAATTGTTACTTTGATAAATATCGTATTCAAGTTAAAATATTAACATATTTTCTTCTCATTTTCCAGTCTAAAAGATAGAAAAAGTCAATAAGTTACATTTTATCTTCTTTTACCAGCTTAATTTCGCCCTCAGAAATCTCAAAATCTGCCATCAGCTCATCATCTGCCATCTGACTGTAGGTGATGGTATAGGTCTTGTCCCCTAAAAGCAGATAGGTAAGCTGCTCCACCTTTTCGCCGTCCACTTCATAGGTGCTTCTCACCTTATATCCCGGAACCTGATCCATATCGATCTGCTCAAAGCTTTCGATCGTCAGGGACACTTCCTGTCCATTTTCTTGGAAGGCTTCCTCTACCAGGCTTTTGTATTCCTTTTCCGTCAGGCTTTCCGAGACTCTTCCGTTTCCTTCTCCCTCTGAAACCGAATAGTAAATATTGGAACTGTCAAGAGGACTTTTTTCATGAATATACATTCCGGGGATTTCCTCTGATTCCTGATACCTGGATGGGATCAGAACCACGCAGCTGCTTATCTTTGTCATGCTGCTTTGCTCTGCCGGTTCCTTTAATTCAAATTCCTGCATTTCTATGTAAGCTTCCGGTTTTTCCCCTTCCTCTGACAGCGTTCCTGCCACAGTGACCACCTCCTGGCTGCAGCCGGAAAGCAGCGCGGCCGCCAAAAGAATTATCCCTATTTTTCTTTTCATTTTTATCCTCATTTCTGCGCACGCTTTTTGCGCATGCCGAGTTTGTGTCAAGTGCGCGCAGACACAAATCTCGCGATTGAAAAATTTTATTTTTCAATCTTTCCATCCTTTATGAAGGCGGCAATTCGGTTTTACCCGGCCTGCCGCCCTGTTCTCGTTTTTTATTTTTCAGCAAAGGTTGCACATGCTGTCTCTCTGCTCTGGCTGGCTCCGTTTCCTTCTATATCAACGTGTGATGCAGCACATTTATAATTCTGATTGTACATACATTTCGTTGCCTCGCAGTCAATACTGATGACCTTGCTCGGATGAGCGGTAGAACTTGTAAAGCGATCCCTGTTATTCTGGGTAAAGCTCTCACAACAGGTCTCATCGCAGCAGCAGGCATGTGTTCCTCCTACCAAAATATCTCCCTTACAGCAGCATTCACTCTCATTGTAAGTGCAGTTTTTTACCATACATTTTAAATCAGACATTCCATTACCTCCATTTTAAAGCGCAGTAAGCACCTTTTCTTTGTAACGGTAACAGTATGTCCTTTTCCATTCCGGCTTATTCAGACGGTGTTTTCCCTGATCCTGTTAAAATCGCTCTGGGAATTAAAATTATAACATTTTGTGCACCTTGAGGTTGTATATTCATACCCGGTTTTTAAATTTTTTATTTGAATAGTGATTTCCAGAATGTTTTCTTCATTGGCGCGCCTGATCTGCATACGAGTGACCCGAAAGCCCATATACGCCTTTTCTTCCAGCGCCCAGTCCTCTTCCTCCCCGATGGACGTCCTGCCTTCCCGGTCGGTAACCACTTCCTGTGGATAATGAAAGGTCAAAAGGCCGTCATTGATCGTACAGGTCGTTTTGCGTCCTTCCCTGTCATAAAATTCGGCACTGCTCTCTATAAGTTCCTCTTCCTTCTGCTGTCTGCTGCTTATTACAATTCCATGTCCCTTTTCTGCATTTGCCCCGGCTAGTTCACCGGTCACCTTGTCAAGGAGCATTTCTCCTACGCTCTGTGCGTACATGGATGCCGTAAGCTCACTGTGCGTTACGACTGCAGAAGTGATCACGGAGACCGCCGCAGCCATAAAGATTGCCACCAGCGCAAAGGTAACGATCATTTCTGTAAGCGTAATGCCTCTGTTGTCCTTCTTCATTCTCAAGGCTCCTTTGCTTCAAAATAATAGATCGTGCCGTTTAGTGCTTCCTGATCTGCACGCATCAGGGTTCCCTTCACATAAAAGCTGCCATCCTTTCCGGTAAAGATCAGGCTGGCATCCTCCGCCACCGTTTCGTTTTCTGTTTCTCCCAGATAAAAGGCCTTGATCAGTCTGCTGTTATTTACCAGCATATCCTTGGAATTCATCATCATTTCCGTGGACAGCTTCTGTATCTTAAAAAAACTGGTCACGAACAGCAGAAGGAGGGCAAAGGAGATCACCACCGAGACCATGGTCGTTCCACGATTATCTTTTTTCCACATGCTTCCACTCCCACTTTTCATAGTCACCACTTCCCGTCATGTTCAGCTCATACAAATCGGTAATACTGCATGCCTGATCCTTGATCTTTGCCGTTGTCTCCACCCACAGCTGCCCCGGCCGTTCCTTCCTTGCCCCCGGCGTCCAGTACATGGTAAGGGAAAGCTCCGTGATTTCTCCCACGGTGCCGCTTTCCTGTATCTGAAAGCTTCTGACCGCATTTGCCCTGCTGTGGATCTCGTCCACGTTTTCCATGTAATAGGGCCAGGCCCCGGAGGATATATTTTGTTTGACATAATGCCACAAAGAAAGCTCTGTGGTATTTTCAGCCCTTCCCTTCTCTTCTGAAACTCTGTCAGAGTAGGAATACTGCGGATCTGTCAGCATTTTTTCCACTTCTTCACTGAAAGAAACCGCCAAAATACGGCTTTGCTCTGTTGCAAGCGTCCTGCCGGAGGTTCTCGTCAAAACAGAAGCCGTCAGGAAAAGTCCCATGGAAAGTGCCATGATCACCGCCATTACGCAAACCACAACAATGGTGGTAGCCCCGGTATTTTTGCTGTCCTTATTCTGCTTTTCCTGCACCTTGAGGCTCCTTTCTATTCAATGCCATAGTATCCGATCATATAATCATTTCTATGATCTTCCTGCCTGTCGGCAATGTTCACTCTTCCGTCCCGGTTTTTCCCTGTATAGGTAAAGGCTGTGGATTTATCGCTGTACAGCACGCTGTACACCTGCCCGGTATCCGGAGAAAACTCAACGGCAATGCAGGCGTTTAAGATCTGCTTATCCAGCAGAAACTCCTCGAAGATCCCATACAGTGCCTGATAGCCTCTGCTTTCCTTATCCTGTTTTCCCTGGTATTCTCCGGCTCTGTATTTTTCATAGGATTCCTTGTTTCCAACCAGATAAAAGATGCCCGCCTCTTTCATTTCAAGGCCGTTAAGCGTCTGTGCTGCACATTCTCCTGAGGGCGCTGTAATCAGAGTCAGATCAAGCTTTTCCTCTGAAGCATCCTTAAGCTCCTCCATCTGTCCCCGCACGCTGTAACCGATCAGCTTGGTCTGTGCCGCTGAAAACAGAGTCTGCGCATAGCTGTTCTGCCGCTTAAAATCTGCATAGTCCTGATAAGCAAGTACCCCTGCCACACTTAAGGACGCCAGCATAAGAAGGATCACAAAGCTGACTGCCATTTCTACTAAGGTGAAACCACAGTCCTTTTCAAGCTTTTGCTCCTTATTCTTCATAATAAGCCACCTTCATCACTTCTTCCACCGTGGTGATGCCGTTTTCCAGATAATGCAGGGCCGCCTGCTTAAGCGTCCGCATTCCCTGATTTCTGACTGCGTATTCCTTGATCTCTTCCACCGGTGCGCTTTCCGTGATCAGTCTGCGCACTTCCCTGTCGATCATCAGGATCTCATGCACGGCAACTCTTCCTCGGTAGCCCGTATGGTTGCAGGCCGGGCATCCGCAGGCCTTGCGGATCATGCGCGGCTTTTCCGTATAGGACAGAGAAATCCCCAGAAGCCTTTCTTCCTCCGGCGTGATCTCCTCTAACTTGCTGCAGTCGGTACACACTTTGCGCATCAGTCTCTGCGCCACCACTCCTACCATGGAATTGGCAATCAGATAGGGTTCAAGCCCCATATCCTTCAAACGGATGGCTGAGGATGCCGCATCATTGGTGTGCAGCGTGGAAAATACCAGATGGCCTGTCAGGGCCGCACGCACGGAAATGGCTGCAGTTTCCGAGTCTCTGGTCTCTCCTACCATGATAATGTCCGGATCCTGACGAAGGAGCGCCCTTAATCCGGTTTCAAAGGTAAGTCCCGCCAAAAGATTGACCTGCATCTGATTGACCCTTGGAAGGTTCTTTTCCACAGGATCCTCTATAGTAGAAATATTCACATTACGCTTTGCCAGCTCCTCCAGGATCAGATAAAGAGTGGTCGTCTTACCGGAGCCTGTAGGCCCTGTCAGATAAATGATCCCATGAGGGGATCTGAGCATGAGAAGGAGTTTTTGATAATCCTCATCCAGCATACCGAACTGACTGCCGTTATCGATCCTTGCATTATTGGACAGCAGACGCAGAACCGCCTTTTCCCCGAATACAGTAGGAATGACCGATACACGGATATTTAAATAGCCGTCCGGCTGTCTTACCTTAAAGTGGCCGTCCTGGGGAGCCCTTCTCTCTGCAATATCCAGCTCTGCCAGGATCTTGATCCTGGCAATCAGAGAATTGTGGACATTCTTTTTCAGTGTTACATAATCGACAATGGTTCCGTCAATTCTCATTCTCACACTGGTCTTATCTTCAAAGGGTTCGATATGGATATCACTGGCATTTGTGCTGTACGCACGCTGGATCAGACTGTTTAGGAGGTTGATGATGGGAGTATCATCTTCTCCTTCCTCCACTTCCATCTCTTCCACGCTTTGGTCAAGGGAACGGTTTGCCTTATCTGCTGCTTCCCTTGCAGAGATTTCCGCATAATAAAAATGAATTGCCTTTTCCAGAGGCGCCTTTTCACTTAAAAAGATTGCAAGCTCCATTCCCGTGATCTGGCGCACATCCTCCAGTCCGTAAAAATTCAGCGGATCGTTGATCACCACCTGCAGTCTGTTTCCTACAGCCGCTACTGCAAGCACACAGTATTTTTCGGCAAGCTGCCTGGGGATCCTTTCTACGGCCTCCACATCCACAGAGAGCCCGTCTACGCTGATCACCTGGCAATCCATCTTGGCTGCCATAGCCTGCAGCATCTGATTCTCCGTAATATATCCCTGTTCAATCAGCACTTCCCCCAGGCGCTTCCCCTTCTGACCCTTTTGCAGCTCTAACGCCTTTTGAAGTTCTTCCTCTGAAAGGTAGCCCTGTTCTTTTAAAACATCACCTATTTTAAGATTTTTACCGGTCATTGCTTCCATTTGCGAACCTCCATTACTGATTACACATGAATATTTCCAGACTAATGGTAAGTCTGTTTGTCTTTACTGTAACAGGCTCTCTCTTCACGGTTTCCTGCTCTGTCTCTTCCTCTGACTGTGAATCAGTATTCCTTCTGTCTGCCTCCTGCTGCTCCTGGTATTCCGCAACCGTCCACTCCGTGCTGGCGATACTGATTGACGGATAGTTTGAAGAAAGATCATCGATCAGCGCCCACAGATCTGCCTCGCTGCCCTCTGCTACACAGGTAACTCTTGCTCCATAAAGGGAAAAGACCTGTACCTGTTCTTCCTCCGGCGGCTGTCCCATGGCAGCTTCCGCTATCCCTTCTTCAGAATACTGATACCATTTTACGTTATTGGGATTTTCTGGCATGGATACCGTCAGGCTTTGCACCTTCAGGTTATGGTTCAGCATCAGGGTCGTTGCCATTCTTTCCGCATCCTGGCTTTGAAGCCTCTGATAAAAGCGTGCAAGCACACCTGCAAGCTGTTCCTTTGTTGCCTGCTCCTGCGCTACCATGTCCTCTGCTCCAAGCACCTGGTCATCAAAAACGCTTGCCTGCTCCTTTGCCTTTAAAAGCTCCTGATCCAGCTCCTTATTCTTTTTGCTTAAAGGAGAAAACACCATAAATACAAAGAGAAACGCAAAGATAAAGGCGACCAGAATGCCAATCATTTTTTTATCTTTTTCTGTGACTGAAATATTCATTCCCGCCTCCTACCTTCCTGCGCCTTCTGCCATAACGCATACCACATGGATACTGTATGTTTCCTCGCCGGGCAGTTTGGTATAGCCGCTGTATTCTACCGTTTCAAACATTTCCTGTTCCTGAAGCCCTTTGATAAAGCTGCTGATACTCTTTACATCCGTCGCAGAAGCCTCAAGCGACAGCACTCCACTGTCCCTGTTAAAGCTGCTGATCTTTGCCGATACCCCTTCTCCTGCACATTCCTGTATCTTCTGGGCTGCACCGGAGGTCAAGGTAGGATAGCTCATAAGCTTTTCCCATACCTGCCTTGCTTCCATCATTTCGCTTTCCATGCTGACAATGTTGGTATCTGCCAGTTCATAGGAGATCCGGCCGTCTACGGAATCCGGAAGCTGCATCATCCTCTGCAGCCTTTCAATCTCGGAGATCCTGTTAAAATATCCAAAGGAAAGGATGCCGGTTATGACAAGACACACCGCAAGGACTGCGGCCGCAGGCAGAACCAGCGTCATCCTGGTCTTCTTTTTCCTGTTTTTCTCGCTGTTTTTCTTTAACTGAAGGATAAAATCAAGATTTTTCTCCTTCTTTCCATTTCCCTCCAGGGGATACACAAAATCCGATAATCCGGTGCTTCTGGATCTCTTCTTCACACGAAGCTTTTCCTCTTTGTAGATCTTGGGGAAAATCTGCTGATTAAATCCGCCGTTTTCTTCGATCACGGTCTTTAAGCCCGCCTGGTTCTGCCCGCACAGATAAAGCGTGCTGATCGGATCCTCCACATGCTGCGAGGTTGCGAACTGCAAAAGGCGGTCTACAACCGCTCCCGCTTCCTTGGCTAAAAGGTCAGAATCATCCTCTGAGAAGATCCGGTTCCTCTGGGAGTACAGGTAGATCCCCTTTACAAACAGGATACTGATGATCTCCTGTCCGTCCAGGATCTGGACAACACAGTTTTTCTTCTGGATGTCAGGGGACGCCATAAATCTTTTTACAAAAACGGAAAGTGCCGGTTCTACAGAAGTGATCTCCACTCCCGCCTGCTCAAACAAAACAAGGTAATGCTCTAAAAAGCCTCTTTCCGCAGAAACAGCAAGAATTCTCTGCATTTTCCCGCCGGGCAGCACCTCCAGAACATGATAGGCAAACACAGTCTGCTCCGTTCTGCTGTCAGCAAATTCCCTTTCGATCATCCTGCGCAGTTCCTGTCCGGAAACTCTTGGCAGCTCTAATACCCTGCTGTTTAACTGTGTACTGTTTACCACCAGGGTACATTCCTTCCTTGGAAGCTTATTTCTGCTGAAAAAATTCTTAATAAAGGGCAGAAATACCTCCTCATCCGTTACGATCCCGTTGATGATGCTTCCCTCCGGAGCAAGCTCCTGACAAATCAGAGCCGTGTTTTTGTCCTTCATTTCAACGGCCTGTACCAGACGGTTTGATAGATACAATATCAAAGCAATTCCCCCACCTTTCTTTAATAGTATGACATTGCCCCAATCGTTGAATAAGACTGATAGATCGGCAGCATAACTGCGATCATGATAAATCCGATCAAAAATGCCATTAAAATAATAAGCGCCGGTTCCAGATAGCTGATCAGCCGATTGATCGCCATCCCGGATTCATAGTCAAAGGAATCTGCCATAGAATCCAGCATCTGAACCAGATCACCGCTTTCCTCTCCCACTCTGACTACGGAAGGAAGCTTTTTGCGGAAGCCCTGAATGCTTTCCAGCGCTTCGCTTAAGGGACGTCCATTTCTGATCATGGCGATGGCCTCATCAAACTGTCCCTCTATGTAACTGTTTCCGATGGTTTTTCTTGAGATCTGCATCGCTGTAATGATCGGAATTCCCGAACTGTATAAAGAACTGAGATTTCTGGCAAACCGTGCAGTATAGATCACCATAAGAAGGTTGCCCACAAGAGGCAGCTTAAGCTTTCCCTTGTCAATCCACTGCCTTACGGCCGGCATTTTGCCAAGGATCACGATCACCACTGCCAGAACTGCCAGAATGGCCAGGATCCACTTCCAGTGCATTCCCACAAAGCTGCTGATGCCAAAGAGAACTCTTGTAGGCCCCGGCAGTGTGTCCAGACTGTCAAACAGATCCGTAAGCTGCGGCAAGATAAAGGCTATAATAAACACGAGCACTGCAAATACAAGCACTGCCAAAATCCTGGGATAAATCGTAGCCCCCCTGACCTTAACCCCAAGCTGATGTTCCTTTTCATAATGAACCGCAAGTCTTTTTGCTGTTTCTGCCAGCCTGCCGCTTGTCTCTGCAGCGCGGTACATATTGATCATTAAGAGCGGGAAGGCTCCGTTTTGCTGCTCCATGGCATCCGACACCGCTTCTCCCTGTCTTACCAGCTTCAGCACCGCCGTCAGGATCGTCCGCTCCTTAGGTTTTCTGGTTTCCTCCTGGGAAAGGATGGTCAGCGCCCTGACAAGCGTTACTCCCGCCCCTAACATATCTCCCAGCTCACGATTAAACTCGGAAAGCATCAAAAGCGGCAGCTGTCTGTTGCTTATCCCCTCAGTTTCATTTTCCGTACTGACCAGGAACTGATCCTTTTCCTTTAATTTGCGGTAAAGATCATCCTCATCCACGGCGCTTTGTATGCCGCTTATGATATTCCCCTGTTTATCCCTGGCCTGATACCTGAATTTTGCCATTTTTCTTCCTCCAAGAAATGCCCCGGAAATAAATACAGATTAGCGGTGCCAATGGCACCGCTAATATCCCTGCAAATTCCATTCCTGCTTATTGAACAACTGTCCAGATTCCGTCTGCCAGAGTTACTGTCGCCCCCTCATACTGAACCGTAATTCCCGTAATCGTAAAATACCCGTGATTGGAAGCCGAGCCGCTTCCCCCAAGCGTATCGCTTTCAAATACCACATCTGTGATCACTGCATCCTCCGCATCTGCCATTCTGAGGATCCTCTCCTTGTCTGCTTCGGAAAGGTTATGGTTTGCGCCGGACGCTGTTCCGTCCCATGCAGCATACTTTTCTGATTCAATGGCCTGTGCGGACATATACACGCTTCTTGCACTCAGCACAAACTGTTTTCCCTTCGCCTCATCGATCCAGCCAAGCAGTCCGGGAATCAAAATTGCTGCCAGAACTGTCAGGATCACCATGACCACAATCATTTCTACCAGAGTAAATCCCTTGTTGTCTTTCCCATCCTCTGCTCTTTTGGTATGTAAGATCAACTTGTCCATTCTTCCCCCCACACTTCCCGCATTATGCGATATAGATTTATTTTATCGTCTTTTGACTGCCTAGTCAATGTCAGATGCAACACTTTTTAGCTGATAAAGATTAAACCAGTATCTCTCCACCATAGCCTCCGAGATCTGCTGCGCTGTAATCTGTTCCTGTTCCCATTTTTCTATGATCTCATCCCTGGCATTTCCGCTTCCCAAAAACCACACCGTTTTTCCTGTTTCCAGCAGCTTTTGTAACCTGCGGATCCCCTCTTCGTCTGAAAACTCTTCCTCCACAAGGCTGTGATCCTGAGGGTACATTTCGGTGATCAGCTTTTCCGTGCTCTCATACCACAGGTAGCTGTCATTTCCCAGATAATAAGAAATCACTGCCTGAAGCTGTCCGAAGTTGAAGATCAGAATGTCTTCCGTCCCGATTTCTTCAAGGACTGCGGAAGCCTTTTCCATCTGCGTCCGCTTCCACATCTCATCTCCGTAAAACGCCCTGTAATTTCTCACTCCCAGGCTAAATACCAAAAGGGATAACACCAAGAGGGCCCGGTCCCCTTTCAGCTGTTTTCCCGCACAAACGGCAAACACCAGCCAAAATGCGCCCGCTGCGGGCAGCATGTACCGATACACAAAGATAGGCCTGATCAAAACGGAGGCCAGAAAGCCAAATACAATCGTTGACGCAAGGCAGCCCAGCGCTCCGAATAAAAAGCCCATTTCCTCTCTGTTTCTTTCCCCCTTTTCCTGTTTCAGGTAAGAAAAGATCTGTGCCAGAAGCAGGCCGCCGTACAGAAGGATCAGAAAAAGCGCTGTGGCCAGGTTTTCCTTTTCCCCGCCAAGCTGCGGCATAAACAAAAATTTCACACAGCCTAAAAGGGTTCTGAAGGATACCGGTTCAATCCAGTAATTTGCGCTCACCGCTTTGATCTGTCCGGTGACTGCAAGGAAAAGCCATGGGGCAAAAGAAGCGGCGCAGATCATCCCGCTCAGCATGATCTTCTTCCATGCCTTTTTCTTAAAAAGAGCGGTCAGCAGATACAGATAAACCGCCGCTGCGGCCACACAGGCAAAATAGTGGGTATAGCAGGCAGCCACGGCATAAAGGGTTAAAAGGATCCAGTTCCTTTTCTTTGGCTGTTCCTGCCCGGAATATTCCAGTATAAGCTCATATCCGTGGAGCATAAGCGCCGTCACAAAGAACATGGCAAAGCCATACATCCTTACTTCTACCATATATCCCGGCAGCCCGGGCATTGCTGAAAGAAGAAAGCAAAAGAGCCCTGCCGTCAGCATTCCAAAGCGCTTTCTGACAAGCGTCATCCCATAAAGGTCACACAGCAAAAAAGGAAGCACTGATACCAGCTTGGCTGCCGCCACCGGCTGAATGCTTCCTGAAAAAGCCCCCGTAATGTCCACAAAGAGCTTTACGATCATATAATAAAGGGGTGGATGCACATCCCTTGCCGTAATCGAAATCAGCTTACCAAGGGGCTGATCTGCCAGCCCCATGGTAAACAGTTCATCATACCAGATATCACTGCTAAAGCAAAGGAAAACAGAAACAGCCTGCAGGAAAATCGCAGTCAGGAAAAAAACAATTCCTATGATCTCATTCACTCTTCGTTTCTGCTTCATTTATGGCTCCTTTGCATGTTTCTTTTTTATTTCTTTCCCTCGGTCAATTCTTCTTTTCTGATTGCCTTGGTTTCAATTTCCTCTGTGATCTGAGCAATGAATTCCGAAAGAGGCTTCACTCCCTCATCTCCGGCGAAACGGCTTCTGACCGAAACTGTTCCGTCCGCTTCCTCCTGCTGTCCGATCACAAGCATGTAAGGAAGTCTGTCCATTCTGGCCTCCCTGATCTTAAAGCCGATCTTCTCAGAACGGTTATCTACCGTCACATCCACACCGGCCTTAGCCAGCTCCTTTCTTACCTTTTCCGCATATTCCTCATACTTCTCAGAAATCGGAAGGATACGAACCTGCTCAGGGCACATCCAGGTAGGGAACTTTCCTGCATAGTGTTCGATCAGCCATGCCAGTGTTCTCTCATAGCAGCCAAGGGAGGTTCTGTGGATGATATACGGCCGAACCTTATCCCCGTTCTGATCGATGTAGTACATGTCAAAGTTTTCTGCGATCGCACAGTCAAGCTGAACCGTACACATGGTATCTTCTTTTCCATAAACATTCTTTGCCTGTGTATCGATCTTAGGGCCGTAAAATGCCGCTTCTCCCTCTGCTTCCACGAACGGAAGGTTTTCCTCGATAAGTACCTGTCTTAAGGCGTCCTGTGTTTTCTCCCAGTACTCGTCATCTCCCAGGTATTTCTTCTTGTTATTGGGATCCCACTTGGAAAGACGGAAGGTAACATCATCCTGCAGTCCCAGCGTTTTCAGGATATAAAGGGTCAGATGCAGGCAGTTTCTGATCTCCTCCTCTGCCTGATCCGGTCTGATCACGTTATGGGCCTCTGTAATGGTAAACTGACGTACTCTTGTCAGGCCGTGCATTTCACCGGAATCCTCTGCCCGGAACAGAGTGGAGGTCTCACTCATACGGTAAGGCAGATCCCTGTAAGACTTCTGGGTATTTTTGTACACATAATACTGGAACGGGCAGGTCATAGGACGCAGTGCAAACACTTCTTTGTCCTTTTCTTCATCGCCCAGCACAAACATACCGTCCTTATAATGATCCCAGTGTCCTGAAATTTTGTACAGGTCGCTCTTGGCCATAAGGGGCGTTCTGGTACGCACATATCCCCACTCTTTATCCTCCAGATCCTCGATCCAGCGCTGCAGCTTCATGATCATTTTGGTTCCCTTGGGCGTGAAAAGAGGAAGTCCCTGTCCGATCACATCTACCGTGGTGAACAGTTCCATTTCACGTCCCAGCTTATTGTGGTCTCTTCTCTTGGCATCTTCCAGCTGCTCCAGATACTCTGCCAGTTCTTCCTTCTTATTGAAGGCCGTACCGTATATTCTCTGAAGGCGGGCTTTTTCTGCATCTCCTCTCCAGTAAGCCATGGAAGAGGATGTGAGCTTAAATGCCTTGATCCCCTTTGTGCTCATCAGATGAGGGCCTGCACACAGATCTACAAATCCGCCCTGGTCATAGAAGGAAATTTCAGCCCCTTCCGGCAGATCCTCAATCAGTTCTACCTTATAAGGCTCGTTCTTATCCTTCATAAACTGAATTGCCTCTTCTCTTTTCAAGGTAAATCTCTTCAGTTCATGTCCTTCCTTGATGATTTTCTTCATCTCTGCTTCAATTTTATCAAGCTCATCCCTAGAAAAGGGTTCGTGCTCAAAATCATAGTAAAAGCCCGTATCAATGGAGGGGCCGATGGCAAGCTTTGCTTCCGGGAACAGGCGCTTTACAGCCTCTGCCATAACATGGGAGCAGGTATGTCTGATGGTGCGGAGTCCATCCGGGTCAGAAGCCGTCAGAATATTCAGGCTGCAGTCCTGATCCACAACCGTTCTTAAATCTACCACCTTGCCGTCTACCTGTCCTGCACAGGCCACTCTGGCAAGTCCTTCGCTTAAATCCTGTGCAATTTCATATACGCTTTTTGCACTCTCATATTCCTTTACGGAACCATCCTTTAATGTGATCTTCATTGTTCTTTCTTCCTTCCTTTTCCGTCTTTCTTATTCTGCGCAGTCTGACTGCTCGCCCTCTAAGGCTTCCTTGGTATAATTTCCGCTGCCATTTCCATTATGGCTGCCAACCGTCATATTTTTTCTGGGAGATGTGAGCATTCCATAAACAATTCCTCCCAGAATGCAGACAGCAATCGTCAGTAAAAACTCCCGCTTGCTCATTACCACACTGTCCTCCAGTGTTTCCTTCCATGCTTCCCATTTTTCTTTCATCTCTTTCCTCCATTTCCCGCATTCAGGCAGGTTTTTGGTGTTGACCTTTACAACAAAAAATCCATGCATGATCTTCATCATGCATGGACGTAAAGTACGCGGTTCCACCCTGCTTGCCTTCTGCGCCTACGACGACTTATGAAAGCCACTCAAATTTCCTGTAACGTAGGAATACGGACCTGATTAGGGCCACTCCGAGTTAGTTTTCAGATGTTTCCCGCAAGAACATTTCCAGCACAGGCACCGCCTGATGTTCCTCTCTGCTGCCTTCCGCATCCTACTCTTCTCATCAACATGTTATCTTATCTGTCATTATCATATGACACTTTTTTCATTCTGTAAAGGGGGAATTTAACTGTTTTTTATTTCCTGCCGCAGCACTTCTTATACTTCTTGCCGCTTCCGCAGGGACAGGGATCATTGGGATATACTTTGGCGGGCTTTCTGATCGTAGTGGAAAGCTTCTGCTCCCTGTATAACTCCTTGCGCTTTTCCTCGTCAAAGATCTCTTCCCACTCCGGAAGCTCATAAAGCCAGTCTGCTCCTGCCGCTACCATGTTCTTATAAAGAAGCTCCTTATCGAACAGAAGGCTGACCTGTGTGTCTTCCTCCATCTCTTCAATGGGGTTAGGTGTTTTCAGGCTGTCATTAATGCCATCTAAGAAGCCGGTCATTGTCATAATGTCAATGTTATATTTTTCAGCAAGCTCCTTTACCGTTCCCTTTACTTCTTCATCCGGATTTTTAAGAAGCTCTGCATAGATGTCCTTTTCCTTCTGAAAGTAATCTGCCCACAGTCTCTGCAGATCGCCCTTGTTTGCCGTTTCTGAATAGGCCTTATCGCGCCACTTTTTAAGCAATGCCATAATTGTTCCTCCTTACCCGCAAAAGCGGATACTTTCTAATCAATATCTTTTGCTATTATAGCCTATATTTCAAAAATTGTAAATTTTTTTCTTTTTCCTGTATAAGCTTTTAAAAACCGGGTCATAATAAGACTAGTCATTGGAACCCCCTCCTTTGACATTGTGGGAAACCACAAAGCAAAAGATAAGTGAATACTTATCCTCCCCTAACACCCCTGCAAATGCAAAGGCGCATTTGCGGGGGTGATTTTCATTGTAACTTTTTCCAAAACATGTTATAATACTTACAATTTATTTTTATGGAAAGTTGAGGTAGTCACCATTGGTTATACGTCAATCTGCAGAAGATTACTTGGAAACAATCCTTGTTTTACATACCAGGCTCGGCAATGTCCGTTCCATTGATATTGCACAGGAGCTGTCCGTCACTAAACCCAGCGTAAGCGTGGCCATGAAAAATCTCAGGACCAACGGTTACATTCTGGTAGATGACCTGGGATATATTACCCTGACCGATAAAGGAAAAGAAATTGCTGACAAGATCTACGAACGACACACACTGCTTACCGGCTGGCTCACTTCCCTTGGGGTCGACCCCGAGATCGCCGCAGAGGATGCCTGTCGGATCGAACATGTTATCAGCCCCGAAAGTTTTTCAGCCATCAAAAAGCATGTGGCTCATAAGAAATAAAAAAAAGAACATCACATGTGTGGTGTTCTTTTTATTTTTGTTTTATCTAAAACAGTCATTTCTGACACTGTCTGTATTCTATCTCATGCATTAATCCTGCACATTCCTGTCCCGCACAGGGTTCCACCATAACGCTGCTGACCTTTTGATCCGCTACATAACCGCAGGTCTTAAGCCCTGCAAGAATGACTGCATACCAGTTCTGTGCCGACAGATGGCAGACTGTATTGTCATCCAGTTCAATGGTGCAGGCGTTTTCTTTTCCACAGTCCATACCACAGGAAATCTTATACATATTTTTGCGGCTGATGGCGCCAATTTCCTCCAGCAGATTTACCATCCGGTAAACCGTTGCCGCCCCAAGTCCCGGATCGATCTCCATGGCCTTATAATAAATTTCTTTGCAGCAGGCGCAGTCCTCTTCCAGGATCACATCCAGAAGCATCTGCCTTTGTTTGGTAATACGGCAGCCTCTGTCTTTTAACCGCTGAAGAACGATCTCCTTCTGCATTTTTGTTCTGTGATAATTTGCAATTTCCCTATTTCTTTTCTCCTGGCTCATTAGTGGCAACGTCCTCCACAATGACTGCAATCTCCTCCGCACTGCAATGACTTTCCATTTTTCTTATCTCGAACCATGCTGCGTATCACAAGCGCAACCACCAGTAACAGAATAGCACCGACTATTATTGTTCCCATCTCTACTGCTCCTCTCTATCCTGCTTTTTTTACAGGGCCTGCACAGTATCCTGCGCAGACCCCATTTCATTTTGATCTAATTTATTTTGCACCTGCAGTCTTTACATCTACCTTTAAGGTTGTATCTTCCTTATACGGTCTGAATAACAGATACAGGAAACCGACTGCCAGTAAAATGGCAACTACTGTTCCAATTCCAAATGCACCTGTTGTGATCAGGCTACCGATCTGGTAAATGCACAGGGCAACCACATAAGCAAGACCGCACTGATAACCGATTGCAAACCAGAACCACTTTGCATTGTTCATTTCACGCTTGATTGCGCCCATGGCTGCAAAGCAAGGTGCGCACAGAAGGTTGAATACCAGGAAGCCATATGCTGCAACGGGTGTCATAACTGATGCAAGATTTCCCCAGATTTCTGCACCATCTTCTGCTACTTCTGCGAAACCAAAGAGCAGACCAAAGGTTGCTACTACGTTTTCCTTTGCGATCAAACCGGAAACTGCTGCAACAGCCATCTTCCAGCCTTCTCCTGCCTGTGTCCAGCCAAGAGGAATGAAGATCCACTGAATTGCTTTACCAATACCTGCAAGGATACTGTCATTTAACTGTTCTGCCTCAAGCATTCCGAAGGAGCCTTCTACCCAGCCAAAGCTCATTAAGAACCAAAGGACAATGGTGGATAACAGGATGATGGTACCAGCCTTCTTAATAAAGGACCAGCCTCTCTCCCACATGCTTCTGAGTACGTTGATTACGGTAGGCATATGATATGCAGGAAGCTCCATAACGAAGGGAGCGGGATCTCCTGCAAACATCTTTGTTTTCTTTAAGATAATACCGGAGCAGATGATTGCTGCCACACCTACGAAGTAAGCGCTCCATGATACCCAGCCCGCATTATCAAAGAATGCACCTGCGATCAGTGCAATGATCGGAAGCTTCGCACCACAGGGAACAAAGGTGGTGGTCATGATGGTCATCTTACGGTCTCTGTCGTTTTCAATGGTTCTTGATGCCATAATACCGGGAACGCCGCAGCCGGAACCGATCAACATGGGGATAAATGACTTTCCGGAAAGACCGAACTTACGGAAGATACGATCCATGATGAAGGCAACACGGGCCATGTATCCACAGGACTCCAGAACTGCCAGGAACAGGAACAGTACCAGCATCTGAGGTACAAATCCAAGGACTGCACCAACACCGGAGATAATACCGTCAACGATCAGACCGGTAAGCCAGTCTGCACAGCCAATTCCTTCAAAAAGGCTCTGTGCCCCGGGAACGATCCATTCACCAAACAGGGTATCGTTGGTCCAGTCTGTCAGGAATGCTCCTACGGTAGTAACAGATACATAATAAACAAGCCACATTACCAAAGCAAAAATGGGAAGCGCTGCGAAACGGTTTGTTACGATCTTATCGATCTTATCGGAAACCGTAAGCTTTTCCTTTGAATTTGCTTTCTTTACACATTCTCCGATAATGGAGGAAATGTAAACATATCTTTCATTGGTGATAATACTTTCTGTATCATCATCAAATGCCTCTTCCATCTGCTTAATCTCAGCGGATACATCCGGAACGGACTTCATCTGATCCTTTATCTTATCGTCCTTCTCCAAAAGCTTGATTGCGAAGAAACGCTTCTGATCCTCAGGAACGGTGCTTCCAAGCTTTGCCTCTACTGCGGAAATGATTTCCTCTGCCTTTGCGGAGAACTCATGTACCGGCGCCATGGTGGTCTTCTTCTGTGCAAGCGCTACTGCCTTGTTTGCTGCCTCCTGGATACCGGTTCCCTTTAATGCGGAAATCTCAACCACTTCACAGCCGAGCTTCTTGCTGAGCTTATCCAGATAAATCTTATCTCCGCTCTTTGCTACCAGGTCTGCCATGTTGACTGCCATGATCACAGGAATGCCAAGCTCCATGATCTGTGTAGACAGATACAGGTTTCTTTCAATGTTGGTACCGTCTACGATATTGATGATCGCATCCGGTCTTTCAGAAATCAGATAATTTCTGGCTACCACTTCCTCCAGTGTATAGGGGGAAAGGGAATAAATACCAGGTAAGTCCATGATAACGACATCCTTATGTCCTTTGAGCTTACCTTCCTTCTTTTCTACTGTAACTCCGGGCCAGTTACCTACGAACTGGTTGGATCCGGTCAGTGCATTAAATAATGTTGTCTTACCACTATTGGGGTTACCTGCAAGTGCAATTTTAACTGACATCTTTTTCCTCTTTCTGCGCTGCTTGATTTCCTATTGCTTTCCTTTGTGGATCCAGCGCTGCCACAAATTCTTTTATGTATCTTTGTTAGCAATGGCTAACTCATTGTCAAAAAAAATTATTCTACAACGATCATTTCTGCATCCGCTTTTCTCAGTGAAAGCTCATAGCCTCTTACGGTAACTTCCACAGGATCTCCTAAGGGTGCAACCTTTCTTACATAAATCTCAACCCCTTTGGTGATTCCCATGTCCATGATCCTTCTTTTGACAGGTCCTTCACCGTTTAACTTCTGTACCTTTACGGTCTGTCCGCAGGCAACTTCTTTCAAAGTCTTCATTTCACTTCTTCCCTTCCTTCATGATTATTCTTTCTGCATTTCGGATTTGACAACACCTAGACAAAAATCTTGTTTGCCATATCCTTTCCTATGGCAACCCTGGAATCCTTTACGTTAACGATCAGGTTTCCGCTGGCCTGGGAAACCACCGTTACCACTCCGCCTACAACGAATCCAAGATTTTCCAGAAATTGTCTGGTTTCTTCTTTTCCGCCAACCTTTTTAATGGTGTTGGCCTCTCCGCTCTGGGCCATTGTCAATGGCATCATCTCATCCCTTCTTTCGTTTTTAATTGATAACTGTTTTCATTTTCAGTAGTTAGTATATTCTAACCTTTTTCCATTGTCAATCCTTCTTTTTCAATTTTTTTCATTTTGTTAGACTTTTCTAACTGCCAGGTTTAAAACCCTGTTTTTCTTGTGCAATCCTTGCTATTTTCTCCGGGAATTCCCTGCATAAAAAGCCGGATAAAACATCAGGTTCTTCCTGACGTCTTATCCGGCCTGTCATCTTGTATCATGCTTATTCTTCTATGAAAAAATATAATCTCATTACGGAAGGACCTTCTGATCAAAGTTTTTTAATAATTCCAAAAAGCTTTCAAAGGGAACCGGCTTACCGAAATAATAGCCCTGGATATAATCCGGCTGCACCTTGCAGATCTTTTGAAGCTCCTCCTTGGTTTCAATTCCTTCCACGCAAAGCTTGATGTCACTGTCATGAACCATATCCGACATATGCTGCAGCAGATTATGTTCAAAGGTATTCTGCAGTGCCAGCATGGTAAAGGATCTGTCGATCTTTATGGTATTTAAGTTCAAGTTATAAAGATAATGGAAGTTGGAATAGCCTGTCCCAAAATCATCCAGCGCCAGCGGAATTCCCCGTTCCTTCAGTCCGTTGCAGAACCGGATCAGATAGGCGTTGGACTCCAAAAAGCCGCTCTCCGTCAGTTCGATCACAATCCCATCTGCTCCCAGCTTATGCCTGTCAAGCCCCTTTACGATTTCCTCAAGGACATTGCTCTTTAATACCTGGATATAGGAAATATTCACATTGACCCGAAATTCCGGAACAAATTCCCTGCATTTTTTGCAGGTAGCCATAGCCTGGTTCAGTACCCATTTTCCTACCGGAATGATCAGTCCGCTTTCCTCCAGCAAAGGAATAAATTCTACAGGAGAGATCATGGTTCCGTCCTCTGTCCGAAATCTGAGAAGGGTTTCTGCACTGAGAAGCTTTCCTGCCTTCATATCCACGATGGGCTGGAAATAGGTTTCAAACCCTGCGAAATCATGGTTTACTGACCAGAGCATCAAAGAGGACAGTACCTTTTTGTGAAGAAACGCTTCATAGTCCTTCCTCTGATACAGGTAATATCTGTTCTTCCCTGTGCTTTTGGCCTGGCTCAGCGCAAACTCTGATAATTTCATCAGATTATGATAGTCCTTTCCCTGGATCTGGGAAAACTCCAGAATCCCCGCTGAGATCGTAAAGAAAACCTCGTAGCCTTCCTGCTCTAAGAACTTCCGCAAACCTTCCTGTATCTTATGATAGAGCTTCACTGCTTTGGAAGCATCCCTGTCGTGCAGATCCACGATCATATATTCATCTGCCACTACACGAAATAATTTCTGGCCATCCTTTAACACGGAGGTGATGCATTCTGCCACCTTCCGCAGAATACTGTCTCCATATTCCATGCCCTTATTTTCGTTTATTTCCTTAAAATTATCAATCCCAAGCCGGAGCATGAAGCCCCCCTGTTGCTTTTCAGGCAGTGCCTCCAGTTCCTTTTGGAGTCCGCTTTCCCGTAAAAGTCCGCTGACATTATCCGCTTTCTGCATCATTCCGATTTCGTTGATGCATCCAATGAGAAAAAGCGGCGTTCCATCTTCATCATCAATCACTCTTCCCCTGCAGTTGATCCAGATGGGCTTGCCGTCTTTGCCTACCCAGCGGTACTGCAGGTTATGAAATTTCTTCCCATGCAGCAGAATCTGTTCCATATCCTCTGCCAAAATCTGATAGTCCTCTGGAAAGGTCACCTGCTTCAGCGCCGCTCCCACCTGGTGTACTTCCCCTTTTGGAAGTCCGAATCGTTCCGATGCGCTTGGCGAAATGAAATAAGAATCCCCCTTCATATCATACAAATAAAGATAATCATCCATACAGGGTGCGATCATCTCAATCCATTTCTGCATCTGTTTCACTGAAACCTTTTTTATTGCATCTTCCATAGCTTTTCCCTCATTCTTTCCGGGCAGCTTTCTTCTTTTTCCTTTGTGCTTTTAAATTGTAACACATTATTTGGCAAAAATGTATATTTTTTTAAAATTTATTTATTCTCTTTGCCGATTTTCGATAATTAACGTGATTTCCAGTTTTATTTTTTCTCATTTCGTGATAGTATTACTATCATAATCATACTTATTCAGAAGAATTTGAAGAAACGGAGGACGGAAATGAAAGAGCAATCCGAAAAGAAGCCGGGAGTCAGACAGGCATCCATGGAGCAGAAGCGAAATACTATCCTGAAAAGCGCCTGCTGCCTCTTTACCCAAAACGGCATTGACGCTACCAGCATGGAAGATATTTCCACCCATGCCGGGATCGGTTCTGCAACCCTGTACCGCTACTATCCCACCAAACAGCTCCTTGCATGCGCCTGTGCGCTTTCCTACTGGCAGGAGCTTCAGGAACAGTACCTGCCCCTTTTTGAGACTTCCGCCTATCAGCAAAGCTCCGGCCTATGCCAGCTTGCCCGGATCCTTGATCTGTTTCCGGTGTTATATGAGCAGCACCGGGGATTTTTAAGCTTTCTGATGGATTTTGACTGTTTTCTCAAATCCTCCTCTCCGCCTGCCACCCTTCTTGCCGATTACGAAGGTCTTATTTTCTCCTTAAAGGATGTGGCGGTCTCTGCGATCCTGCACGGAATGGAAGACGGCACCATAAGAAGCAGTGGAAATGCGGAAGAACTCTATTTTACCATCTTCCATTGTATGCTCAGCACTACGCAGAAGCTGGCCCTTCAGGGAAATCTGCTTCCCATGGATGGATTGGTTGACGGCAAACGGCAGCTTACTCTTTTAATTACCACACTTATAAACGGACTCAAAAATGGAAAGGAATAAAACTATGACAGGTGAAAAACAAGTAAAAGAAATTACCACTTCCAAAATCTGGCTTTTTGCCATCGGACAGCTTGGCTGGTCCCTTCTCTCCGGTCTGATTTCCAACTGGCTGGTCTACTTTTATCAGCCGGATCTGACTGCTCAGGAAGCCGGTCAGACACTGTTTATCCCACAGGGGCTTGCAGTTCTTGGCATTGCCACCATCATTGGTGCGATCACCGCTTTTGCCCGGGTCTTCGACGCCTTTACGGATCCCCTGATCGCCTCCTTATCCGATCGGTGCCGCTCTAAGTCGGGCCGCCGGATCCCTTTTTTAAAATGGTCGGCCCTTCCCCTTTCCCTTTGTACCTTTCTGGTGTTTACCTCCCCGGTAAACAAGGTGAGCTGGCTGAATGCAGCCTTCCTCTTTCTGATGCTCCTTGGCTATTACCTGGCAATCACAGCCTACTGTACTCCTTACACTGCCCTGATCCCGGAGCTTGGCCATGACCAGAAGCAGCGCATGGACATTTCTACTGTGATTTCCTTTACCTTTATCGCCGGAACTGCAGTTGCCTATGCGGCCCCTGTGGTCTGGGGACTTTTTGAACCCTCTATGGGCAGGGTTCCCGCTATGCGGCTGACCTTTTTCCTGTTTTGCCTTCTTGCTCTTTTCTGCCTTCTTGTTCCGGTCTTTGCCATAAAGGAGACCGATTATGTAAAGGCATCCCCCTCAGAGGGCACAGCTTTTTCTTCTCTGCTGAAAACCTTCCGCAACAGGGATTTCAGGAAATTTGTATGCTCTGACATCAGCTACTGGATCGCCATTACCATGTTCCAGACGGGCCTTCCCTTTTTTGTCACCAGTCTGCTTGCCCTAAACGAAGGCATGACGACCGTTTATTTTGTTTCCATGACGGCCCTGTCCCTTTTGTTCTACATGCCCATCAACCGTTTCGCCCTAAAGATCGGCAAGAAAAAATGTATTCTGACCGGATTTGTTTTCTTTTCTGCCGCATACCTTTATACCGGCTTTTTAGGCAATATCCCGTTTCTTCCACCGGTTTTTCAGGGAGCCGTTTTAGTCCTTCTGGCTGCCTTTCCCATGGCCATCTTCGGTATTCTGCCCCAGGCCGTTGTTGCTGACATTTCCCAGGGCGACGCCATCCTCACCGGGGAAAACCGGGAGGGAATGTTTTACGCTGCCAGAACCTTTGCCTTTAAACTTGGCCAAAGCGTATCCATGCTGCTTTTTACCGCCATCTCTACCTTCGGCGCTGCAAGCGGCACCGGCTACAGAATGGTTGCTTTCCTTTCCGCCCTGTTCTGCATTTTAGGCGGGATCCTGTTCCTCTTTTATAACGAACAGAAGATCGTTGCCCTGATCCGAAAAAATTAACCTATGGAGGTAAGGCTTTCTATGAAACAACAAAGCATTCTTGCAGACAAAGATTTCTGTAAAACCATGGATACAGATGTTCTCCCCTTTCTGGAACAGATTGGCTTTCAGGGCTATCTTTCCCTGAAGGACGGCGCCTATAAGCAGCGCCCTCTTTCCGCCTGTAAAGACCGCTATCTCACACGGCCCAATTGTCTCTACTACGAAGCCTACCTTCCCAAGCGCCCTATAGGCGCCGTGGTGATCAGCCATGGCTTTAGTGAAAGCATTGAAAAATACAAGGAGGTCATCTTCTACTTTGCCGCCTCAGGGTATCAGGTTTACCTTGCCGATCACCCTGGGCATGGCCGTTCCCTCCGCTATACCGACCATCCCTGCATGGTCCATATCGATCATTTTGAGAGCTACACACGGGCGCTTCACGATTTTGTGACAAAGGTTGTGATCCCCTCTGCCGGCTCCCTTCCCCTGTTCCTCTATGGTCATTCCATGGGAGGCTGCATAGCCGCCTCCTATCTTGAGACCTACCCCAAAGTTTTTCGCGGCGCCGTTCTTTCCTCTCCCATGCTCGGGATCAACATGGGGCCATTTCCGGAACCCTGTGCGCACGCCCTTGGGTTTCTCATGACCAAAACCGGAAACGGCAGCCGCTATGCCCCCGGTCAAAAGGCTTTCTGCAAGGGAGAACGGTTTGAAGATTCCTGTTCCTCCTGCTTTGAGCGTTTTCACTATTATCATGAAAAAAGAGAACGCATTCCTCTTCTTCAGACCAGCGGTTCCAGCTATGCATGGGCCTATGAGTCCCTTTGCGCCTGCCGGAAAATCCTGAAAAAAGGGAACTGTGAAAAAATCACAGTCCCCCTGCTTGTATTTCGTTCTGCTTCTGACAGCCTGGTAAAGCCATCCGCCATAAGCCGCTTTGTCTCTAAGGTTCCATCTGCCCGGCTCATTACCATATCAGGAAGCCGCCATGAGATCTATAACAGCCCTTCCTGTGTTTTGGAACCCTATTACCGGGAAATCTTTACCTTTTTAGGCAATATCAAAGACTGACCGGCAAAGAATATTCTGGGCGTCTCCCTCTAAAATGTCAACCGTATATTCTCCTGCCTCCATGTCAAAGAAGTTGTCCGAAAGCCGCAGGTCTCCATCTGCGCCGATCAGTTCCACATTCTTTGCGTAGGCCCTGGATCTGACAACCAGCTTTTTCCCCTGCTTTTCCACAGAAAGCTCAGGATCCTGAAACAGATAATGCTTGGGCGGTGTAAACAGACAGGTATTTCTGGATACTACCTTTTGATCCACCTCAAAGAGATATTCTAAATGGATCTCTCTTTCTTCATACTGTCTGAAATCAAGCTCTGTAAGCCACACGCCGGAAAGCGCTGGAACAGTGATCTCCCTGCTGCCGCTTTCTATCACAGAGCTGTCCGGTCTGCGGAGGAACCACTTCACCGTGCCACTTACAGGCTCCATTTGTTCATTTGCCACATGCAGCTTTGCACCAAGGCTGATGGGTGCCGGCTGTGCAATACAATACGGTCTTTCGCTAAGCTCCCCGATTTCCTCGCAGGAGATCATAACCGGAGCAAACATTCTCTTTTCCGCATAATGCAGCGCTTTCCATCTGCCATAATAATCAATGCTCGCCCAGGACGCCACAGGCCAGATATCGTTCAGCTGCCATACCACTGCTCCCATGCATCTTCCCCTGAAGCGCCGGAAGTGCTCTACTCCATATCTGATAGCGTCCGCCTGCAGCAGCTGGGATGCGTATAGCAGCATGTCAAAGCTTTTAGGATACAGATAGGTTGCAGAAAGATAATCCAGGATCTTCCCATTTGCAGCCCGGTTCCTCTGATGCATTTCCATCACTCTTGAAAAGATATTGCGGTCTTTTTCTTCCGTAAAGTTCTCTACTGTTTTCAGACAGGGGAATGACTGGAACCCAAATTCTGAAAGGTAACGGAAGCGGTACTTCCGATATTCCGTAAAGGGCTTGTTTCCATGCCATACGTCCCAGTAATGGGTGTCTCCCCGGTTCTCATCCCATGGATTGTCATAATTTCCTCCTGATGACGGTGAGGAAGGCCAGTAAAAGGCAGCTGGATCCTCCTCTTTCAAAACCCCCGGGATAATATATTCAAAGATCTTAATATAGTCATACTTCTGCTTAATGGAGGGCTTCCACGCTCCATCCAGGGTCTGCGTTTCCATCTCATTGTTGCCGCACCAGAGGGCAAGGCAGGCATGGTGTCTGATCCTTCTCACATTCTCTGTGATTTCTGCTGTAATATTTGCTTCAAAATCATCATCCAGCTCATAGCAGGCACAGGCAAACATAAAGTCCTGCCACACCAAAAGTCCCAGTTCATCGCAGATGTCATAGAAAAAGTCATCCGGATAATAGCCGCCGCCCCATACGCGGATAGAATTATGATTGGCGCTTGCAGCATCCTCAAGAAGCCTTCTGGTTCTTTGCTCTGATACTCTCCCAAAAAGACTGTCCTCAGGAATATAGTCTGCTCCCATGGCAAAGATCTTCACCCCGTTGATCTCATGTGCAAAGCAGTTTCCCCACTGATCCTTCTGGGTGTTTACCGTCACAGTCCGGAGACCAATCCTCTTTTCCCAAAGATCGAGCAGCTTTCCTTCCCTGTCAAAAAGCTCTGCCTTCACCTGATACAGAGGCTGTTTTCCATAGCCTCTGGGCCACCAGAGCATAGGATGCTCGATACGGATCCGGTAATCCTGTTCTTCTGCGCCCTCTTTATCCTCTGCGGTAAATATCTCCCCGTCAGGAGCGGTTACCGTAATGACGATGCGATCCTCATTTTCTTCTTCTCCAAACAGTTCAAGGGCAATATCGAAATCTAAGGTAACCTGTCCTTCCTCATGCTGCTGGGTAACGTAAACGCTGTCAAACCGGCTTTTCGTCACTGCCAGCAGGGAAACCTCCCGAAGGATCCCGGCATCAGGGAGCCTTGGCCCCCAGTCCCAGCCAAACATGCAGTGCGCTTTCCGAAGATGAGGATAGCCCTCCATGCTCTCTGAAACGCCGCCTGTAAAGATCTTTTCGTTTTCCTCCCGGATATACTTTGTAGGGGAATGGAGCACGACCTTCAGTTCATTTTCCCCTTCCCGGATCTGACAGAGCGTATGCAGATCATATTCCCAGATCCTGTGCATATTATAGGCACAGCCTATGAACTGCTCATTGACATAAACATCTGCCAGCGTATCCAGCATGTCAAACCGGAGCAAAAGAGCATCTGCCCTTTTCATTTCTTCCGTTACCGAAAACTTTGTGGTATACACAAAGTCATTTTCCATAAGAGGAAGCACCTTTAATTCATTGTCACGGTAAAAAGGATCTTCGATCAGTCCCTTCTCGAGAAGCGCCCCGTAGACCGTTCCCGGAACCTTTGCTTCAATCCCTTCCTCGCCGGTAAGGCCTGCATCCTTACCCATAATCTTTAAATTCCAAACCCCGCCCAATAATGTTTTTAACATGTATTTAGCCTTTCTTAGCTTAATTTTTCTTGTAGTATACCATATCCATCCTTTCCGCTATAGAAGAAATCTCGAAGAAAATAGTATAAAACTATGACGTACTATGTTATAATGATTTCATCATTTACGCTAAAGGAGTATCCTCTATGAAAGTAAAAAAAATAAGCGGAAAACAGCTTGCTGCTATTATATGTATTGCGCTTCTGGTTCTTTTATATGTTGCAACCCTTATTGTTGCCCTTCTTGATTTTCCGGGATCGGACAGGCTTTTTGCCGCATGCCTTGTGGCAACCGTGGGACTGCCCATCCTTCTGTGGATCTACCTCTTTCTGTATGGCAGGATCACCCAAAAGAAAACAGCCGCAGATCTTTTTCCCGAAAATCCCGGTTCCAAAGAGAGCTGAGCTGTCTTCCCTAAATAAATGCCTATTTTTTCAGGAGCTTTTTTTGAAGCTCCTGTTTTGTTTGTTCTAATGTCACAAACAGGATCCCTTCCATGCCCTCTGCAAGGGCTGCAGTTATATTGACCTGCGTATCATCAATGAATACACATTCTTCCGCCTTTAACCCATACCTTTTCAGGAAAAGGCGATAGATTTCCGGTGACGGCTTAATCAGCTGATCCTGATAGGACAAAATCCCCCCATCCATTTCCGGCAGAAAATCTAATACCTGACTGCACTGTATATGGGACTGACGTCCGAAATTTGAAATGTAGTATACTCCATACCCCTGATTTTTCAGTTCCCTGATCCAGGGAATGGCATAATCGTAACGGATCAGCATATGGGATTTATCCTGAAAAACCTGTCGGATTTCTCCTTCGATCTCCGGATCCCTCTTAATAAAACCGGCAAGAAGTTCCTCGTCCGAAAGCACTCCTCTGTCCACCTCGCTCCAGAAAGGATCCCGCACCGTTGCATCGGCAATCCTTTCACAGATCTCCTGTGAAAACCCAAAGCTTTTGAAAAAGTCCTGCCATACAAAGCCTGCCAGCACATTTCCTATATCAAACACTACGTTTTTTATCATACTGCCTTTTTCCTTCCTAGTCTTTGCCCCTGCTTTCTTCCACCATTTTCAGAAAGGCCGTCGCAGCCCTTGATATGGGGTTCCTTTTGTGGGTGACAATACAGATCTGCCTTTTGGGAATGATCTTGTTAAACCGAAGCTCAAACAGCCTGCCGTCCTCCAGATATTCCTGGGCAAAATCCCTTACAACACTACCGACCCCCAGACTTCGCAGTGCAAACTGAACGATCATATCGCTGGTTGCCAGCTCAAACTCCGGCATCAGGGTCACTTTATTCTGGGACAGAAACTGATCCATGTAGCTTCGGGTGCTGGTCTTTCCTTCCAGGGAAATGATCGGCAGCTTTTCCAGTTCCTGCAGATCCAGCATTTTATTCTTATACTGGATAAATTTTCTGCCTGCTACAAATACATCCTCTATGGTGCGCACCTTTACCGTCTGTAACTGCTCCTCCCCCTCAAAGGGAGTGCTGATGGCGCCGAAATCAATTTTGCCCTGCCGCAGAAGCTCCAGCGTTTCCGGGGTAGGCGCATTGGTCACAACAACCTTTACCTTGGGATGCTCCTCGTGGAAACGCTCCAGGTGTGGAAGCAGATAGTACTTTAATGTCATATCGCTTGCACCGATCCGAAGCTCTCCGTAATCCAGCCTCAGCATTGCCGCCAGTTTTTTTTCTCCTGCATCGATCTGCTCATAACCGCTTTTTACATATTCAAACAGAAGCTGTCCTTCCGGCGTTAAATGGATCCCTCTGGACGCTCTTGTAAAAAGCTTTGTGTCAAGAAGCGTTTCCAGTTGTCTGAGCGCCTGGCTGACTGCGGGCTGAGAGATCGCAAGCTTTGATGCGGCCGCTGTGAGGGAACCGCAGCTTGCCGCATAATAAAACACTTTATAATATTCCAGATTTTCCGTCATATCAAATTCCTTTAATATGCTTACTCTGTACGCTCACATCCCCAGAAGAAAAGCGCAACCGTTCCCGGGCCGGTATGGCTTCCGATGGTCGTTCCGATATGGTTGATTTCTACCTTGCCCTTTAAGTTCGGGAAATTTTTCTCTACCAGATCTGCCACTGCCCTTGCGTCCTCATAGCAGTCTGACTGGGAAATATAACACTTATCTGCATATTCCAGGCCGTTTTCCGCATTTTCTTCCATTTTCTTTTCAATGGCCTGGATGACCTTCTTTTTGGTTCTGATCTTAAATCTTGGGATCAGTCTGCCCAGATTATCCATATTTAAAAGAGGACAAAGCTCTAACACAGAACCAACGAAGCCTGCGGTCTTGGAAATACGGCCTCCCTTTACATAAAAGCTTAAATCTGTGGAAAAGAACCAGTGATGCAGCTTTAATTTGTTTGCTTCCGTCCACTGATAAAGCTCTTCCAGCCCCATTCCTCCATCTCTCAGATCTGCCAGCTTATCCATGATCAGTCCATAACCGGAAGAAGCGCCAAGAGAATCCACAATAAAGATCTTCCTCTCAGGGAAACGCTCTTCCAGATCCTGCTTTGCTACCATTGCAGAGTTATGCACGCCGGAAATCCCGCTGGAAAGAGTCACATGCAGAATATCTTTTCCCTGCTCCAGAAAAGGCGTAAAGTATTCAATGAATTCATCTGCATTGACCTGTGAGGTTTTGGTGGTCGCACCATTGGCCATTGCTCTGTAAAACTCATGAAAATCCATGGACTGTCCAAGATCATCTACATACTCTTTGCCGTCAAGCTCATAGTGAAAGCAGATATAATTAATCTGTCTGCTTTCAAAATGTTCTTTTGTTAAGTCTGCTGTAGAACAGCAGCTAATGATATAATCACTCATCCTTTTTCCTCTTTTCTGTACCGCTTTTTTCCCGTTTGTCTGCCGCTGCAGTACCTGCCCAGACCGGCTATCTTAAGACTGCTCTCCCTATATGGATGCAATGTCGATCAAAGTAAATTTATCACTTGCATTTTCCAGGCTGGTCACCAGTGCTCTTGCGGTATCCATTGCGGTGATACAGTTTACTCCGGTTTCAATGGCTGTCCGTCTGATCAGGAAGCCATCCCTGGATTTATCCCTTCCCTGGGTAGGCGTATCAATCACAAGATCGATCTTGTGTCCCAAAATCAGATCCATAACGGTAGGAGATTCCTGGGAGATCTTGTTTACCTTTCTGGCTTTCACTCCCGCCTCATTTAAAGCGGCGGCCGTACTCCTGGTGGCATAGATGGTATATCCCAGCTTTTCAAAGCGGCGGCCGATCTCCACTGCTTCTCCCTTGTCCGCATCCTTTACCGTGATGATCATCTGTTTATGTTTGGGAAGATCTACCCCGGCTCCTAAAAAGGCTTTATACAAGGCTTCGTTAAAGGTTTTTGCAATGCCGAGGCATTCTCCGGTGGATTTCATTTCCGGCCCCAGGCTGATCTCTGCCCCCCGGATCTTTTCAAAGGAAAATACCGGCATTTTAATGGCAAAATACTCTGCTTCCGGCTGAAGTCCCGGTTCATAGCCAAGCTCCCTTATAGTCTTTCCAATGATCACCTCCGTAGCCAGATCCACAATGGGAATTCCGGTAACCTTGCTGATATAAGGTACGGTACGGGAGGAACGGGGATTCACCTCGATCACATATACTTCCTCGCCAATAGCGATAAACTGGATGTTGATCAGTCCCTTCACATGAAGCGCCTTGGCAAGCCTTCCGGTATAATCCGCAATCTTTTCTTTTACCGTTCTGGAAATCGTAGGCGCCGGATAGACGGAAATACTGTCCCCGGAATGCACGCCGGTACGCTCAATATGCTCCATGATCCCCGGGATCAGAATATCCGTTCCGTCACAGACCGCATCCACCTCGATCTCTTTTCCCTCCAGATATTTATCTACCAGAATGGGATGATCCTGTGCGATCCTGTTAATGATATTCATAAACTCTTCTATTTCTGCATCGGAAATTGCGATCTGCATTCCCTGTCCTCCCAGCACATAGGAAGGACGTACCAAAACCGGATACCCCAGTCTGTGGGCCACTGCTTTTGCTTCCTCGGCCGTATATACGGTTCCTCCTGCTGCCCTGGGGATCTTGGTCTTTTCCAGGATCTCGTCAAACAGCTCTCTGTCCTCGGCTGCATCCACATCCTCGGCCTTGGTGCCCAGAATGGGAACTCCCATCTTCATCAGGCTTTCCGTAAGCTTGATCGCTGTCTGTCCACCGAACTGAACCACAGCTCCGTCCGGCTTTTCTATGTTGACAATGCTTTCCACATCCTCCGGTGTCAGAGGTTCAAAGTAAAGCTTATCCGCAATGTCAAAGTCTGTGCTGACGGTTTCGGGGTTATTGTTGATGATCACCGTTTCATAACCGGCCTTGGCAAATGCCCAGGTAGCATGCACGGAGCAATAGTCAAATTCAATTCCCTGTCCGATCCGGATAGGACCTGAGCCAAGCACCAGTACCTTTTTAGGCGGTCTGGTCTCCTGTGCTTCATTTTCACTTCCGTATACGGAATAATAATAGGGTGTGCTTGCTTCAAATTCTGCGGCGCAGGTATCTACCATTTTAAATGCTGCCACAATCCCATTGTCATAACGGAGTTTCTTGATCTCCTCCTCTGCCATGCCTGTCAGTCTGCTGATCACATTATCAGGGAATTCGATCCGTTTTGCTTCCCGCAGAAGCTCTACCGTAAGAGGACCCTTCTGCAGCGCCTGCTCCATTTTTACCAGAATGGCAAGCTTGTCAATAAACCAGTGGTCGATCATGGTGATCTCATGAATGGTATCGTAGTCCATTCCCTTGCGCAGGGCTTCTGCGATCACATAGATCCTCTGGTCATCTACCACCTTCAGCCTTTCCTTCAGTTCTTCTTTGGAAAGCTCACTGAAATCATAGCTCAAAAGGCAGTCCACATGCTGTTCCAGGGAACGGATGGCCTTCATCAGCGCTCCTTCAAAATTGTCGCAGATGCTCATTACCTCTCCGGTTGCCTTCATCTGCGTGGTCAGCGTTCTCTTAGCAGTGATAAACTTATCAAAGGGAAGACGGGGAAGCTTCACCACACAGTAATCCAGCGTCGGTTCAAAGCTTGCATAGGTCTTGCCCGTAATGGCATTTTTGATCTCATCAAGGGTATAGCCAAGGGCAATCTTGGCAGCCACCTTGGCAATGGGGTAGCCCGTTGCCTTACTTGCCAGTGCAGAAGAACGGCTTACTCTTGGATTTACTTCGATCACACAATATTCAAAGCTGGTAGGGTGCAGCGCAAACTGTACGTTACAGCCTCCTGTTATATTCAGCTCATTGATAATATTAAGAGCAGAGGTACGCAGCATCTGATATTCCTTGTCAGACAAAGTCTGGGAAGGCGCTACAACGATACTGTCTCCTGTATGGACGCCTACGGGATCAATATTCTCCATGTTGCAGACAGTGATACAGTTCCCTGCACTGTCGCGCATCACTTCATATTCGATCTCCTTCCATCCTGCAATGCACCTCTCCACCAAAACCTGGCCCACTCTGGAAAGTCTCAGACCGTTTTCCAGAATGCTTTCCAGCTCTTCCTGATTGTGTGCAATACCGCCGCCGCTTCCGCCCAGCGTATAAGCAGGCCGGAGCACTACCGGATATCCAATGGTATTCGTAAAGGCGATGCCGTCCTCAATGGTCTCCACCACCTTAGAAGCCGCACAGGGCTCTCCGATCTTTTCCATGGTATCCTTAAAGGCCTGTCTGTCCTCTGCCTTTTTGATGGTTTCTGCCGTCGTTCCAAGAAGCATCACCTGGTGTGACTCAAGAAAGCCTGATTCTGCCAACTCCATTCCCAGGTTTAATCCTGCCTGTCCTCCAAGGGTGGGCAGAATGCTGTCCGGTTTTTCCTTTTCAATGATCTGTTCCAGTACCCTTGCCGTCAAAGGCTCGATATAAACCTTATCTGCAATGTTTTTATCTGTCATGATCGTAGCGGGATTGGAATTTACCAGAATAACCTCCACTCCCTCTTCCTTCAGGGAACGGCAGGCCTGTGTGCCCGCATAGTCAAATTCCGCCGCCTGTCCGATCACGATCGGGCCGGAGCCGATCACCATGACTCTTTTCACATTTGGATTTTTAGGCATTTTTCCCCACCTCCATCATTTTGATAAAACGGTCAAACAGATAGCTGGAATCCTGCGGCCCCGGACATGCCTCCGGATGATACTGTACGGTAAAAATGTTCTTTCCGGTATAGGCAAGCCCCTCGTTTGTTCCATCATTTACATTGATAAAAGCGGGGACTGCAATCTTGGGATCCAGTTTGTCCATATCTACCACATATCCATGATTTTGAGAGGAAATATAAACTCTTCCGGTTTCCAGATCCTTCACCGGATGATTTCCACCTCTGTGTCCGTATTTCATTTTATAGGTATCTGCCCCTGTTGCAAGAGCCATAAGCTGATGCCCTAAGCAGATTGCAAAGATCGGCACTTCAGACTCATAAAGCTTTCTGATCTCAGCTATGATGCTGGTGCACTCCTTGGGATCTCCAGGCCCGTTGGAAAGCATGATCCCATCCGGGTGATCCGAAAGGATCTCCTCTGCACTGGTAAGGGCAGGATATACTGTCACATCACATCCCCGCTGTGCAAGAGAAGCTGCAATGTTCTTTTTGGCCCCCAGGTCAAGCAGGGCTACCTTCTTTCCAAGTCCACTCAGGCTCCTTGTAATGCTTGGCCTCATTTCCCGTTTTCCTGCAGCATAAGCCGCCGCATCAAACCTGGCGCTGCCGGAAAGCGGTCCGTTTTCATTGAGGGATCTAACCCCTTTTATTTCATATTTCTGGGAACAGGTGACTTTTTCCACTACCTTGCCGGTGGTGTATTTCTTTAACTGCGGAAGAATTGTACTTAGATCATAGCTTTCATTGGTGGTGATCATACCGTTCATGGTCCCCTTTTCACGGAGGATCTTCGTAAGCGCTCTGGTATCGATCCCTGCAATTCCGGGAATATCCTGTTCGATAAGAAATTCCTGGATCGTCATATCTTTACGGAAATTACTTGCCATAGGAGAAAGCTCTCTGACGATAAAGCCATCCGGCCATGCTCTTCTGGATTCCATATCCTCCCTGCATACACCATAATTTCCGATCAGCGGATACGTCATACATACTGCCTGCCCGGCATAGGAGGGATCCGTAAGGACTTCCAGATAGCCTGCCATTGAGGTGTTGAATACGATCTCACTGATCACTTCCTTCACGGCCCCGATCTGCTTTCCCACAAATACCGTTCCATCTTCCAGAATTAAAAATGCTTTCATGTTGCCTCTGCTCCCTTCTGATGTATTTTCTTGCATAATCGATTAATTATAGCATAAGAAGGTTGCGGCTTCAAGCCGGGAAATTCGTTTATCTTGTTGTTGTCCTTTCAATCTGTTATACTGTAAAAGACAAAAACCGCACGGGCCGTCTTACACTCACAGCAGATCTTATCTGTCTGAATTTCCGTAAGGCAATCCCCGTCTGCTGCGGATGAGGATAACGATGAGTGAAAAAATACTGGTTGTGGATGATGAGAAGGAAATCACCGATCTGATCTCCCTTTATCTTACAAACGAAGGCTATGATGTCCATTCCTTCTATGATGCGGAAGAAGCGGCTGCCGCCGTAGAAACAGAAGCTTTTGATCTGGCGATCCTGGATGTGATGATGCCCAAATTAGACGGGTTTCAGCTTTGTCAGAAAATACGCCTGCATTTCAATTACCCAATTATTATGTTAACCGCAAAAGAACAGGAAATTGATAAGATCACCGGGCTCACACTGGGAGCGGACGACTATATGACCAAGCCCTTCCGGCCCTTAGAACTTCTTGCCAGGATCAAGGCCCAGCTTCGCAGATACAAAAAATACAACAACGCATATCCTGCTGAAGAAGATGGCAATGTGATCTCCCTCCGGGGTCTTGTTCTGAACAGTCTTACCCATGAGTGTACCCTGGACGGGCGGCCTCTCCCCCTGACCCCCACCGAATTTACGATCCTTTCTGTTCTGTGCAGAAAAAAAGGACAGGTGATCAGTGCGGAGGAGCTATTTCACGCCGTATGGGGGGACGAATATTTCAGCAAAAGCAATAATACCATCACCGTCCATATAAGGCATCTTCGGGAAAAAATGCAGGATTCCTTTGAAGAGCCCAATTATATCAAAACCGTCTGGGGGTGTGGATACAAAATTGAAAGCTAAAGTAAACCTGAAATATGTGCTTTCTGCACTTTTCCTTTTCTGCTATGCCGCTCTTCTTGGGCTTAGCATTTATCTTTATATAGCAAAGGAGATCTTATTTCCCCTTCTCCTTCTTTTGCTTTTATTTTACCTTTTGTCCGTAGTCCTTGCCGCACATTTTTATGCCCAGAGAAAAAGCCGCAAGATCATCTCTACGGTCAGTTCCATGATCCATACCTATATGCATCATGATCTGGAATCGGATGATGTTTTTCCGCCTGCCTATGCCGAGATCGCCGCACAGGCCGTCCAGATCAAATCCACCATGCAAAGGCACGAACAGGCCATCAAAAATGAAACCGACCGGAAAAATGACCTGATCACCTACCTCGCCCATGATCTGAAAACGCCCCTGACCTCCGTGATCGGCTATCTGGATCTTCTGGAGGAAGCATCCGATATGCCGGAACTTCAGCGCAGGAAATACATCCATATCACTCTGGACAAGGCCCTTCGTCTGGAAAAGCTGATCAATGAATTCTTTGAGATCACACGCTATAATCTGCAGCAGATCGTACTGGAAAAGGAACCTCTGGATCTTTCCTTCATGCTGATGCAGCTTACAGATGAATTTTACCCTCTCCTTACCGCTCACGGGAACACGATCTCCCTGAAGGTGGAAGAGGATCTTTCCGTGTTTGGGGACTCCATTAAGCTGGCCAGGGTGTTCAATAATATTTTAAAGAACGCCATTTCCTACAGTTATCCCAACACTCCGATCAAAGTAGTTGCCGGCAAACGGGAAAAAGATATTTTTATCTGTTTTATAAATCAGGGAAAAACCATTCCGGCGGAAAAGCTGAACGCTATTTTTGAAAAGTTCTACAGAATGGACGAAGCCCGCAGCACCAATACTGGCGGAGCGGGCCTCGGTCTTGCAATCGCAAAAGAAATAGTCCTCCTCCACGGAGGAACCATAGATGCGGGCAGTGAAAACGAAATGACTACCTTCAGCGTCACCCTCCCCATCTATTAGCCTCTGTCAGGCTTTCAGGTGCCTGCGGACCCTTTCGATCAACATTTCAAGCGCCACCTGGTTTTGTCCTCCCTCGGGAACGATGATATCGGCCCGGCGCTTGCTTGGTTCTACAAACTGTTCGTGCATGGGCTTTACCGTAGTCAGGTACTGGCCGATCACGCTTTCTAAAGATCTTCCCCTCTCATTGACATCCCTGACGATCCTCCGCAGAATACGCACATCCGCATCCGTATCTACAAACACCTTAATGTCCATCAGGTCACAAAGCTCCTTTTCCACAAAGATCAGGATCCCCTCCAGAATGATCACAGGCGCCGGTTCTACCAGCATTGTTTCAGAAGACCTGTTGTGTATGGTATAATCATACACCGGCACTTCTACTGCCTTTCCTGCCTTTAAGCTTGCAATATGCTCACAGAGAAGGGGGGTGTCAAAGGCATCCGGGTGGTCATAGTTTAACCTGGCGCGCTGCTCATAATCCATATCATCATGACGTTTATAATAATTATCATGCCGCAGGACGCTGACCTCTTCCTTTCCAAAGCTTTCGATCAGCTTATCTGCCAGCGTAGTTTTTCCGCTGCCGGTTCCCCTGGCAATTCCAATCAGTATGGTATCCATTCCTATCCCCTTTATCTTGCTCCCTTATCGTAAGGAATTCCCTCTGCCTTAGGCGCTTTTGAATTCTTGGAAGTAAATGCCAGAATAATCATGGAAGCGATAAAAGGCATCATGCTGTAAATATTCTTGGAAAGCCCAAGGTTTGCAAGCACTGTGGAATCGGAAATATTGGCAAGGGATCTGAAAACTGCAAAGAAAACTGCCGCTGCCGCAATATTGAAGGGCTTCCATTGTCCGAAAATCATAACCGCCAATGCCAAGAAGCCGGCTCCGGCAACGCCTACCTCAAAGTTCCAGGTGGTAACGGAAGGAACTATATAGGCAAATCCTCCAATTCCGCCAAGCGCACCGGAAATTGCCACACCGATATATCTCCACTGGTACACATTAATTCCCACAGAATCCGCTGCCTGGGGATGCTCCCCGCAGGATCTGAGCCGCAGTCCCCATTTGGTTCTGAACAGAAATACATAGCTGCAGATCAAAAGCAGGATCCCGATGATCAGGAAAATATTAATGGTAAAGGGGCCGATCTTATAAATAAAGGCCGCATTGCTGTAGGTCAGCTTTGCTGACGCCGCTCCGTTGCCTGTGGCTGCCGAATTATTAAATGCCTTTACAATGACGATGGCAATGGCTGTTGCCAGCATATTTAACGCTGTTCCGCCGATGGTCTGATCCGCCTTCAGCGTAATGGCTGAAAAGCCAAGCAGCAGGGAATATATGATTCCTGCCAGGGCGCTTACCAGTATGGATACTGCAACAAGAAGGGGCGCAGGCATCTTATCTCCCAGCAGTGACAGCACAAACACTCCTGCCAGACCGCCAATGACCATAATTCCCTCCAGGGCGATATTGATCACGCCGCTTCGTTCCGAAAACATGCCTCCCAGGGCTACAAGCATTAAGACCACTGCATAAAGCAGGGTAAATTTAATCAAAAGGAACATTACTTTGTCTCCCCCTTTCCGCTTTCCTTTGCCGCTTCTTCCGCTCTCTTCTTTTTGCCAAGAGATCTTCTGATCATTTCCTTGAACAGCATTACAAAGGCACAAAGATAAATGATCACCGCGACGATCAGATCCGCAATTTCAGGCTGATAATATTTCGTGGGCAGGTAAGAGCCGCCTACTGAAATATGCGCTACAAAGATTGCTGCAAAGATCACGCCGATAGGGTTGCTGAGCGCCAGAAGCGCTACAGGAATACCATTAAAGCCAACTGCCGGCAGCGCTGTGGATACCTGTGGATTCCATTCGGAAGCGCCGGAAAGGAAATAAAGACCTGCTCCAATTCCCGCAAGTGCACCGGAGATCGTCATGGATAAGACAATATTCCTCTTTTCGTTGATACCGGCATATTTTGCTGCGTCCTTATTAAATCCGCAGGCCTTCAGTTCATACCCGAAGGTGGTTTTGCTAAGGATCACATAAACCACAATGGCAAATGCCACTGCAAGGAAAATGGCTATGGTTGTAGAGTTAGTTTTAAACACTGCATTCAGCCCAAGATCCGGGATCAGAGAGGACGGAGAAGCCGAACTGAGCTTATAAGTTCTTGTGGTCTTCTGATCATACATTCCGGGGACACCGGTATACATCAGTTCATTTACCAGATAAAGTCCTATCCAGTTAAACATAATGGAGGTAATAACCTCATTGACATTAAAATATGCCTTGAAAATTCCGGGAACTGCTCCCCATACCGCCCCGCAGATCATGGCTGCCAGAAGGCACACATACCAGGGCATATGTAAGATCAGGGCAAAATATAATGCTCCAAATACTCCTACCGTATACTGACCGGCGGCTCCAATGTTAAAAAGTCCTGTTTTAAATGCAAAGGCAACAGAAAGACCTGTCATGATCAGGGGTGCTGCCTGGGCGATCTCACTTCCGATCCCCTTGGGTTTTAAGTGGAAACCACCTTTAATAATCCTTGCCATTCCATCCAGAGCATTATCCGCATTGATGCAGGTCAGAACCAGAAAACCGACTGCCAGTCCCAAAACAATACATACCAGAGAAGCTACAATGGATAAAAGGGCATTTTTTGTCTTTTCGCTCATCTTCTTTCCCCTTTCTCTCAAACCTTTGCAGGGACATCTTTTTTCTTTGCCCCGGCCATGTATAATCCCAATTCTTCTACTGTGATCTCCTTGGGATCGAACTGTCCAACCAGTCTTCCTTCATACATTACAAGAATACGATCCGAAACATCCATTACTTCATCTAACTCCAGTGAGATCAGAAGCACTGCCTTACCCTTATCCCTCTGTGCAACGAGCTGGTTATGGATGTACTCAATGGCTCCCACATCCAGGCCTCTTGTGGGCTGCACTGCTACAAGAAGCTCCGGATCCTTGTCAATTTCCCTGGCTATAATGGCTTTCTGCTGGTTTCCTCCTGACATTCCCCGGGTAACGGTAACCGCCCCCTGTCCGCTTCTTACATCATACTGATCGATCAGCTTTTCGGAATAATCCCGCACTGCCTTTGACTTAATAAAGCCTCCTGACTGGAATTCCGGCTGCCAGTACCTTTGTAATACCATGTTCTGCTCCAGGGTATAATCCAGTACCAGTCCATGCTTATGGCGGTCCTCGGGAATATGGCTCATTCCCAGCTTAGAACGCTCTCGTATGGACGCCTTGGTAATATCGTGTCCTGCAAAGGTAATGGTTCCCCCGCTGATTTTCTCAAGTCCGGTCAGTCCATGCACAAATTCTGTCTGCCCATTGCCGTCAATTCCTGCAATACATACGATCTCACCTCTGCGCACGTTAAAGGACACATCCTTTACCGCATCATTGGAATGGGCCTTACTGGGCACTGTCATATGTTCAACCTGCAAAACCGTTTCTCCCGGCTCTGCTTCCTTCTTGTCTACGCTGAAGCTTACATTTCTGCCTACCATCATTCTGGAAAGCTCTTCCTTGGAGGTATCTGCAATCTTAACCGTTCCTACGCATTTTCCCTTGCGCAGGATGGTACATCTGTCTGCCACCTCCATGATCTCGTTGAGCTTATGGGTGATAAAGAGGATGGACTTGCCTTCCTTTGCAAGGTTTTTCATGATCTTCATCAGCTCGCTGATCTCCTGTGGGGTCAGAACCGCTGTAGGCTCATCAAAAATCAGCACCTCGTTATCCCGGTAAAGCATCTTCAGGATTTCCGTACGCTGCTGCATTCCCACTGTAATATCTGAAACAAGGGCATCCGGATCCACCTTCAGTCCATATTTTTCACTGAGCTCCATTACCTTTTTTCTTGCGCCCTTTTTCTCCAGGAAAAGCCCCTTGGTGGGCTCAACTCCCAGAATAATATTATCCAGAACGGAAAAACATTCTACCAATTTGAAATGCTGGTGAACCATTCCAATATTCAGATCATTTGCATCGTTGGGAGAACTGATCTTAACTTCCTTTCCATTCTTCTTAATGATACCGGAAGTCGGCTGATAGAGACCAAACAGGATACTCATAAGCGTTGATTTTCCTGCTCCGTTCTCGCCCAGAAGCGCATGGATCTCTCCTCTTTTTAATTGCAATGTAATGTTATCATTTGCCTTAATTCCCGGGAATTCTTTTGTGATGCCCAGCATCTCAATGATATAATCGTTTTCCATAAGCATGTAACCCCTTCTTAATTTTTGAGCAAAATTTCCCTTTTCATATAATATAACATCTTTTGGGAATAAAAAAAAGGAGAGAAGGAAACTCTTCTCTCCTTTTTGCGTTCTTTTTTACTGGATGTAATCTACAGTTACATGAGAACCAACCTCAGGCTGATTTTCAATGTCGTTAGATACTACGATAGATCCATCTGTCAGTCCTGCAAGAACCTTCTCATACTCTTCTACTGTAAAGGTATTAAAGCCCCAGGATGCATCCTCTGTAGGAAGTCCGATGTAGTCGCCCTGTGTAAGGCCAAGCTGCTCTGACTTTCCGCCGATGGAAGCGAAGTTACCTGTAAAGTAAGCGTTTAATGCTGTGTTTACAGCAGATGCAAGGTTCTTCATAGCAGAAGTGATGCAACGATCTCCGATAACAGGACGCTGATCAACGTCAACACCGATCACCTTGCCGTCATGCTCCTCTGCTGCATCCAGTGCGGAAGTATAAATACCGCCGCCGCAGGCAAATACAACCTGTGTTCCGTCTGCATACCAGCCTTCCATACGAGCTGTGATCGCATCATCACCGTAGAACTGTCCGCCGTAGTAATACTTAACAGCTACGTCAACGCCAAGCTCCTCTGCTGCTGCATTGATGCCCTGTACATATCCGAAACCATAACGGATAACGGCAGGAACTGCAATACCGCCAAGGAAGCCAAGGCTTGTATAGCCATCCTTAACTGCTGCATAACCAGCAAGATAGCCAGCCTGCTCTTCCTGGAAGGAGCAGATATATACGTTGTCGCCAAGAGCTACATTCTCACCTGCAAGGTTTACAATGTCGCCTTCGATAACATCAACTGCAATAAAGGAAACATCTGTGTGAAGACCCTGCTCCTCAGCAATGGCAGGTCCAAACAGATAACCGGGCATTACAACAACGGTTGCGCCGTCTGCGATTGCAAGCTCGATGGAGTTGATTCTCTCCTCGTCAGTATCCTCAGCGGGCTTATAATATTCGCAGTCGATACCATTCTTCTCGCCGTAAGCCTGGCAGGTTTCCCATGTGATCTGGTTAAAGGACTCGTCTGTAATATCACCGGAGTCTGTGATCATTGCGATCTTGCCCTCAACAGTGACTGCTGCCTCTTCCCCTGTGCTCTCTGCCTCTGTAGACTCTTCAGCCTCTGCAGACTCCTCTGTGTCTGCTGCATCCTCAGATGCTGTTTCTTCCTCGGGAGCTGCTTCTTCTGTTGCTGCATCAGTGGTCTCTGCTGCATTACCAGATCCGCATCCTACCAGTAAGGAAGCTGTCATGGCTACTGTTAACAGTAAGCTTAACACTTTCTTCTTCATAATACTTTCCTCCTAAATTAGGCGGCCACAAAAAAATTATGACCTGTTTATTTTACACAAGTCATAATTATAGTATAAAAAAAGTATTTCTGTCAATCTCGATCTTATCTGTTCCCTATTTTGTCAGTTTTTGCTATGGTATGGCCGGTCTGATAAATTCCTTCATCCGCCTGTTCAGCACATCAAAAATATCTGCTTCCCCATACTTTTTCCGAAAACTTCTTGCTGAAATCCTGCCTCCTGCCTTCTTGGTGTGTCCTCCTCCCGAGCCGATCCCTTCACAGATATAAGCTGCCAGCTGATTGGCCGGAATGGTATTGTCACAGCTTCGTATGGAGAACTGATACCCTCCCCCCACTGCCGTATAGGTCAGGCTTGCCAGGATCACATCCACCTGTATGACCAGATCCCCAATAATACCAAGCACCGCCTGCTCACAGTGGATTGCCGGAACAATGGCAAAGCATCTTTCCGGATCAAAATAATGATTTTGCAGCGCATCTCCGGCGATCATCAGCTCTTCCATGGTCATGCTGGACTTTGTAAGCCGTTCAAAGACCGGATTTTCTCCCAGAAGGGCGCTTCGCATCTGAATATCTCTTTCCCGGTAAAGATCCTGGAAAGAAGAGGTGTCCATATAAAGTCCATACAAAAGCGCCGTCCGGAGCTTTTCATTTTCCTGCACCGGATAGCCCTCCTCCAAAAGCAGTTCATAAACCACCGTAGAGCAGCTCTGATACTCACTTTTGATAAAGGTATTTTCATTTTCATTGGAAACGCAGTAGTGATGGTCAATCACCGCTATCTCCGGCGCATCAAAGGTCTGGACATTTCCCTCTCCATACTGTCCGTCCACCACTAACAGCAGCTCTGTTTCCGGCAGCTTTGTCACATGCCTTGCCTCTATGGCAAGGGCATCCATCATATATTGCAGATTAAACCGCCTGACGGTCTCGCTTCCTCCATAAATAATCTCTGCACTCACCTGCTTTTCCCTGAAAAAGCATTGCAGGCCGTATGCCGATGCCAGCGCATCCGCATCAGGATTATTATGGCACTGTATACAGATCTTATGATAACGCAGAAGCTGATGTAAAAAACCCATACTTTTCGTTCCTCCTATCTGCCGCCCCATGCTTCCTGATTTTTCAATCTTTCCTCATTCCGAAGCTGTACTTCCTTCTGAAATTCCAGAAGCCTTTCATTGAAAAGCCTTGAGATCCTTCTTTCATTGAGCCACATGACCAGATAGACCACGCAGAAGATCAGTGCAATCCCTAAAATAAGCGTAAGGATCATAGGCGCTGTAAACAGCTCCCAGTTTCCAAAGAAAAAGTTTACGAGAAGCACCATGGCCTCGATCATGGCAAGCTGCAAAAACAGCCTGACCGCCATAGCTCCTGCCGAAAGCTGACGTCTGGAAAAGGTAACCACACTGGACAACGCTGAAAGGAAGCCAAAAAGCGGCGGTGAAAAAAAGGCTTCAAATCCAAACCGTTCTCCCGGCATAAAAATAGTTCCTATCACCGCTTCCATGATGGTAATACATGCGGTTATAATAAAGAAAGAAAGCAGAAAATCTGTTGCTGTATTCTTATTTTTTTCCCATTTCATATGATTTCATCCTCTTTTTCCTTATACTATCCCATTACAATCTCTTTTAGGGCAGGAGCGTACTGTCTTGAGATCACCAGTTTTTCTCCATTTTTCATATGTGCGTAAAATCTGCCGTTGAGAGCCGGTGAAATGCCTTCAAGCTGCATCAGGTTCAGTACAACAGATTTGGAGCAGCGTACAAAATAGCTGCTCCTGTAATTTTTTTCTATCTCATATAATCTGATCCTGACTTCATATTCTTTTTCCTTCGTATAGGCAAAGACCTTATCGTCCACTGCCTCGAAGTAAAGGATTGCATCCAGCGCAAGCCGCTCTATCTGCCTGCTTCTTTCCTCCTCCGGTATGGTGCAGGTAAGGATCCCGCAGATTTCTTCTCCCTTTGCTTTTGCATAAGCATAAATATCTTCCACCTGGGAGGTCACCTCTACGCATTCAATGACCACCTGCTCCTTTTCCTTTTCTGCAATCCTTCTGATCCGTACTCTCATCTTTCTTTTTCTTCCCCTAGTAGGTATCCGCTATTGTGATGCCCTGCTTTCCTTTTAAATAGTAATCAAAATAATTTAATACTATTTCATTCAGATTTTCAAGACATTTCCTTGCATTTACCTTTCCGGTTCCCAGGATTTTTGCCAAAATCGGCGAAACCATGGAGAGATCACAGAAATTCATATGCCCTGCATCCTCAAAGACCACTTCCCGGAATTCCACTGCATGTTCTCCTACATAGAAGTTTACATATTCCTGGGGATAGCCTTTTGCCAGCTCATAGACCTTTCGGGAATTTATGTCCAGAAGAGGAACCGGATAAGGCTCCTGCTGAAAGGAATGTTTTCCGTTTTCATATCCGGTATATTCGGCAAGCATGGTGCCTTCAATGTCAATCACAGCAGAAATGTCCTTCCGCTGTCTTCCCACTGCCACGCTGGTTGCTCCTCCCAGGGAATGTCCGAACAGTCCGATCTTTTCGGCGTCTATCCTGTCATAAGGCTCCCCTTCTCCTTCGGCCGCTTTCTGCAGCAGGGTATCCAGCACAAAGTTTTCATCCCCTGTCCTGATCTCCATCCATTCCTTCTGCAGCTGATAAATCTTCTGCTCATGCTCCTCCGTATCAGATCCATTGTCTGTCATGACCTGACTCATAAATTCCTGATCTGCCAAAGTTACCTTCCCCGAGGTGTCTTCGACGAAAGCAGCCTGATAGGGATGGGCGATGGACACTGCCACATATCCGTGGGAAGCCAGTTCCTCACAGGTAGAGGCGTTGCTTTCCAGCATTCCTCCCGCTCCATGGGAAAACACTGCCAGCGGATAGGTTCCGTTTTCTTTGGGATACCAGATCTTAATGGTAACCTTTCTGTTTTCCCCGGTATCGGAATAAGTTTCTATTCTGCTTTGATCCTCCCAGGTTTCCACCACACTGCATACCTCATATTTCCCGGTAGGCTTTAGGGGCTGATACTGCGGGAAAAAGATTGCCGGGATCAGGGCGATTCCAAACAGGATCATCGTCCCCAAAAGATGCAGAACCTGTCTGGGAACCCTTACCTTCCTCTGATCTGCCGCATCCGCCCCTTCCTTTCCTGCTCTGCGCAGTGTCTGAAGTAAAAGGATCGTTCCCTGCACAAAAAGCAGAAAAAGCAGCATGCCGTAGCGCAGCGTTCCTTTCAGCACGTCGGTCAGCACAAGACATGTAAGAAGAAGCAGCATTCCATAGCGGTAAAGCATTTTTTCCCTTCGGTGGATGCTCTTTTCCTTGCAGTTCCAAATTACAAAAAACAATTCTCCCAAAAATAAAACAAGTAACAAAATAGCTGTGATCATTTTTATCCTCATTTCTGCGCACGCTTTTTGCACATGCCGAGTTTGTGTCAAGTGCGCGCAGACACAAATCTCGCGATTGAAAAATTTTATTTTTCAATCTTTTCTCCTCTTTGCTGTTGATCTGTTATCTGCACCATATCACAATTCAGGCAGAAAAAAACCACCTGCACGCCAAGTTGCGTTTCAGGTGGTCAAGTTGCATTTTTCGGAAGAAAAATCACGCCTTGAAGCCCTCCATCTGTCTGGAAAGTTCTTCAAAAAACTGTGCCATGTGGCTGCCGTCTGCCAGCGCATGATTGACAAGCAGGGTCACCGGCATGGTCACCTTTTCACCGTTTGCAGCATACTGCCCCCAGGTGATCCTGGGATTACTGTCTGCCGGAATGGGAGTAGGCTGCTGCAAAGAGGTATAATGCAGCCATGGCAGCGTGGAAACAAACAAAAGGCTCAGTCCGTCTTCTCCATCCTCAAGATCTGCTTCCTCCTTTGCCTTCTCCTGCTTTGCAACTGCCTGGCTGATATATTCTTCAAAGGGCTGCATGCAGTTCAGGCGGCAGTAGCCGTAGGTGCCGTCTGCCTTCATAACCGTATGGGAGGTGTCGCAGCTTGCAAACTCCACGGGCACTCCCCCGTCAATCCGCTGTCTCAGTTCTGCCACCATGTTGGCCGCTCTCCCGGCACAGTACAAAAAGCTCAGGAAAAAAGGCAGATTTTCTCTTTTTACTTTCTGGATAAAATCTGTAATATCTACTTCCACCGTCACCCCTGCATAAGGGTTTGCAAGTGTTTTAAAATACTCAAAATGTGCTTTCCGGGGAAAGGTTTCCAGGTCAATCTTCCGATACTCCATTTTTCTGCTCCTTACATATGCCTGTAATTTCTTACTATTGATTATTTTATCTCAAGTTTTCATTTCTCACAATCTTTCTCTTTGAAGGGGAGTTAAATCTCTGTTTTACTTTCACGATTTTTGTTGATTTTATATAAGAAATATGTATAATTGTGGTAGGGAGTCTGGCGCATATGGCTCTCTGCCAATGATATTGTAAGGCCTGCCCCGGCAGGTGATTACTATATAATTACATAACGAAAGGAAAGGTAACTAAAATGGCAGAAATCAATTTAAGCAAGTATGGCATTTCCGGAACCACAGAGGTTGTTCACAACCCTTCTTACGAAATGTTATTCGAAGAGGAAACCAAAGCAGATCTGGAAGGCTATGAAAAAGGACAGGTTAGCGAACTTGGTGCAGTTAACGTTATGACCGGTATCTACACTGGCCGTTCACCTAAAGACAAATTCATCGTTGTTGATGAAAATTCAAAGGACACTGTATGGTGGACCTCTGACGAGTACAAGAATGACAACCATCCTATGACAGAGACCACTTGGGCTGCTGTTAAGGATATCGCAAAGAAAGAGCTCTCCAACAAGAGACTTTTCGTTGTAGATGCATTCTGCGGTGCTAACAAGGATACCCGTATGGCAATCCGTTTCATCGTTGAGGTTGCTTGGCAGGCTCACTTTGTAACAAACATGTTCATCAGACCTACAGAGGATGAACTGAAGGATTTCGAGCCTGACTTCGTTGTTTACAACGCATCCAAGGCTAAGGTTGAAAATTACAAGGAGCTTGGTCTTAACTCCGAGACCTGTGTTGCTTTCAACATCACAAGCCGCGAGCAGGTTATCATCAATACCTGGTACGGCGGAGAAATGAAGAAGGGTATGTTCTCCATGATGAACTACTATCTGCCTCTGAAGGGTATGGCTTCCATGCACTGCTCTGCAAATACAGATATGAACGGTGAAAACACCGCAATCTTCTTTGGTCTTTCCGGTACAGGTAAGACAACTCTTTCCACCGATCCTAAGCGTCTCTTAATCGGTGATGATGAGCACGGCTGGGATGACAACGGCGTATTCAACTTTGAAGGCGGCTGCTATGCTAAGGTTATCAACCTTGACAAGGATTCTGAGCCTGATATCTACAATGCAATCAAGCGTAATGCTCTTCTTGAGAACGTTACTCTGGATGCAAACGGAAAGATCGACTTCAACGATAAGAGCGTAACCGAGAATACTCGTGTATCTTATCCTATTGATCATATCAAGAACATTGTACGTCCTATCTCTTCTGCACCCGCAGCTAAGAATGTTATCTTCTTATCCGCAGATGCATTTGGCGTACTTCCTCCGGTATCTATCCTGACTCCTGAGCAGACACAGTATTACTTCCTGTCAGGATTTACTGCAAAGCTTGCTGGTACCGAACGTGGTATTACCGAGCCTACACCTACCTTCTCAGCTTGCTTCGGACAGGCATTCCTTGAGCTTCATCCTACCAAGTATGCTGAAGAGTTGGTTAAGAAGATGGAGAAGAGCGGTGCAAAGGCATACCTTGTTAACACAGGCTGGAACGGAACCGGAAAGCGTATTTCCATTCGTGACACCCGTGGTATCATTGACGCTATCTTAAGCGGCGCTATCAACAACGCTCCTACCAAGACCATTCCTCACTTCAACTTTGAAGTTCCTACAGAGCTTCCTGGTGTTGATCCTGCAATCCTTGATCCTCGTGATACCTACAAGGATGCATCTGAGTGGGAAACAAAAGCAGAGGATCTTGCTGCAAGATTTATCAAGAACTTTGCTAAGTACGAAGGAAACAAGGCTGGTAAGGCTTTAGTTTCTGCAGGCCCTCAGGCATAAGTACATTTGATGATCAAAAAACGGATGTGAAATTTCACATCCGTTTTTTTGACCATTTATTTTGTGAAGGCTTACGGTTTATCCGTTTCCTCCGTTTCGTTCTCTTCCGCTCCTGTCTGCGCCCTCATCAGTCCCTGAAAAGTCTCTTCTTCCATTTCATTTTGCTTCTTAACGCAGAACTGATATTGGTGAATAGCACGCAGGATCGCATTCAGATCCTCCGGCGTAAACATCCCTGCCGCCCTGCTCAGATCCCCAAAGCAATTTACATTCACCTTCAGATTGCCTCCGCTTGGCAGACTGATATTCAAAACCTGTCTTGGATCAGATACATCTCCCAGACTGATCGTATTTCTTTTGTAATCACAAACAAAAATGACTCCATTATACTCAATGATCCCATCTTTAGCCAAAGCACTGTATGGACATTTCCCCTCTGCTTTCTTTAAAAATCCTCCAAAGTCCTCCATATCACGGGCTTTTTCCGCTCCCTTTTCCTTCCTGGCATCTAAAATCCTGCCTGCATATTCCCCTTCTATCCCCTTCATCTGTATCATGATACTACTCCCTTCCGGATCTTTTGCTTTTTGCTGGAAAGTTTCCCTGATCTCTTAATACGGATCCGTTTTTTCTTCCCAGATAACGGAAAACCTGCTTTTTATATTGCAGATATTCTTCTCCGAAGGTTGCCGCCATGTACTTTTCCTCCTGCAAAATCTGCAAATGCAGCATAAGCATGGTAAAAGCCGTAAAGAGTATGGTAAGTGGATTGCAATACATAAGCATTACTCCTACATACTGCAGATCAAAGCCCAGAAAAGCAGGGTTCCGGCTATAAGCATAAATTCCGTCTGTCACAAGCTTTGTCTTATCCTGTTTGGGAATTCCCGCTCTCCAGCTGTCCTTCATGCACATTACCGATATGAGAAAAATCAGATCTCCCAAAGCCCCAACAAAAAAGCCGGTAAACCTTCCATTCGCAGGCATCATGTTCCACTTCAGGATCACAGAGGCAAGCTGCACCGGCACAATAAAAAGTGTTGCAAATCCCATCAGTCTTTCCACCCTATGAAGCCCTGCCTCCTTGCGGCTTCCGATCTGATGGGTTCGTATCCCCTTTCTTCTTTGAAGAAGCATTTTAATAAAATAAATCGCATAAAAACCTGCAAGTACCAAAAATGTAAGCAGACTATACGGCATATATTCTTCTATTGCAAATTCCATCTCTATCTCCTTTTCCTAAGCCGGCATTTCCTGTTTTGATCTTAAAATGCGGGTTTCCTTTCCGAACACTTCCTTTAAGATACGATGCTCCAAAAGGATCTCCATTTTCTTGCCCACAAGAACCTCTTTCAACCGTCTGTAGAAGTCCAGGATCTCTTCCTCCTCCACTTGAAGATAAAGCAGCATATTTTCCAATATATTCTGCAAAAAGGCACACTCAAAAATTTCTCCTTTTGGGTTCCATCTTTGATAGCGTTTTAAAACAATCTCTTCAAACTGCTCCCTGCTCTTATTTCCGTTATAGATCTCATACTGCTCAAGATCCTTGTGAAAGCCTGGTATTTCTGTGAGGATTTTGGTATATGCGATCACATATGCATCCTCCTCCCGGACGGTATTTTTATAAATATCTTCCTTAAGCCCGGAATACTTTTCAAGCAGCATCTGGTAGGTTTCCTGATCCACATAAGCGCACCAGGCAAGCTCCACCGGTACATAATCTCCTTCCCTGTATACTGTATATTCCGGATTTTTTTGCGACAGCCGGTTTACCATAGTGCTCTTCCCTGCCCCCTGCAAACCTTCTACAAAAATTGCTCTCTCCAATGCTTCTCTCCCTTTCCCTTTCTTTCGAGAACCTCTTTTCTTTTTACAGAATCCGCAGCAAAAACACAAGCCCCAGGAGGGTAAGATGCACTTTTATGACGATAAGTTGTTAAACAGTTTCATAAAGCTTCTCTCTACTATGAGAGCAAGTCCCTGGGTTTCATCCCCCAGGATCACCAGATTGTCCCCGGGTTCTATCCCAAAGATTTTTCTTGCCTTGGCTGGAATGACAATCTGTCCCTTATCTCCCACCTTTACCAGACCAAACATGTACTTTCCTTTGGGAGGAATTCCAAGCCCTGACGCCTGTTTATCATAATTTACAAGATCATCCAGGGAAACATCAAACAGCTCCGCCATTATCTTACACTTGTCAATATCCGGCAACGCCTCTCCGGTTTCATACTTGGATATGGTCTGCCTGCTGACTCCGACTGCCTCAGCCAGCTGTTCCTGGGACATTTGTTTCATTTTTCTAAGCGATATCAAATTATCACAAAACATTCTTTTTTTCTCCCTTCATTCCCAGGATGCAGAAACGCAGTACCGGGATCCTGGATATTATCTCATAAAGAGCAAGCCCTCCTAAGAAAGCCGCCAGTGCCGTCAGAATATAAATTACCGCTCCCGGCAGCCTTGTATACTGTGTCAGATAATAGGCACAGGCAGATAGCGCCAGATAATGGAATACATAAAGACCGAAGCTTTTTTTCGTCATAAAGGTAAGGAACCTAGACCCATTATTTCCAAAACGCTTCATTGCTCCCAGCATCGCCAGACACATCATCCAGCCATAGGCAACTGCCAGAGGACTGTTTACCGATGGCTCCACGGCATAATTATTTCCATAATCATGCCATGCATATAAAATGCCAAGGATGCAGGCTGCCCCTACAAGCCAGAGCGCATACTTCTTCAAAGTGTCTGTTACCTCTTCTGCTGCAAAAATGAAGTATCCTGCAAAAAAAGCAAAGCCGTATATTCCAAAGCGATATACTGCAATGACAGGCGTATTTAAGATCTGAGCAGCTCCCCATGCTAAAATACCAAGAAGAACCAGACCGATGATCCCCAGCTTTTTGCCTGCTCTTTGCAGATAGCCCTTTTCGATCTTCCTTACCAGGATAAGCAGCATAGAGAAAATCCACATAACCTGTATGGTCCACAATACTCCTGTTCCTGACACACACATGATCAGGTAGGAAACCGCTCCGGGTATCTGATCCGACATGGTTTCAAAAGCATGGCTGATAGCCATATTGATATACCCCTGGGCCCATCCGAATACCAAAATCCCTATGGTGGAGGGAACCAGAAGCTTTCTGGTTCTGGAGCTTACATATTCTTTTGCGGTATGGGTCTGCAGATAATAATTAGAGCACATGCCGCTTAGCAAAAACAGGATCACCATAAACCATGGATACAGCAGGTATTGTATGACGTTCAATCCCTTTGCCTGCATAATCGGCCCGATCACTCCCTCTGTCACTACAGAGTTAAACATATAAATAATGTGATAAACCACCACCAGGATAATGGTCACTGTTCTGATCCTGTCTATGTAATATTTTCTCATACTTTTACCACCTTTGCTATTATTTTTTACATATTATAGCAGGAATATGGGATCTAAACTACCATTCAATCTTAACAGAAAAGTGACAGTTATGTTAAAAAAAATGGCAGAATACCATTTTCTTCGCAGCAAAAGGACCAGCATGCAAAGCTGCACGCCGGTCCTACAAATCATTTTTTTACATTATGTACAGTTAAGCCTTTGCTTTTCCTGCTTTTTGCTTTGAAAGGGTCTGCACGCCTTCAACCACAAGCACAAGTGCAAGTCCGATCAGAAGGATCCCTAAGATGGTCTGTGCATAAGGACCCCAGTCTGCGCCGCCTGCTGCAATGATGCCAATCTGATTTTTAACAGTCAGTACCAGAGAGCAGATCGTTACGATAACCATAAAGCCCATAGGCAACAGGAACATCTTGTTGTTCTTCCCTGCATTGCCAAGCCAGGTAGCAACAGCCAGAAGGCCGATACCGGCAAGCAGCTGGTTTGCAGCTCCGAATAATCCCCAGATCTTTGCATATCCGGTCATACCAAGAAGGATGCCGAGAACTACTGTAAGAATGGTTGCAAAGTAAGGATTTACCATAACCTTCTTCCATCCCTCTTTTACGTCCTTGGTGGTCTGTCCAGGCTCAAGCCAAAACTCCTGGAACATGAAACGTGCCAGACGGGTTGCTGTATCAAGAGAGGTCAGGCAGAATGCTGAATAAGTAAGTACCAGCAGAGAATTCAAAACCTGATAGCTTCCAGGAATAATCCCATCGATCATGTGGGCAATACCGCCTCCGAAGATTGCCGTTGCACCAACCAGAGCGTTATCCGGATTGGCTGCGTTCCACTTATATGCATATCCGATAGCACAAAGGGTCAGAACTGCAAGCACACACTCTAACAGCATGCCGCCGTAAGCAATGGGTCTTGCATCCTTTTCCTTGTCAAGCTGCTTGGAGGTTGTTCCGGAAGAAACCAGTGAATGGAAACCGGAAATCGCACCGCAGGCTACTGTTGTAAACAGTACCGGGAACAGATACTGCACACCGTTTCCGTTATCTACTGCAAAGCCTCCAAATGCCGGGAAGCTTGCGTCAAAGGTAGGATGTGCCACAACTACGCCGAAGAAAGCAACTCCCAGCATTGCATAAAGCAGGAAGGAGCTTAAATAGTCACGGGGCTGCAGCAGGATCCATACAGGCGTTACAGAAGCAATGGCAATATAAAGTCCTACGATCCACATCCAGGTCTTAGTGGAAAGATAGATTGGATGGAAATTCATTCCGATCGCCATAATACCAGCAATCGCCAATACGCCTACAACCGATGCGATCCCCATGGGAACATTCCTGCGGTACACGCAGAAGCCAAATACAATGGCGATCACAATAAAGAGCATGGAGATCATTGCTACCGAAGCAGGTGTGGCAGATTTTGCCATATCCACTGCTCCGCTCTCATCATAAACTGCTCCGAAGGTGCTTGCTACAATAGATGCAAATGCAGCTACTACCAGGATCAGTGTCAGGTAAGAGAAGATGATAAACAGTCTCTTTGCCCTTTTGCTCATGTTTGCAGAAATAATTTCTCCGATGGACATACCTTTATTGCGGACAGATGCAAATAATGCGCCAAAGTCATGAACGCCGCCAAAGAAAATTCCTCCAATCAGGATCCAAAGCGTTACGGGCAGCCAGCCGAACATTGCTGCGCCGATCGGTCCTGTAATAGGGCCGGCACCTGCGATTGAGGAAAAGTGATGTCCCATCAGAATCGGAGCCTTTGCAGGAACATAATCCACACCATCCTCCATAGTATGAGCAGGCGTTTCTGTTTTTCCTTCACCTACGCCCCACTGCTTACATAACCAGCCACCGTAAAAGATGTATCCAATTGCCAAAACAGCTACGCAGATGAGCAGAAGTACTAATGAATTCATTTTACTTATCTCCCTTCGTTTTTGATGAATATAGTACTTTTTTCAAAATTTTCGCTGTATGGCGGCCGCCGCTGTTTGCATCAATCTGTCCTGTTGAAAGCTCCACCAGTGCGGTGTGATGATCCATCCAGCCATGCAGTGAAAAATGAAAACTTTTTGAGATGCGGCATTTCTTTAATGCTCTTCTGGCCTCCTCCTCACAGGTATCACAGATAAAGACCGGCGTGATAAAGGATGCCATATGGCCGGAACCGATATGAAGGCGTTCCATTCCATCCTTCTGCACATAATCCCGCCATTTTTCATATAACTCCACCGTAAGGTGGGGGATATTTATAAAATAAAGAAACTCCTCGTTATCTGCTGACCAAAGCTCCGCCTTTTTGGAAATCACATATTTCCCTGAATGCTCAAAAAAATCACAGCGTGCTGTGATTGGAATCCGGTCATCTTCGACCGAATGAATGTTATAACAGGAACTGTAACTCTTCATTAGCCGCTCAATGGCAGCTTCTCTTGTATATTGCATTTCCTTTTTCATTCGCTCCGTATTTGTTAATTTTTTGTTAAATTTCTATAATATATTTATAATAATACGAGATTGAAATTTATGCAACACCTTGTACTATTTCTTTTGCTGTTGTGTTTTTCCTTATGTTTTTCCTTCTTTTCTCTTTTCCTTCAGCTTTTTGTTGATCTCATCTGCCGTACTTAAATCCTTCAGATAGGTCATGATCCTCACAAATCCGTCGATCAGAAGCACAATAGCTGCAAGGATCAGGCCATCAGAAACGCCCCGGTACAGCCCCAGCCCTTTCCCTGCGGTGAGCATGATCAGCACCAACAAGACCGTATGGATCCCTGTTCTGATATTCCATTCTCTCCGTGACAGATTTCGCCTGGAGTAATAGACAACTACCGGAAGCTCTGTCAGAAAACAGAAAAAGAGGATCCTCCACATGAAATCTGCCACGTCGATCTTTCCAACGGAAAAAACATTGCAATATGCTGCAGTGCATACAAATGCCCCCGCAATGATATAGGCAAGCTGTAATATAAATTTGCGGATCAGTGCTTTTAAATCCATATCCTTACACTCCCATTCTTTCCTTTAGTTCATTTACATACTGTCTGGACACTACTACCTTCTCCTCATTATCAAAGGTCACCTCAAACCTTCCGGAAAAAGATGGCGCGATATAGTTTATCTTATCACTGTTGATGATCATTGACTTTGACGCCCTGAACAGCGCTGTTCCATAGCAGATTTCCTGAAACTCATAGAGCTTCATCTTCGATTCGTATACCTCATCTGCAAGATAAAAAAAAGACTTATTATCCACCACTTCAAAATAGTAAATATCCTTCAGTTCGATCCGGTGAATTTCCTCTCCCTTAAAGGCTGTCACTTCCTTTTTTCTTGCGGCCACCCGCTCTAAGAAATTTGCGGTATCCTCATCAAGAGTATGGCATTTCAAAATCAATTCTTCCTCGTCCTGTTCCGGAATATTGATTACGGTAACTTTCACAGTCTTTCTCCTCCCCTGTCTGCCTCCGCAGATCTCCCAACTTCTCCATCATAGCAGACCAGACCTCGTACCGCCATATAAAATTATATTTTTCTGATCACTCCACAGCCGATCTTCATTCCGGAATCCCCTGCCGGCTGCGTCTTGAAATCGTCCGGCATGGCATGGATCACCACGCTTCTTTCAAGGATATCCTCTATCCGGAAACGTTTATCATAAAACGTAAGAAAAGCATACCCCTGGTTTCCTATTAAAGGAACCAAATCCCCTGCATGCTCCGGATGGGGCTTCTCTGTGGGATTATAATGGCCTCCCGTTTTGGCAAATTGCAGGCTGCAGTCTCCTTTTTCATGAATATGCATTGCGTAAAAGTCAGAAGAACCCTTCTCTGACAGGTTGGGCAGACCAAAAATCTCCGCCTCCACAAGCACTCCCTCGTAAGGAGTCCCAAAAAACTGTACCAGGCCGCTAAGCTGCGGATTTTGCGCATTTCCCATGATCCATGCTGCCGCAGCCGGTTTTCCATATCTCAATTCATTTACAAAAATCATTCCAGGTGTGGTCTCTGCCATACTGATCTTCCTTTCTGATAGCCGTTTTCCAAAAGACCGGTGCAGATATTGCATTCGCACCGGTCTTTAAGGCTGTTCTGCTTTATGGTATGCGGCTTTTGGGAAAACGGTCCAGGGTGGTTGGGGAGTCAGAGAGACATTCTGCCTGCGTCTGATTGCTTTTATTTCTTGATGCACACCACAGCATCAGTATGCATATGAAACTTCCGTGACGTGAATATTCTGACAATTAAAAAACCCCGGAAACATCACGTTTCCGGGGCTTTTGTCTGTCTCTTATACAATACCCTGTGCGGTCATAGCCGCTTCTAAGGTGTCCGCAGATTTGCTGGGGTTTTGAGGTCGGTTGTATATCACGTGTATAGAGTGATTGTCTGATAATTTCGATGAATGGACATTTTGAACAACTCACTATTTACCACACGCTATATGTCTATAACCAAATGAAGTTCACTGGACTTATTTTCCGTTATAATGTATGGAAAATTCCCATTAAATAATAAGTCTTTGATTACCAAACTATGTGGATGCTGATAGCTATTATTCATTCCCGCTGATATAATATAATAAGCATCTAACTTTGCTAGTTCCTTATTATAGTTATGTTTTGAACCGTGATGAGGAATTTGGACACAGCCTATATTATTCCAATATGTAGCATATGCATTAATCAATTCCTTCCACTTGTATTTTCCAGAAGCATCATGATCCCCCATATACAGGCATCCGACATTTTTGGGATTACAATTACAGCAACACCTATAACAAATAGATTTAACTACACTTTGCCCATAGCATCGTTCCTTCATACCAGAATATAAGATCATTGAATTTGTGTTAAAAGATCCCTTTACTGCTTTATAGGAATTTTTTATATTTTCACGTTCTATCTCTGTTCCAGTTTTCCAAATTACCTGTATATCCTCGTTGTTCATATTCTTCCCAAACAACTTATATAATTCATCTTGCAGCTGCTGAATCCTATCTGTTTGCCTAAAATTGTGAGGAATATATACCCATTTCCTGTATATGTCATAATTGCTAATAGTATTTTCAAAAATAATATCGGCAACATTCTCTCCCGAGGAGATTGTTATTGCATCAATTCTATTATCTCTTTGCTCATTTTCACTGATTTGATATAATCTTGGACTATATTCTATGTTTAATTGATTGAATGCTTCATAAGGATTGTCCACAAAAGAAGACGCAAATGATTCTTTTTCATTATTTTTGATTAAATTATATAATTTTATATACTTTGCATTTGACTCTGTTAATAACGGAAAAAATATTTTTTTAACCTTACAATACTTTAACAAAAAAGGGATTCCATTAATATGATCATTATCTAAATGTGAAATAAATACTGCATGAATAATCTCGTTTTTTTGAAAATTATTTTTTATTTGTTCCTCGACCAATTTTACATTTGTTGAAGACCCACAGTCATAAATAATATTTACCCGTTCTGTTTCAGCAAATCCCCCAAATTGCTCACAATAAAATGCTCCCTGCCCAACAGGTAAAAAACTTCTAATCATCATGACTACTTCCCCCTTAAACCTTTTCTTTTGATTTCATCCACTAACTTACGCACTGTAGTTCGTGAACATATTTTTTACATTTTATCCTTTACAAATACACTGTCATAATCTCTGTGTTACAAATCTAATAGCACTTTTTCACTCTCATCCTTGCACCAATATATGAAGCATTTATTTATATTCTACAAGTTTTTATACTATTTCTTCAAAATATCTACTGCAATGACATTATATGCAAGCCGCTTACCTTTTACGCGCATCGCAATATTAGTAGCAATATACTCCAATACCAAGAAAAGGATGACGTTCCAGGAGAATACTAATATCTTCATCAAAAATACCGCTATTATATATGCTACAAGTAACCATATTGTAATTATATTCATATCACGGCACAATAAATAGTCTCGATTAGCAGTAAAAACTTTTGCCTCATCTTTACACTCATCATATATTTTATACCAATTTGCATTTTCGTACTTGTCTCTATTTTTCATTGGCATATTATCATAAACATGCTTATATTTCACTAACACATCTTCTTGCAAAAACCTATCATCATTTACTTTCTTTTTCATATCTGAAAAAATAGTATATCCTGGCATTTTTCCAATAGGGAAATAGCATATCTTAAATTTATGATTCCCTGCTATTAGTGCATCCATAAGAAATATGTATATATAAATAATTGAAGATAACAATGCTGACTCGATAATAGTACCCCATATATTAACAGAATTATTTATTCCAAACTCAATTATCTTTTGTATTTTACCTGAGAACACAAGAAAAAAAAGCACATTTCCAATAACATAATTTTTCAATTCTTTCTCTCGGTAGTCTTTAATATTATTCATTAATACTCTCCTTTGTCGGTGGATATATTACAAATTCTATTTTCAACTTTTATCGTAACAGTTCCATCATTTCTAGTTGTCAATACATATCGATATACATCATCAAACTTCACTCCTTTACCCTTATATAAACGGGCTGTTTCATTTTGTGTCCCATATTCAATACCTTTGTCAGAAACTAATGACAAATACGGGTTGACACACTTAAAAAATTTTTCACTATATTCTCCAGTTCTTCCATGATGTGGTGTCAATAAACATGTTGCTTCTCCCACTAAACTCCTAATATTTTGATAATTAGTATCAATCATATTATCTAATATGTTCTTTGGATTATCGCCAGTAAAAACAAATTTATATCCTTGAAATTTTACTACAATTATACTTGAGAATGTATTCAAATCTTTTTTATCAGTCCACTCCAACCTTGGAATAATGATATCAACCATTACCCCACCATTCCATTGCTCATCTGCAGCATCTTCGCCATAACCAACTGGATAATTATACTCTCGATTCATCATATTTGCACAGTCAGCAATATTTTTATGTATTGCGGTATTCTGCGTTGGTACAATATCAAAAGCTTCTTTTTGACGCTGCAACACTTTGGGTTTAAGCTCTTCATATAATGTAGGCAGATCATATATATGATCTTCATGCGGATGCGTTATATACAATTTATCAATTCTTGCATTATACAAATCATTATGGAAATATTTATTCTTTATATGTCGAACAATGCTTTTATTACTTTTACTCCCCACATCGATCAATATATGCTTGTTATTTGGTGTAATAATGTGACTACAACTACCATGCTCCACATCATATATTTTTATAATTAGTCCCATACCTATTCCTTCTTTCCTTTTACAACGAATATTCGAGTCTGAACAAAGCCTTTTGTTAAATTGCATATTCTGCATCTAAGCAAATGCGTCCCTTCATAACTAAGTTCTCTTGAAAAATGATATTTTCCATCACCTTCATCTTTTCCCTTATAGTAGATTTCATGATGTTCTGAATCATCACCATACCCAGCATTAACCACTTGCCAGACTACTGTTATTTTATCTGTTGAATTAATAATATTTCCCCAACTTAAAATCGAAAATTTTAAAGAACATCCTACTACTAATTCTTCTCCATTACCAACACTTTTATTATCACTTCCTCTACTACATATAATTTCAAATCCCTTTCCAGACACATTAAATGTATTCTTTAATTTTTCAGGAACAACTCCAAAATTGCCACTTTCATCAATAAATCCACAAAATGTACCATGCTCATGCGTTGTATATACCTGTTCTTCACTTGTCCACTCTTTATATAATGCTAATGCTTCTTTATTTGGGTGATGATGAACCGAATATTCCCCACAAGAAATCAAGGTTATTTTAGGCTTAATTAATCTTATAGACTCAACATATGTGGAATCTGGATTATCTTCCTCATTAATATTTTCATTTAACTCCTCATCAGTAAAAAAACTCCTAGATCCATGATGACTAGCAATTAAAATATCAGTATTCTCATAATTATGTTCATACCCTGAAAATGTTGGTACTATTCCTTCTTTCCAACATTTCCAATCAGAGTCACCTGTTAATAACATTTTCCTTCCTGAATATTCAATTGATAATACTATTGAATTTGTATGCTGCTTTTTTACCGACATTTGTGCTTCACAAACATAATTTTCCTCAAAATCTGCCTCCGCTGAGAAGCAATAGATATCAGCATTGCCAAATGTTGCAATTGCTAAGTTTGAAGGTACAAGAATATACACGTTGTTCTCATTTTCTTCCTTTAATTTACGTTTTAGATACATATAATATTTGTAGTCGGCATTATCTATATTAGCTCCTGATTGTCCTGAATCCCAAATTGACTTTATCTTAAAATTTGCATTTATTTCTTTTAGTCCTCTCAAATGATCTCTGTCACGATGAGAATTAACAAATATATCTATTTCCTGCTTATCATCTTTTTGAGGAATTATTCTTTTTAATAAATTTATAATTCTATCTTTATTATCTTCTGTTAAGTTGCAATCAAAAAGCATTGCTGTTTCATCTGGAAATACAATTAAATGCATTAATCCAGAATCACAATCAATAAGATAAAATTTTAAACTATTTGTACTTTCATAAAAACTCAACGGTTCCAACCTAAAGCTCCTTTCGCATAACTCTCTTTCTGTTTATTACCCTCGGGCACTTCATTAAGCTTTCCAGCCTATCTTTACTTATAAAACAATCTATGTTTTCTATTCAATATTTTTTTCTTCCAACATAACTAATCAATTCTCTTATGATATCTGAAAGTTCTTCATTTCTTTTATGTGAAACAATTCAGTCGAACACACAACATCTGAACGAACCATTTGATTTGTAATATAATCAGTAAGAATATCTTTTTATTAGACAGTAATCTTCTAAATTCCACATGCCCTCCCCTTCCACTATAAATTAATCTTGCCCTTAATCTCCCCAATCAGCTCATGCACCGTCGTACAAGGCCACATCTCTGATGGCTTTGTTTTTCCTTCTCTGCTACATTGTTCCAGCTTCTGCTGTGCTATCTGAATTGCCTTTTCTTCATCACCGGATTTACAGAGTTTTCCGTACATCTGCTCATCAGCTTTGGAATACTTCTGCCCGGTTTTAGTCTCATATACTCGTCCAAAATCTGAGCAGCAAGTCCAAGAATCTTGGATTGCCAGCATGGCACCGAAGTAGGCATACATCCATATTTCAAAGCATGGATTGGACCAGCCCACCTGTATTCCTTTACTCACTGCTTCTGCAACAATTTCGTCAAACCCTTGCACCTGGTCTCTGTCAAATACAATCCACGGGATACGATACTGTGCATCATAAGCTGTGAGTTCCAGACATTTATCAATCATGGTACGTGTCTTTGTCTCCACAACTTTAATAACCAGTTTATTTCTAACATCCTCCGGCAATGCCTGATGGAGTCCTGTAAAGTAACAACGCTCTGTAGCTTCTGTATCGGTAACAATCAGATAGTAACCTAATTCCGGCACTTTGAATTGTTTTCTCTGCTCTCGCGATTTTCGGTTACCTGTTCTATCCTTTTTCGCCATACTCAATCCTCCTTAAATATATCAATACTCTTTAAGGTAGGGATTGCACCATACTTTCCTATCAAATAATTCTTCTCATAGCTTTCGTCCTTACGGATACGGGAACCATCCTCATCCACAAAGTCAGCCAATGAGTACAGCGTGGAAATGCCTTTCTCATCCTTTTCCACAAACCAGATTTCGTCACGTCGTAACAACTGATTAGATAACTGCCATGTGTCATGAGTTGTAAACACAATCTGTGCATGATTGGAGTTGATTTCCGGATTTAGGAATGTAAGCAAGAAATTTCTTACAAGCAACGGATGAAGGCGAGCATTTAATTCATCAATAAAAAATACGCTTCCCTTTTCCAATACTTCCTGTAATTCCGGATATAATGCAAACATTTTCAATGTTCCGGCAGACTCCATTCCCAAAGGGATTTCTGCCATACCATCCGAGTCAATCATTTTATGGAGAGCATTGATTTTGTAGGTATCCTCTTTTGTTTCTCCATCGTGAGGAACCTTTTCAATCCTAAAATCCTTGATATGCTCGTCAAAAGATGCAAAATATTCTACCACCTTCTGCTGAACATCCTTGTTTTCTACAAATCCCTTTGGCAATCTGCGGGACATAAAGAAGTTTGTGAAAGGATCACCAAAATCAGCAAATTCATTTGCCAGGAACCAATCTCTGATTGCCTTACACTTACCGACTTTCAACTTCGCTCCCAAAGAGATAATGAGCACCTGCTTTTCAAGAGCAACCTGAATATTATCCCTACTGCTCTTAGGGAATCCGGATAAATCCAACTCGTCATCGGAAGTTCCACGGTAAAATACGGTACTGTACTTTCTGGCGGTCTTTGCCTTCGAGTTGAGCCATTCTTCCGTTACTCCTTCCTTGTTAATGCAGAAACCATAATTATATGTTCTCTCTGACTTATCGCCCGGCAAGGTGAAATAAACTTCAAAGCTGGATTCTGCACTGGCAGATGTGGAATCGAACAAGAACGGCGTAGGTCTGAATTCCTCAAACTTCTCCTCTTCATCGCCATACTTGAAAGAATCTGCAACATAATCAGACATATATTCAAAAGCATTATATATATTAGACTTTCCGCTTGCGTTTGCTCCATAAATGGCAGCAACCGGCAGAATCTTCTCACTACCAACAGTCACTACTCTATCCGAGAACTCTGTCATTTTTGATGCGGACAAGTCCAAAGCAGCCTCATCTCTAAATGATTTGAAATTTTTAAAATTAAATTGAATTAACATGATTGCTACCTCACCTTCTTTTCTACTTACTATTATATACAGTTTTTGTGCAAAATCAACATCCAAATTTGTTTTTTTCTCATTATAATGTATTTTTATATGGGTTTTGCTACTATAACGGAGTAAAACACCCTGTAAAACATTATTACCGTATCAGGTAAATAACTCGCAAATGGCATAATCTGCCAAAAGTTGAGATAATGTAAAAAGTTTAAAACGTTTTACACTTTTTCAACCCAAGGAGGATTTTACCATGCCTGATGTTCAGTCAAT
>Ga0129315_1000128_pt1 | contig 81682 bp, 68 predicted proteins | sample Cm827metagenome_FD_94432 | JGI IMG/M metagenome (GOLD analysis project Ga0129315, IMG submission 94432) | Eastern black-and-white colobus group fecal microbial communities from Wisconsin, USA - Cm827 metagenome | ecosystem: Host-associated > Mammals > Digestive system > Large intestine > Fecal... | reverse complement strand
GTTACGGATTGTTGGTTTGATGGTAAGATTGTTGTCAACTCCCTTCAGGCCGCTGTTGGCGGAATCGTTGGATATGCCGACGTTGCAACTGTCAATAACTGTATGGTTACGACGACCGACATGGGCGTAGATAATGATGGAAATACTTGTTGGGTGGCTTATGCCCTCGGCGGCACAGTAGAAAATTGCTATTGGCCGAATGACACGAAAGCATATGACCCGTCTCCGCTTGCATATGTTGGAGGACAAAGCAACGAAGCACAAGGGACTGCCGTCACAGACTTTACCTTCGCAGATGTGCTTGCTGGCTTGAAAAACAATGCCGGTGCGGGCGTTGAGTGGGTTGCCGGAATCGGCCATCCAACTTTTGTGTGGGATGACAATAACATTCCCGCTAATTACACAGATGTCGAAGCAGCCATCGCAAGGGCAACGGCTCTTGATAGCAGCCTTTATACAAATTATTCTGCGGTAGAAGATTCCATTAACTTGGTTGACCGAGCGAAAAGTAAAGCCCAGCAAACAGAGGTAGATGCAATGGCGAAAGCTATAGTGGATGCGATTGCTGCCCTTAAATACAAGGGAGCAAATTACACCAAAGTAGACGCAGCCATTGACAAGGCAAATGCTTTGAAGAAGGATGATTACAAGGACTTCTCCGCTGTGGAAGCCGCTGTCAATGCCGTTGCCCGTGGCAAGAACATTACCGAGCAGGGCGAAGTGGATGCCATGGCAAAGGCTATCGAAGATGCCATTGCTGCCCTGCAATACAAGGACGCCGACTACACCAAGGTCGATGCAGCCATCTCCAAGGCAAATGCTTTGAAGAAGGATGACTACAAAGACTTCTCCGCTGTGGAAGCCGCTGTCAATGCCGTTGCCCGTGGGAAGAACATTACCGAGCAGGGCGAAGTAGATGCCATGGCGAAAGCTATCGAAGATGCGATTGCTGCCCTGCAATATAAGGATGCTGACTACACCAAGGTCGATGCAGCCATCGCCAAGGCAAATGCTTTGAAGAAGGATGATTACAAAGACTTCTCCGCAGTAGAATCTGCTGTCAATGCCGTTGTCCGTGGGAAGAACATTACCGAGCAGGGCGAAGTAGATGCCATGGCAAAGGCTATCGAAGATGCCCTTGCCGCCCTGCAATACAAGGACGCCGACAAGACCACCCCGACACCTGCTGCAACGGCCACTCCGGCACCTGTTGCAACGGCCACTCCGGCACCTGCTGCAACAGCCACTCCGGAACCTGCTGCAACAGCCATACCTCAGTACACCATTCCGCAGACCGGCGACACAAGCAACCCTGCTTTGCTGGTTGTCCTTATGCTTGTCAGCGGTAGTGCAGCCATTGGTATAGCCGTTGTTGGCAGCAAGAAAAAGCACAACGGATAACTGAACAGCCCCCGTTCTATCTTCCGGACAAAGCAAAAGCGCCGCAGCGATGTGGCGCTTTTCTATTGCCACAAAGCAGCAAATAGCGGGCTTTCCCACCATCGTACATCTTGTCAAACAGGTATTTCCCTATGAAGTGGGAGATGGAGAAATTCTCTCTTATTACGCTTCTGTTCCTTGCTTATGGATGCTCAGCTTCGCGAAGTCTCCCTCCGACAGCGTCGCGCCCGCCGTTTGAACGACTGCCGCGCTGACGCGGTTGCCCAATGCCACGGCATCCGGGAGCGAGAGCCCGCGCGAAAGCCCCAGCAGAACGGCTCCGGCGTGCGCATCGCCCGCGCCGATGGTGTCCACCACATGTTCTGCGGGATAGCCCGGCACGGTGAGCAGCGCGCCGTCCACGGTTAAAACCCGCGCGCCGAGGCTGCCTAGCGTTGCAATGACCGGAGCCTGTGTCTTTTCATGCAGGAACAGCAGCGATTCATCCAGTCCGTCCAGGCCGGAAAGCGCGCTTGCTTCCGCGCCGTTCAGATGGAGAATCGGGTGCAGGGCGTACAGCGCATTCTGGCGCTCGATGGCAATCCCTGCTCCGCGCGGGCCGGGAGCATAGAAAATGCGGTCGATCGGCGCGTTTTTCAGATAATCCACTAACAGGCCGCCCGTCTTTTCCTCGACCTCAAGGCCGCAGACATAGCCATAGGCGTAGTGATTTGCAGCATAAGGCGCCATCCATGCGGGATTGAAGCTGTATTCCGCGCCGTGGATGGACATGAACGTCCGTTCGCCGCTGGCCTCCACCAGACAATAGCAGCAGCCGTTTGCCTCATCCGGAAGAAGGACAGGCTGCGCAAAAGACAGCGTTTGCAGCTGCTTTTCGACAAAGCCGCCAAACACGCCCTGCAAACCGACCGGGGTTACGAAGGTGGTCGGCGCGCCCGCCCGTCCCAGAATATTGGCGACATTGTAAGCGCAGCCGCCAATGGCGAACCGCTGACTTTCCGGATGCAGGTTTTCCTCGGTACGGGGAAGATGATCGACGCGGATAATGACGTCCACACAGGTTGAGCCGATGACAAGCACATTTTTATCCATATTTTCCTCCGCAGGCAGCAAGAATAATATCAGTATACGCCCCTTGAAGCCGCGCGTCAATTATGATATATTTTGGGCATAGAAGGACGAAAGGGCTGAAACAGATGAAAAATGATTTTTCGGAAATTCAAAGCGAAATCGACGCGATGCAGCCGGATTTAGTCCGCATTCGCCGCGACCTGCACCGTCATCCGGAAACGGGCTGGCTGGAGATGCGGACGACGGCGATTTTGGCGAAAGAACTGCGTGCACTGGGCTATGAAATCTATACGGGGCGCGCGGTCTGCAAAGAGGGGGCGCGGCTCGGCCTGCCGGATGCGCAGGTTTTAGCGGCGCATGCTGAACAGGCGCTTGCGCAGGGCGCGCCGGAGGATGAGCTGACGGCCGACGTTCGCGCGGGCTACACGGGCGTGATCGCGATTCTGCGATGCGGCGAGGGGCCCACGGTCGCGATGCGGTTTGACATCGACGCGCTGCCGATGACGGAGTGTCCGCAGGATGCACACCGGCCGACGCGGGAGGGATTTGCAAGCGTGAACCCCGGCATGATGCACGCATGCGGCCACGATGGGCACGCGGCCATCGGGTTGGGTGTTGCGCGCATTTTGATGGCGCACCGGGATGGACTGCATGGTACGGTGAAGCTGATTTTCCAGCCGGCGGAGGAAGGCGTGCGCGGGGCGCATGCCATCGTTGAAAACGGCTGGCTGGACGATGCGGACGCGCTGCTGGCCTCGCATGTCGCGCCGACGGGCAAAGCGGATGACGGCGATGTGACGGTCGGCACGTGGGGCAGCCTGGCGACGACGAAATACGACGTGGCCTTTACCGGGCGTGCGGCGCACGCGGGCGGTTTTCCGGAACAGGGGAAAAACGCGCTGCTGGCGGCGGCCTCTGCGGCGCTGGCATTGCATGCGATTCCGCGTCACGGCGGGGGACAGAGCTTCATCAACGTCGGCACACTGCGCGCGGGTTCGGGGCGGAATGTCGTGCCGGATTACGCGCTGATGCAGCTGGAGGTGCGCGGCGAAACGACGGAGATCAATCAGTTCATGATGAAGCGAACGGAGGAAATCTGCCGTGGCGCGGCGGCGATGCAGGGATGCGCGTGCGAGATGACCGTGATGGGCATGGCGGAGGGACAGCACAGCGACGGCCAGCTCATCGAGCGCATGGGGCGCGTCATCCGCCGGGATTTGCCGAACCTGACGCTTTCCACCGAGCAGAACGCCAAAAACTGGGGCAGCGACGATGTTTCCGTGATGATGAACCGTGTGCAGGCGCATGGCGGGCAGGCGACCTATATGCGCGCGATGACGGATATGGCAGGCGTGCAGCATACGGTGACGTTTGACTTTGACGAGGCGGTTTTGGGCAGGAGCGTGGCCGTATTCTGCGCGGCGGCGATGGATTTGATGAGGGAAGAGGCATGAAAACACTGATTGAAAACGCCATCGTTTTGACGATGGATGACGAGATGCGCGTATTCGACCGGGGCTATGTGCTGACGGACGGCGTCAATATCGCCGAGGTGGGCGCGGGGCGTTTTGCAGGCGACGCAGACGAGCGGATCGATGCGCGCGGCGGCATTCTGCTCCCCGGATTTGTGAACACGCACTGCCATGTGTCGATGGTGCCGTTCCGCACGATGGGCGACGACTGCCCAGACAGGCTGCGCCGTTTCCTGTTTCCGCTGGAAAACGAGGCGATGACGCGTGAGCTGGTCTATCGCGGCGCGGTGTTCGGAATCGGAGAAATGCTGCTGGCGGGCGTGACGACGTTCGTGGATATGTATTATTTTGAGGATGAGGTGGCGCGCGCGTGTGTGCGGACGGGCATGCGCGGCTATCTCGGCGAAACGCTGATTTCTCAGCCGACGTGCGACAGCGCGCAGCCGGGCGGCGGGCTTGAAATCGCCAGGCGGATGTTTGATACATGGCGGGGCGAAGCGCTGGTGCGCCCGATTGTCGCGCCGCACGGCACGACCACCTGCAACGAAGCGCTGCTGCGCGCGGGCGTGGAACTGGCCGCCGGGCAGAATGCGCTGTTCACCCTGCACGCGAGCGAAATGGATTATGAGATGAAATATTTCGCCGAACGGGGGGAAACGCCGACGCGCTATCTCAAGCGAATCGGCGCGGTGAACGAGCGGCTGCTGGCGGGGCACTGCATCCATTTGACCACGGACGATATCGAGATTTTGGCGGAGGGAAACGCGGCGATTGCGCACTGCATCGGCAGCAACACGAAAGCGGGCAAAGGCGTGGCCCCGATGGCAGCGGCGGCGCGCGCGGGCGTTCGTTTCGGCCTTGGTACGGACGGCCCGTCCTCCGGCAACACGCTCAGCCTGTTTGACCAGATGCGCCTGTTTGCGGATGCGCATAAGACGGCGAACCGCGACCGCGCGCTTTTCCCGGCAAAAGAAATTGTGCGCGCGGCGACGCGGGGCGGCGCGCAAGCTCTGCACGCCGGGAACGAACTGGGGCAGCTCCGTCCCGGTCTGCGGGCGGATATGGTGCTGGTCAGCGTGGATGCGCCGCACATGTTCCCGGTCTATAACCCCTATTCGGCGCTGGTTTACGGCGCAAATAGTTCGGATGTGAGTCTGGTGATGGTTTCGGGCGAGGTGCTGGTGCGCGGCGGAAAGCTGACGCGGCTGGATATGGAGGAGGCGAAGGCAAAGCTGCTTGAACAGATGGGGCCGTTTATGCAGAGCGCCGCGAAATATGCGGACATCATTTAAAGCGGTCTGAGGCTGTCTTATCTTCCGCTAAGGTTTGGAAAAAACAGAGGATTCCGGACGCGGATGTTTTTTGGCTTTCCCCGTCGGTAAGACGGAGGAACGCAGCGCAGACGTCCGCTCAGCCTGCTAAAAACACGAACATTATAGCTGAAAAAAGAAAAAAACAAATATTTTCCCGAAAAAAGCGGAAGAAGAATTGACACATTCTGCGCTTTATGCTAGAATGAATCGCAATTTTACCGAACATTAAGTCTGCGGAAAGGGTGAAACCTTCGGTGAATCGAAAGAATCGTTGGATTGCGGCGGCGCTGGTGCTGCCCGGCGTGCTGTTTGTCGTGTTTTTCATGCTCATTCCGCTGTTTTCACTTTGCCTGACCTCGTTTTTCCCGGACGAACTTTTTTCGCTGTCCTCCTATTTTTCGCTCTTTGGGGATGTCTATTTTCAGCAGGTTTTTGTGCGCAGTCTGCGGCTCAGCCTGTTGAGTACGGCGGTCTGCGCCCTGCTCGGCTTCCCGACGGCGTATTATATCGCCAAGCATTCCAGGCACAAGGGCATGATGATGGCGTTCGCTGTGTTTCCGATGTTCACCAGCCCGGTCATCCGTTCGTTCAGCTGGATGGTCATCCTCGGCAAGAAGGGCATCGTCAACAGCGCGCTGGTTTCGCTGGGCATTTTCGCCAAGCCGCAGGGCCTGCTCTACAATGAATTTTCGATGACGGTCGGTTTCGTGCAGCTGTTTCTGCCGCTGATGATCCTCTCGCTCATCGGCGTGATGGATCACATTCCGGATGATTTGAGCGAGGCGGCCGGAAGCCTCGGCGCGACAAAACTCGGCGCATTCTTCCACGTCGTTTTTCCGCTGAGCATTTCCGGGTTGGTGACGGGCAGCGTGCTCGTGTTCACCGGCTGCATGACGGCTTATACCACGCCTCAGCTGCTCGGCGGCACGGATACCCGCGTGCTGGCAACGATGATCTATCAATACGCGATGAGCCTGCGCGACTGGACGCAGGCCTCCGTCGTGGCGGTCGTGATGATCGTGGTGACGATGATGATTTCCGGCGTGTTTAACGCCCTGAGCCGAAAGATCAACCCGATGGCGTAAGGAGGAGAAGCGAACATGGCGCTGCTTGAATTGAAAGGGATTACCGCCGGATACGGCCAGAACGTGATTCTGCGCGACTTCAACCTGAACGTGGAGCGCGGCGAGTTTGTCAGCCTGCTCGGCTCTTCCGGCTGCGGCAAGACGACAACCCTGCGCCTGATCGCGGGCTTTTCCGAGCCGATGCAGGGCACGATCAGCTTTGACGGCAGAGATTATACCCATGTGCCGCTGCACAAGCGCAATTTCGGTTTCGTATTCCAGAGCTATGCGCTCTTTCCGCACATGACCGTGTTTGACAACGTGGCTTTCGGCCTTAAAATGCGCAAGCTGGATAAGGCGGTAATCCAGCGCGACGTGATGCAGATGCTGAAACTTGTCGATCTGGAAGGGTTTGAAAACCGCTATCCGCGCGAGATGAGCGGCGGCCAGCGTCAACGCGTGGCGCTGGCACGCGCGATGGTCATCAAGCCGGATTTGATGCTCTTTGACGAACCGCTCTCCAACCTCGATGCGAAACTGCGCGTGAAGATGCGCGTGGAAATCCGCCGCATTCAGCAGGAGCTGGGTTTCACCGCGATCTACGTCACCCATGATCAGGAAGAGTGCTTCGCCATCAGCGACAAGGTCGCCATCATGAACAAGGGCCTCATCGAGCAGATGGATGCGCCCAGCACGATCTACAACAGCCCGAATACCGAGTTCATCGCCCGGTTTGTCGGCTTTGAAAACTTCTTTGAACTGACGCGCATGCAAAGCGGCGGTTTCGCCGCAGCAGACGGCACGGCGATCCGCGTGGCGGATCAGAAGCCGGGCGAGCGCTTCAAGGGCTGTATCCGCCCGGAGGACGTGCAGGTGCGCCCGGCGGGAGAGAAGGGGCCGAACGCCATCCCCGGCGAGGTGATGGTCAGCACGTTCCTCGGCCGCCACAATCAGCTCAACGTCAAGACCGCAATCGGCGAATTTGTCGTCAGCGCGGATCAAACTCAAGCCTTCCCAATCGGCACGGCGGTGACGCTTGTGCTGACTGAGAATAAAATCAAACTCATTGGCTAACAGGAGAGGAGAAAAATCATGAAAAAGTTTGTCACCCTGCTTGTTACCCTGCTCGTGATCGCGAGCCTGTCGTTCTGCGCCGTTGCCGAGGATAAGCCCTTCGCCGGCCAGACGCTGACCATCAGCACCTTCAGCTTCAACGCTGAGCTGCTCCAGAAGAACATCTATGATCCGTTTGAGGAAGCCACCGGCGCGACCCTCGTCGTGGATACCGGCCGCAACCCGGAGCGCGTGACCAAGATCATCGAGTCCCCGGACGACTATGACGTGGTCGTCATCGGCGACATGTTCGTCGATCAGCTCAGAAAAGCGGGCGTGCTCGACACGTTCGACTCCAGCAAGCTGTCCAACATCGAGGGCATCTATGAGAACGCCCGCGCGCCGATGGGCGAGGGTTATGGCCCGGCCTACACCTTCAACCGCCTCGGCATTGTCTACGACAGCGCGTTCTGCGACGTTGAGATCAAGAGCTGGGCTGACCTGTGGAACCCGGAACTGGCGGACAGCATCGCCGTGCCGGAAATGACCACGACCTCCGGCCCGCTGTTCTACTATGCGACGGCCGCCGCTTTCGGCCTTGAGCCGGGCAAGGACGACGAGGCCATCTTCGCCAAGCTGGCTGAGCTGAGACCGAACGTTGTCAAGACCTGGACGAGCGCCAACGACACCATCACCATGCTCAACCAGGGCGAAATCAGCGTCGCCGTGCTGCTGGATTACAGCTACACCACCGCCAAGAACGCCAATCCGGATTACATCTGGGTCGATCCGACCGAAGGCTCTTTCTCCGGCTATAACATGCTCAACATCGTGAAAGGCTGCGAGAACAAGGAACTGGCCGAGGCTTTCATCGATTTCTATCTCAGTCATGATGTGCAGCTGGCCGAAGCGCTGGACGGCGTGGACGCGCCGGTTCGCCCGGACGTTGAGCTGACCGCCGAGCAGTCCGCCAACTTCACCTATGGCGAAGAGATGATCTCGAACCTCAAGCTGCCGGATTGGGACGTTATCGCCGCCAATCAGGCCGACTGGATCGCCAGCTGGAACGCCATCTTCTCCGTGAAGTAAGCGGCCGAAGATTCGATATTCCATGTTTTTTCAAGAAGGGGCGCAGGAGAGAAAGATCCCTGCCAGAGTCTGAGGCGCAGCCTCGATCGTTCCCTTCATCGTATCGCGAAGGAGGCTACCCCGATGAAAAAGAACAAATTGCTGTTTCTGGTGACAGTGCTGGTCTATCTGTTTCTGATCGGGCCGCTGGTGGTCATCATGGCGGCCTCCTTCAGCGATACCAATTATTTGAAATTTCCGGGCGAGGGCTTCACGCTTCGGTGGTATCAGCAGGTGTTTACGATGAGCGCTTTTGCCAAGGCTGCCAAGCTGAGTCTGTTCATCGCGCTGGGCGGCACGGCGATCGCGTTGCTGCTGGGTCTGCCGGCGGCTTACGCGCTGAATCGGTACAATTTCAAGGGCAAGGACGCGATCAAGACGGTGTTCTTGTCCCCGGTGCTGATTCCGTGCATCGTGCTCGGTTTCATCATGCTGCGCTATGTGGTCAACCAGTATAATCTGGCGGTCATTCCCAGCCTGCTGATCGGTCATACGCTGCTTTCGATTCCGTACATCATGCGCGTGGTTACGTCCAGCCTTGCGAACTTCGATTTTGCGGTGGAGGAAGCTGCTTGCAGCCTCGGCGCGACGCGGCCCTACACGTTCTTCCACATCGTTCTGCCCAACATCAAATCTGGCATTGCCTCGGCCTGCATCATGGCGATCATCAATTCGTTTAACAACGTGTCGCTGTCCGCCTTCCTGACCGGCCCCGGCGTGAACATGCTTCCGATTGAGATCATGGGCTATGTCGAGTATCACTTTGATCCGACCATCGCGGCGCTTGCGACCATCATGATGGTGGCGACCCTGGGCGTGATGCTGCTGATTGAAAAGACGCTCGGCTTGCAGAGCGTGGTGTAAAGCCCGGCCATTTCTCAAAAAATAAAACAAAGCCCGGAGTTGAAGGCTGAATCGGCCTTGCAGCTCCGGGCATATTTTTGTCTATGCGAAAAATCCCCGCCCGGCGCTTTAACGGCGCGGACGGGGAAAAGCTTTGAAATTATTTGATCCGATGGCAGGCGACAAAGTGATCCGGCGCGACCTCGCGCAGTTCCGGGCGCTCCTGCGCGCATTGCTCGGTCGCATACGGACAGCGCGCGCGGAAACGGCAGCCGCTCGGCGGATCGATCGGAGTCGGCACGTCGCCGGAAAGGTGGATGCGCTGGCTGGCGGCGGCCATGTCCGGATCGGGAATCGGCACGGCGCTCATCAACGCCTGCGTGTACGGGTGCAACATGTTGGAATACAGCTCCTGCACCGGCGCGCGCTCGACCATGCAGCCCAGATACATCACGCCCACGTTGTGGGAGATGTGACGCACCATGGAAAGGTCGTGCGAAACGAACAGATATGAAAGCCCCAGCTTCTCCTGAAGCGATTCCAGCGTGTTGATGACCTGCGCCTGAATGGAAACGTCCAGCGCGGAAATCGGTTCGTCGCAGACGATGAATTCCGGGTTGCAGGCAAGGGCGCGGGCGATGCCGACGCGTTGGCGCTGACCGCCGGAAAACTCGTGCGGATAGCGCTGGAGATGATCCGGCTTGAGGCCGACCAAATCCACCAGCTCGCGCACGCGCTCGTTCTGGTATTCTCTGCTCGCGCCTGCATAACGAAGCGGCTCAGCGATGATGGAGGCCACCGTCATGCGCGGATTCAGCGACGCATACGGGTCCTGGAAGATCATCTGCATGCGGCGGCGGTAGGGGGCAAGCGGTTTTTCGCTGAGATGGGCAATATCCTGCCCGTCGAAGAAAATCTGTCCGTCCGTCGGCTCATACAGGCGCACGAGACAGCGGCCAATCGTCGTCTTGCCGCAGCCGCTTTCGCCGACAAGGCCGAAGGTTTCGCCCTTCGCGATGGAAAAGCTCACGTCGTCCACGGCCTTGAGCAGTTTTTTGGGCTTGCCGCCGAGTGTGCGGCCAACGGGGAAATACATTTTAAGCCCGCGGGCTTCTACAATCGTGCTCATTCGCGGTTTCCCTCCCAAACGACGCGCGGCGCGCCTTCATCCAGCAGCCGACAGCGCGCGCAATGCGTGTCCGACAGTTGGGTCATCTCCGGCAAAGTGCTGTTGCAGATATTCATGGCATATGGACAGCGCGCCACGAACGGGCAGCCCGGCGGCGGCGCGATCAGGTCGGGCGGCGAGCCCGGAATCGGGATCAGCTTGCGCTTTTCTCCGGATTTCTGCGGGATGGAACGCAGCAGACCCCACGTATACGGATGTTTCGGCTCGTAGAAGATCTCACGAACCGTGCCTTCTTCGACGACAACGCCGCCGTACATCACCAGCACGCGCGAACACATGCCCGCGATAACGCCGAGGTCGTGGGTGATCATGATGACGGCGGTGCCAAGCTTCTTTTGCAGGCTTTGCAGCAGGTCGAGAATCTGCGCCTGAATGGTCACGTCCAGCGCGGTGGTCGGTTCGTCGGCGATAATCAGCCGCGGGTTGCACATGATGGCCATGGCGATCATGATGCGCTGGCGCATGCCGCCGGAAAGCTCGTGCGGATACTGCTTCATGCGGCTCTCCGGGTCCGGAATTTCAACCAGACGCAGCTTTTCAAGCACGATTTCGCGCGCTTCCGCTTTGGAAATGCCTTTGTGGATGCGCAGCGGCTCGATCAGCTGATCGCCGACGGTGAAAAGCGGGTTGAGCGAGGTCATCGGGTCCTGAAAGATCATGCCGATTTGATCGCCGCTGATTTTGCGGAACATTTTGGGCGTGAGTGTGGTCAGATCCGTGCCGTCAAAGACCATTTTATCCGCTGAGATTTTGGCGTAGTCGGGCAGAAGGTGCAGCACGGAGAGCATCGAGACGCTCTTGCCGCAGCCGCTTTCGCCGACGATGCCGACGGTTTCGCCTTCATCCACGTGCAGGTTTACGCCGCGAACGGCCTGCACCTTACCGACGTGGATATCGAACGTCGTCCGCAGGTTTTCAATATCAAGGAGTCGTTGCATGGTAGCCTCCTGTGTCGTTATGGGATTACGTTGGGAGTTACGTTGGGCTGCCTCCCAAACCTGCTTGAAAGATGAAATCCCTCAAACTCCCTGCTGCGCTTCGCGGCATGCCGCGAAGCGGGGAGGAAGGTGTCGGGAACTCAGTTCCTGACCGGGGTTTGGGGCAGAGCCCCAACGTCACTTCTTCAGCTTCGGGTCGAGCGCGTCGCGCAGGCCGTCGCCGATGAAGTTCAGGGAGAACATCGTCAGGCTGATGGCCGCGATGGGGAAGAACATCTGATACGGGGCGCTGGTCAGCGTGCCGATGGCGTCGTTGGCCAGAGAACCCCAGGAAGCCATCGGCTTCTGAATGCCGATGCCGAGGAAGGAGAGGAACGCTTCCGAGAAGATCGCGCCCGGAATCAGGAACATCACCGAAACGATGATCGGCCCCATCGCGTTGGGCAGCAGATGGCGCAGCAGAATCTGAAAGTCGCTCGCGCCTGCCAGCTTCGCGGCGAGGGCGTATTCCTGATGCTTGAGACTGACAACCTGCGAACGCGTGATGCGCGCCGTGCCAACCCAGGAAGAGAGACAGAGCGCAATCAGGATGGAGCGCACGTTCGAGCCCATCAGCATCATCAGCAGAATGGTGTACAGCAGTGACGGCAGGGCGATGATGATATCGACAATGCGCATCATGACGTTGTCTACCTTGCCGCCGAAGTAGCCCGCAATGCCGCCGTAGAGCACGCCGATTATCATATTGACCAGCGCGGCCACCACACCGATGGATAGGCTGATCCGCGCGCCGTAGAGCACGCGGACATACAGGTCGCGGCCCAGCGCGTCCGTGCCGAACCAGTGCGCCTTGGACGGCCACTGGGCGATGGAGAAGAAGTCCGCCTCGTCGTAGTCGTATGGGCACAGCATCGGCCCAAAGATGGCGAACAGCGACACGATGAGGATCATCACCAGACCGAACATGGCCAGCTTGTCCTTGCGGAAGCGCCGCCACGCGTCCTTCCAATAGGAAACGGAGGGGCGGGAAATCTGGTCGGCGGAGATGCTGGCTTTGTCCAGCAATTCGTAACGGGTATCTTTTTCCATAATATCCTCCCGGTCACTCGTCGAGCTTCACGCGCGGGTCGATGACGCCGTAAACCACGTCCACAATCAGATTGCAGGCCACGACGAACACGCCGAGGAAGATGGTGACGCCCATGATGATGTTGTAGTCGCGCGCGGTGATGGAATCCACGAAGTATTTGCCCAGACCCGGAATCGCGAACAGACGCTCGACGATGAACGAGCCGGTCAGCAGGTTGGCGATCAACGTGCCCAAATAGGTCACAACCGGCAGAATCGCGTTGCGCAGGCCGTGCTTGAGAATGACCATGCGCTCGGCCACGCCCTTGGCGCGCGCGGTGCGGATGTAATCCTGCTGCATGACTTCCAGCATGGAGGAGCGGGTCATGCGCGCGATGTACGCAATCGGCGAAAAGGAGAGGCAGGTTACGGGCAGAATGTAATGCTTCCACGTCGTCAGGCCGTAGGTGGGCAGCCACTTGAGCACGCCTGCAAACAGATACAGCAGCAGAACGGAAATGACGAACAGCGGCACGCACACGCCGATGGTCGCAATCACCATTGATATGCCGTCAAACAGACTGCCGCGCTTGACCGCCGAGGTCACACCCAGCAGCACGCCGATCACGAGGGAAAGCAGAACCGCCAGAATGCCGATGCGCGCGGAAATCGGGAAGCCGCGCTCGATCAGGTCGTTGACCTGCACGCTGGAGTTCTTATAGGAAATGCCGAAGTCGCCGTGCAGAATCTGGTTCAGATAGGTGAAATACTGCTTGTAGAGCGGCTGATCCAGACCGTATTTCTCGTTGAGGCGCTGCATCACGGCTTCCGGAACGCCCTGTTCGCCTTTGGAGAACGGGCTGCCGGGGATGGCGTGCATCAGAAAGAAACAGGCGGTGATGAGGATGACGATGGTGATGACACCGGATAAAATGCGTTTGGCGATATACTTGCCCACGAGGCGTCCCCCTTTGAAAAAAATATGAAGGCACAAGCCGGTTTTGAGCGCCTATAAAAAACGTTTGAAATCATTCGCATCCAAAACCATATACGATTATTATAAGGCGAAACCGTCAGAATTTCAATAAGATTTTCATTGATTCTGAAGAATTTGAAGGATTTGCAATCTAAAAATTCAAAAAATGAGCAATTTACCGCTGATATATTGACAAAAACGGAAGCTTTTGATATGCTTAACACATATTCGGCAAAGCTTGCCGCGCGCAGGCAGCCGAAATCAATTCAAAATGGGAGGAATTCAACATGAAGAAACTGCTTGCGATGCTTCTTGCCGCGTTGATGCTGGTCTGCGTCGGCGCTGCCGCCCTGGCAGACGCGTCCATCACATTCCAGATGGGCGGCGAGCCGGAATGCATGGATCCGACGATCAACGACTATTCCTCTGGCTCCTATGCGCTGCAAAGCCTGTTCCGCGGCCTGTATAAATATGATGCGGACGGCGCGCTCGTGCCCGCGATGGCCGAGAGCTACGAGATTTCCGAGGACGGCTGCACCTACACCTTCAAATTGAAAGAAGGGCTCAAGTGGAGCGATGGCAGCCCGCTGACCGCGCACGACTTTGAATACAGCTGGAAGCGTGTGCTCAATCCGGAAGTCGGCAGCGAAACGGCCTACACCCTCTACGGCGTGATCAAGGACGGCTATGAGTGCTTTGTGAATAAGACCGTCTCCGTGGACGACCTGCCCATCCGCGCGCTGGACGATACCACCTTCCAGGTGGAGCTGAAAGCCCCGGCCAGCTATTTCCTCACCCTGACTGCCTCCACCGCGTTCATGCCGGTGAGCCAGGCGAACGTGGAGAAGTATGGCGAAGACTGGGCGAACAGCCCGGAAACCTATGTCTGCAACGGCCCGTTCATGCTGGCGGACATGAAGAAGGACGAGAGCTACACCTTCGTCAAGAACCCGAACTATTATAATGCCGACGAAGTGCAGATCGACACCGTCAATTATGTGTTCCTCAACGCGCCGGAGACGGTGAAGATGGCGTTTGACAACGGTGAGCTGGATATCGCCACCTCCGTCAACAGCGACGCGCTCAAGGCTTACACCGGCACGGATAAGCTGATGAGCTCCGATCGTATCGGCTATCGCTACTATGAATTCAACTGCTCCAAAGAGCCGTTCAACGATGCCCGCGTGCGCTGTGCGCTGACGCTGGCGCTCAACCGTAAGATCATCACCGAGGGCATCCTTCAGGATGCGACGCTGCCGCAGCTCTACGGCTGGGTGCCTTACGGCATCAAGGACATTGTCGATCCGACGCAGGATTGGCGCGACGTTGTCGGCAACGCGTTTGAAGAGAACGTTGAAGAGGCGAAGGCGCTGCTGGCCGAAGCAGGCTATCCGAACGGCGAGGGCTTCCCGACCTTCTCCATCAAGTATACGCCGAGCACCGAGCTGGAGAACGTCGCCCAGGCGATGGCCGCGATGTGGAAGCAGTACCTCGGCCTGAACTGCGAAGTGACCGCCGTGGAGAGCGGCGTATACTGGGCGGACGAGGGCACCCGCGCGACGGGCGACTTTGAGATCGCTTACATGGGCTATACGCTGGATTATCCGGAGCCCAGCGCCGCGTTCACCGTTCTGGAAAACGCGGAGGGCAAGGCGAAGACCCGCTGGGACTGTCCGGCTTACCTGGAGATGTGCAACAAGATGCGCACGAGCCTGACGAACGAGGAGCGCGAAGCGCTGTATAAGGATATGGAAGCGCTGCTCGCGCAGGAATGCCCGGTCATGCCGATTTACAACTACGTCGCGACGGCGCTGGTTTCCGAGCGTGTGAAGGGCTTCACCCGCAACGCGAACGGCCACCCGAACTTCGAGTATTGCACCATCGCAGAATAATTGCACATCCATTCAGGACGCAGGGCATACGCTCTGCGTCCTCAGTCTGTCGACAAAAGTATACAAACACCCCGGAGACATGATAGAATAAGAATCATGATTCCGGGGTGTTTCTATGTATAAGAAGCAGAATCGAGATAAGCAGAAAGACATCCGCGTTGTAAGCTTGGAAGATTTAGTTCCGAAAGATCTCTTGTTGAGGAAATAGATAGAACAACAAACTTTGACTTTATTGATGAGGAAGTCAAAGGCTTGTATTCTGAGGCAGAGAGGGGAAAACCGGAAATAGATCCGGTTTTCCTGTTTAAGATTGTCCTGATTCAACACTTATATGGAATCGGTCAGGTCTTGGAGCAGCAACGGATTAAACGAGCCGCATTCGCCGATGCAAATCATCTGCATGGCTTTTTCGTGCGAACAGGCTTCATGATAGCAGCGTGCGCTGATCCGTCGTTCCGGCGCAGACGACGGTGTTTTTGCGCACCTTGGCCTGATACATCAGTTTATCCGCGCGCCGGACGGCGGCTTCCAGCGGTTCCCGGTCATCCTGCGCGACGCCGCCGATGCTCATGGACAGATGCAGATGCGGGAAGCCCGGAATGACGGCGTTTTGCACGGCGCCGCGCACCCTTTCCAGCACGATTTTCAGATAATCGTCCCGTATGCCGTGCAGAATCAGCAGAAACTCGTCGCCGCCGAAACGGATGAGCACGTCGTTGTCGCGGACGCAGGCGCGGATGGCATTCGCGGCGGCTTCCAGCGCGAGATCGCCCGCATGATGGCCGTAGGTGTCGTTGCAGAACTTGAAATCATCCAGATCCATGATGGCGACGCAGGAGGGGCCGGGCGCCTTGCGCGCCACGTCTTCGTAATAGTGCCGATTGTACGCGCCGGTCAGCGCGTCGCGGTAGAGTTTGGTGTTGTAGCCGGAGATTTCGCGCATGATGCGTTCGCCGCTGTCCGCGTCCAGCGTGTCCTGGCACGGCGTGCGCTGAACCAGTTCCAGCACATAGGATCTGCCTTCGACCTTGTAAGGCAGGACGGTGATGTGCAGCACATCGGCTCCGCAGACCTCGATTCGACAGGCCTTTTCCCCGGTGGCAAGGGCCTGTTTGGCCGCACAGTGACGGGAAAAATGCCGTTTATGTCCGCAGGCATAGCATTTTCCTTCGGACGAGGCAGTGTAAGCGCCTTCGTGTACATCGTTTACGTCGTCCGCGCTCAGCAGACAGACGTCCGTATAGATCGCTGAGAGCGTTTCCATCAGCGTGCGCATTTCATTCATTGTCATCATTGACAAAGACTCCGATTCCATGGTAAAAGAAACCCTCCTTATCTTCTAATTATATCTGAAAGTGTAGAAAAAGAAAAGCCCCCCAATCCTGAAAAGGGGGGCTGAGATGAGGAAAACGTTCACTTTTGAAATGCCGCGGTTTCAAGTCCCGCGAACGGGCGGCCGTCGGCACAGCGCCCGCCGAGGGCGAGCATGTACTGCCCGGCGGACTGGATGACAGAGGAAAGGCGAACCGCGTCGAATTCCGCCGCGTAGGCGTCGCCGCCGATGCTTTGCAGCGTGCCGGGAATGACGGACGCAAAGGCCAGCTTGGTGTTGGTATGGATCACGCCGAGGATCATCGCGTTTTCCACAGGCGTGTGCGCCGTGTGGAAAACCGCGCGCACGCGTTCGCCCTCCTGCGGGCAGACGGAAAGCGTCATCGGCAGAGAAAGACGAACGGCCGCGAAGTTTGTGCGGGCGTAATCCTCAAGCGTGTGCAGCGCAGCGTGAAGGGCACTGTCATCCGCCTGTTCAGCGGTTTTGCGGGCTTCGGCTTCGTCGCCCTCGGCCAGCAGCACGGCGAGTTTTTCGCAGAGCCGTGCGTCGCTTTCAAGCCCCTGCGCCAGCATGCGCTCCATCAGCGCGCGCAGACCGCCGGATACATCGCTGAAAAGCAGCTCGGCCTGCGTCTCAAACGCGCGCATGCGCCACCATGGGGTATCCCGCCAGCAGCTTGCGCCCGTTTCGGGGGCGAGGTGGTTTTCCATCCTGCCGCTCGCGTCCGCCATGGGATCGAGCGCATCAGGCTGGGCAAGCAGAGGATGCAGCGCGACATAGGGCAGCTGGCACGGGCGGCCAAAGCTGCTCATGACCGTGGTCAGCTTCGGATCATCGCGGAGGATGAACAGGTCGCTTTCCAGCGTCGTGCCTGTGCAGATATAGCGGATGGAGGAAGCGTCGTGCGGGGAGAGGCCGGGGCCAAAGTGGGCGCAGCAGTCGCGCGTGCCCTCGTAATGCGAGCTGAGAATCTCGGCCATCATCTGCGGGGTCACGGGGCGGTTCGCTCTGATGCAGAAGGGCATGCCCTCCTTTTCGACGCTCCACGGGCGATCCAGCGCGATGCGCAGACCGTTTTTCTGGCGCATGACGTTGCGCGGACCGAAGAACTCGTCCTCCGCCTGATAGGCTTTGGCAAAATCAAAGTCGGAAAAATCGCCGTCTTTTGCGGGCTTGTACCAGCCGCGGGAGACGGCGTAGGTCACCAGATCCGCCGGATAGAACTGTTCGGGGTAGTCGTTCAGCCCGTGCAGGTTGAAGTGATTGGGCATGACGGCAATCGCGTCATCCGGCACGCGCGCGCCCATGTAGTGGCGGCCGCGCGCCAGCTGGAACATGAAGGCTTCGCTCTGATCGGCGATGGTGTAGGCGCGGCCGGACGGCGCATAGCCCCATTCGTCCACCAGCTCCATCAGGATGCGCGCGCCGTCGCGGGCGGTTTGGGCGCGCTCGGCCAGCGCGCGGCGCAGGTTATAGGCAATGCCGCCGTCCTTGACGCACGCGGAATTGTCCGCGCTTTCGCGGGAGGTGCCCATGCTGTTGGAGGTGATGACCACGCCGCATTCGTTGACAAAGCCGTCCGCGTTGGAAAGACCCGTTTCATCCTTGCGGTATTCCACCCAGTAATAGCCCAGCGTGTGGGCGGCCTGCGGGATGGCCGCGCAGCCTTTCTCAGCGGGCATGGCTGCGCCCGCCGCCCAGTCGCGCGGGGGAACATAGCCGTGGCGCACGACGATGTGACCGCCGTCGTCCTCGTTGTGGCCGACCAGCACATGGCCCGTCGCGCTGGCGGCTCTGCCAGCGATGAGGGTCATGCAGTTCATGGGGACGTTTCCAAATGCATCCAGATCAAATGTGGGCGTATTCGCCATATGCGTATCCTCCAAAAATGCGTTTATTCGCAAGCTTCGCCTCATTGTAGCATTGAGACAGGCGGCTGTCAACGACTCCTTCAGTCACGCCTTCGGCGTGCCGACTCCCTCGAAGAGGGAGTCTTGATGTGCGTCTGTGCCGCATCTGTTTGAATAAAGGCTTTTTCGGCAAAAATGCAATATACGCAGACACGCCGCTTGCAGCGGAAACAGGCAGAAGAGATGCCGAAGGTTGTCAGCGAAGCTGACGGAAGGCGTGAATGCGCCTATATACACGGAAAAGATTGATTTTTCGGCCTTATAATGATAAAATTCAAGTATCATAGGGCGACTGGGCCAAAAAGGAGAAAGAACGCATGGCATCGCTTTGGCAGGAGAGGGAAAAGCAGCTGCTGGCACTCCGGGAGAGAGCCAAACGCGGCGGCGGCGAGGCACGCATGAACAAACAGCGCGCGGCGGGCAAACTGACCGCGCGGGAGCGGTTGACGCTGCTGTTTGACCCGGACACGTTTGTGGAAATCGGGGAACTGGTGGAATCTCGCATCGACGATTTCGGCATGGACGAGCGGCGCGTGCCGGGCGACGGCGTGGTCATCGGCTATGGCCGGGTGAACGGGCGGACGGTCTGCGCGTCTTCCGAGGATTTCACGGTCATCGGCGGCACGCTGGGCGAATATCATTCCCAGAAAATCTGCCGCATCATGGATATGGCGATCGACATGAAATGCCCGTTTGTGCTCATCAACGACAGCGGCGGCGCGCGCATTGAAGAGGGCGTGGCCTCGCTGAGCGGTTACGCCGACATCTTCAAGCGCCACACGGCGGCCTCCGGCCTGATTCCGCAGATTGCGGTGATTGTCGGGCCGTGCGCGGGCGGCGCGTGCTACGCCCCGGCGCTGTGCGACTTCATCTTCATGGTGCAGGACATCGGCAAGATGTTCATCACCGGGCCGAAGGTGGTCAAATCCGTCATCGGGGAGGAGAGCACACCGGAAGAGCTGGGCGGCGCGCGGATTCACGCCGAAAAGAGCGGCGTGACCCATTTCACCTTTGCGGACGAGCCGAGCTGCTTTGCCGACGTGCGGCGGCTGCTGACCTATCTGCCGCAAAACAGCTTTGAAGCGCCGCCCGTGGCCAAGCCGCGCCCGGTAGAGAGGTCGAGCGAAATCGAGCGCATTGTGCCGGATAATCTGCGCCGGGCTTACGACGTGCGCGCGGTCGTCGGCGCGATTTTCGACGAGGACAGCTTTTTGGAGGTGCAGCCGGATTTCGCGAAAAACGCGGTCGTCGGTCTGGCGCGGATGGACGGCGAGGTTGTGGGCATCGTGGCCAACCAGCCGACCTACATCGGCGGTTCGCTCGACTGCGACAGTTCGGACAAGATGGCGCGGTTCATCCGCTTCTGCGACTGTTTTTCCATCCCACTGCTGACGCTGGTGGACGTGCCCGCGTTCTTCCCCGGACGCGACCAGGAACATCGGGGCATCATCCGCCACGGCGCGAAGCTGCTCTACGCCTATTCGGAGGCGACCGTGCCCAAAATCACGCTGATTATGCGCAAAGCCTACGGCGGCGCATATATCGCGATGAACAGCAAAAACATCGGCGCGGACATCGTCTACGCGTGGCCGATCGCCGAAATCGCCGTCATGGGCGCGGAAGGCGCGGTCAACATTCTCCACAAGCGGGAGATCGAGGCGGCGGACGACCCGCAGGCGCGCACCCGCGAGCTGATGGACGAATACAGCGAAAAGTTCTGCAACCCGTTTATCGCGGCGCGGCTGGGTTTTATCGACGACGTGATTCTGCCGGGCGAAACGCGGGCGCGCATCCGCTGTGCGCTGGATATGCTCAAGGCCAAGGTCAAACCCTGCGGCAGAAAGCACGGCAATATTCCCATGTAACCGCAGAATAAATGAACATTTTTCTGTTTTTTGTGATTTCATTTTTCTTGCGGCAGACGCACTGGGTATGACATCATGAAACGAATTGTTCTCGGCAAAACAACGTAACCGAAAGGAAAAAGCCTGTGAAAAAGAAATTCGGCCTGGCGGGGCTGGTTGTGCTGATGGTGATGCTGGCGCTCGGCGCGGCGGCAGAAGAGGGAAACACGATCATCATCGGCTGCGACATGTACGCGCCGTATACCTATAAAAACGGAACGGGCGAGTTTGTCGGCGTGGATGTGGATTTTGCCACGGAAGCGTTCGGCAGGCTGGGCTATGCGGTGCAGTTCCGGGAGATCGTCTGGGAAAATAAGCAGAGCTATCTGGACAGCGGAGAAATCGACTGTCTGTGGAGCTGCTTCACGATGAGCGGCCGCGAGGATGAATACACCTGGGCCGGGCCATATCTGTACAGCCGGCAGGTGGCGATGGTGCGCGCGGACAGCGATTACACCGAGCTGAGCCAGCTCGCGGGGAAGCGCGCGGCGGTGCAGGCTTCCAGCACGGCGGAAAAGGCGCTGCTGCGCCGCGAAAACCCGAACGTGCCGGAGATGAAGCAGGTGCTCTGTTTCTCCACCCTTGGCGAAGCGGCGGCTGCGCTGCGCAAGAATTACGTGGACATGGTGGTGGCGCACGAATATGCCGTCAGCAGCCTGGTGGATACTTTGCCGGATCTCTATCGGGAGATTCCGCAGACGCTGTACGCCAACGAGCTGGGCGTCGCTTTTGAAAAGGGCACGCACGAGGCGCTGGCCGCGCGGCTGCAAACGGCCATCGACGCCATGAGGGAAGACGGAACGGCCGAAGCGATTGTGGAGAAATACGGCTTTGATGCCGAAAAATCGCTGGGGGGGGTAACTGATGCTTCGCATTTCCAAAAAGCTGATTGACTTTTATCGCAGACGCACGGAAGGAAAGCGCGCGTGGATCCGTTTTGTTGCGACTGTGCTGGCGATGGGGAGCATAGTTGCCTTTTTTCTGTATCACACGCTGACGGTAAAGGATACGCGCGAGGCGCAAACCACCGTCGAGAAATCGTTTGCGTTTGTCAAAGCACAGCTGGTCAAATACGATAACTATGCTTCGAGCGACAAGGCAAAGAGCCTTGTCCGCCTGATGGATAAGGCCGACGAGGCTGCCCGCGTGCTGCGCGACGAGCCGGGTTTCGGTGTGGACGGGTTGGAAAATTACGCCCGCGAGCAGCGGCTGGACGGCATTCTGGTGCTGGACAGTCAGCTGAACACGGTGATGGAGACTGAATTTGGCGGCGACACGCGTGCCAGATGGCAAAGCGTGATCGAAAGCGAAAACGTGGCCAGTATCGTGGATTATCCGGTCAAGAGCTACATGACCCGCGTGCAGCTGGAGGGCGAAACCTACGACGTGGCCGTCGTCGCCCGCCGGGACGCGAAGGGCATCGTGCTGGCTTACGCCAGCAAGCACGATCTGGTCGGCTTACTGGGCGACGTGACGCTGGACAACATGTTTGACGGCCTTCAGTTCAACATGGACGGCGTGGTTGCCGTGACGCAGAACGATAAAGTTGTGGCGACCAATTCGCCCATGCTCAGCGGCCTTTCCCGCGAGGAAGCGATGACGCTGAGTAACAGGGAATATGCCCGCGATCGGAGAGGACTGTACAGCGTTTCGCGCGGGGGCAGAACGTGGCTGGGCGACCAGCGGCAGATGAACGAATACACGATCTACATCTTTTTCCCGGCGACAGAGGTATACGCTACGCGCACGTCGGTTATGCGCGTGGCGATGGGGGTGTTTGTGCTCATCTGGATGAGTTGCATTGTACTGCGTTTCGCTTCCGAACACGCGAGTCTGGAACAGAGCCGAAAGCGGATGGAGACCATCAACGCGCTGAGCAAAGCCTATACCTTCATGTACGTGGTGAAGGTGCCCTCCGGCGAAATGGAATGCATCGTCAATTCGGACGACGGATGGGATTCGAGCTGCAAAAACGCTTCGGAAAACATACACACTTTTCTGGATCAATACATCGATCCCAAAGACCACGACGAGATGGAAGTGTTCCTCGACGTGCACACGGTGGAAGAGCGCCTCAGGGGAGAGCGTTACATCAGCTGCACATATCGTTCGCAGAGCGGACGATGGTATTGCGTCATTCTCGTTGCGCAGAGTTATGATAAAAACGGAAAACTGGCGTCCATCCTGACCGCCGCGCGCGACTGCACCGCCGAAAAGGAGCGCGAGCAGGAACACCAGCGCCGCCTGCGCGAGGCCGTTGTGCAGACCAGACGCGCGGACGCAGCCAAGACGGATTTTCTGCGCCGCATGAGCCACGACATCCGCACGCCGATCAACGGCATCCGCGGCATGGTGGAAATCGCCCGTCACTACCGCGGGGACGAAGCCAGGCAGGAGGAATGCCTGGACAAAATCATGTCCGCTTCCGGCTTCCTGCTGGAACTGGTCAACAACGTGCTGGATATGAACAAGCTGGAAAGCGGCGAAGTGCAGCTGGAAAACAAGCCGTTTGACGTGTGCGATCTGGTGGAAGAAACCGCCGTCATCATCGAAGCGCAGACGACGGAAAAAACCATCACGCTGCACAAGGAGATTCATCACGACGGCCACTGCCACGTGTTCGGCAGCCCGCTGCACGTGCGGCAGGTGCTGCAAAACCTGCTCGGCAACGCGGTGAAATACAACAAAGTCGGCGGCGAAATCTTTTTGACTTCACGCGAAATCGCGCTGACGGAGGACACCGTTACCTTTGAGTTTACCGTGCGTGACACGGGCAAGGGCATGAGCGAGGCGTTCCAGCAGAGGGCGTTTGAACCGTTTGCGCAGGAGGAGGCGAGCGCGCGTTCCTCGTACGTGGGCACGGGCCTCGGTTTGGCCATCGTCAAAGAGCTGGTGGAAAAGATGGGCGGCGAAATTACGCTGCAAAGCGAAAAGAACGTCGGCTCAACGTTTACCGTCCGCCTGACCTTTAAACAGGATAAGGATGCCCAGCGCGCCGACGACGACGCGCACGGCGGGGCGGTTTCCATCCGCGGCACGAAGGTGCTGCTGGTGGAAGATAACGACCTGAACATGGAAATCGCCGAGTTCATGCTGCAAAACGAGGGCGTGGTTGTGACGAAGGCGGCGGACGGACAGCAGGCGGTGGATGCGTTTGCCGCCTCTAAACCGGGCGACATCGACGTGATTCTGATGGATGTGATGATGCCCGTGATGGACGGGCTGGAGGCCACGCGGCGCATTCGCAGCCTGAATCGGCCGGACGCGAAGACGATACCGATTTTCGCGATGACGGCCAACGCCTTTGCCGACGACGCGGAGCGCAGCCGGCAGGCGGGCATGAACGAGCATCTGACCAAGCCGCTCGACGCCCAGGTGCTGCTGAAGACGATCGGGAAATACAGAAAACAAGGAAAGTAACCGCACTTATGAAAAGCATCCTTCGCGCGGCGCTTATGCTGCTGGTTCGGCGTGATCGCGGGCGCGACTAATTTGAAAGAAAAGCAATCTGAATACCTGCGCAAATGTTCAGATTGCTTTATTTTATGAAGTTTATGATCCTGAAAATTTCCCCTCAGAGGAAGCTGGCGCGCTGAGGGCGTTTTTTTCCTCAAAACAGCTTCTTCGCTCCGTGCAGATGCGCGTCATAAAAATCTTCAAACGCTTCGGGGTCATAGCTTTGCAGCCAGTCCGCGCGGGGCACGAAATAGCGGCTGCTTTCCTGCCTGCTGCGCGTTTCGGCACAGGCGGGGAAGAGGATGAGATCGCCATTTTGGGCGTAAAACTCGCAAAGCGCTTTGCAGAGGATGCGATTGGCCAGCTTTTGCGCCAAATCGCGGGAAATCGACGTGCGCGCGGCCAAATAGCTGGGAATCAGCACCGGGCCTTCCTGAGGCACGCGGAGAAAAGTCTGGTTTTCGTCCGCGCGGAGGGCATAGAGCGACGGCACGAGCGCCGTTTTCTGCGCGCCCATGCGCACCTGGTTGTACGCGCCGATGGGCATATCCGACACGTTTGCGTGCGCCAGAAAGCGCTCGGTCTGCGTCTGTCCGGCGTGGCTGAGCAGCGTTTTGGCGACGGTCTTAATGGCGGAGTTGTTCACGCCGCCGATGCACAGGCCGTCCATTTCGCAAAGCGGCGTGCGCTCGGCACGCTCCGGTTCGCGAGTGAAATACACCAGCGGAATGGCCAGAATCGGCAGAAGCGCCGCGCCGCGCTCACAGCAGGAGAGCGCCGCGCTGTCGGCAAGCGGCACGAAATCGCGCGATTGATGCAGCGTGGGGCGCAGCTTTTCCATCAGCCGCGCGTCCTCGAACACTTCAAGGTCAGCCGACACGATCAGGTCAGGCAGAACGGCGTCCTCGCGGGCGAGATATTCGCTCATGTGTTCGGGATAGCCCAGGCCGAAATAGCGCACGGTCAGCGCGATATCCTCCGCTTTCAGCGATTCGGCCAGCCGCGAAAGGAAGGCTTTTTCCTGATTATGCAGCACGCAGATGTGATTCCAATAGAGCAAAACGTTTGTCATGCGAGCAGTTCTCCTTTCCTGAGCAGCGTTTGCAGGCGCTGGCTGCGGGCGTATTCGATGCTGAGCTGGTCATACAGCGCCACCTCCCGTTCGCTTCGGGTGATGACGGCTTTCACCGCGCCGCCGGACATGACCAGCCGGCGCTCGGCCATCAGGGCGGTGTGCGGATCGTGGGTGACGACGAGCACGAGCTTTTCCCGGCTTTGCAGCAGGGAAAGCGCGCGCTGTTTGTTGATGCCCGCGTTTTCAATTTCATCGACAAGCACGATGGGGCTGTCGCAGATGAGCGCAATATCCGCAATCATCAGCGCGCGGGTCTGGCCGCCGCTGAGCAGATTCAGGCTTTCGTCCATGGCAATCGGTTCGGGCGTAATGTCGTTGGCGACAGCGAGCACATCGCTTTCGCGGATCTCTTTTTGGCGGCAGGCCGCGTGCAGGCGGAGGAACGCGCCGACGGAGGTATCCAGCACGAAGCGCATATTCTGGCCGAGGTGCGCGACCAGCGAGGTAGAAACCGCCTGCCGCTGCTCAAGCGGAACAAAACCGTCGTCGAGCAGCACGCGGCGGCCGGTCACGCCCGTGCCGTCGGACAGCTGCTCGATATCTTTAATGAGGCGGCTCTTGCCGCTGCCCGTGTTGCCGACGATGGTGCAGAGCTCACCGCGCCGCAGGGCAATTTGGTCAAACGGTTCGGGTTTTCCGGCCTTATCGCGGCCGGGAAGAAGGGTGAGGGTTTGCATAGGCTCTCCTTGTAAACGATGATTTGCGGCCCAAAGCCGCTTCAATCGCAGACCGCTTTGCGGTCTGCGCTGAAACTGCGTTTTGGATTGATTTTGGGGTTACGCGGGGCTGTCGCCCGGAACGGTTTGGGGGGATAATTCCCCAAACCCTTTCTTCGCTTCGCGGCGGTTTTAAGAATGAAAGTCAATTTTCCCCACAACGCCTTGCTGATAGGCGCTGCCTACGCGGGTTTCGCCGACGCAGTAGGAGCACACGCCGCTGGGCATGGCGCCGCGCAGACTGTCTTCGGTCAGATCCTGCTGTTCAGGCTGGGCGAACAGCCAGCGGGCGAGCAGATCCACGCCGTATCCCGCCAGACCGTCCACAGGGAAGATGGCCGCGCGGGGATTGAGCGCGCCGATCTGCCAGCGGATGATTTCCAGTTCAGCCTGGGAAACCATATCGATTTTGGTCAGCACGACGAAATCCGCCTGGGTGAGCATCGGGCCGAGCTGCTCCGGCGCGCGGCAGCTGACGGTGCAGTCGAGCACGCACCCGGCGATCATCTCCCTTGTGGCGGGGGAGCAGCGGTGGCAGAGCCCAGCGGTTTCCAAAAGGAGCGTCGGGCGGTTTTGCGCGTCCGCCCACTGCCAGAGTTCCGGCAGGTTGGAAACGAGAAAGTGATCCGGGCAGATATCGCGGCTGAGTCCCGCAACGCACGGCACGCCCATACGGCGGTAGGCCTCGTCATCCTGCGTGCGGAGGCAGTCGATTTTGCACACGCAGCATTGTGCGATATTCAAAAGGGGGAGAAGCGCTTTGACGGCGGCGGTTTTACCCACGGCGGAAGCGCCGGAAAAGAGAATCACGCGGCTTGGCATGGCAGACCGTCCTTTAAAAGTTAGTTTGAACTAATTATAGCGGCGATCGCGGTGTCTGTCCGTATCAAATGAGACGGCGCGCGAAAAAAACGGGGCTTGACCGAAACAGGCGTTATCCTGTATAATCATCTTATGTTAGCGATAGCTAACGTGAAAGGACAAAGCCATGAACGAGCGCGAAGTGCAGGCGTTTCTGAGCGGCCTGCCGAAGCATGTGCCGCAGAGAACGGCCAAATTCCGCGCGGGGCAGATCATCAGCGACAGCATGCACGGGTTATCCGGCGTGGGCGTGGTGGAAAGCGGACGCGTAGACATCTACGCCGTGGCGCTGGACGGGCGCGACGTGCAGCTCAATTCCATCGGCGCGGGGGAGTGCTTCGGTATCTGCAACCTGCTGGTGGCCGAGCCGCTGCAAACCGTTCTGCGCTGCGCGGAGGAGACGACGGTGCGCTTTTGGGAAAAGGAAGCGCTGGTTGCGGCGATGCGCGGCGACGCGGCGCTGGCAATGGCCTATGCGGCGCTGTGCAACGCGAAGATCCAGTTTCTGCTTTCGCGCATTGAGATGCTGACGATGCAGAGCTGCCGGGGCAAAGTGCTGGCATTTCTGCTGGCCGAAAAGCGGGAAGACGGCGTGATTTTGCTGCGCGGCACGCGGGACGAGCTGGCCAGCCGCCTATCGGTCAGCCGTGCGGCGCTGTATCGCGAACTTTCGGCGCTGCAAAGCGGGGGTTATCTGGAAGTCGGCGAAAGCAGGCTACGGGTTCTGAACACATCGGCGCTTGAAAAACTGCTCTACGGCGTGTAAAATAGGGACGGGGGGAGAGACGAGAGGAACGTTGGGACGCTGTCCCAATCCGGGAAACTCGCATAGTCGCGCAAGCGCTCCTTGCGATTTCCGATTTTCACCACGCTGAATCCCGCACAGCGGGCGCGTGGTTCAAATCCCCCGCAAGAACCTGAGGTTCTTGGATTTCCCGCATAAGGGAAATGATATTCATAACAGTGTTTCCGATCTCGAAGATCGAAATCATACAAGTACAACGGAATACCGAACAAAGAAAGGATGATTTTCATGATGAAGAAGATTTGGGCGGCGGTCTGTGTGGCGGCCGTGCTGATGACCGGCGCGGCGCTGGCCGAAACGGACGTGCGCGTGACAGCGCTGAAGGGCCCGACGGCGATGGGCATGGTGGAGCTGATGAACGAGGCCGAGAGCGGCGCGGTGAACGGCAACGCCTACGATTTCACGATTGCTTCCGCGGTGGACGAGGTTTCACCGAAGCTGGTCAAGGGCGAGACGGACATTGCCGCCGTGCCGGCGAATCTGGCCGCCGTGCTTTACAACAACACGGAAGGACAGGTTGAGGTGCTGGCCGTCAACACGCTGGGCGTGCTCTACATCGTGGAGAGCGGCGACAGCATCGGCAGCGTGGAGGATCTGCGTGGCAAGACGATTTACGCCAGCGGCAAGGGCGCGACGCCGGAATATGCGCTGAACTACATCCTCACCGAGAACGGCATCGATCCGGAGAAGGACGTGACGATCGAGTGGAAGAGCGAACACGCCGAGTGTCTGGCCGCGCTGATGGCCGAGGATAACGCGATTGCGATGCTGCCCCAGCCGTTTGTGACCACCGCGCAGACCAAGAGCGACAAGATCCAGGTGCGCCTTGACCTGACCGCCGAGTGGAACGCGATTCAGAAGGACAGCGACGCGCCGTCTCAGCTGATCACCGGCGTGGTGGTTGCGCGCAAGGCGTTTATCGAGGAGAACCCGGAAGCCGTCAGCGCGTTCATGGACAGCTATGCCGCTTCCGTGGATTTTGTGAACGCGAACATCGACGAGGCCGCCGAGCTGGTCGGCAAGTATGAAATCGTGCCTGCCGCCGTGGCGCAGAAGGCCATCCCGGCCTGCAACATCACCTTTATCGCGGGCGGCGAGATGAAGCGGGCGCTCTCCGGCTACCTGAGCGTGCTCTTTGAGCAGAACCCGAAGGCCGTCGGCGGCGCGATGCCGGGCGACGACTTCTACTACGCAGAATAATGAAAAAGCGAAACCTTTCGCTGTGGGCCGTGCTGTTCTGGCTGCTGGTTTGGCAGGCGGGCAGCATGGCCCTTCACAGTGATATTCTTCTGGTGTCGCCGCTGCGGGTTTTGCAGACGCTCCTTGCGTTAATTCAAACGACGCGTTTCTGGTCGTCGCTGCTTGGCTCGATGGGGCGCATCCTCGGCGGTTTCCTGCTGGCGGCGGCGCTGGGCACGCTGCTGGCGGCGCTGGCCGCGAGCTTTAAGCGCGTGGAGGAACTGCTTGCGCCGCTCGTGCTGGCGATGAAAACCGTTCCGGTCGCGTCGTTCATCATTCTGGCGCTGATCTGGTTCGGTTCGCGCAACCTGTCCGTGTTCATCGCGCTGGTGATGGTGTTTCCGGTGATGTATACCAACGTGCTTTCCGGCATCCGCGCGCGGGACGACAGCCTGCTGGAAATGGCGCGGGTATTCAAAATTCCGGCGCTTCGGCGCATTCGCTGCATCGATCTGCCGCAGGTCATGCCGTATTTCCGCGCGGGCTGCACGCTGGGGCTTGGCCTGTGCTGGAAAGCGGGCGTGGCGGCGGAGGTCATCGGCATGCCCGTGCCCTCCATCGGCGAGCGCTTGCAGCAGGCGAAGGTCTACCTTGACACGCCGGAGCTGTTTGCGTGGACGCTGGTCATCGTTCTGATGAGCGTCGGCTTTGAAAAGCTGTTTATGGCGGCGCTCGGCGCGCTGGAAAGGAGGCTGACGCGGCTGTGATTGCGATTCATAAGCTGTGCAAAGCTTTCGACAACAAGGCTGTTCTGCGCGATTTTTCCTGCACGATGGAGGATGGCTGCGTGACGGCGCTGATGGCGCCTTCCGGCGCGGGCAAAACGACGCTGCTCCGCATGCTGATGGGGCTGGAAACGGCGGACAGCGGCGAAATCTCCGGCCTTTCGGGCAGACGAATTTCAGCGGTCTTTCAGGAAGACAGGCTGCTGGAGAACATGAATCCGGTGGATAACATCCGCCTGACCGCGCCGAAGCTGGATCGCGCCGTGATTCTGCGTGAAATGGCCGCGATGGGGCTGACGGACTGCGAAAATCAGCCCGCGCGGGAGCTTTCCGGCGGCATGCGGCGGCGCGTGGCGATTCTGCGGGCGCTGCTCTGCGGCGCGGATGTGATCTTTCTGGATGAGCCGTTTAAAGGGCTGGACGAGGCGACGAAAGCGCTCGTCGTGGCCGAAACAAAGCGGCTCTGCGCGGGGAAAACCGTGCTGCTCGTCACGCATGAGGAAAAAGAAGCGGCAATGATGGGGGCGAAGCAGGTCGTCAGAATGGAAATGGATGTGAAAAACACGTCCGTTTAACGCCTTCCGTCATAACTTCAAAAAAGGGACGCTGCCCGACAAGCAGCGTCCCTTTTCATATGGTTTTGTGATTGCGCAAAGCCCGATCGATTACTTCGCCTGAGCCAGCGCGGCCTTCACGGCTTCTTTCAGCGCGTTGGAGGTGATCGTCGCGCCGGAAACGCTGTCCACCGCGTCGATTTCCTCGGCGGTAGCGCAGCCGACGAACTTGCCCGGCAACTCGTTGATGGCCAGCGTGCCGATGCCCTCGGTCTCGGTCTGTTCAAGCACTTCGACCGCCGCAACCTTGCCATCCTGCACGGTGACGCGGATGACGACGTTGCCCATCATGCCCTGAGCGGAGCCGACATACTGGTTCTCGCCGACCTCATAGGTCGCCTCGCCGCCCAGATCGGTATCCATGCCCAGCGTAATGGGCGCAGACTCGACCTGCTCACGCGCGGCGTAAGCGGGCAGAGCGTCCTTCGCGGCCGCAGCGTTCGTGCCGGCGATTTCGCCGAAGATGATGCACTCGGCGATGTTCGTGCCGCCCTGATACATGCAGGAGGTGATGCCGCCCATCTCGCCCGCGGAATAGAGGTGCGGAATCGGGTTGCCGTTGGTGTCGAGCACCTCGGCGTTCTCGTTGCGGCGCGGGCCGCCCTGCGTGTTCAGCATCAGGCCGGACATCGGCATGGCGTAATACATCTTGCCGTCGAAGGCACGCATGTAATCGGCGCTGCGGTTATGCTTGTAATCCTTGCCGCCCTCGGCGAAGGTATTGAAGCTCTCGATGGTATCCTTGAGCGTCTCAGGCTTGCAGCCGGTCTTCTCGGCCAGCTCCTCGATCGTCGCGGCGGAAAGCACGGTATCCTTGTAATCATCGGAGAGTGCGCCCTCGGACACGGCCAGATCATACTGCGTCTGATCCATGATGAGGTAGATGGCGTTCGGATAGTGCGGGTTCTCCCAGATGCCGTTCTCATAGAGATGGCCGTGACGCGGGATTTCCGCCTCGTTGCCGAAGCGCTCGCCGTCGGTGCCGACGATGACCGTCGCGCCGGTGTTCATCGGGTTATGGGCCAGCGTCACCACCTGATGCGCCAGACCGCCGTTCTCGGCTACGTAGCCGCAGCTGTTCGTGCCGAAGCCGCCCTCGAACACGTTCATGTGCCACAGATCAGCGCCGACCTTCTGGCACATCTTGATGCCGTCACCCGTGTTGAACTGGCCGCCGATGACGGAGTAGTTCTTCAGGCCGAGGTACTGCTGCGCCATGTCGGTGTCGCACTCGAAGCCGCCCGTTGCGACGACCACGCCGCTCAGCGCGCGCACGTTGCGGGTCTCGCCGTTGCGCGTGACCTTCACGCCGACCACGATGCGGCTGTCCGGATCCTGAATCAGCTCGACGGCCGGGGACTCGAACCACACGTCGATCTTGTCCGCGCGCTTGATGACCGCGTTCTTCACAGACTTATACAGGAAGCTGTCGCTCACGCCCTGATGGGTGGTGCACAGCGCGACCTTGTCGCTGCCCTCAAATTCCGGATATTCCGGGCTCATCTCGCCGATGACCGGCACGCCCGTCCAGTCCATGAACTCGGAATCGTCGCCGTCGAAGAACTTATCCTTGAGTTTATCCCACATGTTGGTCACGCCGTCAACGATGACGTTGAGCATGGCCTCCGGCACGGCGCGCCCGCCCGCCAGCTGGGTATAATAAGCCATCGTGGCCTCGCGGTCCTTATGGCCGTAGGCGAACAGCTGACCGGCCACCTTGGAGTTGCCGCCCGCCAGCGCTTCGCTCATCTTTTCGGCGATGAGCACCTTTGCGCCCGCGTCCGCGGCGGTGACGGCGGCGGTCATGCCGGCAAAGCCGAGACCCAGCACCACGACGTCATATTCCGCATCCCACTTCACGGTATCGGCAAACGTATAAGCGCTGCTACCTTCGGCGATGGCTGTGCCCGCGCCGCCCATCGCGGCGAGAATGCCCATCGCGGCGCTGCCCTTGAGGAAGTTACGACGAGAGATGTTCTTCATTGCAATCATCCTTTCACGTAAAACTGTCTAAACCTCATAACAGGTGCATAAGCGGGTTGTTCGCCTCGCTTATCATCTTGACAGCATTTTAACACGCGCGCTTGTAAAAGAATAGAACCTTTTTTTTGACATGCACAAAAATTGCGGTGGTCTTTTCAAATCGCGCCTGTTTTGGTATAATCGGATTAAGGGGTGAGCGCGGCGTGACAGACGGCCTGCTATATAAAAAAGACACCGATTTTGTTCGGGACAACATGCTGATCAACTATTGCCTGGGCGACGACGAAAGTCTGTTGATCGAGAGTTTTGTGCGCAACAACGGCATTTGCCTGCGCTTTGACGTCGGGCGTTTTTACTTTTTCATGACCGGCACGCACAAAAAATTCGTCACAGGGTATACGCCCATGACGTTCAGCGAGGGCGTGGACAGCGCGCTGGCCATCTATGACCTGATGCTCGAAACGCTGCGTCAGAACGGGTTTGACGGCAACGCGTTTCTGGTTAAAATCGATAATTCCAAGCAGGTCGGCGTGCTGTTCAGTCCGCGTGCGGACGCCGCATGCCCGGCGGACCAAATGGCACAGAAGATGCTCGACGCATACATCCGTGCCAAAGATCCGTATCCCGTTTCGGGGGAGGATTGCACGTCCACGTCGTTCGTCGGCCCGTTTTCGGGATATGACCAGATTCACAAGGCGTTTGTGCAGGCGCGCGCGCTCAACGATCTGATTTTCTTCGGCGTGCGCGGTCGCGTGATTACGGAAGATTTTCGGCGCGAGACCGCGCGTCCATGCGATTCGACCGCCATTGTCGGCAATGTGCGCAAGTTGGTGCACCTGCTCTGCGTCGGCACGTGTGCGCAGGCACTTCGGCAGGCGGAATACATTGTCGATGCGCTCGTCGCGCCGTCGTATTCGATGGCGAATTTTGACGCGATGTATGCCTCGACGGAGGATATCCGCTCGATGATTGAGATTGTCTACGACATTCCGATAACGCGCCGCGAAAAAACGTCTTTCTTCTTTTTGACGGATTACCGCCAAAAGCTCTGCGACGCGATCCGATATTTTTTCGCGCGCATGGAGGGACGAAAGCGCTATTCGCCGACGGTGCTGCTGGCGCTGAGCTACATCCGCCGAAACTTCACACAGGAGATTTCGCTGACCCAGCTTTCCGAATATGTTTACGCCAACGCGAGCGTGCTTTCGCGCGATTTCGGCGCGGAGGTCGGCATGACGCTCACGGAGTATGTCGCCGCGCTTCGCGTTGAACGGGCCAAGCGGCTGCTTGCGGAAAACGAGCGCACGATTGAAAAAATCGCGGAGGAATGCGGATATACAGGGGCGAAATATTTCCGCGAGCAGTTTAAGCGCCTGACGGGGCTGTCGCCGCAGGCCTATCGGGCGAAAATGACGGCGGATGCTTGACAGCAAAGCCTAAAAATGTTATGCTGGGAACGATAAAAAGCGGTCTGCCGCCTGAGCGGCGCGCCGCCCAAATTTACAAAAACAAAGAAACCGAGGAAACAAACATGGACGATATGAATATGGAAATCACGACGAGCGAGCATCGCGCCATCGTCTTTAAGATGAACCGCAAGCAGGCAGCCGCCGTTGCGCGCTACCTCAAGGAGCATTCCGCGTCGCCGGAGACGATCTTCGCCGTCGATGTGGATACGATGGAGCTGATCGTGCAGGCCAAGAACGCCGGAGAAGAGGATATCATCGTGCTCGACGGCGAAGAGGACGTGTTCGACGTGGAAGAGGAAGTCGTCGAGGAAAACGAAGAAGTCTGGGAAGCCATCGACGAGGCGCTCCATAGCGACGAAGAATAATTCAAAAATGAGCGGACGCGCGATGCGCGTCCGTTTTGCATATGAAAAAGCGCGAAGATTCCTTCACGTGCGGTATAGCGGACGGCCATTTTGGCAAAAGTAAGCCGCGCAAGGAGGTTGATCCCAGTGAAAAAGTGGTGCTTGATGGTTGCAGCCATGCTCTGCCTGATGATTCCGACAGTTGGTTCGGCGCAGGGGCTTCCGGACTTTTTGCAGGCGGTGCAGAGCGGCTTGAGCGAGGGACTTTCCGCGGGCTCGGCGGCCATGGAAAAGGATTTGGCGCTCTCCATGACGCTTTCTGACAGCCGCGTGGAAGAGGGCAGGGACGTGACGCTCACGATTCGCGCCGAGAACCCGCGTCCGGCGGAAACGGGCGTTTCGCTGACGCTGAATCTGCCGGAGCGTCTGGCGGCGCAGACAGGGGACGAACTGACGTGGAATGCGGTGCTTCCGGCTGCTCAGGTGGACGAAACGGGCGCGTTTGTGCCGTCCGTGACGACGTTTACGCGCGTCCTGACGCTGATGCCCGGCGGCGAGAGCGCGCAGGGAACGGTGACGGCGGAAATGAACGTCGGTTCGCGTTTTTACCGCGAAAGCCTGCCGATTGCGCTGTGCGTAGCGGATATTTCAACCAGAGCGAGCGTATCGGGCGCGCAGAACGGACGGGCGACGGTTGGCGAGACGCTGACTTATACGGTGGAAATCGCCAACGCGGGCATGGCGGAAAAGAATGTGCCGGTCGAACTGATTCTGCCTGCCGACGCGGCGCTTGAAGGAGAACTGCCAGAAGGCTTTGCGCAGGTCCAGCGCCAGATTCGTGGCGAAGTGGGCGTTCCGGCGGCGGGAAGCGAACCGTCCGTGGTGACGCTGACCTTCCCGATGACAATTCGTGAAGACGCGTTGGCGGAAGACGAGGACGCGCTTCGCCTGCTGTCGGGCGTGCTGCGCGTGGACGGCCAGCGGATTGCCCTGCCGCGCGTGCAGCTCTGCGGGCCGAAAATCAGCGCAAAGCTCCTGCCACAGACGGACAATCTGAAAGCGGGCGAGGAGACGGCGCTGCGCGTCGTGCTGGTCAACGCAGGCATGGCGGAAGCGGATGTTCGGGTTTCCTGCATGCTGCCGGAGGGCATCTCACTGGTGACAGCGCCCAAGCCGCAGCAGGACACGGAAGCGAAGGAAAGCGGGGATAACGCCGAAGCGGAAGAGGAAGCGCCGAAAGCCGTTGCGCCCGAACAGGATGACGGCGGCGCGGACGCGGAAGCCGTGCTGGCCGACGGCGCGGAGCAGCTCGTCGATGAGCCGGAGATTCGGCAGGAGAACGGCGGAATCGTCTTTGATCTGCACATGGACGCGGCGGGGGAAGAAGCCTACACCCGCGTAGTGACGCTGCGCGTGCGTGCGGACGAACCGCAGGAGAACATCAAAGAGCGCCTCCTGGGCACGACGCTGGCTTGGCAGATCGACGCGGGCGAGACGCAGCTGGGCGAAGCCGCCTGTGTGCGCGTCTATCGGCCGATGGTGCTTGGGCTGACGAAAGACGAGTGGATGGGCATTTTCTGGGCAGGACTGCTGCTGGTGGTGACGGTCAGCTGTCTGTTTGCGGCGTTCAATTCGGATAATAAGCGGGAAAAGTATTGCGAATAAAGCGGCATGAGGCCGCCTGAACGTCTGCCAAAGATTACAAAATATCAAATTTTCGCACAAGCAGATGACTTTATACCGTTTTCTATGCGCTAAAAAAACGACCCGGTTCGTTTGACCTTGACAAACAAACCGGGAAGGCGTACAATGTAGACAAGTAGGATGCTTCCCTACGAGGTGACGGTTTTCCGCCACAAGGGCAAGTTGAATTTTTAGAACCTAAATGCCGCCAAGCAGGTTCCAGCTGCGAGGCGGCTCATTTTTTCAGCGATGGCTCAGGGTAATGCCCAATGAAACCGCACTGACGATGATACCGATAACGGTGAGAAGTGAATTGAACAACTCAACATTCGTCATCTTTACCACCTCCGCTTCTGTACGCCCTTGCGGAGGAAGTCGCCTCGTAGGCCCTACTTGTCTACATAACAGGAGTATAGCATATTTTTTGATTTCGCGCAATGAAAAAAGCGGACGGCCGATTGTTCGGCCGTCCGCCTTTTTCTGTAAAACGATCATCCTGTAAACCGTGTAGTTTTTGCAGCGTGTAAAATCATAGCTATATGGAAAAAGAGAAAATCTTATTTTTTTAAAATACAAGGCTTTTATACGCTGCATTTACTACGCGCAAGCGCTGTTTGATAAAAATTACTTCGCGGCGGTTTCCTGATCGGCCAGCTCGACGAAGCGGCGAACCTGAACCAGCACGCTTTCGACAGCCTCGCGCCAGAAGTCCGGCGTGGTGACGTCGATGCCGACGCTGGCGGTGACGTTGGCGATGGTATCGCTGCCGAAGCGGGAGAGCAGGTCGCAGTAGACCGGCACGAACGCCTCGCCTTCCTTCTCATAACGCGCATACAGACCGCGCGCGAACAGGCCGCCAAAGGCATACGGGAAATTATAGAAGTGGACGCCGGTGGAGTAGTAATGGCTCTTGCACGCCCACATATACGGATGACGGTATTCCGGATCGAGTCCGTCGCCGTAGCTCTGCTCCTGCGCCCAAAGCATCGTTTCCTTCAGCTCGTCCACGTCCAGCGCGTGGTCGGCCTGCGCGGCGACGACCTTCTGCTCAAACAGGAAGCGGGAGTAGATATCGACCATCGTCTGCGTTTGCTCGGTCAGGCAGGAATCCAGCAGCGTCAGCTCTTCCTCCGGCGTCGCGGTCTTGAGCAGCTGGGAGATGAGCAGCGTTTCGTTGAAGGTGGAGGCGGTTTCCGCCAGCGGCATCGGCGTTTCGGTCATCATGATCGGCTTGTGATGCAGCATGCGGTTGTTGAAGGCGTGACCCAGCTCATGCGCCAGCGTGCTGACGTCGGAGGCGCTGCCCGCAAAGTTGGTCATCACGCGGCTGATGTTCTTGGCGTAATAGCCGGAACAGAATGCGCCGCCGCTCTTGCCCTCGCGCGGGTACATGTCGATCCAGCCCTCGTCGAACGCGGTACGCATCATCTCGCCCATCTCCGGGCAGAATTTGCCGAACAGGTCGAGCAGCAGCGCACGCGCTTCCTCAACGGTATAGGTGCGGGTGCTTTGACCGACGGGCGCGAACAGATCGTAGAACGGCAGGCCGTTTTCATGACCGAGCAGGCGTCCCTTCGCCTTGAAATACTCGCGCAGCTCCGGCAGCGCTTCGCGAATCGCCGTCCACATGGCTTCAAGCGTCTTTTCATCCATGCGGGAATGAGCAAGCGCCATATCCAGCACGCCCTTGTAGCCCTTGAGCGCCGCCATGGTTTCGCCCTCAGCCTTGAGGTTGTTCAGGCAGAAGCTCATCGGCAGTTCGATCTTCTTGTAGGAAGCCAGCTCGGCTTCGTAGGCGCGGCGGCGCGTATCGGCATCGCCGTCGTAAGCCAGCGCACGCACGGCGGACAGCGGAATCTGCTTGCCGTCGTAATCGACCAGCAGGGTCGCATCCAGCTTATCGCGCAGCTGGGAGAAGGCTTCGCCGCCGGAGAGCTGCATCTTCAAGACCGGCTTTTCCAGCGCTTCCGGAAGCTGATGCTTGGCATCCTCCGCTGCTTCGCGCAGGGCAAAAGCACGCGCCTTCAATTCGTCGTCGGCGTCGATGATCGCGTCGAGGTTCTCAAGAGAAGCCAGATAGCGGGAGAAGGCGTTGGATGCCAGCGAAGAGCCCATGACAGCACGCATCAGCGGCGCCATCGCGGCGTTGGCAGCTTTGTTGTTCGCGTCCACGGAGAGCGTCAGCTCAATCATCAGGCTCAGACGCTCGAAAAGGTTGGACAGCGCTTCCTCCTGATGAACCAGCGAAACGAGCTTCTCAACCTCGTCCTCAGCGGGCGCGGCGATAGCAGCGGTGAAGGCGTCGATCTCCTTCGGCAGACGAGCGAGGTCATCCTTGAACTCCGGGTCGTCAAAGTCCTTGTAGAATACGGTCAAATCCCAATTTGTCTTCATGGTTTTCCTCCGTCATGGTTTCGGGCCGGGCGGCCCGCTTTTTTTGGCTTGTGTCTTCATTATAAACGGTTTGCTGCCGAAGGACAAGAAAGAAAAACACAAAAACTGCACAAAAAACGAGCAAAATGGCAAAATTCCTCTTTTAAAATCGTGTATCCTGCATTATAATTGAAACGAAGGCTCATGCCCGTACGAAAGCGGGGAGAGCATTACAGACGAGACGGAGGATGAAAACCATGACGTATCGTGAAGCATATGAAACCTGGCTCAAGGAATTTGCGGACGATCAGGCGACCGTCGATGAGCTGAAGGCCATCGCGGGCGACGAGAAGGAAATCGAGGATCGATTCTATACCGAGCTGTCCTTCGGTACGGCGGGCATGCGCGGCGTGCTCGGCGCGGGCACGAACCGCATGAACCTGTATAATGTTCGCCGCGCGACCAAGGGCTTTGCCGATTATATCAACAGCCAGAACCCGGAATACCGCCAGCGCGGCGTGGTCATCGCCTATGACTCCCGCCGGATGAGCCCGGAATTTGCGAAGGCTTCCGCGCTTGTGCTCTGCCACGAGGGCATTCACGTGTACCTGTTTGACGAGCTGCGCCCGGTGCCGATTCTGTCTTACGCGGTGCGCCATCTGCATGCCATCGCGGGCATTGTCATCACCGCCAGCCACAACCCGCCGCAGTATAACGGCTATAAGGTTTACTGGGAGGACGGCGCGCAGATGCCGCCGGAATACGCGGATCAGGTGCTCGCGCGCATCCGCGCCAACCGCTATGAAGACGCGGTGGAGATGGATGAAGCCGAGGCGAAGGCGAAGGGTCTGCTGCAAATCATCGGCAACAAGGAAGTCGATGACGATTACATCGCGCAGGTCAAGACGCTCTCCGTCCAGCCCGAATTGATGAAGACCGCGGGCAAGGAACTCAAGATTGTCTACACGCCGATTCATGGCTCCGGCAACAAACCGGTGCGCCGCATTCTCAAGGAAATCGGCATCGAGAATGTCTACGTCGTCAAGGAGCAGGAGCTGCCCGATCCGAATTTCTCCACCGTCAAGGTGCCGAACCCGGAAGATCCGGCGGCGTTCACGCTGGCCATGAAGCTGGCGGACGAAGTCGGCGCGGACTGCATCTTCGGCACGGATCCGGACTGCGACCGCGTGGGCATTGCCGTCAAGGATGACGCGGGCAAGTATTACCTGATGACCGGCAACCAGATCGGATGCGTGCTGCTGTATTACATCCTCAAGAGCCGCAAGGCGCTGGGCAACCTCCCGGCGGACGGCGCGGTGGTGAAGTCTGTCGTTTCCACCGAGCTGGCGCGCAAGATTGCCGAGAGCTTTGGCCTCGTCTGCTTCAATACGCTGACGGGCTTCAAGTGGATCGCCGAGAAGATTCAGCAGTTCCAGGATAAGGGCGATCACACCTTTGTCTTCGGCTTTGAGGAGAGCTACGGCTTCCTGTCCTCCACCTTTGTGCGCGACAAGGACGGCGTGAACGCATCCCTGCTGATTGCGGAAGCCGCCGCGTGGGCGAAGACGCAGGGCAAGACGCTCTACGATATCCTCCAGGAAATCTACAAGACCTACGGCTACTACGTGGAGAAGGTGGTTTCCGTCACCCTGCCGGGCAAGGACGGCGTGGTGAAGATGAAGGAGATCATGAAAAACCTTCGCGAGAATCCGCCGAAGGAGCTGGCAGGCAAGAAGGTGCTGGCGGTTCGCGACTATCTGGCCGATACCCGCACCGACTGCGAAGGCAATGTGACCGCCGCGGGTCTGCCCAAGAGTGACGTGCTCTACTTCGAGCTGGTGGACGACGCGTGGGTCTGCATCCGCCCGTCCGGCACCGAGCCGAAGATCAAGCTCTATGTCAACACGAACGCCGGCAACCCGGAAGACTCCGCAAAGGAGAACGCCGAGCTGGTTGAGGCATGCAAGGCGCTGATGGCATAACGCCTCTCATGGCGGGAGCCTTGGCGTAGCTGCGAATAATAAAACGCAGACCCTCTTTTCGCGGAAGGCTGCATAAATAAGGCGGACGCGCATTGCGCGTCCGCTTTGTCGTACCTATTTGATAAAAAAGAAAATCCGAACATTTCATAAAAGGATTTAAATAAAAATTCGGAAAAAGATTGAAACTGCCTTTTGAAATGTGCTAAAATACAAGCTCTCCCGGATGAAAGTGTGGGGGAATGAAAGAAGAAGAGAAGGGAATGAAAACTGTGTTTGAAAAGGTCTTTCAGCTGAGCAAACACAAAACCACTGCCAAGACGGAAATCATGGCGGGCATCACCACATTTATGACGATGGCCTACATTCTGGCCGTCAATCCGAGCATCCTGTCCGCTGCGGGCATGGACTCCACCGCCGTCCTGTTGGCGACGGCGCTGTCTTCCTTCATCGGCACGGCGTGCATGGGCCTGATGGCGAATCTGCCGTTCGCGCTGTCCGCGGGCATGGGCCTCAACGCGTTCCTGGCCTACACCGTTGTGCTGGGCATGGGCTACACCTGGCAGGTTGCGCTGCTGGCCGTCTTCGTCGAGGGCCTGATCTTCATCGTGCTGAGCCTGACGAACGTGCGCGAGGCGATTTTCAACGCCATCCCGCTGACGCTCAAGCGCGGCGTTTCCGTCGGCATCGGCCTGTTCATCTGCTTCATCGGCTTGCAGAACGCCGGTCTGGCGGTTGATTCCTCCACGCTGGTGACAATCACGAGCTTCACCGAGAACTTTAACACCCACGGCATCTGCGCGCTGCTGGCGCTGGTCGGCCTGTTCATCATGGCGGCGCTGTACATCCATCATGTGCGCGGCGCGATCCTGCTGGGCATTCTGGCGACGTGGATCATCGGCATGATCTGCCAGGTCGTCGGCATTTATGTGCCGGACCCGGCCAACGGCTTCTACACGCTGTTTCCGACGATGGCGCTGACGGATTTCTCCAAGCTGGGCATGACCTTCGGCCAGTGCTTCAACGTGGATTTCAGCAACGTCGGCATTGTCAACTTCATCATCGTCGTGTTCTCCTTCCTGTTCGTGGATATCTTTGATACCCTCGGCACCCTCATCGGCGTGGCGACTAAGGCCGACATGCTCGACGAGGAAGGCCGTCTGCCGGGCATCAAGCCCGCGCTCATGGCGGACGCCATCGGCACCACCGTCGGCGCTGTGATGGGCACTTCGACCATCACCACCTTTGTCGAGTCCGCTTCCGGCGTGGCTGTCGGCGGCCGCACGGGTCTGACCGCGCTGACCACCGGCATTCTGTTCCTCGCCTCCATGTTCTTTGCGCCGATCTTCACGGCGATTCCGTCCTTCGCGACCGCTCCGGCGCTGATGATGGTCGGCTATCTGATGGTTTCCACCGTCACCGAGATTCGCTTCGACGAGGATAACATGGCCGAGGCCATTCCGGCGTATCTGGCCATTGTCGCCATGCCGCTGTTTTACAGCATTTCCGAAGGCATTTCCATGGGCATCATCTCCTATGTGGTGCTGCACGTGGTTTCCGGCAAGGGCAAGAAGGTTAAGCCGCTGATGTATGTGCTGGCTGTGCTATTCGTGCTCAAGTACATCTTCCTCTAAGAAAATGAAACGCCTTCCGTCGCGGCTGCGGCGTGCCGCCTCCCTCAGGAAGAAAACTGACTGAGGAAATTGCATGCTGTAAGCGATGGGAGGAAAATCCATTTCAACTCCGTTCTTTGTGTGGACAAGGGACGGAGTTTTTTGTAGTAAAGAGTAGGAAATTACAGCAAATGAGCCGCGTATGCAAACGCTTGAGTTTTTTCGAACTTTGGCGGAAGCGAGAGCGGCCTCAGGCCGCTTTTTTGCTGTCTTCACCCCTTGTAAAAAGCCGTAAAAAACAGTATAATACTATATTAGGGAGCGTGTCTGTGGACACGCCGGAATCAAAAGAAGCGCAAGTCGCTTAGAAAGGTGGATGGCCATGCCCTGCACATATATCAGCTGCGTCGCAGAGCGCCATATGGGTCGGGAGAGCATGGGCACGCTCATCCAGGCAAAAATGCCGGAGGAGGGGGAGACTCTGCTGTCTCGCTTTGGAGGGCAGGTGCAGACCATCTACCTTGATCCGCCGTTTAACACGGGCAAGCAGTTCGATATGAAGGTGCGCATTGGCGAAGGCGGCTATAAAAACGGATCGCCCAGCCTCAATCTGCCCGCTTATGACGACCGCTGGCCGGATCGCACGGAATATCTGGCGATGATGAAAAAGACGCTGCTGCTTTCCCGCGAACTGCTTAAAAAGGAAGGCACCATCTTTCTGCATATCGACAGCCGGATGTACGCGCATCTGCGGCTGCTGATGGACGAGGTTTTCGGCGAGAGCAATTTCCTCAATGAAATCATCTGGAGCTATCAGACGGGCGGCCGCGCGCGCAGCTATTTTCCGCGCAAGCACGACGTGATTCTGTTTTATGCGCGGTCGAGATCGTATTATTTCAACCTCAAGGCCGTGCCGGTTGCGCGCAACGAGTCGCGCAGCAACCATATGCGCCGCGCCGTGGATGAAAACGGGCGCAGCTATCGCGCGATCATGTCCGGCGGCAAAGAATACCGCTATTACGACGATGAGCCCGCCTATCCCGGCGACGTCTGGGACGATATCAGCCATTTGCAGCAGAAAGATCCCCAGCGCACCGGATACGAGACCCAGAAGCCGCTCAAGCTGTTGGAACGCATTGTCAGCTGTTCTTCGCAGGAAGGCGATCTCATCTGCGACCTGTTTGCGGGCAGCGGCACGTCGGCCGTCGCGGCGGCGGGGCTGAACCGGCGTTTTTTGTGCGTCGATCAAAGCCCGCTGGCGATTGCGACGACGGGCAAACGGCTGGCGCAGAGCACGGCGGGCAAGCCGCTGGATTTCACCTTCGACGTGGAAGCGCCGTGCGGCGCGGACGACTGCGCGGTGGAAGCGGAGGTCTTTCCGGCGATCAGCTCGTACACGGTGCGGCTCATCAGCTTTGAAAACGAAGCCGCGCAGGCTGCGGGCATCAGCGGTTTGGACGCCGTGGATCAATGGAGCTGTGGGTTTGTGCAGGGCGATACGTATCGGCCCTGTGCCGCGAGCGTGCGCAGCGTGGCGACTCCGGCGCTGGCCGCGACGCTGGAAATGCCCGTCTGCGCGGGTGAGCCGTGCATCATGATTGTGGATATTTGGGGCAGGAGAAGGTTCTATCTGCCCAAGAGAAGGTATTAACTCCTTCCGGTCGCTAACGCGACCACCTCCCTCAAAGAGGGAGGCGTTGTTCTTTGGCAATGATGTATATACCAAAAGGCTCCCTCTGGGAGGGGGCTGTCAGCGAAGCTGACTGAGGGAGTAAGAAACGATGACCAACGGATATATGGTTTATCTGCTCAGGATTTTGGCGGCGCAGGGCGCGCTGGCCTCCGTTTACACCGATCCGGACGATCCGGAGGGATTTTCCGCGGGCTTTGTCGAGGCGGTGGACGGGCAGCATGTGCTCATGTGCGATTTAAGCCCATGGGGGCAGATTGACGGCTGGCGCGTGCGGCGCAATCAGGACGTCATTCAGGTGCTCGCGGGGGAGGAATATGAACAGCGGCTGGCGATGCTGCTCGCTTATCACAAGCAGCATCATCGCTGCTTTTTTACGGAAGCGCCTGCGGAGGATACCGATCTGCTTCTGAGCGTGTTGATCGCCTGTAAGGAGCGGGGCGAGATCGTCTCGGTTATCATGGGCGACGATATGATCACGGGCCGCGTGCTGGAGGCCAACGGTCTGCGGCTCAAACTGCGGCTGCTGGACTTCTTCGGCCGCGAGGCGGAAGAAGAGACCGTCACCCTGCGCGAAATCGAGATTCTGGAAATCGCCACTCAGGAAGAGCAGATGTACGCCGTGCTGGAAGAGATGGCCAGGCAGGAGATGACGCTGCTCGCGCCTGACCCCACGGAGGACAAATGAAAATCACGATTTTGACCACCTTTCCGGAGATGTTTACCCCGCTGCATACGAGTATGCTCGGCCGCGCGGAAAAAGCGGGAATTCTGGATATCCGCGAGGTGGATATCCGCGCCTATTCCAAAAACAAGCACCATAACACGGACGATGCGCCCTTCGGCGGCGGCGCGGGCATGGTGATGCTGGCCCAGCCGATCGTGGATGCGATCCGCGACGTGCAGGGGGACAGAAAGGTGCGGCGCATTTATCTTTCCCCGCGCGGCGAAACGCTGACGCAGAAGAAGGCCGAGCAGCTCGCCAAAGAGGACGAGCTGATTTTGCTTTGCGGCCATTACGAGGGCGTGGACCAGCGCGCGCTGGATTTGTGCATCGACGAGGAGCTTTCCATCGGCGACTATATTCTGACCGGCGGCGAGCTGGGCGCGATGGTGCTGGTGGACTGCGTGGCGCGGCTTGTGCCGGGCGTGCTCGGCTGCGAGGAGAGCGCGCAGACGGAGAGCTTTTCTTCCGGTCTGCTGGAATATCCGCAGTACACCCGCCCGCGTGAGTTCGAGGGGCTGACCGTGCCCGAACCGCTGCTGGGCGGCAACCACGCGCACATTGTCGATTGGCAGATCAGCGAATCGCTCTATATCACGCTCCGCCGTCGGCCGGAAATGGCGCGCGCCTATCTCAAGGGGCGCAAATTCACGCGCCATCAGCAGAAGGTGGTGGACGCGGTGTTTGACCGCATTCGCGAAGAGGACGAAAAAGCGCATGAAGGACAGGCGGAGGAACAGCCATGAATCTGACGCTGGGGGTTGCGGCGCATGTCGATGCGGGCAAGACGACGCTCTGCGAACAGCTGCTTCGGCACGCGGGCGTGATTCGCGCGTGCGGACGCGTCGATCACGGCGACGCATTCATGGACGACGACCCGATGGAACGCGCGCGCGGCATCACGATTTTTACCGAGCAGGCGACGCTGGCGTGGCCCGTTTCGGGGGACGAGCCGCTGCTCGTCACGCTGATGGATACGCCGGGGCACGTCGATTTTTCCGGCGAGATGGAGCGCGCGCTTTCCGTGCTGGATGCGGCGCTGCTGGTCGTCTCCTGTGCGGAAGGCGTGCAGAGCCACACGGCGACGCTCTTCAAGCTGCTGCAAAAGCGGAAAATACCGACGATCATCTTTCTGAATAAGACGGACAGAGAGGGCGCGGATGTTTCGCGCGTCACGGCGCAGATGCGCAGGCTGCTTTCCGGCGACTGCGTGCTGATGGCGGGCGACGTGCGCGAGGCGCTGGCCGAGCGCGACGAAGTCCTTCTGGAACAGCATTTGGATGAAACCGCGACGAAAGCGGACTATCTTTCGGGCGCGCGGCGCGCGTTTGCGGCCTGCGCGCTTTATCCGGTTTTGGCGGGCAGCGCGCTGAACGATATGGGCGTGGACGCGCTGATCGAGGCCGTCGGCGCGCTCTGCCGCACGGATTATGCGCAGAAGGAACGCCTGCCGTTTTCCGCAAAGGCGTATCGGGTGCGGCGCGTCGGCGGCGTTCGCTATACGTATGTGAAAGTGACGGGCGGCGTTCTGCATGCGCGCGACGAGGTGCAGACGCTCTCCGGCGCGTGCAAAGTGGCGACGGTTCTCGCGCCGCAGGGCGGAAAACTATTGCCGATGAGCGAAGCGCATGCGGGGCAGACCGTCGCGCTGGCAGGGCTTTCGGCCAAACCGGGGGAGCGCATTGGCGCGGATTGCGGCCTTGAAGCGCCCGAAACCGTGCCGCTGATGAGCGTGCAGGTGGAGCCGGTCGAGCCGCTGACGCAGAGCACGCTGCTGATGCACCTGCGCGAGCTGGAGGAAGAAGATCCGCTGCTTTCCGTTCGTCCAGAGGCGGAGGGCGTATCCGTCGGCGTGATGGGCGCTGTGCAGGTCGAGGTGCTGCAAGGCGTTTTAGCGTCGCGCTTTGGCGACAGGGTGCGCATGCTGCCGCCGCACGTGCTCTACAAGGAGACGATTGACGCGCCCGTCGTGGGCATCGGGCATTACGAGCCGCTGAGGCACTATGCCGAGGTATGGCTCAGGCTGGAACCCGGCGCGCCAGGGAGCGGCGTCACGTTTACGGCGGACTGCCCGCCCAATTCGCTGGACGAGAACTGGAAGCGGCTGATTCGCACACACGTCTTTGAGCGGGAGCATCCCGGCGTGCTGACGGGCAGCCCGCTGACGGATGTGCATGTGCGGTTGATTGCAGGGCGCGCGCACCTCAAGCACACAGAGGGCGGCGACTTTCGTGAAGCGACCTGCCGCGCGATCCGCAATGCGCTGATGCAGGCGGAAAACGTGCTGCTTGAGCCGGTTGTTCGGTTTGAGCTGGCGATGCCGAGCGGGGCGTTGGCGCGGGTGACGGGCGAGCTGCTGCGCATCGGCGCGCAGCTGGACGCATCCGAAACGGACGGCGAAGAGACGACGCTGACGGGCGCATGCACGGCGGCGATGTTTTGGGATTATCCGACGAAGTTCGCCGCGTCCACGCGCGGCCACGGGCGCATTGCATCGTGGTTTTACCGTTACGAACCCTGCAAAAATCAGGCGGAAGTCGTGCAGAAGCTCGGATACGACGCGCTGGCGGACGTACAGAACCCGCCCGGAAGCGTTTTTTGCAGCCACGGCGCGGGTTTTTACGTTGCGTGGGATCATGTCCGCGACTGGGCGCACTGCGAGGCGGAGGTTGGAGAGGGGGACGGTGGGGCGCTGCCCCACGCCCCGGCAGGAAACTGAGTTCCCTGCACCTTCTGTTTCGCTTCGCGATGGGTAAAAAACAATCCGGCAACATTGTTGCCGGAAGGTGGGAAATCCAAGAACCTCAGGTTCTTGGTGGGGTTTGGGGCAAAGCCCCAAAGGATGAAACATGTTTACGTGTACATTGGAACCGGCGAGTAAAACGCCCCTTTGCGAACAGCTCTACATCGCGCTCAAGCGCGAAATGGAGCGCGGCGGTATTCGGCCGGGCGAGCGCATGCCCTCCAAGCGCGAGCTGGCGGCGCACCTGAGCGTCAGCACGGCGACGGTGGAGGCGGCTTATGCGCGGCTCATCAGCGAAGGGCTTTGCGAAAGCCGACCCCGAAGCGGCATTTATGCGCTGGAACAGACGCCAAACGTCGGCGCGGCCACAGGGGAAAAACCGCCTGTGCGCTGGAATTTCGGCACGGGCGCGGCGGACGCGGCACATTTTCCGTATGCCACATGGGCGCGGCTGATGCGCGAGGTGCTCAGCGAACAGAGCGCAACGCTGCTGCTTTCCGGCGATCCTCAGGGCGAACCGGCGCTTCGCCGGGAGATCGCGGGCTATCTGCATCGCATGCGCGGGATGGATGTGCCGCCGGATGCCATCGTCCTCGGCGCGGGCACGGAGGTGCTGGTTTCCGCATTGGTTGCGCTGATCGGGCGGGAACGCCTTTTTGCGGTGGAGGACCCCGGCTATTCGCGTGTGCGGCGCATTCTGGTGGTCAGCGGCGCGCGGATTGCGCCGACGCCGCTTTCAGGCGGGGCCATCGACGTGCGCGAACTGTATCGAAGCGGCGCGGGCGCGGCCTACGTTACCCCGACCCATCAATTTCCGACGGGCGAGGAGATGCAGCCCGGCCAGCGGGAAGCGCTGCTGCGCTGGGCGCGCGAGACGGGCGGTTATATTTTGGAGGACGATTACGACAGTGAGTTCCGCTTTTCCGGCGCGGGCGCGCCTGCTTTGCGCGCGATGGACGGCGGGCGGCAGGTCGTCTATATGAACACCTTTTCGCGGACGCTCGCGCCCGGTCTGCGTCTGAGTTTCATGGTGCTGCCCGGAGAGCTGGCGGCGCGCTATCGGACGATGCACGCAGCCTGCACCGTGCCCGGCTTTGAGCAGGAGACGCTGCGCAAGTTCATCGCCGGCGGCTTTTTGGAGCGGCATATCGCGCGGATGCGCGTGATCTACCGCGCGCGTCTGGCGGCGCTGACGGAAGCTGTGCAGACGCTGAACCTTGGCGACATCGCGCCGTGCGGCGCGGGGCTGTACGCGCTGCTTCGTGTCGGCGGCAAAGCGCCCGCGCGCGAGCTGGCGCCGCTGGCCGAACAGGCGGGCGTGTACCTGACGCGTCTCTCTGATTACGCGGTGATGCAGAACGACGAAAGCCGCGTCGTGCTGCTCGGCTTTTCCGGCATGGACGAAGAACAGATCCGGCAGGGGCTTTCCGCGCTGAAAAAGGCGTGGGGATAAAAAACATACAGTGTAAGTTTTAAAATTACACGGCTTTTTGTTCAGAAAAAGGAGACGTCCATATGATGAAAAAAACATGTTTTCTTCTGATCCTCATCGCGCTGCTGATATCCCTTTCCGGCTGCACGGGCATTGAAAACGCGCTGCACGAGGCGGGGGAGAAGATTCAAAGCAATCAGGTGGAAACGCCGCAGAATATCAGCGGGAACATCGATTGGAGCTTTGTGCCCGTTGTGCGGGAAAAGGCGGTCAGCCTATTCACCGAAGCGTTTCCGGATGCGACGGTCAAGGAAACCGGCGTGGCCTGCAAAAACACGAAGGCTGACCGCGTGATCGTGACCATCAGCTATGAGCTGAACGGCAAGAACGGCGACTATGGTTTTGATTACGAGAAGGACGAGAACGGGGAATACGTACTCAAGCGCTATGGCGGTGGCGTGAGTTCGGATGATTTATAAATGCTCCGCAGGCTTAGGGGATTAGGGGGAGAAGAACGTAAAAAGCGACGCATCTCAATGGATGAGTACGTCGCTTTTTATATGAAATGGATTGTGGAGCAATCCATGAAGCGGGAAGTGCAGGAACCTCAGGTTCCTGCTGGGGTGTGGGGCAAAGCCCCGCCGTTCCGTTCGTTCTTTTACGGCAGATTCAGCTTTTTGGTGAGAATTGTCTGCGTGACGAGCCAGAGAACCGCATCGATGGCGGCTTCAACCGCCGAAGCGCCGATGAGCGAACCGTAAAATGCTTTCAACTCCCCGTTTGGGCTGCTGAGCAGGTTGATGGCGAACTGGCTGAGACCATCTATGAAGGCCTCCATGTGCGTCGCGACGAAGTAAATGACCAGCATGAACAGAATCTGCGCGATGAATTGCAGCGCGAAAAACGCGATGATGCTCGCCAGCTTGCGGTGCTGGGTGAACAGACTGCCGATTGCGATGGAGAGATATGTGTGCAGATAGACAATCGCGATGCCCAGCACGACAAACAACGCAAGCAGCAGCGATGCGGGCAGACCGAGGCTGTGAATCGCGCTGCCCGTTTCGCGAAGGAAAGCGGCGAAAGCGTTGACGCTGGTCGGCAGCGCCATCAAAAAGGTGCAGGCGGCCAGAAAGACGAAGGTCAGCAGCGTCGTTGCGACGGCGGCAATCAGCTTGGCCGCGATGTGTTGGCCCATCGTCGCGGGCAGGACCAGCTGAACATAGCCTTCCTCGCCGAGCATGCGGAAAAAGCGGTTGACGTTCGCGGCGAAGCAGACCACCAGCACCGCGATGAAGCACACGCCTGTCGCGAAAGACAGCAGGGCGTTCAGCCAATCCCAATGGCCGGAATGGAAGCCGAGCCGTCCGGTGAGCACGGAGGTCAGCGCCACCAGTGCGCTCAGCGCGACCATGCCGACGCCTATGGGCAGCATGGAGGAAAGCGCGTCCCGAAATTCAACTTTGAGCAATTTGCGAATCATGCCCGAAACACCTCCCTGAAGTATTCATCCACGCTGCACCCGTGTTCCTCGCGCAGCTCATCCACGCTCTGATGCAGGAAAACCGTGTTATCTTTGAGCATCAGCACCTCGTCCAGCACGCGCTCGATATCCCCGATCAGATGGGTGGAGAGCACGACGGACGCGTTTTCGCTGTAATTGCGCAGAATGGTGTTCAAAATGTAATCCCGCGCAGCCGGATCGACGCCGCCCAGCGGCTCGTCGAGCAGATACAGCCGCGCGGCGCGCGCCATCACCAGGCAGAGCTGCATTTTTTCCCGCATGCCCTTGCTCATCGCGCCGATGCGCTGGCCGTCGTCGAGTTTCAAATCCAGCAGCATGTCGCGCGCCTTTGTGCGGTCGAAATCCGTGAAGAAATCCGCGTACATCGCCACCGCGTCGCGCACGCGCAGGCCTGAAGAGAGCGCCATGCGGTCGGGCAGATAGGATGTGATGGACTTGCTTGCCGGGCCGGGTTTCACGCCGCCGATGGCAATTTCGCCGGAAGTCGGCGTGAGCAGCCCCATCGAGCATTTGATCAGCGTGGATTTGCCCGCGCCGTTCGGGCCGAGCAGACCGACCAGCTTTCCCGGCTCGATCGAGAAGCTCACGTCGCGCAGCGCGGCACGCCCTCCGTATTTCTTTTCAAGATGGTTTGCGGTGTAAATAGCCGCCATGATTACCCCTCCTCCTGTTCAAGCAGCGCGGCCAGTTCGGCTTTTGTGAGGCCGAGCGCCGACGCCTGACGATAAAAATCATGAACCAGCTTCCGGGCCAGCGACTGCCGTGCCTGCGCCAGTTTTTCCGTGTCGGATGTGACGGTTCGCCCCGCCGTCCGCTGGGTTTCCAGCAGGCCGCGCGCTTCCAATTCGGCCAGCGCGCGCTGCATGGTATTCGGGTTGACCTGCGCCTGAGCGGCGAGGTCGCGCACGCCGGGAATTTTTTCTCCCGGCGGATATTCGCCGGTGATGATGGCAAGTTCCAGCTGTTCGATCAGCTGGAGATAGACAGGCCGCCCGGCGACGATTGTCCAATCCATAGAATGAAACTCCTTTCTTGTATGGCTGTATTAAGCAGTTAATACAATAATACACTTGGACAAGGCGTTTGTCAAGGGGAAAAGCAGATTTTTTTTCATATGCAGGGGATGGATGAAGGACGCAAAAAAACTGCTGCTTCAGAATTATAGAAAAAAAGCTCTTCTCCCCCCGAATGGGGAAAAGAGCCCTTTCTGCCAATGAAAGAATAGATGAATTTCTTGATTTTGCTCTTTAAGTTGACTGATGTCAGCAGGTTTAAGGCGAAAACCATTATGCGGCGCGGCGGTCTGAGAAGAGCACCAGCAGCAGGAACATCGGCGCGCAGGTCATAAAGGGATAGGAGTAGCGGACGAGGATGCACGCCGAAAACAGCAGCGAGAAGATGATGCCCCACGTGGGCAGCGTACACAGCGCAAACTTTTTTTCGCGACGGTAGCGCAGCAGCAGCGTCAGCGCCAGCATCAGATAGACGTAGGTCGAAGGCTTGAACAGCTGGGCATACAGCGGTACGTTTTCGTGGCGGGAATGATGCATGGAATTGTAAATCCACGTGCGGTAGGCGGGCAGGTACGAATGCGCGTTCACTTCGCCGACGATTTCCGGAACGATGTTGCCGGTTTTCAGGTAGACGAAATCCCATTCCTCGCTGTCCATCGTGTGCGCATGCGTGGTGTCGTCCGGATACCAGATGCCCATGCAGTTGGCCAGAAACGCCTCTACATAAATGCGGGGATAGCGTTTGGCGTATTTCAGATACATCGACCAGTATGCTTCGGGATGCTCGTTGTAGCGTTCCAGATCGAAATTGCCGCCCTTGGCCGGGTCGGCATAGCTGGGACGATAGCGGTGGATCGCATCGGAAAACCATGCGCTGATTTCGTCGTATTCTTCCTCGGTCAAATCCGTTGCGCGGGAAGCCGTGCGCATCAGCTGCTGACAGGGGACGCTCATCAGCTCGGAGCTGAGAAGTGCCTTGGCGTGGGTCGCGTATTGCAGACAGCGCGGCGCGGCCAGACAGAAGAGCAGCGTGACGGCGCAGGCGGCGACGGCCTTTTTGCGCCCGTTTCGGCAAAGCAGAATGACGACCAGCAGCGCGGGCAGCGTCGCGAAGACGGCGTTGTGGCGCAGCAGCGACATCGTCAGGCAGATGCCGAACAGGCGGGCGAGGTTCCTTTTTCGGCTCAGAAACGCTTCCGGCGATTCAGCGATTTCCCACAGGGTCAGGCAGAGCATGGCGCACAGCCCGGTGAACAACGTATCCTTGATGGTGGAAATGGCCAGCACGCCGTTATAGGGCAGGATCGCCATCGCGGCCGTCAGCAGCAGCGTTGCCCAGAGCGGCACGCGCTTTTGTAAAAAGCAGCAGCACCACGCGAACATGGCGGACAGACACAGCAGCTGGAAGACGCTGTATGTCGCTGCGCCGCCGGTTGCGCTGCCGAAAACCAAAGTGCCGAGCCGATAGAGCACGCCGGTCAGCACGGTATGGAAAATCGGATGGGAAGCCAGATATTCGCCGGTCAGGTACTGCACAATTTCGCCCTCGAAATCATAATTGATGATGCCGGGGAAGAAGGCGAGCAGCGTTGCGCCGTAAGACAGGGCAAAAACCAGAAAATAAAACAGATAGGGGAGCTGGCGCCTGGAAGCGCCAGGCGCGCACCGGGGCAGGGTGAACAGATGGGAAAACAGCGCGCCGACGAGCGGAGTTGCCATGCAGGGAACGGCGAAGCGGCGAATCAGACTGCCCATGCCGGGCAGGAGCTGATCGTAAAACATCAATTCGCTGCCGACGCCGAGGAAAAACGTGAAGACCAGCCCCAGAAAAAGGCCATATTTCAGCGCGCGCGCCGGATGCTTTTCAAACGCGGCATGCACGGGATAGGCCGCCGCCAGCAGGAGCAGCGCGGGCAGGACGCCGTTTCGGAAGACCTGGGCATCCGGATCGCCGGGCACGAGGTACGGCGCGGCGAACGCGGCGGCCAGAACGGAAAAAAGCGTCAGCAGGGTCGAACGATGGCTTTTCAGAAAGTGCATAAACCGGAACTCCTTTCGCAGTAAGGCGGCAAGAAAGACAGAATCAGCAGCGCGGGCGCAAGGCAGAACAGCGGCAGGGCGTAGCGCGGCAGGGTGCACGGGCCAAACAGATAACTCAGCCAGACGCCCAGCGCGCCCAGTGCGGCCGGGAGCATGCGCGCGCGCCTGCCGCTGATGAGCTTGGCACAGGCGAAGAGAATCAGCCAGAACGGCGTGGCGACGGCGAAGAGCAGCGAAACCAGCGGATATTTCTGGTAGCTGTTGCGGCGGCAGATCTGCTCGAACAGGTTGCGGACGGCGGGCAGAAAGCACGTCGTTTCAATGCCGTATGCGCGCATATCTGTCTCTTGCAGCTGCAAATAGCCCTTGTCGTTGTAGGAAACGTCGGGATAGATGGTGGATTGGCTCAAATCGTCTGGGTACCAGGAACCGACGTTCAGCATCAGAAACGCTTCGAGATATTCATGCACATGGGTTTTGGCGTGCTTTTGCCACAGGGCGAGAAAATCGCCGCCCGAATGCTGAATGCGTTCCCGGTCGAGGTAGCCCTTGGCCGGATCGGCCAGATGGGGATAGACGGCCAGCCCTTCATCCGAAACGTACCACGAGCGGATTTCCTCCTTGTCCGCGTCGCTCATTGTGCCGCTGTTATACGCGCGGACAAGCTGTTGCGCAGGAATGCTGTACAGCTGGAAGGACGTGTTTTCGTGGCTGGGATGCAGCAGGAGCGTCAGCCCGCCGTTCACCATGCCCGCCGCGCACAGACAGGCCGCCAGCAGCAGCGCCGTTTGTCTGCGCCAGCCGCGCGCCGCGATGAGCAGCGCGGGAATCAGCAGGGCAAAAGCGAAAAGCCCGTTGTTGCGCAAAAGCGCCGTGCCGACGACGCAGAGCAAAAAGAGGAAAAGCGTTGCTTTTCGCTGCTTTACAGGAAACTGCGATGGGTTGGCCGCGTGTACTGGAGAAGCTTGAGTTTTTACAGACTTTGACGGAAGAGAGAGCGGCCTCAGGCCGATTTTTCGGAAGAAGGCTTCCGGCGCTTCCAGAAGCTCAAAGGCTTGCAGCGAAAGCACGAGCAGCGCGGCGGAGAAAAGCGTATCCTTACAGGTGGAAAGCGCCATCGTCGAAAAGATGGGCAGCAGGGCGTAAGCGGCTGTCATCGCCGCAAGCGCCCAGGCGGGCGCGCCGCGCTTTTGGACGAATGCGCAGCTATACGCCAGCGCGAACGAGAACACGAGCATCTGCAAAACCGTGTTCAGCAGCAGGCCGAGCGTGGGGGAGGAGAAAGCTTCTCCCAGCGCCATCAGGCCGTTGCTCAGCGCGCTGTGCAGCAGCGGATGCAGCGAGGAATAGGCGTGATCAATATGCTGCTGATACTGCGCGGGGAAATCGTAGTTGATCATGCCGGGAAAAAACGCAAGCCAGACCGGAAGCCAGCCCAGCAGAATGACCAGCGCATAGCCCCACAGGGGAAAGCGCAGCGCCTGGGTTTCGCGGGGCTTTGCGCTGAACAGCCGCGCGGATAGAGCGCCCAGCGCGGGCGCGGCCATCAGCGGCACGGCAATGCGCCGGAGCAGACTGCCCATGCCGCGAAGCAGGCCATTATAGATGAATAACTCCGAACCGAGGCTCAGCGCGAGAGAAAACAGCAGCGCCCAACCCATGCCGCAGAGAAGTTCGCGTGGTTCGGCGTGCCGCAGAGCCTGCCAAACCGGATACAGGCAGGCGGCAACCAGCAGCGCGCCCCATACGCCGCCCCGGAAGAAGGCGCTGTCCGGATTGGCGGGGATGAGATAGGGCGCGGCAAACGCGAACAGCGTACAGAATAAAGCCGCAGCAGGCGCGGCGTGCTTTCGCAGAAAAGACATGCAGGATAAAACTCCCTCGTTGTGAATTGTACCCTCTATTGTAACGGAATTGAGCAAAAGAATCAATAGCGGGGAAAACGGCGAATCAACGAAACCCCCGGCACGGCGGGAAAACCGTGTCGGGGGCGGATAAACGGGTTTATTCGGCCTTGGGCTCTTCCTTCACTTCAGCAGGCGTTTCGGCTTTCGGCTCGGCCTTTTTGCGGGGAGCGCGCTTGGCCTTAGGTGCTTCCTCGGTCTTGGGCACTTCCTTTGCTTCGGCGGCGGCCTCGGCCTTGGGCTTGCGGCCGCGCTTCTTGGGTGCTTCCTCAGTCTTGGGCGCTTCCTTTACCTCGGCAGGCGCTTCGGCTTTCGGCTCAGCCTTTTTGCGGGGAGCGCGCTTGGCCTTAGGTGCTTCCTCGGTCTTGGACGCTTCCTTTGCTTCGGCGGCGGCTTCGGCCTTGGGCTTGCGGCCGCGCTTCTTGGGTGCTTCCTCAGTCTTGGGCGCTTCCTTCACCTCGGCAGGCGCTTCGGCTTTCGGCTCAGCCTTTTTGCGGGGAGCGCGCTTGGCTTTGGGTTTTTCTTCAGTCTTGGGCGCTTCTTCCTTCACATCCCCGGCTTCTGCTTGCAAAGCCGGGGCGGCCTTAGGGTTTTCGGGCTGCTCCTCGGTGAGAGAGAACTGCGTCGCGGGCTTGGTCACGTCTTCATACAGTGCCAGATACTTGCCGGCGGAGGAATACCAGCTGTAATCGCCGGTCATGCCGCGCACAATGAGGCGGTACCAGACCTCGCGGTTGTTCTGATAATAATGCACGGCGCGGCGCACGGTGTGCAGCATGTCATGCGCGTTGTAGTTGAAGAAGGTGAAACCGTTGCCCTCGTCGGTGAACTTGTTGTAGGAGAGCACGGTGTCGCGCAGGCCGCCCGTTTCGCGCGCGATCGGCACGGAACCGTAGCGCATGGCGATCATCTGGGAAAGGCCGCACGGCTCGAACTGGCTGGGCATGAGGAACATGTCGCTGCCCGCGTAGATGCGGTGCGCCAGTTGGTGGTTCATCGCAAAGCGCGCCGCCAGCCGCCCCGGATACTCGCTCTCCGCCCAGGAGAACAGGTTGGTGTATTTCGCTTCGCCCATGCCGAGCACGACGAGCTGAATGCCCGTCGCCATCAGCTCGCGGATGACGCACTCGATGAGGTCGAAGCCCTTCTGATTGGACAGGCGGGAAATGATGCCAACCAGCGGAACGGTCGGATCGACGGTCAGGCCGAGTTCCTTTTGCAGCTCCGCCTTACAGGTTTCCTTGCCGCCGAGGTGATACGGATCGTAGTTCGCGTAAATCTGCGGATCTTTCGACGGATCGTAATCGTTCACGTCGATGCCGTTGAGAATGCCCACCAGCTGATCCTTGCGCGCGCGGAGGAGGCCGTCCAGACGCTCGCCGTAGAACGCGGTCTGAATCTCATCCGCATAGCTCGGCGACACGGTGGTCAGCTCGTCGGCGTAGACCAGACCGGCCTTCATGTAGTTCGCGCAGCCGTAGCATTCCAGCTTGTCCGAGGTGAACAGGCTGTCGCCCAGCCCCAGCGTATCCTGAACCGCCTTGATCGGGAACACGCCCTGATACTGGAGGTTGTGGATGGTGTAGACGGTCTTCATATCCTGATAGAACGGGAACTGCGCATACTGAATCTTGAGCAGCGCCGGGATCATGCCGGTCTGCCAGTCGTGGCAGTGGATGACGTCGGGCTTGAAGTCAAGATGCACCAGCGCGTCGATGACCGCGCGGTCAAAGAAGCCGAAGCGCTCGTATTCGTCGCCGCCCAGACCGTAGATATAGGAGCGGCCGAAGTAATACTGGTTATCCACGAAGTAGAAGGTCACGCCCTGATATTCAAGGCTCTTCACGCCGCAGTACTGGCGGCGCCAGCAAAGCTCGACCTCAAATTCGCATTCGAGCTTCATCTGGCTGACATACTGCTCCGGGATGGCGGCGTAGAGCGGCAGGATGACGCGCACGTCGTGGCCCTGCGCCTTGAGCACGGGGGAAAGCGCGCCCACCACGTCGGCCAGACCGCCGGTCTTGATGAAAGGCACGCATTCGGATGCCGCAAAGAGAATCTTCATGTGGATTCCTCCTCGTTTACTTGGTTAAATTGGAAAAAGGCGGGAACCGTCCACGCATGAACAGCCCCCGCTTTGACTTAAATCACAACGTTCTTGGCGATGACAATCGGATAAGCGGCGGGCGCGATCAGGCGGCCGTTGCGGCGGATGACGCTCTGCTTGTCGAGAATGCAGTGATCGATCTCCGCGCCTTCCTGAATCTGCGCGTCCTGCATGACGATGGAGTTTTTGACGACCGCGCCCTTGGCGACTTTCACGCCGCGGAAGAGGACGGAGTTGATGACCGTGCCTTCGATCACGCAGCCGTTGGCGATCAGCGAGTTGGAGCATTCGCATTCGTCCACATAGCGGGCCGGCAGGTCATCGCGCACCTTCGTATACACGGGGCGGTCTGCCGGGAAGAGCTGACGGCGCACGTCGCTGTTGAGCAGCGACATGTTGAAGTTGAAGTAGGACTGGATGGAATCGATCTGGCAGGCCAGCCCCTTGTATTCGTAGCCGTAAACCTTGAGGTTGCCGTCGTTGATGTTGCGCTGGAGGATGTCGCGGTCGAAGTCGTGCATGCCGTTGGCGGCCGCCTGCTCGACCAGCTGACGCAGCAGCTCGCGCTTGGTGATGTAAACCTTCAGGGACGCGCAGTCGCGGGTCGGAACGGAGGAGCCGATTTCCATGCCCGTGACCTTGCCCTCTTCATCAACGGAGAGGAACGTGTCGTTTTCGCCCTCGGTGCCGACGGCCTTCGCGCCGTGGGCATAGAGCACGGTCATGTCCGCGCCCTTTTCCATGTGGAACTTGAGCGCGTCGGTGTAATCCATATTATAGATCGTGTGGCTGTTGGTCAGCACGATGTATTCCTGACGGGAGAGGCGCAGATAGGTGCTGTTGGATTTGAGCGCGTCCAGCAGACCGGAATAAACGCCCATGTTCTCGCGGGTCAGGAACGGCGGCAGCATCACAAGACCCTGCTTGCCGTGCAGATCCCACTCGCGGCCGGAACCGATGTGATCCATCAGCGAAGAATAATTCTTCTGGGTAATCACGCCGACGTTCTTGATGCCGCTGTGCACCATCGAGGAAAGCTGAAAATCGACCACGCGGTAACGGCCCGCGATCGGAAGGGCGGCAACCGCGCGCAGGCTGGTCAGCTCGCCGAGGTGAATATCGTTTTCACCGGTAAAAATCAAACCCATGACGTCTTTCATTGTGGGTGCCCTCCTTACTGCTGCGCGCCGGCGTCCACCTGAACGCCCGCGGCAACCTTATCTCCCGCAGGGATCACGGCGTTGTGGCCGATCACGGCGATCTTGCCGGTCTCCTCGCCGACCACCGCGCCCGCGCAGATGTGCGCGTTTTCGGCGACAATGGCGCGGCGAACCACCGCGCCGCGCTCGATGACCGCGCCCGGCATGATAACCGCGTCGGTGATTTCCGCGCCGGTCTCCACCGTCACGCCCGCAAAGAGCACGGAGTGATTGATGACGCCCTTAACCTCGCAGCCCTCGGTAATCAGGCAGTTGACGACCTTCGCGCCGTCGGCGATGTAGTGCGGCGGCATGCCCGGATTACGGGCGTAGATGCGCCAGCGCTTGTCGTATAGGTCGATCGGCATGGGCATTTCGAGCAGGTCCATGTTCGCTTCCCAGAGGGATTCGATGGTGCCCACGTCCTTCCAGTAGCCGTCGAAGGTGTAGGTATACAGCTTCTCGCCGGCCTCAAGCATCGCCGGGATGATGTTTTTGCCGAAGTCGTTGCTGCTGTTCGGATTGGCCTCGTCCAGCTCCAGGTACTTGCGCATTTTGCTCCAGGAGAAGATGTAAACGCCCATGGAAGCCTTGTTGCTCTTGGGCTGGGCGGGCTTCTCCTCAAACTCGGTGATGCGGTTGCTTTCGTCCGTGTTGAGAATGCCGAAGCGCGGCGCTTCCTCCCACGGCACTTCGCGCACGGCGATGGTCAGATCCGCGCCGTTTTTGATGTGATCGTGCAGCATCGCGTTATAATCCATCTTATAGATATGGTCGCCGGAGAGCACCAGCACGTACTCCGGGTCCCACTGAGCGATGAAAGGAATGTTCTGATAGATGGCGTTGGCCGTGCCCTTGTACCATTCGCCGGTCTTGCCGGTCTGATACGGCGGCAGGACGTAAACGCCGCCGTTGGACAGGTCGAGATCCCACGGAGAGCCGGAACCGATATAGGCGTTCAGCTCCAGCGGACGATACTGCGTCAAAACGCCGACCACGTCGATGCCCGAATTGGTGCAGTTGGAGAGCGGAAAATCGATGATGCGGTATTTTCCGCCATAGGGAACTGCCGGCTTGGCGACATCCTTGGTCAGGATGCCCAGACGGCTGCCTTGGCCGCCCGCGAGCAGCATGGCAACGCATTGCTTCTTCCTCATTGTGAACACACTCCTGTGATATTGGGTTTATCTTGCCGAAAACGCATCGGAAAGCGGCGCGCTTCATTATCACGCGGCTTTTTCCGTTTGTCTGCATTATACCATAATCTGTGCAAAAGGAAAAGCAAATTCATGTGATGTTTCCATGACGAGCCCCGGAATCCGGACAGTTTTTGAACACATCGCGTCCAGGCGGGCATTTTTTGTCCCGCTTGGACGAAGAAAACAAAGGAAAAACAAATCGTGTGGGTTGACAAAAAAATCGCCAGGCGCGCCGCGAGATTGCAAAACCGTCTGTCGTGCTGTATAATGGAAAGCACATGAAACGACAGGGCTTGGAGGACGAGGATTTGAGCGACAAAATGCGGCTTGACAAGCTGCTTGCGCTGCTCGGCGAGGGCACGAGAAGCGAAATCAAAGCGATGGTGCGCGCGGGGCGCGTGACGGTGGACGGCCGGGCGGCGAAGGACGCGGGCATGCAGGTCTGCGGCGAGACGGACGATATCCGGCTGGACGGCCGGGCGCTGTATTACAAGGCCGTCCGCCACGTGATGCTCAACAAGCCCTCCGGCGTGCTGACCGCCGCGCGCGACAAAAAGCAGAAAACCGTGATGGATCTGCTCCCGCCGATGTATGCCGCGATGGGCGCGATGCCCGCCGGGCGGCTGGATAAGGATACCGAGGGCCTGTTGGTGATCACGTCCGACGGCCAGCTGGCGCACCGAATCATTTCGCCCAAACATGAAGTCGGCAAGGTTTATTACGCGCGGCTCGACGGCGAACTGACCGACGAGGATGTCGCCGCGCTGGAGGCGGGCATTCATATCCGCGACGCGGACGGCGAGTTTGACGCGCGGCCCGCCCAAATCGATCGCGACGGCGGCGACGCGGCCTATATCCGCGTGACCGAGGGCAAATACCATCAGGTCAAGCGCATGTTCGCGGCAAGGGGAAAACAGGTCGTCTACCTCAAGCGTATGGCCATCGGCGGCCTTGCGCTCGACCCCGATTTGCAGCCGGGAGAGTGGCGCGAGCTGACCGAGGAAGAAGTCAGGCTGCTGGAACAGCCGGGAGAAGAAGAATTGTTCCAAACCGAACAGCTTGTCTGCGAAACAGGCATATTGTATGCCGCTGTAAAAGAAACAGAGTGAGCGGATTGATACGGACGCGCACTCGTGAAACGGGCGCGTTTTGAAACGCGCGCCCGCTGTGCGGGATTTAGCGTGGTGAAAATCGGAAATCGCAAGGAGCCAGAATGGCGTTCGTGAAACGGGCGCGTCTGCCGCAGGCAGAGGACAGCGCCCCTATGCGAGTTTCCCGGACTTGGGGCAAAGCCCCAAGCCGTTTCCCTCACACGAAAGGAGCCTTTATGCCTGAATATTATTATACCCATACCCCGAACAGCGAACACGAAGAGCGACATTTCACCAGCGTGTTCATGGGGAAAACGCTGGCGTTTGAGACGGACGCGGGCGTGTTTTCCAAACAGCATATCGACCCCGGCAGCGAAATTCTCTGCAAAAGCCTGCCGGAACTGCATGGGCGCGTGCTCGATATGGGCTGCGGCTGGGGCGCGATGACCGTCATGACACTCTCCCGCTTCCCGTCGCTGGAAGTGACGATGGCCGACGTGAATGAGCGCGCGCTCGACCTCGCAGTCCGCAATGTGCAGAAAAACGGCATGCAGGCCAAAGCTGTGCTTTCCGACGGCTTTGCCAATATCGAAGGCGAGTTTGACGCGGTTATTACCAACCCGCCGATCCGCGCGGGCAAGGCCGTGATTTATCAGATGTTCGCAGATGCCAAAGCGCACCTCGCCGACGGCGGCATTCTGGTGCTGGTTATCCGCAAGCAGCAGGGCGCGCCGAGCGCGCTCAAATACCTCAAAGAATTGTACGCTGAAGCCGAAACCATCGAGCGGGACGGCGGCTATTGGGTGATCGCATGCAGAAAGTAAAGAACTTGTTTTGCGAAAACCGGGGCAGAAAGCTGGCCGTGCTGCTGCTTGGCGCGTTTGGCTATGCGCTGCTGACGGCGCTGTGCAGCCAGATCGAGCAGTTTGGCGCGACGGCATGGAGCAGGACGCTTGCGCGGTTTGCCGCCGCGTTTCCGATCGCCTTTGTCGTGCTGGCGGCGCTGTTGGCCATCGCGATGCCGAAACTGATGTGCAGGCCGCGCGAAAGCCAAAAACCCTTCTGCACATGGGGCGCGGCGCTGCTGTTTTTCGCGTGCTATACGCCGATGCTGCTCATCGAATTTCCCGGTTCGTTCACCTATGACGTGACCGCGCAGACCTTCCAGATCGCCAAGAACAGTTACAGCATGTTCTATCCGCTGGCGCATACGCTGCTGCTCAAATTCTGTCTGGACGCATACGGCCTGCTGCAATCCTTTGAAAAGTGTGCGCTGCTGTGCAGCGCGATTCAGATGACGCTGGTATCGATCTGCTTTGCGCTGGTCTGCGCGTCGATTTCCCGCGCCTGTTCGCGCAGAGCGGCGCGGATTGCGGCGGCGTTTTCGCCCTCTGCCCGTATCATGCGGTGTTCGCCAGCAATTTTACCAAGGACGTGCTGTTTGCGGCGTTCCTCGCGGTGTTCGTCGCCTACACGCTGGAATATGTGCAGGCGGGCGGCCTTTGTGCGCGCCGCATGGCAATGAGCGTGTTTGCGGGCATGATGGCGTGCCTGCTGCGCAACAACATGATTTACGCCATGCTGGTCTGGGTGGCGCTGCTGCTCGTGTTTGGCAGGGGCGTGCGCCGCGCGGCCTGCTGGGCGCTGCTGGCGGCGGTGCTGGGCATGGGCGCCAATCAAGCGCTGGCTGCGCTGACGCATGCGGACAGCGGCGATGCGAAGGAGATGCTCAGCGTTCCGGCGCAGCAGCTTTCCCGCGTGTACACGCTTGCCCCGGAAACCTTTACGGACGAAGAAATGGTTGCCATGGATACATACTTTGGCAACGAGGGCTACACGCGCTATGACGCGACGCTGGCCGACTTCACGAAAAACGATTTATCCACCGATGTGATTCTGGAAGATAAGGCGGGCTTTTTCAAACTTTGGCTGACCGTCGGCCAGAGACGGCCGGATCTTTATCTGGACGCGCTGCTGGAGCTGGATCTGCCGTTTCTGTATCCCTATCGGGCGTATGCGGGTACGGCTAAATACATTGAAACGGGCATGTCTCCGCGCGCGCTGACCATGCCGTTCGGCGGAGACGACATGATTCAGCCCGCGCGATTCAAGGGCGTGCGCGACTGGCTGGACGAGCACATCTGGTCAACCGGTGCGCGGGATATTCCGGCGCTGCGCTGGGTGTTCAACGCGGGCGTTGTGATTTGGCTGATGCTGCTTTCCGCGCTCTTTGCGATGTACACGGGGAATTGGAAGCGATTTGGTATTCTGCTTCTGCCGATTCTGCTGTGGGGCACGTATCTGCTCGGCCCGGTGATGCAGGGGCGGTATCTGTATCCGTTTGTCTGCATGCTCCCGTTGCTGCTGGCCGTGCCGAAAGAGGGGGGACGGAGAGGACGGTTGGGGCGCTGCCCCAAGTCCGGGAAACTCGCATAGTTGCTTTCAGCTCCTTGCGATTTCCGCCAAGAACCTGAGGTTCTTGGATTTCCCATTTTTGGATTGCGTTGCAATCCATGAGAAAAAGATCATTTACGTGTAAAAAGAGAGGGCCAGCGCATGACGAGTGTGCCGAAAAAGGAAAAAATAAGAAAACGGCTCGTGCTGACGTTTGGCGCATTGGTCTATGCGCTTCTGTTTGCGCTGGGGTCACAAATGGAGCAGTACGGAGCGACGCAGCCCGGCGAAACGATTAAGCGACTTCTGCCCGCCTTCTGCGTTGCGTTCGGCGTGCTGTGGGTGCTGCTTGAAAAGATTCTGCCCAGGCATTCAGACAGAGAGAAGGCGGCGGAAAAGCCCTTTCGGACGGGCCTCGCGTTTCTGCTGATCGTTGCCTGCTACGTGCCGATTTTTCTGATTTATTATCCGGGCACGTTTGCTTATGACACGCAGGTGCAGGCTGAACAGGTCGTATATCATGCGTACACGCAGTTTCATCCGCTGGCGCACACGTTGTTTTTAGGCGCGTGTCTATCTTTGTTTGAAGCGCTGGGTTCGCTGGAAAAGTGCGCGGCGGTTTACAGCGCAATCCAGGTTATAATTCTGGGAGAGGGTTACGCGCTTTCATGTGCGTCCATTTCCAGAAGCTGTTCACGCCGTGCGGCGAGGGTTTGCACGGCGGTATTCGCCCTCTGGCCCTATCACATGATTTTTGCGAGCACCTGCACCAAGGATGTGCTGTTTTCCGGTTTTTTGACGCTGTTTTTTGCCCTGACGCTGGAGCTTCAGCGTGTGGGGACACTGACAAAGCCGCGCTTGATCATCCTGGTGATCAGCGGGATGCTGGCCTGTCTGCTGCGCAACAACATGATTTATGCGATGCTGGTTTGGGTGGCGCTGCTGATGCTTTTTGGAAAAGGCGTCCGCCGCATTGCCTGTTACGCGCTGATCGCCACCATATTGAGCATCGCCGCCAATCAGGGGTTGGCGGCGGCGACACAGGCCGGAAAGGGCAATATCCGCGAAATGTTTTCCGTGCCGATGCAGCAGCTTTCCCGTGCGCACTGGCTTGCGCCTGAGGTTTTCACCGAGGAGGAGCAGCAGGCGTTGGATACCTATCTGCGCGACAGGGGCTATGAACGCTATAATCCGACGCTGGCCGACCCAGTGAAGTGGTGCTTCAACAACGAGGCGTTTGAAGCGGATCCGGCCGGAGCGGCAAAGCTGTGGCTTTCCATCGGCAGAAAGTGTCCGAACATTTATCTGGATGCGTTTCTGAATTTGATGCTTCCGTTTTTATATCCGACGACGACTTACCGGGTTACGCCGGAGTACATCGATTCCGGCTCATACGGAGGGGTATTGACTGCGCTGTATACGCAGCCGCCGATTGTGCATCCCTCGCGCTTTGACGCAGTCCGCGCATGGCTGGATGTGCACATTTGGGCGAACGGTGCGGATGAATTTCCGCTTCTGCGCTGGGTATTCAATGCCGGGCTGGTCATCTGGCTGATGGGGCTGTGCGTGCTGCACGCGATGTATGCGGGCAGGTGGAAGCGCTTTGCGGTGCTGCTTCTGCCCGTGCTGCTTTGGGGAACCTATCTGCTTGGCCCGGTTGTACAGGGGCGGTACGTCTATCCGTTTGTCTGTCTTCTACCGCTGATGCTGGCGGTTTCAAGAACAAAGGAGGAATAACCATGGAGTTTGGCAAGGCGTATTTTGACGCGGGGCTTGAGCGCCGCGGTACGGACTGCGTGAAGTGGGACGGCATGCTGGAGGAGCACCACGATCCGGATATGGTGCCCATGTGGGTGGCGGATATGGATTTCCCGTCCGCGCCTGCCATCCGCGAGGCCGTGCAGAAGGTCGTCGATCAGGGAACGTGGGGCTACACGATGAGCGGCGAAGCGGATGCGTGCGCGCTGCGCGACTACTGGAAGCGCCGCCACGGGGTCAGCTTTGAACCGAAGGACGTGCTGATGGGGCCGTGCGTCGTATCCGAACTGCGTCTGTGCGTGCGCGCGCTGACCGAGCCGGGCGACGGCGTGCTGATTTTCACGCCGGTCTACGGCCCGTTCTACGCTTCCATCAAAGAGAGCGGGCGCAGAATTGTGGAAAGCCCGATGGCGCGCGACGCGCTTGGCCGATACACGCTGAACCTCGTCGACGCGGAAGGCAAGCTAGCTGCCCGCGAAGCGAAGCTGGTCATGTTCTGCTCGCCGCATAATCCATGCGGCCGCGCGTGGACGAAGGAAGAGCTTGCAGGCGTGGTCAACCTGTGCTATAAATATGGTGTGCCGCTGGTCTGTGACGAGATTCATGCGGATTTCGTCTTTGCGCCGAATGCGCACCACAGCGTGCTGACGATGGAGCACGCGGACGAGCTGGCGGTGATGCTTTGCGCGGCGAGCAAGACGTTCAATGTCGCGGGCTTGCAGCAGGCTTCGCTGATCTGCAAAAACGAGAAGATGCGCGAGGCGATTGCAAAGGAATTCACCTCCTGCGGCGTGAAGAGCGGCAATGTGTTTGCTCTGGCTGCGACGCGCGCGGCCTATACCGGCTGCGACGCGTGGCTGGACGGGCTGAAATCGTATCTGATGGACAACCGCGACCTGGTGATGGCCTATGCAAAGGCAAATTTCCCGAAGGTGGTCGTCACGCCACTGGAGGCGACCTACCTGATATGGCTGGATTGCCGCGCGCTGGAACTTGAGCAGGAAGAGCTGATGCGCCGCATTTTTGAGGCGCATGTGAAGGTGAACGACGGCCTGTTCTTCGGCGAAAGCGGGCGCGGATTTATCCGCCTGAACATCGGTTGTCCGCGCGCGCAGCTTGAAGCGGCGCTGGCGCACCTGAAAACCGTTTTGGGGTAAGGGGACGGTCGGAATCTGAAGTTCCGACACCTCCCATGCCATGATTGCCATGCAATCATGGAGGAGAAAAAATAAGTTTGAAGCCTTATTGACTGCGAAGCAGTCAATATACAGAAGGTGCAGGGAACTGAGTTCCCTGCCGGGGTTGGGGGCAGCGCCCCAATGTTCCCCTAAAAGAAAGGAGTTTCAAGATGCAGTACAACGAGAAACTGGATGCCGAACTGAAAGCCCTTGAGGGCGATATGATCGAAACGCTTCAGCGCTGGATTCGCGTGCCGAGCGTTCGCGCGGAGCGCAGCGCCGAGAACGCGCCCTTCGGCGCGGACGTCCGCCGCGCACTGGATACCGCGATGGCGGATTTGAAGCGCTTGGGCATGGAGCCGCGCGATGTGGACGGCTATTGCTGCGACACGGAAATCGGCGCGGGCGACGAGGTGATCGCCGTGCTGAGCCATCTGGACGTCGTGCCGGAGGGCGATGGCTGGGATCACGATCCCTACGGCGCGGAGATTATCGACGGCCGCATGATCGGCCGCGGCACCAACGACGATAAGGGTCCGGGCGTGGCCGCTATGTTCGCAATGAAGGCCATTTTGAACGCGGGCATTCCGCTCCGCCGCCGTTGCCGCCTGATTCTGGGCTGCGACGAGGAGTGCGGCATGCAGGATCTCGAATATTATGAGCAGAAAATCGGCCTGCCGGATATGGGCTTCTCTCCGGACGCGAATTTCCCGCTTATCAACACCGAAAAGGGCGGCCTCAAACTGGCGCTGCACGCGGCGCTCGACGACGCGCGGCTGATCGAAATCGCTTCCGGCACGCGCGTGAACGTCGTGCCGAATCAGGCGGTGGCCGTGCTGGCGGGCGACTGGCGCGAGGCCGCGGCGGACGCGTTTGACGTGGATGATGAGGACTGCGCGCTGGAAAGCGAACTGGTGGACGGCAACACCCGCCTGACCGTGACCGGCGTATCCGCGCATGCGTCCGTGCCGGAGAAGGGCAAGAACGCCGCGAAGATGCTCGTACACGTGCTCGCCAAGCTCGGCATCGGCGGCGCGCCGATTGCGCTGCTGGATGAGGCGGCGGGCCGCGAGTCTGCGGGCGAGGATCTGGGCATTGCGGGCAGCGACAAGGTTTCCGGCGCGCTGACCATCAACCTCGGCCTGCTCTTCGCCAGGGAAGGCAAAATCGACGTGACCTTTGATTGCCGCTATCCGGTGTTCTTCAACCCGGAGACCATCGGCGAAACCGTGCAGCGCCGCCTCGCGCCCGCGGGGTATGCGCTCGAACCGATTAAACCGAGCGTGCCGCATCATGTGCCGGAATCCAGCGAACTGGTCTCTAAGCTGATGGATGTGTACAATACGATCACGGGCGAAAGTGCGAAGCCGTTCGCCATCGGCGGCGGCACGTATGCGCGCCACCTCAAGGAAGGCGTGGCCTACGGCATGATGTTCCCCGGCGAACTGGAGTTGGAGCATCAGGCGAACGAGAGCATCGATGTGGCGAACTTCGTTAAAGCTGCGCGTATCTATGCGTATGCTATCGTCGCTCTGTGCGCATAAGCGGAGGAAACGGATATGTTGTCACATCATGAGGCGCTGACGCAGATCAAGGCGGCAAAGCTTGTCGCCATTCTGCGCCATGTGCCGGCGGATAAGCTCGACGGCGTGGTGGAAGCGCTGATTGCGGGCGGCGTGCGCGTGCTTGAATTTACGTTCGACCATGACAGTGACGAATGCGTGAAGGAAAACGCCGAAAAGATCCGCCATACGGCCGAAAAATACGGTGATCGCGTGCTTGTCGGCTGTGGAACGGCGCTGACCGTGCAGGAGGTTGAGGCCGCCTGTGACGCGGGCGCGTGCCTGGTCATCTCGCCCAATGTCGATTACGGCGTGATTCGCCGCACCCGTCAGCTCGGCATGGTTTCCATGCCCGGCGCGCTGACCCCGACGGAGATCGTCGCGGCGCACGGCGCAGGCGCGGATATTGTGAAACTGTTCCCGGCGGGTACGCTCGGCGTGGACTACATCAAAGCCGTGCGCGGGCCGCTGGGTTATATCGATATGTCCGCCGTCGGCGGCGTGAAGCCCGAAAATGTGGAGCAGTTCCTCGATGCGGGCGTCTGCGGCTTCGGTGTGGGCGGTCAGCTCGTGCTGGCTTCCGCTGTGAAAAGCGGCGATTTTGCCGCGATTCAGGCACGCGCGAAGCAGTTCACCGACGCGATTGCGGCGTGGAACGAAAAGCGTTTGTAAGCCCGCCAATCGCGAAGCGAAGAAGAAAGTCCAGAAAACTTAGTTTTCTGGCAGGGGTTTGGGGGCAGCGCCCCCAAGGAGGGAACTCATGTTTCTGGTGATTGACGGCGGCACGACGAACCTGCGCGTGACGCTGCTGGATGAAAAACAAAAGCCCGTTGACGCGGTGAAGGAGGACGGCGGCGTCCGCCATACGGCTGTTGACGGAAATAATCAATATCTGAAAACGACGCTCCGGGCCTGCATCGACCGGCTGCTGGCCCGGAATGGGCTGGGCGCGGACGACGTGAAAAAGTGCGTCGCATACGGCATGATTACCAGCGACATGGGGCTGCTCGAAATTCCGCATGTGCCCGCGCCCGCATCGGTGGGCGATCTGCGCGACGCAATGCGGACGCAGACCTTCCCGGAGATCGCGCCGTTCCCGATCCATTTCATCCCCGGCGTGCGCAATTTCGCCGGACCGGTCGATCTGGATAATTTCGGGATGATGGATATGATGCGCGGGGAGGAGACCGAAGCCGTCGGCCTGTTCACGCTGCTTGAACCGGAGACCAGCGCCATGTTCATCCTGCCCGGTTCGCACAATAAATTCGTCGCCATGAGCGCGGAAGGCAAAATCCTCGGCTGCATGACCTCGATTTCCGGCGAACTGCTCGACGCGATGACCCATCATACCATTCTGGCTGACGCGGTCGGCGGCGCGTTTGTCGCCCCGGAGGCCTATGACAGTCGGATGGCGATGGAGGGCGCGTGGGCCTGTTCGCAGAGCGGGCTGGGCCGCGCGGCGTTCTCCGGGCGCATTTTGAAGACGCTCGGCAAGCGCAGCCATGCAGAGGTGCAGAGCTATCTGCTAGGCGCGGCGCTGGCGCTCGACGTGCAGGCGATGGAAGCGTTTCTGCCGGATCAGCCGGAAGAAATCCCCATGCCGGATAACGTCATCCCGCTGCACCGCAACCTTGGCGCGGCGCTCGGCGTTGCGCCGGACATGAACGGACCGCGCGAAATCGTCGAGCCGCGCATTTATGTCGCGGGCAAGGCGCCCGTGCAGCAGGCGATGATCGACGTGCTGGAAGCGCTGGGCCACGAGGGCGCGATTGCCGTGCCGCGCGAGCTGTCCGCCCGGATGGGTGTCGTCGGCGCGGCGGAAATCGGGCTGTAAGCTGCTGAAAGACGCAGACGGGGGAGGGGCATATGCCTCTCCTCTTTTTGCATATACCGAAGAAGAAACGAGAGGTGAACGCCATGCGGTGCATGCTCTGCATTCAATGCGCGATACGGGGCTTACTGACGATCAACGGGCAATTCTGCGGGCCGGTGGACGGCGAGGGGCAGACGTTCCCAACGGCGAGAGACGCGGAAATCTTCATTGAATACATGCCCCTGACCGAAAACGCCAAGCCGATGGCGCTGGAACTGGCGCTGGAACAGGGGAAGGTCGGCCGAATCGAACCCGCGCCGCACGGCTATGCGCTCATCTGGCCGGACGGACTGATTCAGCTTGAACTGCGTCCGGAAGCGCCCGATATGCCGGAAGCGGGTGAAACCGAGCAGGCCGCGCCGAATGTGCTGCTGCGCTACCTGACCATGCGGCTGGCGGGGGACGCGGGCGCGGATGCGCTGCTGATGCGCGCGGGTGCGGCGGAGGGGCTGCCCGCCTATGACGCGGTTGTGCCGCTTCGCTTTGGGCCGCTGCATGCGCCGGAACGGTTTGACGAGCGCGCTGGGTTGGTCACGCGGCTCGCGCCGAACATCGCGCGGGTGAATGCGGCGCTTGCCGTCACCGTGCCGATGGGACAGGGCAGGCGGATGATCGAGCGGATTGAAGTGATGTAGCGCGTTACGCTGTGCAAACAATCAAAAATTTTCAAAAAGGTTTAACTAACATAGAAGGAAAAGGCGGCGGCATGTCGAATTTTACGCAAAATGGCCTTTTGGCAAGGAACGGTTTGTTCCCCGATAAAAAAGGGAGCGTGTAAAACATGTTGACACAATGGATCATCCGCCGAATTCCGGATTATGAAAATGTGAAGGATGAGCGCGTGCGCAGCGCCTACGGCAAGGCGGCGAGCCTGGTGGGCATCGGCTGCAACGTGCTGCTGTTTGCGGGCAAATTGTTTGCCGGGCTGCTCAGCGGCTCGGTCGCGATCATGGCCGACGCGGTGAATAACCTGTCGGATGTATCCAGCAGTTTAATCAGCCTGCTGGGCTTCAAGCTGGCCGACAGGCCCGCCGACGCGGAGCATCCCTACGGTCACGGCCGGTTTGAATACCTTTCCGGCATGACCGTCGCGGTGATGATTCTCGCCATCGGCGTGGAGCTGCTCAAGAGCAGCGTCGGCAAGATTTTTGCGCCCGAACCGGTGACGTTCAGTTGGGTGAGCGTCGGCGTGCTGGCCGCGTCGATACTGGTGAAGCTGTGGATGGCCGCGTTTAACGCGAATATGGGGCGGCGCATCGGCTCAACCACGCTGGATGCCACGGCCAGCGACAGCCGCAACGATGTGATCACCACCGGCGCAGTGCTGCTGTGCACGATTGCCGCCAAGCTGACCGGGCTGGAACTGGATGGCTATGTCGGCGCGGCGGTGGCGGTGTTCATCCTCATCAGCGGCGTTTCGCTGGTCAAAGAGACGCTTAACCCGCTGCTGGGCAACGCGCCGTCGCCGGAACTGGTCAGCCATATCCGCGAAAAGCTGATGAGCTATCCCGGCGTGCTGGGTGTGCATGATTTGATGATTCACGATTATGGCCCCGGCAGGCAGTTCGCCAGCGTGCATGTGGAAATGTCCGCGAGGCAGGACCCGATCGCCAGCCATGATGTGATCGACGGCATTGAGCGCGATTTTTTGAAGGACGAGCGGCTGCATCTGATCGTGCATTACGATCCCGTGGCGACGGACGACCCGCGCGTGCCCGCTCTGCGCGAAGCTGTCAGCGAAATCTGCAAAACGATTGACGCGAAGATGACGATTCACGATCTGCGTATCGTGCCGGGCGCCAAGCGTGTGAACGTCGTGTTTGACTGCGTGGTGCCGTATGACTGCCCATTCAGCGAAACGGAAATCCGCCGCCGTATGACCGCCGAGCTGGGGAAGGAATATCCGGGCTATTGCTGCATCGCGACGTTGGAAAGAAGCTATACGGAATAAAGAAAAAGCTGTCTATGCCTTGAAAAAGGAAAGACAGCTTTTTGAGTTCATCTGGAAATTCGCTGAAAAACGTTGCAAGGGCAGGTTTCAGGACGAAACAAAATAGACAAAAATTTCCAGGAACATGAAATTTTGGCTTGCATTCGCTCGTCTTATATACAGAAAGGGAGAGAGAAGCATGATGAAAAGGATTTGGGCTACTGTTTGGGCGACATGCATGGCGCTTACAGCAGCTTTGGCGCTTGCACAGACGAGCGAAGAGATTGCGCTGGCGGCGTATCCGTCCTGCACGGTGAAAGCGAGCGCTTCGGGCAACGGCTTTGACGCGTTTGCGCTGGGAAACGGAGAGAAAACCGCGCTGTGCATCGTGGAAAACGGCGTGCTGACGGTGGCCAACGAGCGTCTGTTTGAGACGGGGCAGGGAGTACAGGTGTTTGTCGATACGGACGGCGAATCGCTGTTTCTCGATTACGACACGGAATATGCGCGTGTCTCGCTGCACGCGGTCTATCGGAACGGCGCGTGGAGCGACGCGGACGTGACATGTTTCGAGCAGAATGAATCCGGCGGCGTGCCAACCTATCCCGAAACGCATTGGTATGCGGAGGGCGGCCTGCTGCACGTGCGCTATGCTGTTTACGACGAAAACGAAAACGAGCAGACAGGCAGCAGAATCGAATACGAGATTCCCGTCGGAACGGATTTTGACATGTCCCTTGGCGGCATCGACATGACGCGCTTTCCCAAAAGCGTGGAGCAGCTGGATACAACCTATGACGCGTTCCCGACGGGGCTGGCCGCGCCGCTGCTGGACGAAGGGGATACGCTGCTGCAAATCGGCGTGTATCCGGCGTACACGGTGCTGCTGCTTCAAAGTTTGGACGGCGGCAGGCGCGTGCGCGTCAGCGAGCGCAACGGCAGGGCGAACGTCTGGCGGGACAGCGTGACGCTGGACAGCTCGGCCACGCTGGATCTCTTCCACGCGGGCGGCAATCAGATTTTTCTGGAAGAGAAAGGCAGGGAGTTTTTCTTTCGCAGAACGCGGCGGGGAGACTGGCTTCTCACGGGCAGCATGGGGGAAGAGTTGCTGAACCTGGGCGTGGACTGCGTTCCGGTTGACGAAATCTACGGCGTCGGCCTAAACGATGGGTATATCTACGGCGGGAGCGAACCGCTGGATTTGATGAAAACCCCTGTCGATCAATGGCCGACCACCCGGAAGCAGGCCGTCGCCCGGCTGGACACAGACGCCTATGCCTTTGTGAACAACGATAACCCGGCGGACAGGCTGCACTTGCGGGAAGCGCCGAACCGGAATGCCCGATCGCTTGGCAAATTCTATAACCGCACGCCCGTGAAGATGATCGCGTGGGAGGGAGACTGGGCATACGTGGAGATTGGCACGGGCGAAGCGCATCTGTATGGCTACATGATGACGAAATATCTGACGCGCGGCGGGGATAAAGGCGTGCGCTGTGCGTTTGAGATACTGACGCCGATAGAGGAAATCGGACAGGACGGCGCGCCGATATACCGCGAGCCGGACGACACGATGGAGGAAATCGGGCGCTTTGTCGGCGGCGACGAATACGTCATCGGCGTGTATGGCGACGATTGGGTGATTGTGTTGACATGGGATGGAAACGTCGGCTATGTCAGGCGCGCGGACGTATGGGAAGGAAACGGATAAGAGCGGCGAAGTCAGGTATCGCTTCGCTCCCTGACTTGCGTAGGAGGAGCGCTTCGCGATGGGGAACGTTGGGGCTTTGCCCCAAGTCTGGGAAACTCACATGGTCGCGCAAGCGCTCCTTGTGATTTTCGATTTTTACCATGCTCTTTTCCCGCACAGCGGGCGCATGGTGAAAATCCCCCGGCAGGGAACGGAGTTCCCCGCGCCTTCCGCCTGCTTCGCAAAGTTTTAAGAATAAGAAGCATAGCAAAAACGCCCGCCGTGCAATCAAACACGACGGGCGCTGTTTTTGGAAAAATTACTTTCCCTCTTTATCTGCGAAATACTCATTGAGCGCGGCGACGAGCGCGGTCGCGTCAATGCCATGCACAAGGCTGGCTTCGGCGATGGATTCCAGAGAGGCATGCGGGCAATACAGGCAGTGCATGCCGTAAGACATGAACACCGGAGCGACTTCGGGGTCCATGCGCATCACTTCGGCAATGGACATTTCAGGGGTAATCATTGGGAAATCCCTCTTTCTATCTCGGATTTGATGGGCGTAAGCCTTTTTCTATCATACACCATTTTGCTCAAGCTGGCAAGGAAAAATACGGCGAACGCCGGGAAAAACTTATTGCAGCGAAATGCCGTGCTTCACGCGGTCGCGTTCTTCGGCGCGCTTGGCGTTGTTGAAGCGGTCGAGCGTGCCGACCAGATAGCCCGTAATGCGGCGTATGCGGTCAAACGGCTGATTCTGATAATGATACGCCAGCTCGACGTATTCGCCGTCCAGCCGCACGTCGATCGCGTCCGGTTCGCGGCCGTAGAGCTGCTGCGCTCGCGCGATGTAAGCGTTGATTTCTTCCTGCGGGCAGTCGCCGCCGGTTATATTGACTCTGCACATAGCAAAGACCTCCCATATCTTGTAGACGTTGGGATTATTATACCACTAAATGTTGAAAAGTAAAGAGGAAAACTCCTTCAGTCACGGCTGTACCGTGCCAGCTCCCTCGAAGAGGGAGCCTTTTAATCAGGCGTTTTCCTCCAAGCCAAAAAGAAAAAGGTTCTATTGCTTATAAAAAATCCCCCCTCTTTGAGGGAGGTGCAGCTTGTTGACATAAGCAAACTTGGCTTGGATAGCCAAATCAAGAAATTCAGCTATTCTTTCATTTGCGGAAAGGGCTATTCTCCCCCTTCGGGGGGAGAATAGCTTTTTGTCTACAGTCTGAGCCTCCCTCTTTGAGGGAGGTGGCTGCCGAAGGCAGACGGAAGGAGTTATTTCGCGATAAATCCGATTTTCTTCATCGCCTTGGAGAGCGTGCGCTCGGCCAGACGGCCCGCGCGCTCCGCGCCCTGACGATAGACTGTCTCCAGATACGCCTTGTCGCCCATGTAGCGGTTGTAATCCGCCTGAATCGGTTCGAGCGTCGCGATAATCGCGTCGGCCACCGTGTTCTTGAGGTCGCCGTACCCCTTGCCCGCAAACGACTCGACCGTCTTATCCATCGGCTCGCCCGTCAGCGCGCAGAGCATGGCCAGCAGGTTGGAAACGCCCGGCTTGTTCTCCGCGTCAAAGCGGATTTCGGAATCGGAATCCGTCACCGCGCGGCGCAGCTTGCGGCGCACGACGTCCGCGCCGTCCAGCATGGAAATGAAGCAGTCGTCCGGATCGGATTTGCTCATCTTGCGCTTGGGGTCTTGCAGGCTCATCACGCGCGCGCCGAGCTTTGGATAATAGCCTTCCGGAATGGTGAACACGTTGCCATACAGGCCGTTGAAGCGCGTGGCGATATCGCGGCAGATTTCAAGGTGCTGCGTCTGATCCACACCGACCGGAACGAGGTTCGCCTGATAGAGCAGAATATCGCCTGCCATCAGCACCGGATAGGTGAACAGGCCGCAGTTGATGTTGTCCGCATGCTTGGCGCTCTTGTCCTTAAACTGCGTCATGCGGCTCATTTCGCCCATGTAGGTGTAGCAGTTGAGCAGCCAGTTCATCTCCGCGTGCTGGTGAACGTGGCTCTGGAAAAAGAGTATGTTCTTTTCCGGATCGAGGCCGATGGCCAGCAGAAGTGCCAGCAGATGGATGGACTGCGCGCGCAGCTTGGCCGGTTCCTGACGCACCGTGATGGCGTGCAGATCGGCGATCATATACAGGCAGTCGTATTCGTCTTCCAGCAGCTTCCAGTTGCGCATCGCGCCGATGTAGTTGCCCAGCGTCGGCGTGCCGGAAGGCTGAATGCCGGAAAGAATGCGCTGTTTTTTTACCGGGGTGGTCTGTTGTTCCATAAAGCAAAATCTCCTTTAAGCGCCCGTGGCGCGTGTTCTACGCCTTCCGTCTGTCTTCGGCGGCCGCAGCCCTCATAGCGGGCGGCTGATTGCGCGATGAAAGACTCCCTCGCTGAGGGAGCTGTCGGCGAAGCTGACTGAAGGCGTTGAATCGTGCGGATTTTCTTTATTTTAACACAAAGCAAGATTAGGCGCAAGGAAAACACGCCGCAGATTGACTTTTGGCCGGGCGGGCGCTATACTGTTTGCGTGTCTGCCCGAAAAAAACGGGCATAACAACAAGAGCAACGAGGAGTCGTTATGGAAAAGCAAGATACTTTCCGCGTCGTGGTGCTCATTCCCGCCTATAAGCCGGATGAACGTCTGATTCAGCTGACGCGCGAATTAAAGGAAGAAAAGCTCGACGTGCTGCTGGTAGATGACGGCGGCCAGAAGCCGTTTGCGCCGATTTTTGAGCAGTGCCGCGCGCTGGGAGCGGAAATCGCCGTGCACGCGGTCAATCAGGGCAAAGGCCGCGCGCTGAAAACCGGCCTGAACGCCGCACTGAACATCTGGCCGGATTTATCCGGCGTGGTGACGGCGGACGCGGACGGTCAGCATACCCTCCGCGATATCCTGCGCATCATCGAGGCCATGCGCGAGCACCCGAACGCGCTGGTGCTCGGTTCACGCGAGTTCACCGGGGACGTGCCGTTCAAGAGCCGCTGGGGCAACCGGATCACCCGCTTTGTGTATGCGTTGGCCAGCGGTGTGCATGTTTCGGATACGCAGACCGGTCTGCGCGGCTTGCCCGCATGCGCCATTCCCGCGATGATCACCATCGACGGCGAACGGTATGAATACGAAATGAATGTGCTGCTCAAGCTGCGGGATATGAAGCTCGGCGTGGTCGAAGTGCCGATTGAAACGATTTATATCGATGATAATTCCGGCAGCCATTTCAACCCCGTGCGCGACGCCATCCGCATTTACGCGGTCATTTTCAAATACCTGTTCTCGTCGGTCACGTCGTTTGCGGTGGATTATCTGCTGTATTGGCTGTGTCTGGGCGTATTCAAGCTTGCGCCGCTGCTCAGCTATGCGCTGGCGCGTCTGGTGTCCTCGCAGGTGAATTATCACCTCAACAAGCACACTGTGTTCTCCGGTCGCGGCGGCAAGCATTCCATGGTCAAATATTATGCGCTGGCCGTGGTGCAGGGGATTCTGGGCGCGGGACTGGTGCAGTTCCTGCCGACCGTTCTGCCGATTTCGGCGGCGGTGGTCAAGATTCCGGTCGATCTACTGCTCTTTGCGGCCAGCTACTTCATTCAGCGCGACTTTGTGTTTGACAAGTGATGGATGGATTGAGGAAAAGCAGGGCGCGGCGGCGTGTTCGCACGCGCGTCGCGCTTTTTTTGAGCCTCGCTTCGTTGGCGGGGCTGTATGGGCTTCGACTGTTGGGGATGGTTCTGCGCGTGTCCGGATTATCCGCCGTGGCGCTTTCAACGGCGGGCACGCTGCTGTGTTTCCTGCTGCCCGCGCTGGCGGGGCTGTTCATGCTGGACGGCGATCAGCACAGGATGATTGCGCTTCGGGCGCTGAGCGCGCAGCATATGCTCTGTCTGGCGGCGGCGGGCGCGCTGTTTATCGGCCCGGCGGCGCTTCTGGCCGAGCTTCCGGGCGCGGCGCTTCGGCTCTGCGGCGTGGAACTGGCGCAGACGGCGGCCTCCGCGCCGGATTCAGGTTTGTTTCTGCCGATGCTGCTGCAAAGCGCGCTGCTTGCGCCGATCTGTGAGGAGTTGTTTTTCCGCGGCTATCTGATGGGCGCGTTCGCCAGAGCGGGCAGGGGAAAAGCGGCGGCTGCGACAGCGCTGCTGTTCGCGGCGGCGCACGGCGTGGATGCGGCGTTTCTGCCGAGGTTCCTCTTCGGCTGCCTGCTGGGCGAGATGGCGCAGCGGACAGGCTCGATTCTCGCGCCGATGCTGATGCACGGATGCTATAACGCCGCTGTGCTGCTGGTGAGCTTTTCGGGGCTGAAGCCTGCGGGAAACTCGCTGCTTTTCTGCGTGCTGGGATTGATGAGCGCGGTGCTCTGCTTTGCGATGGTTGCGCGCGTCTATCGCGCGCGGGCGAACCGCGCGCCCGTCGAATGGGGCGGTGCGCTGAGCAGAAAGGAAATGGCGAAGATTGCCGCGGCCGTGCTGGCGGTTATCGCTGCCGTAATCGTATCGGGGGTGACGAAACCGTGAACATGGCGCTGATCTGCATGGGGCGGCTGAAAGAGAAATACTGGCGCGACGCGGCGAACGAATACGAGAAGCGGCTTTCGCGTTTCGGAAAATTTGAGGAAATCGAGCTGCCGGATCTGCCCGAACCGGCGAACAGTTCGCCCGCTGTCGAAGCGCAGATCTGCGAAAAAGAGGGCAAAGCGATTTTGCAGAAGGTGCGCGAGGACGATATCGTGATTGCGTTGTGCATCGGCGGCAGGCAGCTCGATTCGGTGCAGCTTTCCGAAAAGCTGATGCAGCTGGGCGACACGGGGCGGCGGGTGGTCTTTATCATCGGCGGTTCGCTGGGGCTGTCGCCCCAGGTCGTTGCGCGGGCGAATTTCAAACTGTCGTTTTCCTTGATGACCTTTCCGCACCAGCTGGCGCGCGTGATGCTGCTTGAGCAGACTTACCGCGCGATGAAGATCGCGGCGGGAGAAAAATATCATAAATGACGTTGGGGTTCCACCCCAAACCCCGGCAGGAACCTGAGGTTCCTGCACCTCCCATATAGGCGTTGCGCATGCGCAACGCTTGGATAAGTCGGTTTCAACTGCCGCGAAACGAAGAAGGGAGTCTGAGGGACGTTGTCCCTCAGCAGAGTTTGGGACAGCGTCCCAAACGTACCCTAAAAGTTTTTTGCAAAAAGAAGGAAAAAACATGCAGTACGATTTTGATTTGGTCGGCAAGATTGGCTCGATGGCGCTGATTCGCCGCGAAGACGCCGACATCGATTACAACATTTTTTCGCGGCTGGGCAGCGAGCTGAAGCCCGGCATGATCTGGGTGACGAGCGGCGCGGCGGAAATCGGCCGTCTGGATTACATCAAGCGCACGGGGCACGAGCTGACGTGCGACAGCGTGGATGCGAAAACGGACTACGCGGCGCAGGGACAGAGCATCCTGATGGAGCAATACCGCCACTTCATCCGGCAGGAATATTCCGTGCGTCAGGTGCTGGTGGAACATCAGCACTTCAACGACCCGGAGAAGCGCGAACACATCCGCAGGCTCTTCCTCCGCGCGAAGGAGCAGGGCGCGATTCCGATTGTCAACTACAACGACCCCGTTTCCGACGAGGAAAACCGCAAGTGGGAACTTTCCAACCTGCGCCGCGAGCACCGCGAGGTGCATGAGTGCGTGGACAACGACGAGACGGCGGCGGTGATTGCAGGGCTGGTGACGACGAAAACGCTGCTGATCATGACCTCGACGGAAGGCATTTACGCCGATCCGAAAGACCCGAAGACGCTGATTCGCGACGTACTGGCGAAGACGCCGGAAGAGATGGAGCGCAAAATCCGCGAATTACAGACGCACTGCATGGGTGCGTCCCGCGCGGGCGCGAACGGCGCGTATGCGAAGCTGGAATATGCGCTCGGCCCGGCGATGCGCGGCACGACGGTGATTATCGGTCACGGCCGTCACCGGATCAGCGATTTGGTGGAGGGCCGCGTGCCCTGCACGAGGATTGGGGTGGAATAATGATGAAAGCGAATTATCACACGCACACGGCGCGCTGCGGGCATGCGGAAGGCACGGATGAGGAATATGTGCTGGCGGCGATCGAGCGGGGATTTGACGAGCTGGGCTTTTCGGATCACGTGCCATGGCCGTACAAAAACGGATACGTGCATCCGACGGTGCGCATGCACATCAGTCAGATGCCGGAATATCTGGCGAGCGTGCGCGCGCTGGCGGAGAAATACCGCGGCCAAATCCGCATTCTGACGGGGTTTGAATGCGAATATTTTCCGGATTACATGGGCTGGCTGGCGGATATGAAGGCGGAAAACGGGTTGGATTATCTGATTCTGGGCAATCATTACGACCATGACGACGAGCACGGCTTCTACTTCGGCCACACGCGCACGGCGGAGCAGATTCGCCGCTATGTGGATTCGGCGGTGAAGGGCATGGAGACGGGGATGTTTGTCTATCTGGCCCATCCGGATTTATTCATGCGCGACTATGGCAGGCCGCTGGACGCGGACGGCCGCGCGGCTGCGAAGGAGCTTTGTCAGGCCTGCAAGGCGCTGAACATGCCGATGGAATACAACCTGCACGACCGTTTTCTTTCGCCGATTACGCACAGAAAGAGTTATCCCGACGCGGATTTCTTTGACATCGTCCGTCAGGAGGGCGTGCGTGTGCTGATTGGGCTGGACGCGCACGAGCCGGAGGAAATCCGAAACCCTGCCCAGTGGGATCGGGCGATGAAGGAGCTTGAGCCCTTTGGGGCGTTGCGCGAAGATCATCTGGAGCTGTGAGTGACCCGCGTGCAAAAGGTGTTGACAGGTGCGCCGCGTCGGCGTATGCTGTAAATCATCGAGGTTTTGCACACGTGTGCAAAGCGCTGCGGGTCCAAAACAGATGCAGGAGGTTTTGAAACATGGGTTTCTTTGATAAAGTACGCGCGTCTTTTGCGCGGTTCATGAGCGGGCGCTATGGCGCGGATCAGCTCAGCATGGCGCTGGTGATCGCGGCGCTGGTCATCTCGATCGTCGGTTCGTTCACGGGCGCGAGGATGATGACGATGGTGATTTCCGACGCGCTGCTGATTGGCGCGTTTTTCCGCATGTTCAGCAAGGACAGGTACCGCCGGGCGCACGAGAATGAGGTGTACCTGAGCAAGACCGAGGGCGTGCGGCGCGGCTTCACGGAATGGGTCAATCGGCTGAAAAACGGCAAGAAATACCGCTATTTCACCTGCCCGAAGTGCAAAAAGCGTCTGCGCGTGCCGCGCGGCGTGGGCAGTGTGACCATCACCTGCAAAAACTGCGGCACCAAATTCGACAAAAAGGCGTAACATACGAAGGCGGACGGCAAACTTGCTGCCCGCCTTTTGGCGTTCACAGGGAGGCAGGTTATGAAGCTCTTTACACGAAAAAACGCGCTGCTGCTGACGGCGGTGATCATCCTGCTGGCGGCGGCTTGCGCGTTCGCCCTCAGCCGTGAGCAGAAGACGCTCTTCGTCAGCGAGCCGGCGCTTGCGCCGAGCGACGAACGGGATTTCATGAGCGTCAGCGTGGAGGCGACCGGGGATCTGCGCACGGTGAAGGGCAGCATGTGTCTGACGGTGACCAACCGCACGGGCGAGGATCTTTCGGAGATCGTGCTGCGCGCGTATCCGAATGCGATTCAGCAGGGGAGCGTGACGCTTTACGGCGCGACAGTGAACGGCGAAAGCGTGCCCGTCGGCATGGATAGCGGCGATCCCTCCGTCTGGCGGATTCAAACGCCGTGGCGGGCGGGCGAAACGCTGGAAATCAGCTGGCAGGCAGCGCTGATCGTGCCGCGCGGGGAAAGCGTCATCGGCAGAACGGATGAAAGCGCGCTGCTCATCGGCGCGCTGCCCCTGCCCGCTGTTTGGGAAAACGGCGCGTGGCGCACGGATGAATACGACGAGCTGGCTGAAACGAGTTATGGGCAGGCTGTGGATATCCAAATGGCGCTGACCGTGCCGAAAACGGTGCTGGCGGCGTTTGGCGGCGCGTGGATCGATGAGCAGGATAACGGCGACGGCACGAAAACGCTGGCGATGCAGCTTTCCGGCGCGCGGGAGATTGCTTTCGCCATGCGCGCGGAGGGCGAAATCCGGCAGACGAGGGCGGGCGATGTGCTGATCACGGCGCTGGCGGAAAACGCGCGCACCGCGTCGAGATTGCGGGAAGCGGCGGCGGACGCGCTGGAAGCCATCGAAAAGCTGGGATTCAGCTATCCGTTTTCGTCGCTGACGGTGGTGCAGGCCCAAACCGGGCGCGCGGACGGCGCGCTGGGGTCGGCGCTTGTCGCCGTCGATGCAGACGCGAAGGCCGACGAGCTGCTGGCGCAGATGACGCGGCTCTGCGCGCGGCAGATCTTCGGCGTGCAGGTGGAAAACGACCCGTGGAACGCGCCGTGGCTGAGTGAAACGCTCGCCTCCTGCGTGGAGCTGATGGCGTATCGGCAGAGAGAAGGCGACGCGGCCTACGAAAAGCGATTCTATGACGAAATCGAGATTGCGACCCGGCTGACGCGGCCGCATGGCGTGGTCATCGGCGCATCGACGGAGCATTTCGGCGGCGACGGCGAGATGACGCAGGTGCTGCGCGACGCGGGCGCGGCGAATCTGATGGGCATCGAGCAGGCTGTCGGGCAGGAAGCGTTTATCCGCGCGCTGCAAACCTATATCGCGGAAAATGCGGGCGGGATCGGCAGCCTTGAGGCGCTGGAAAGCGCGCTTGAGCGGGAAACGGGAAGCAACTGGAGCGGCTATCTGGCGGACATGCTCGCCTCCTGATGGAAGGGCAGAACGAGCAGCACCAGCAGCGCCGCGCACAGCGCGCCCAGAATCGGATAGCCGCTTTGCACAATACGCCCGAACCCCATGAGCGCGAGCGCCGCGCACAACAGCGCGGAAATCGTCAGCCGCGCATAGCGCGCCAGAAAGCGCGGCAGAAGATTCGTCATTGCGCAGAGCATGGCGCACAGGGTGGACAGCGCCGCCGCATACAGGCACAGCGCGACGAGCAGATAGCCGCCCGCGCCGAGGCCGCGGCTGAG